>Ga0208714_1000429_pt1 | contig 12069 bp, 10 predicted proteins | sample NGESurshal072012_3_FD_184461 | JGI IMG/M metagenome (GOLD analysis project Ga0208714, IMG submission 184461) | Arctic peat soil microbial communities from Barrow, Alaska - NGEE Surface sample 415-1 shallow-072012 (SPAdes) | ecosystem: Environmental > Terrestrial > Soil > Wetlands > Peat ... | reverse complement strand
GCGATCGGCACGTTGACCCAGAAGATCGCGCGCCACGTCCACTCGGTCAGGTAGCCGCCGGCGATCGGCCCCACGGCGGTCAGCGCGCCTGTGATCGAGAAGAAGATCGCCAGCGCCTTGCCGCGTTCGTTGACCGGAAAGCTGGCGACGACGATCGCCAGCGCGGCGGGGAACAGCACGGCAGCGCTGGCCCCCTGCAGCACGCGAAAGACGATCATCCAGGTCTCGCCGATCGAGCCCGTCGGGGTGGCGCCGCACAGCGCCGAGCAGACGGCGAAGGAGACGACTCCGGCCATCACCATGCGTCGCGGGCCGAACACGTCGGCGACCTTGCCGCCGAGCGCGAACAGCGCCGACAGCGACAACAGATAGCCGTTGATGATCCACTGCGAGCCCGTCGTGGAGAGGTGCAGGTCGTGCTGCAGGTCGGGCACGGCGAGCGCGACGATCGTCTGATCGATGAACAGCATCGCTACGGCGAAGATCATCGCCGCGAGCACCAGTTTGTTGCGATCCATGGCTCGGCTCTCCCCTGTACACGGGTTTCCTGCTCCTTCAGCCTCGATCGGCGAAGTCCTCCCACCGCTTGAGCGGAGGTCGCTACAGCGCCACGCGCTCGCCCATCGTCACCGTGCGATCGTCGGGCAGCCGGAAGTAGACGACAGGGTTGGCGGCGTTGCGCGCCAGCGTCAGGAACAGCCGCTTGCGCCACGGGTTCATGCCGCGGGCGCGGGTCGGCACGATCGTGATCTGCGACAGGAAGTAGGAGGCGTCCTCCAGGTCAAGCGTCGGCTCGAGCAGGCGTTGGCGGATCGCCAGTTTGAGCATCGCGGGAACGTTCGGCGCGTCCTGGAAGCCGAAGCGAACGGTCACGCCGGTGATGCCGTCGCTTGAGTGTCCGAGCTCGTCGCACATGAGCCGGTCGGCGTGGTAGACGTGCGGGACGCGCTCGGTCTCGATCGAGACGATGATCACCCGCTCGTGCAGCACGTGGTTGTGCTCGACGTTCGCCTTCAGCGCGAGCGGCGTGGTCTGCGGGTTGGAGTTGAGATACACCGCGGTGCCGGGCACCCGCTGGACTTTGACCCTGCGGGCGTCGAGGTCGTCGATGAAATCCTTCAACGGCCCCTCCTCCCTCGCGCGGTTGGCGCTGACGACCTCCCGTCCCCTGCGCCAGGTCGTCAGCACGACGAAGACCACAGCGGCAATCGCCAGCGGCAGCCAGCCGCCGTGCACGATCTTCGTCAGGTTGGCCGCGAAGAACGCCAGCTCGACGGTCAGGAAGACGAGCGCGCCCAGCGCGATCCGCCGTCGCGGCTCGTGCCACAGCAGCCGTGCGACCGCGAGGAAGAGGATCGTGTTGAGGATGAACGTGCCGGTGACGGCGACGCCGTAGGCCGACGCGAGCGCCGTCGAGCTGCCGAAGCCGATGACGATCGCGACCACGATCACGAACAGCGCCGCGTTGATCGCCGGCGTGTAGATCTGGCCGACCTCGCGTCGCGAGGTGTGGCGGACCGTCAGCCGCGGCAGGAAGCCGAGCTGGACCGCCTGGTGTGACACGCTGAACGCGCCGGAGATGACCGCTTGAGAAGCGATCACCGTCGCCACGGTGGCGAGCAGCACCATCGGTATCTGCGTCCACGATGGCATCAGCAGGAAGAACGGGCTGGCGACCGCCGTGGGCGAGCGCAGGATGAGCGAGCCCTGCGCGAGGTACTGCAGCGTGAGCGCTGGGAAGACGAGCAAGAACCACGCGCGACGGATCGGCCTGCGGCCGAAGTGGCCCATGTCCGCATACAGCGCCTCTGCGCCGGTGACCGCGAGCACCACCGAGCCGAGCGCGATGAAGGCGACGTGACCGTGGTCGACGAGGAATTTCGCGCCGTAGGAGGGCGACAGTGCGCGGATCACGTCGGGGTGCTGCGCGATCTCCACGATCCCCGTCAGCGCGAGCACGCCGAACCACAGCGCCATCACCGGGCCGAACAGGCTGCCGACGAGCTTGGTGCCGTAGCGCTGGATCGCGAACAGCGCGGTCAGCACGCCGACGGTGATCGGCAGCACCATCGAGTGCAGGCTCGGCACGGCGACCTTGACGCCTTCGACCGCCGACAGCACCGAGATCGCGGGGGTGATCGCGCCGTCGCCGTAGAACAGCGATGCGCCGAGGATGCCGAGCGTCACCAGCATCAGCTTTGCCCTGGCGCTCCTGACGCTCGCCCGCTGCACGAGCGCCGTGAGCGCCATGATGCCGCCCTCACCGCCGTTGTCGGCGCGCATGATGAAGGTCACGTACTTGACCGACACGACCATCGTGATCGACCAGAACACCAGCGAGATCACGCCGTAGACGTCTGCAGAGGTGGCGTGAACCGCGTGGTGGTCAGCCGTGAAGACCGTCTGCAGCGCATACAGCGGACTGGTACCGATGTCGCCGAAGACCACGCCGAGCGCGCCGAGCGTGAGCGCGGCCATCCCCGTTTTGGCAACCGCGTGGCGCCGCGCGGAGGACTCCTCAGGGGCGCTGCGCTCGGGTGTCGTCCCCTCGGGATTCGCTGGGGTTGGGACGGGCACTCGCAGACGGTACTGCTAGGCGTCCGCGGCGGCGAGCAGCTCCTGCGCCTCGGCTTCGATGCCCTCGGCCATCAGGTGCAGCTCGTCGACGAGGTCCGGGTCGGCGCACAGTCCGAAGCACAAGAGCCCTGCCAGCGACGTCGCCGAGACGCGCAGCGCGTGGCGTTCGCCGATCTCGGCGATCGAGTGCAGGTGCGCGACCGACGCGCCGAGCACGCTGACCGGCGCGCGTGGTCCGGGGACGTTGGACACGCTGAGCGCAAAGCGGCGCGGATTGCGCTCCATGCGCGTGACGAAGTGCTCGAGCGGCGCAACGCCCGACAGCTCGTGCAGCAGGTGCTCGCGGTACTGCGCGTCGCGATCGAGCTTGCGCTCGTTCGTTGCCAGGTGGGTGGCGCGCAGGCGGGCGACCGGATCGGGCTCGTTCAGCGGCAGGGCGACCGAGAAGAAGGAATCGTGATTGGCGACTTCGTCGCCTTCGTGATGCAGGCTCACGGGCACGCGCACGCGGATCGTGCCGAGATCGCCGTGGCGCTGGCGAACCCAGCGCCCGACGGCCCCGGCGACGATCGTCAGGACGGCGTCGTTGACGGTCGCGCCGTCGAGCTCCTTCGCCGCCTCGTGCAGGCCCGCCAGCGGGACGGCGGCGAAGGCGACCTCGCGACGTGTGCCGATCGTGCCGTCAAATGGCGAGCGGCACTCGCCGCGCGCGTACTCGCGGTGCAGGAAGCCGGCCAGGTGGGCACGGCGGCGCGCCTCGTCGGCTGCATGCGCGGCGTGCGCCTGCGCCGGGGTCATGCGCGCCTCGGCGCCGGCGTCCCACAGCAGCGCGCGCGCGTAGCGGACCGACGCCGTGCCGTCGGCGAGCGAGTGGTGGATGCGCCAGATCAGCGCGCTGCCGCCATCGCGCAGCGCGACCGTGTCGATCCGCCACAGCGGCCGCGAGCGATCCAGGCGCTGCTCGAACAGCCGCGCGATCAGCTCGAGCAGCGCGTGGCGATCGACGGGGCCGTCGACCGGAGCGGCGACGATGTGAGCCGACAGGTCGAAGTCCTCGTCAGTGACCCAGCCGGGACTGTGCGTGCTGCCGCCGAGCCGGCGCGTCAGCGCGGGCGCGAGCTCGATCCGCTCGGCCACGCGCGCGCGCAGGCGGGCGAGGTCGAGCGCCGCCCCGTCGTCCGGCGCGAGGCGCACGATCTTGCATGTGTGCCCGGCGATCGTGCGGCACTCGAGGTCGAGGATCGCGCGATCCTCCGGGCCGAGCGGTATCAGGTCGTCGATCACCTCGAGCATTCTCGCCTAAGCCGCGGGCTTCGCGCTAGGATCGACGATTCCCGGCCCGCTGAGAGGATCGCAATGGCACACCTGGGCGGCAGCGCGAGCAGCGACATCGATGCGCCTCTGAAGGACGTGTGGGCGGCCATCGAGGACGTGCTCTCGGCGCCGCAATGGCAGGGCGGCCTCGACGCGATGACGGCGCTCGAGCACGACGGCGACGGCCGGCCGGTGCTCGTCGAAACCGAGAACGACATCAAGGTCCGACGCATCAAGGCACGGGTGCGCTTCCACTATGAGGGACCGACGCGCCTGTCCTGGACTCAGGAGCAGGGAGATATGAAGGCGGTCGATGGCTCGTGGGAGCTCGCGGATCTCGGCGGCGGTCGCACGCGCGCGACGTACAACCTCGACGCCGATCTCGGACGCCTGCTGGGACTGCTGATCAAAGGACCGGTCGAGGCGGCGACGCGCGCGATCTTCGTCGCCGGGCGCCCGGGAGAGCTCAAGCGGCTCGTCGAGGGAGAGTGACGGGATGGTCGCCACGGCGACGCCACCTACCCGCTCAGCAGTCCTTCGCCCGGTGTCCGAGCGCGCCACCGGCGCCACCACGCTGGGCCGCTTGGTGCTCTCCGCGCAGGAGCGCGGCGAGGACGTGGCGCTGCGCTATCCGACGCCCACCGGCGAGGAGACGATCAGCTATGCCGAGCTCGGCCAGAGCAGCCGAGAGCTCGCGCAAGCGCTGATTGCGCTGGGCATCGAGCGCGGCGACGTCGTGGCGATTCTCTGCTCGACGAGGGCCGAGTGGACGCTGTGCGAACTCGGAGCCCAGTGCGCCGGCGCGATCGTCGCTCCGATCTACCACACCAACTCGCCCGAGGAGTGCAGGCACGTGCTGGCGGACTCCGGTGCGCGCCTGGTGTTCTGCGAGGACGCCGAACAGGTCGCGAAGATCGCCGCGATCGAGGGAGACCTGCCCAGGCTGGCGCACGTGATCGTGCTCGACGGCCACGCCGCGGGTGCGAACCCGATCCAGTCTCTGAGACGCCTCGCCGGCGAGGTCGAGCCGCAGGCCGTTGACGAGCGTGTGCGGGCCGTCGCGCCCGCGGACATCGCGACGCTCGTCTACACGTCGGGCACGACCGGACCGCCGAAGGGCTGCATGCTCACGCACGCCAACCTGCTGTCGGCCACGGCGATGTACAGGGGCCAGCTCGAGCTGGACGACGTGCAGCCGGTGATCTACATGTTCCTGCCGCTGGCGCACGTCCTTGCGCGCGTCGCGCAGATCGTCGTGCTCGACGTCGGCGGCACGCTGGCCTACTGGGCGGGCGACTCCAAGAAGATCCTCGAGGAGATGGCCGCCGCGTCGCCCACCCACTTCGTCGCCGTTCCGCGCATCTATGAGAAGCTGCACACGGGCGTCGTCAGCGCGACCGGCAGCGCGCGCGCGCCCGCGCGCCTGCTGTTCGCATGGGCGCTTGAGGCGGGTCGCCGGGCGCGCAGGACCGAGCGCGCGGGCAAGCCTCTGGGGCGCCTCGCGCGAGCTCGCCTGCGCCTGGCCGATCGCCTGGCGCTGGCCAAGGTGCGCGCCCTGTTCGGCGAGCAGCTGAAGATGGCGCTGGTCGGCGCCGCGCCGATCGACACCGGGCTGCTCGAGTTCTTCGACGCCTGTGGCGTGACCGTGCTCGAGGGCTATGGCATGACCGAGAGCTGCGCGACCGCCACGCTCAACCCGCTGCACGCCCCGCGCTTCGGCACCGTCGGCAAGGCACTGCCCGACACCGAGGTGATGCTGACCGAGGGCGGCGAGATCCTGATGCGCGGCCCGCACGTGTTCGCCGGCTATCACGGCGACCCCGCGGCCACACACGCGACGCTGATCGACGGCTGGCTTCACAGCGGCGACCTCGGAGAGCTGTCCGGCGACGGCTACCTGACCGTCACCGGTCGCAAGAAGGATCTGATCATCACTTCCAGCGGCAAGAACGTCGCGCCGGCGAACATCGAGAACGCGCTGCGCGAGTCGCGCTGGATCTCCGAGGCCGTCGTGTACGGCGATCGCAGGCACTACCTGGTGTGCATGCTCACGCTCGATGCCGACCAGGCGCCGAAGCTGGCCGAGCAGCTTGGCATCGCAGCCGATCTCCCGGCGATGGCGCAGGACGAGCGCGTGCGCGAGCTCCTGCAGGCCGACATCGACGTCGCCAACGCGCGCTTCGCGCGCGTCGAGCAGGTCAAGCGCTTCGGCATCCTCGACCACGACCTGACGCAGGGGGCGGGCGAGCTGACGCCGACGATGAAGGTCAAGCGCGCCTTCATCTACGAGCGCTACGCCGACTTCTTCGACCATCTGTACGACGAGGAGCCACGGTGAGGGTCGAGGAGCTGTCGCGCTGGGGAGGCTTCAGCCGCCGGCCCACGACCGCCGCGGCTTCGCCGGCTGATCAGGTCTAGGACTTCGCGCGGCGCGTCTGCTGCTTGGCCGCACCGCCGTGTTTCTTGGCTGTCGGCGACTGCTTTGCCGCGGTGCGGCTCGGCGACCTTCTCGCACGGCGCTCGAGCCCCGCCGCAACCTTTGCCAGCTCGGCCGGCTCACGCAGCGCGCCGATCGTCTGCTCGAACAGCTCGGCCTGGCGCTTCATCAGTCCAGCGGTCTCCTGCAGCGCCCGTCCCGCCGTCTCGAGCGCTTCCGCCTCGCTGCGCAGCGTCGCCCCGCTCTGCTCGAGCAGGTCGAAGACCGCGTCGATCGGGCCGAGGATGCGGGCCGCCAGCTCGCTCCCGAGCAGGCGCTCACGATCGGCGATCCGCTGCATCAGCGCCATTTGACTCTGCATCGCTCCCAACAACTCGCGCGGGAGCTCAGGGCGTCCGGCTGCGGATGCCGCCGAGGAGACCACTGAATCCATCAGCCTGCGCCACTCCTCGAGCAACTCGCGACCGCTGAGATCAGGCATCGGGCATGCTCGGGTCGGTCGCGGTGTGTCGCATTGCGAGCCATGATCGCACCCGGACGCTCGCGTCGCGGACAGCCACGCGACGCTAGAGCCAGTCGCGGCGCCGGAAGGCGACATAGAGGCCTCCCGAGACGACGACGATCAGCGCCGCGGAGAACCAGAAGCCCCAGTGCGCGGAGAAGCCCGGGTAGGGGACGTTCTGCCCGTAGAAGCCCGTTATCGCGGTGGGCACGGCGATGATCGCAGCCCAGCTGGTGACCTTCTTCATGACCAGGTTCATGCGGTTGCCCTGGATCGTGATGTTGGTCTCGAGGATCGTCGTCACGAGATCGCGCAGCGACTCCGTCCAGTCGGTCGCGCGCAGCACGTGGTCATAGACGTCCTGGTAGTACGGCGCCATCCCCGGATCGAGCACGCCCAGGTCGCGGCGCATCAGCGAGTTGACGACCTCGCGCATCGGCAGCACGAGCCGGCGGAGCAGGACGAGGCTCTTGCGAAACTCATACGAGCGGCGCTGCACCTCGGCTTCGCGCGGCGCGTCGTCGAACAGCAGATCCTCGAGCGACTCGATCTCGGTGTCCAGCGACTGCACGGCTTCGAAATGCCCGTCGACGATGTCGTCGAGCAGCCCCCACAGCAAGAACGACACTCCGTGCTCGGCGAGCTGCTCGGATTCGTCCCAACGGGCGACGATCCCGTCGATCTCCACCCCCTCGTCCTTGCGGATCGTCACGAGCGCGTTCTTGGTGACGAACACGCCGACCTCGCTCGAGGACAGCTCACCCGAGCGCGTGTCGAGCTTCAGGGCGTAGGCGCTGATGAACAGATGCGAGTCGTAGCGATCGAGCTTCGGGCGCTGGTGCTCGTTGACGGCGTCCTCGACGGCGAGCGGGTGCAGCTGGAGCTCGTCGGCGACCGTCTGCAGCTCGGCCGCCGTGGGGGCGCAATAGTCCAGCCACACGTACGCGTTGGCCTCCTTGACGTGCTCGGAGATGTCCTTGACGGGGAAGTCCTCGAGGGCGAGCTCACCGTTGCGATAAAGCCTCGTGCGAGCCATGCGCGCACGATACGGTGGCCTCCGGATCGTCCCGGGCGCGACGGAAGCGTAGATCGGCGATCCCGGTTCGCCCCGGCCGATCTCAGGCCGTCGTCGACTGGTCCTCGCCCGCGCGCGCGTCGATCCTGCGCACGAGCTCCTGCGCACGCGCTTCGCGCTCCAGCTGGGCGTCGGAGAGTGGGTTGAGCACGCCGCGCAGCAGCGACATGACCGTCCAGCGCGGCGGCGCGAAGATGCGCGGACGGCGTCGCTCGATCCCGCGCACGATCGCCTCGCCGGCGGCCGCCGCGGGCAGGCGCTTGCGCAGTGGCGGGGGCAGCGCATCGAGCAGTTCGACGGCCAGCGGGTCGGCGTCGATTGCCTGATGCACCATCTCGGTCTCGATGAAGCCGAAGTAGGCGACGCTCGCGCTGGCGCCGTGCCCGACGAGCTCGACGCGCAGCGCGCGCCCGAACTGCTCGACGGCCGCCTTGCTCATCGCATACGGCGTCACGCCGACGCCGTTGGTGAAAGCGTAGATCGAGGAGATCACGACGACGTGACCCTGACGGCGCACGATCTCCGGGAGCGCCGCGTCGACCGTCCGGCAGACGCCCCACAGGTTCACGTCGAGCACGCGCTCAAAGCTCTCCGGCGACATCGCCCGGAAGGTCGCCACGCGTGGCGCGATGCCGGCGTTGGCGACCACCACATCCAGGCCGCCGAAGCGCTCGACGACGATCGCGACCGCGCGCTGCATCGCCGCGCGGTCGGTGACATCGGCGGCGATCCCGATCGCCCTCGTGTCGGGCAGCTCGGCCGCAGCGCGCTCGCTCGCCGCGGCGTCGAGATCGGCGATCGCCACTGCCGCGCCGCGAGCGATCAGCGCGCGTGCCGTCGCAAAGCCGATCCCGCGCGCGGCCCCCGTGACCAGCGCGACCTTCCCGTTGAGTTCAAAGCGCGCCATGCGCGCACTCTCTCAGACTCCAGCGCCCGTCGCCACACACGGTCGCGCGGCGTCGAGCACGTGGTTTTGCCGCACCGCGGCGCGTGTGCAGCACCGATGTCCGCGGTGGGCATGGCGTTGAGGATTGCCACAACCACACCGAGGTCAGGAGGTCTGCGATGCCCGAGATGACGAAGATCGATTACAAGCGCGAGCTGAGCGAGCTGTATCGGGCCGGGCGGGAGCCGGGGATCGTCGACGTGCCGGAGCTGGCCTTCCTGATGATCGACGGTCACGGCGACCCGAACACGGCCGCCGAGTACCGTGAGGCGATCGAAGCTCTCTACACGATCGCCTACGGCGCGAAGTTCGCCGTCAAGCGAGGACCGCAGGCAGTCGACTTCGGCGTGATGCCGCTCGAGGGACTGTGGTGGACGCAGGACATGTCGACGTTCAGCACGGCGAAGAAGTCCGACTGGGATTGGACGACGATGATCATGCAGCCCGAGCAGGTGAGCCGCGCGGTCTTCGAGCAGGCTCGCGAGACCGCGGTGGCGAAGAAGCCCGAGCTCGCGGCGATCGGCCGCGTGCGCCTGGAGCGGTTCGCCGAGGGTCCGGCCGCCCAGATGATGCACGTTGGACCGTATTCCACCGAGGGGCCGACGATCGAACGTCTGCACGCCTTCATCGCCGAGCAGGGCTGTGAGCGCAGCGGCAAGCACCACGAGATCTACCTGAGCGACCCGCGGCGCAGTGCGCCGGAGAAGCTGAAGACGATCATCCGCCAGCCGATCGCAGCGAGCTGATCTTCGAGCAGGCCCGCGCGGGCACCCGTGTGCTTCTCGCCTGAGGCCGATTTCGCAGCCGCCGCCGTAGTCGGCGTCGTCGGCGTCGAGACCCTCCGCCAGGTAGTACACGGCGCGAGCTGATCGTCGGGCTGCTGCCCCTGCTGTTCGCGGCTCATCAGCTCACCGAGGGGTTCGTCTGGCTCGGGCTTCGCGGCGATGTCTCCAGCGGCTTGGGCAACACAGCGAAGGACGCATACGTGGTCTACGCGCAAGCGGTGCTGCCGATCATCGTGCCGCTGGGGTTCTTGCTGATCGAGCCCAGCCGCCGCCACCGCCGGTGGCAGGCGCCGTTCGCCGTCCTCGGCGCCGTCGTCGGCGCGTATCTGCTGTGGCAGGTGACGCAGTACCCGATCAACGCGCAGGAACACGCCCACTGCATCGCCTACAGCACCCACACGCCGCTCGGGACGCAGTCGGCCGTCGCCTACGTGCTCGCGACCTGTGCGCCGGCGCTGCTCTCCAGTCGCCGTTACCTGCAGTGGTTCGGCGTGGCGAACCTCGTCGGCATCGCAGCCGCGGTCAGCCTTCGAGACGTCGACTTCACGTCGGTGTGGTGCGTCTACGCGGCGCTCGTCAGCGTTCTGATCCTCGAGCACTTCCGCCGCCGGCGAGCGGTCGAGATCCACGACAAAGCCTTGGGTTTCAACTTCCTCCGTGCGGGTAAAAAGCGTGGCACGTGATCTCTCTTCGATCGATCTCTCGTGGTCTCGTCAGGCCGCAGTCTGGACGATTGCTCGCTTGCCTGGCATTGGGCCTGACTCTCGGTCTCATCGGCACGCCCGCGGCCCAGGCCAAGGAACACCACGTTCTGCTGGTGGGGGAATACAACGGAGTCCCAGGGCAATTCACGTCGATCCAAGCGGCCGTCGATGCGACGCGTCCGGGCGATTGGATCCTGATTGGGCCGGGCGATTACAAGCAGTCCAGCAGCCGCACGCCCGCGGGGGCGATGGGCGACGACACGGCGGGCGCGGACGTTCTCATCACCACACCGAATATTCATCTGCGGGGGATGAACCGCAACACGGTGATGATCGACGGAACCAAGCCGGGCTCGCCGCAGTGCAGTTCCCAGGAAGCCGACCAGAACTTCGGACCGGCCGAAGGTGAAGGCTATCTCGGCAACAACGGGGTCGTCGTGTACAAGGCCAAGGGCGTGCACCTGCAGAACTTCTCGACCTGCAACTTCCTCGGCAACCACAGCGGCGGCGACTCGATCTGGTTCGACGGAGGCGGCGCTTCAGGCAAGCAGGAACTCGGCTCCTGGTCAGGCTCCTTCCTCAGCGCGACCTCGACCTATTGGGCCGGCGTGGAAAAGCCGTCCACCAAGTACGGGCTGTACACCTCGAACACCTACGGTCGCGGCGCCTTCAGCCAGACCTATGCCAACAACATGTCTGACTCTGGGTATTACTTCGGTGCCTGCCCGGACTGCAACTCGACTATCACCCACGGGCACGCCGAGAACAACGATCTCGGCTACTCGGGGTCGAACTCCGGCGGCCACCTGACGATCACGAAATCGGAATTCGACAATAACGAGGAGGGCGTCGCAACGCAGAGCCAGAACAACGACGACGCCCCCTCGCCCCAGGATGGCGGCTGCCCGGCGGGCCAGACCAACCCCAAGCTCCCGGCCGGCGCACAGCGCAGCGAAGTCTGCTGGGTGATGACCCACAACAAGGTCGTCAACAACAACAACGGAGCCACGCCCACGTCCGACGGAGCGCCAGGTCTCGTCGGCACCGGTATGACGATCGCGGGCGGGCGCCACGACCTCGTCATCGACAACACCTTCTCGGGGAACAACGCCTGGGGAATCGCGCTGCTGCCCTTTCCCGCGACGGAAACGCCTCCGCCTCAGATCACCGAACCCTGCAAGGGCGGCGTGGGCTCGGGCAGCGGAGAGACGTACGTCTGCTACTTCGACGACTACGCCAACGAGATCGCGGGCAACACGTTCTCGCACAACGGCGCTTACGGCAATCCCACCAACGGCGACATCGGTGAAGTCTCCAATGCCGAGGCCGACGGCAACTGCTGGCACGACAACCTCGAGGCCGGTGGCGGAACGCCGAGCAGCTATCCGCCGGCGATCCAAACCACCCACGGCACGTGCGGGCAGCCCAACTCCGGTGAACCTGTGACCAGCGTGCTCTCGGCCCAGGCGACCTGCGACTCGCAGCTGGTTGCTCCCTGCCCGCCGGTGCCCGGCGAGGAATATCCACGGTCCACGACCGTCAAACTGATGCCGCTGCCCGCTCAGCGCTCGATGCCCAATCCGTGCACCGGAGTGCCGGCGAACCCGTGGTGTAGCGCCGCGACGACGGCATCGCGTCGTAGCGCCCATGCTGGTCGCGCGTCCGCGCCCTGATCGCGTCCGCCCGGGTCCAGCGACCAACCCTGCGGAGGCACTTGCGACGTCGCATT
>Ga0208714_1000428_pt1 | contig 12089 bp, 6 predicted proteins | sample NGESurshal072012_3_FD_184461 | JGI IMG/M metagenome (GOLD analysis project Ga0208714, IMG submission 184461) | Arctic peat soil microbial communities from Barrow, Alaska - NGEE Surface sample 415-1 shallow-072012 (SPAdes) | ecosystem: Environmental > Terrestrial > Soil > Wetlands > Peat ... | reverse complement strand
CCCCCGCCAACCACTGGCTCGGGACTAAAGCCTTTTCCGCCTTTGCCGATGAGCCTGCTATTCCGCCTGGGAATTCGAAAAACGTTAAGGGGGTAGCTATGAGTATTTCTTCATTGATCGATCTCGCGGGGCAACTGCTCGGAAGGGATTTCAGTGCAACGCCACAAACTCAACAGGTTAACGAACAACAGCAAACCACCAAACAGACGCAAAGGGTCGAAAATGAACGGCGTCGCAACTCCGATCAAGGTGACCGCTACACGCCGTCGCAAGCCGCGACTGCATCAAATTCAACGTATAGCATCGCCTCGCTACAAGCGGAACAGTTCAGCTTCTCCGCCTATAGCGTCACTTCATTGCCGGCGGCAACCACTTCGGCAACCGGCAATACTACTCCGGCAGCGGCAGTCGCACAACCGAACCCCGTGGCCAACGTAGCGACAACGGCCAGCTACCCGCCGCCTGTCCCAGTACCCGCTCTCGTGCCGACAACCGCTGCCCCGCAGACAGCTCTTCCACGCAGAATCAACTGCAACGTCTAAACGCGCAACTCTCCGCACTCGGCCTCAGTCGCGCCGAGATCCAGGCCTTCGACCAAGTCGCCAAACTGATTCAGCAATTCAGCCCTGCGGCTTTCCAGGATTTGGTCAATCAGTTCAAAGCACTCGCCAGTCAGTCAACCAGCTTGAATAGTTCGGCAACTGCTCCGCCTTTGGCGCCAGCATCGGCTTCCGGCAACAACACCGGTGGCTTTCAATTGACAGAGATTTCCGTGAAGTTCACCGGCGTAAACGAAACGGTCAATTCATCCGGGCAAGGCGTAGGGGCAACTGGCTCAACTACACAGATCTCCGCCTATAACTTGCAGATTCAGGAAGTTCAGGTGGGCTTGAGCAACGCTGCGGGGCAAACATCTTATGTGCATGCTCCGCAACTGGCAGCAGCGGCCTCGGGCTAGTCTTCCCGGGCGCTGCTCGGAACAACGGGCGGGGACTAAATCCCCGCCATATTTTGCAGCGCAGCCTTGTTGCGCAGCAGCATGGTGGAACCATTCAGTTCCAGAAGGTTCTGCCGTTTGAATTCGCTCAGCGTGCGGCTGACGGTCTCGCGGGAGCTGCCGATTAATTGCGCGATCTCTTCATGCGTCAGCGCCAGCTTCACGCGCAGCACACCGTCGGTGGTTTTTCCGTCGGCGGACCAATCCACCAGGAAGCGTGCCAGCTTTTCCGAAGCGGAGCTGCACAGTCCGATGGAGCGAACGCTCTCATACGCCGAATGGCAATCGCGTCCGGCGTGCTGCGCCACGTGGAAACAGGCGTCGCTGTGTTCCTTGATGTAGCGCATGAATTCCTGGCGACTGACGAACGCCAGTTGCGAAGGCTGCAGCGTCTCCACAGTAATGTCGTGCGGCCTGCCGGTGAGGAGCGAATTCAAGCCCAGCACTTCCCCCGGGCGCGCAATTTTCAGAATCAGCGTCTTACCTTCACCGTTGGTGGTGAGGAGTTTCACCCGGCCCTGGCACAGGATGTAAACCCCACGAGCATCTTCGCCTTCCATGAAGATGATGGAGCGTTCGGGGTAGGAACTGACGTGCTTGATCTGATCCAGTGCTTTCTTGGAGCTATCGGAAAGTTTGCAGAAGAAATCGGTATTGCCCAATTGACACCCCAGGCAGGTCTCTGGTGCTGACAAGCCGTAGGGTGATGGCGTCTTTCTGGGGACGACGCGGGAAGTTCCAAGATGGGAGAAGCTGGAGGCGAGCATTGGACGAGTTGACATTATTTTGCTTCCTTTCGACTAACCGTCTGAGCAGGATAAATGCATGTGCTCGGCCAAATTGAAAATGTTGGACAAGGTTGGGAGTAGCTGCAAATCACAGAAATATAAGCAGTTGCGAAGCACAAGAAGCGGAGGAGAACGGTGAATATGATGAGCTATGCGTGATTTAACCCAAAACTGTGTGACATTCATCACTACGAAATGTGATGCGGTACCCGCCCTCGCCCGCATAACTCCCGGCAGACCCCCTCACAGTTTGACTTTCCATACCGATTCCGTCGCCTGCTTGACGCATTCCCTTCAATCACTTAGTGTCTTTTCTTCGCCATGCCTATAAACCTGCTGATCGCTTTCCTCGTTTTTTTCTCCGCGACTTCTTGCTGTGATGTACGCGCACAATCCGCCGCAGAGTTCCGGGACCGCCCCGATATTCCCAAGGAATGGCCGCGCGAAGCAGTTCGCGGCGCACATGGCATGGTGGCGACGGACGAATCGCTGGCCTCGCAGGCGGGATTAGATATCTTGAAGCGCGGTGGCAATGCGGTCGATGCCGCGGTAGCTACGGCGTTTGCGTTGGCGGTAGTAGAGCCAGCCGCAGGAAATATTGGTGGCGGCGGGTTCATGCTGGTGAGGCTTGCCAATGGCCAGACGACCTTTTTCGATTATCGCGAGATGGCTCCCAGTAAAGCGACTCGCGACATGTACATCAAACCGGACGGAACACTGGACCTGGATGCTTCGGTAATCGGCTATCGATCGGTGGCGGTGCCGGGGACAGTGGCGGGACTGGCGCTGGCGCTGAGAACGCACGGCACCTTGAAATGGTCGGAGGTGATGCAGCCCGCCATCCGGCTCGCCGAACAAGGATTCCCCATCACGGAAAAGCTGGTGCGCGAATTTGAAGAAGAACGGCCGGGGTTGCAGCAGTTTTCGATGAGCAGTCGTATTTTTCTGAATGATGGCAAGCGCTACAAGGTAGGCGACACGTTTCGACAGCTGGAACTAGCGCAAACTTTGAAGCGCATTGCCAAGAAGGGTGCGGCAGAGTTTTATCAGGGCGAGACGGCGCAGATGCTGGCGCGGGATATGGCGGCGCTGGGCGGACTGCTCACGCTGGAGGACCTGGCGCACTACCAGCCGAAGATTCGGGAAGTAATTCACGCGAACTACACGATGGATGGGCACAAGTGGGAAGTGATTTCTTCACCGCCGCCAAGTTCCGGCGGAGTGGCCATGGTGGAAGCGCTGAACATGCTGCAGGATGTACCGCTGAAAGGCTGGGAAGATCCGCAAAGCGTGCACATGGTGGTGGAAGTGATGCGGCGAGCATTTGCGGATCGAGCCGCGTATTTGGCAGACCCAGATTTTTCCAGCGTGCCGGTGGCGGGATTGACGGATCCCTGTTATGCGAAGGAATTGCTGGCGACGATAGATCGGGCGCGGGCAACTTCCAGCAAGATGGTGCATGCGGGGAATCCGCATCTGTGCAGCCAGGGGATCAGCGCGGGCGTGGGCGCGCCGAAAACCATCGTGAGCTTGGGCGAAGGGCCGCACACGACGCACTTCTCGGTGGTGGATGCGGCGGGAAATGCCGTGGCCAGCACGACAACGCTGAATGATAGCTATGGTTCACATGTAACTTCGTCAGCAGGGTTTCTGCTCAACGATGAGATGGACGATTTCACCACGCAGCCCGGTGTGCCAAACGCGTTATTCGGGCTGATCCAGTCGGAAGGGAATGCCATCGGTCCCGGAAAGCGGCCGTTGAGTTCGATGACGCCAACGATCCTGGTAAAGGATGGACAACTAAGCTTTGTGACCGGTTCGCCCGGCGGGCCAACAATTATCTCGGCTACGCTGCTCACGGTGCTGAACTGGATGCGGCTGGGCATGGACGCGCAGACAGCGATCAATGCGCCGCGGTTTCATCACCAGTGGCTGCCGGATTACATTTTGATGGAGAAACTGTTTACGCCAGAGATGGAAGAACAGATGAAGCGCATGGGTTATGAGGTAAAACGGCGAGGGCATATCGGGTTGGTGAACGCGATCGGCATTGATGCGAAAACCGGTGAGCGGTGCGGTGCGGCAGATCCCCGGGATGATGGGACGGCGTTGGGATATTAGTTGACCGGGTAACGGTGGATCGATTGGAAGAGAATTTGAGTTGGCGCTCCGTCCCGCAACGGCATCCGGGTTGCAAAAAACGCGCCTCGAAAGGCGGACCCCTCAAGGGATGGCCGCGCGGTCGTTATTGTTAGGACCTGGGTTTGCCGTCGCGCTTTTCGGGCGAAGGGACTCAACGTAAACTGGAACTATCCCTATGCAGAGAATCCTTTCGACCTATTTGCTCGTTTCCAAGAAACTAACGCCTGAAATGTTGGGGCAAATTGCCGCGGCACGGTTTGAGGCGGTGGAGATTTTTGCCACGCGCAGCCATTTCGACTACGCCACTAAGGCGGAGGTGCGCACCATGGCGCTGGCGCTCTCTGAGCACCGGCTGAAGCTGAATTCGCTGCACGCACCGACCAACCGCGACATCGATGTGAATCGCGAGGGTGGCTCGCCGCTTTCCATTACCGAAGTAGAGCGGGTGCGGCGAATTGAGGCCATGGATGAGCTGAAACGGGTGCTCGATGTGGCGCAGGATTTGCCGTTCAGCCGATTGATATTGCACATGGGCGGTTCGCGGGAGACTGCCGATCCGCGAAAGCGCGATGCGGCATTCAGTTCGCTGGAACATCTGTCGCTGCACGCGCACCATGCCGGCGTGACCATCTGCGTGGAGAACACCACCAGCGAGATGGGCGATCCGGCGTATCTGCGCGCGTTCGTGGACGAAACGCGGCTGACGGCAGTGCGCTTCAATTTTGATATCGGGCACGCGCATCTGGCCGAAGGGCCGGAAGACGAGCGCATCGCGAAGAGTATTGAGCCGTTGGAGGAACTGATCGTCAGCGCGCACATTCACGACAACCATGGGGAGAAGGACGAGCACCTGGCACCCTACGAAGGGACGATTGATTGGCCAGCAGCCTTGGCGCTGTTCAAGAGGGCTCCAGTCAAGAATCTTCCGCTGACTCTGGAAATTAAGGAAAAGACTGGGTCGGAAGCGACCTCGCTCACCGATCAGCTGAGCGTTGCGGCAAAGTCGCTCGACCGCCTCGAAGAAGATTGGAACTAACTCCGCATTAGGAATACTTAATCTTTCACTAACATTCGCCATTTGCGATGGCGCCTGAATTGGGAGTCAAACCTCATTATCGGCGAACTCAAGCGCAATGCAATTCTCGTTTTCCAGGCGTCCTTCTTTACCGGGCTTGAGTTTGCCAATCTGAGAGTCGATATCTAGGCATGAAGGAGATTCCGTTCTTGGAATTCAGAACTCACTGTTCGAAGTAAATTGAACGTGTGCGTCGCACGGGCAAACCAATCCGCATAACGCGCTTCGGGAAGCGTATCGCTGAGATTGTTCCTTGTAGGAAAGAAGTGCTAGACAGGGCTTCAATGCTCGGATCAATGAAACGCTCTGTGAAACTCATCGGCGACATCATCTCGCCAGCCAGCGATGAGGATGACTGGGAGTGCTTGCGCGACTAGGATGCGCAGTGGATTGGTCGGTTCATCCCAACCTCACCTCTCGGTCAGCCCTCTGAGAAGATCACGCATCTCTGGTAAACTGTTGGTTTGAGCTAACGACAGAGAGCCTCACCATGACCACTATCACGATTGAGAATGCAGGAAAGCACGACGGACAGGAAGTGACGATACGCGGATGGCTGTACAACATTCGCGAATCGGGCAAGCTGGTGTTTCCAATTCTCCGGGATGGAACCGGTATTATTCAGGGCGTGTGTTCGTTGAAGGAGACGCCGGAGGCATTTGCCGCGCTGAAGGGACTGACGCAGGAGTCGAGCGTGATCGTCACGGGGAACATCCGCGCGGAGCAGCGCGCGCCGGGCGGGTTCGAGATGGGCGTCACGCACGTGGAAGTATTGCAGAGAGTGGCCGAAGCCACACCCTTCCCTATTCAATTAAAAGAGCATGGGGTCGATTTTCTGCTGGACCAGCGGCACCTGTGGATTCGGACGCCACGGCAGGCGGCGATTCTGCGGATTCGCGCCGAAGCGGTGCGCGCCGCGCGCAATTATATGGACGGACTAGGCTATACGCTGACGGATGCGCCCATCTTTACGCCAGCCGCCTGCGAAGGCACCTCCACGCTATTTGAAGTGAATTACATCGACGATCAGAAAGCGTACCTGACGCAGAGCGGGCAACTGTATATCGAAGCGACGGCCATGGCGCTCGGCAAGGTGTACACGTTTGGGCCGACGTTTCGCGCGGAAAAGTCCAAAACACGACGCCACCTGACCGAGTTCTGGATGCTGGAGCCAGAGGCGGCATACGCGGACCTCGGCGACATGATGGACCTGGGCGAGGGGTTGGTGAGCGCCATCGTGCAGAGCGTGGTGAAGAACAAGTCTCGCGAACTGGAACTGTTGAAGCGTGATATCAAGAAGTTGGAAAGCATCAAGGCGCCATTCCCGCGCATTACTTATGAGGAAGCCATCGGAGTGCTGCAGAAGCGCGGCAACCCGGCAAAATTCGGCGATGACTTTGGCGGCGACGAGGAGACCATCATTTCGAGCGAGTACGACCGGCCGCTGATCGTGCACCACTACCCGGCGGCGATAAAGGCGTTTTATATGCAACCGGACGCAGAACGTCCCGATTTGGCACTATCCTTCGATATGCTGGCGCCCGAGGGATACGGGGAGATTATCGGCGGAAGCCAGCGCATTCACGATTACGACTTGCTGGTTAAGCGGTTGAAAGAGAACAACTTACCAGAGGAATCCTTCCAGTGGTACCTGGATTTGCGGCGCTATGGCAGCGTGCCCCACTCCGGATTTGGCATGGGGTTGGAGCGCACGGTGGCGTGGATCTGCGGTACGGAGCACATTCGCGAGGTCATCCCCTTCCCCCGGATGATTTATCGGGTATATCCTTAGCGGGTAGAGAAGCCAGTTAGAGCAAACCGATATCCCTAGACCGTAGTGTCCGAGGCGCGTCTAAACCTCATAGTACGGGCACCGACATCTCTCCGGGGACGGATTCAATCAACAAAAAGGGATCGGCAAATGAGCAAAAAAATCAGAATTATTGGCGTGCCCATGGACCTCGGAGCAAGCAGGCGAGGGGTGGATATGGGGCCTTCGGCGCTGCGCGTTGCTGGGCTGCACTCGCGGATCAAGCAATTGAATTATCAGGTGGAGGATCTGGGCAATATTTCGGTGAAACAGCCGGAAGAGATGCCGGTGGGAGAAAAGCGCGCTAAATATCTTTCTGAAATTGCCGAAGCGTGCAAAGACCTAGCCGAAGCAGTGAAGAAATCGCTGGAAGAAGGATTTTTGCCGCTGATCCTGGGAGGCGATCATTCGATTGCGGCAGGGGCAGCCACTGGCGTTTCGGCCTTTTTTCGCAAGGAGAAGAAGCAGGTGGGCTACATCTGGCTGGATGCGCACGGAGATATGAACACACCGGATTCTTCACCGTCGGGAAACGTACACGGAATGCCGTTGGCGGCGATTATGGGTTACGGCGCGCCAGAGCTGGTGGACTTGCTGGGCTTCCAGCCGAAGATTGAGCCACAGAATATTGTGCTGGTGGGGATTCGCGACCTGGATGCGCAGGAACGGAAGCTGGTAAAGAAGTCCGGAGTGCATGTGTTTACCATGCGCGACATTGATGAACGCGGAATGCGTGAAGTGATGTCTGACGCGTTGAAGTATGCCATGGACGATACCGATGGCATCGCGGTGAGCCTGGATATGGATTTTGTCGATCCGTCAGACGCGCCAGGAGTGGGCACGCCAGTGCGCGGGGGCGTGACGTACCGTGAAGCGCATCTGGCGATGGAGATGATCGCCGACAGTGATGCGCTGGTGTCGCTGGAAATTGTGGAGATCAATCCGATCATTGATGAACACAATCGCACGGCGCTGCTTGGAGTGGAGTTGGTACTCTCTGGACTTGGTAAAAAAATTCTATAAATAATATCCCCTAAACTGAATTTGGGTTTTCGCCTACAGAAACACATAGACGAAAACTGTTTGTCGCTTGTGCTTGGCAAAAAAAATGAATTTTGCGACTTCTCCAGAAAACTCGCCTCCGCAACAAAACCTTTTCTAAAAGCTTACGTCCGATACGCAAAGGGTATCGATAGTGGTGTAGCAGGTTGCCCGGGGTTTCGTGTTCTTGAAAGCGAAGGCATGCTCCCTTCGGTGGGCACTCAATTCGTAGCCCGAATCACTAGGGTGCGCGAAAGGAGAGTCCATGAATTGGACTTTTTGCAGGCACATCGTGTCTGCGCTCATAGCTATAGTTCTGGTTGTCTCGACCTGCAACGCACAAACCGGCACGTCATCGCTGCGCGGAACAGTACTCGACAAAAGCGGCGGTGTAATAGTCGGCGCCCAAGTCATCTTGTCCGATCCCCAGCAAGGCTTTGAAAGAACCACCACGAGCGGTAGTCAGGGTGAGTATGAGTTCTTGGCCCTGAGGCCGGGAACGTATTTGCTGGCGGTCGTAAAGGATGGTTTCCAGAAGCACACGCAGTCGAATGTGCAATTGCTGGTGAACCTGCCGGCGACGCAGACGATTACCATGGAGATCGGCTCCTCGACACAAACGGTCGAAGTATCGGCTACCACGGAAACGCTAAATACTACGGACGCGACGATTGGCATAGCGTTCAATGAAAATCAGGTCAAGCAGCTGCCGCTGGAAGGCCGCAACGTACCTGACCTTTTGTCGTTGCAGCCCGGGGTGGCCTACACCGGCAATCGCGCGGACGTTCCTGCGTTTGACACCAGGAACGGAGCGGTGAATGGGGCGCGAAGCGATCAGAGCAACGTAACCCTAGACGGAATCAGCGTGAACGATGACGGCGGCAATGCTTTCACCTCCGTGCTTCCGGTTACTTTGGACTCCGTGCAGGAGTTCCGGGTGACGACGACGAACGCGAATGCCGATCAGGGCAGTTCCGGGGGCGCACAAGTAGCACTGGTGACGAAGAGCGGGACCAACGATTTTCACGGGTCTGTCTATGAATACCACCGTAATACCTACACCAGCGCAAATGACTACTTCGTGAAACAGTCTGAATTGCAGAGCGGGCAGCCCAACGTACCGCCGAAGCTGATTCGGAATATCTTCGGCGGCTCGATCGGCGGACCGATCAAGAAGGACCGCCTTTTTCTATTTCTGAACTACGAGGGAACACGGCGTGCCGAAGCGACCAGCCAGACCAGCCCGGTGCCTAGCTTGGCATTCCGGGACGGAGTAATTCAGTACGCGTGCGCGACGTCAAGCCAATGCCCGGGAGGAACGGCCACGGGCATAAGTGGCAAGACATATACCATAGCACCGGGGAATTTTGCACTGGCGCAGGCGGACCTCATGCACATTGACCCACTGGCCCTGGGAGCGAACACTGCATCTGTAGCGTTTCTAAGTACATTTCCCAACCCCAATAGCGCGAACGCCGGGGACGGGTTGAACTATCAGGGATATAACTTCGCCTCGCCGGTATCGGAAACCAAAAATGAGTACATCGCCAAGATGGACTACAACATTTCTAGAGACGCAAGGCACAGATTATTCGTGTCCGGTGCGTTGCGGAATGACGCGAATCCGCAGGCTCCGTTTCTTCCTGGGCAGGCACCGCTAAATTCCGTGGTGAACTACAACAAAGGAATCATCGTGGGTTATTCGGGAGTGTTCAGCGCCAATCTGGTGAACAACGTCAGATATGGGTTCATCCGCGAGAGCGCGGGCACGATTGGAAACTCCAATGATACCTGGGTATTGTTCCGGGGGCTGAACGACCCAGTGGCCGGGGCAATCACGCGCTCGCGAAGCTTCCAACGCCCGACGCACATCATCAATGATGATCTCTCCTGGATTCGCGGACGTCACACCTGGCAATTTGGCGGACAGTTGGCGTTCATCCGAAATCCGCGGCAAAGCCTGAATGGAGTGTATAGCTCGGGAGTGGCTAATCCAGGATGGTTGGACACGACCGGTTTCGCGGGGAAGCAGAATTCACCGCTGGATCCACCGAACAGCATAAACCCAGCGACAGGAGTAGCTTATCCCAAAGTGGACCCCAATTTCGCCAATTCGTATGATTTCCCTTTGACGGCGCTATTGGGAATGGTGCCGGAAGTGAACGCCGTCTATAACTACCAGCGCGACGGAAATCCGGCTCCACAAAACCAGCCGCTGAAGCGGCACTTTGCGATCAACAGCTATGAAATGTATGTGCAAGATTCATGGAAGGCCAAACCGAATCTGACGATAACCCTGGGCTTGCGATATTCGTTGTTCTCACCTCCCTGGGAGACTAACGGATTGGAGGTCTCGCCGACATTTAACCTGGGGCACTGGTTCGACAACCGTGCGCATGAAGGGGCGAACGGAATTCCCTCTAATCAGGATCCACTGGTGGCGTTTGACTGGTCCGGGCCGGCGAACGGAAAGTCCGGGTTCTACAACTGGGACTATAAAAACCTGGGACCACGTGTGGCTTTCGCCTGGGCGCCCGATCGGACACGCGGGTTGCTGGGAAGCGCTTTGGGAAGCCATCAGACCTCGATTCGTGGCGGGTTCGGCATTGTGTACGACCGCTTCGGACAACAACTTGTCGATGACTTCGATCAGTTCGGGTCATTCGGCCTTTCGACTTCCCTCACGAATACAGCCGAGTCGTTGACAGTCAGCACGGCGCCCCGTTTAAGTGACGTGCACACGATTCCAACGCAGGACCGGAATGGAAATACGATATTCCTTCCGGCACCCCCCGCGACTTTTCCACAACCATTCCCCACAGGCACATTCCAGGCTACCACCGGCTTGGATAGCGGGATGAAGACCCCGTATGCGTTAACTTTCGATCTATCGGTGAGCCGCGAACTGCGAAACGGGTTCTCGCTCGATGTGTCCTACGTTGGAAGGCTCTCGAGGCGACTGCTGGTACAGCAAGACCTGGCGATGCCTTTGAACTTCAAAGACAAGAAATCCGGGCTCGACTACTTCACCGCGGTTACGGCCCTGGCGAAGGTTTACCGTACCGGGGAATCTTCGTTGAATTTTTCGCCGTCCCAGGTAAGTCCACAGGTTTCGCAATACTGGGCCAACGTACTTCAGCCATTGCAATCGGGTGGGATGTACCAGATATCGTCCTGCACCGGTAGAGACAATCAAGGAAATCCCATCGTAACCGGGACTACGAGCCCTGTGGTGGCGGCCTATGACTGGTTCTGTTCCAGCAGTTTTAATGAAACGACACCGCTGCAGTTCCTTGACCAAGGAGGCATTCCTGACTTCACTAACAATCCAAATTGCGGACAGCAAGGGCTTCCTGCGTGCCAAAGCTATTTCGGCATAGGAGGACCGTTCACGTTCTTCACGCCCCAGTATGCTGCGCTTTACGCATTCCGGACGGCTGGCACGGCCAGTTATCATGCGCTGCAGGTAACGCTGCATCACAAAATGTCCCATGGCGTGCAGTTCGACTTCAACTACACGTACTCCAAGTCAATTGACCTGGCATCGGACGCGGAACGCGTTGGAACGTTTGGCGGCACGGGAGCAGCGATCGTAAATTCATGGTCTCCTACCCAACTCAGGGGCGTGTCGGATTTCGATGCGACGCACCAATTCAACGCAAACTGGATCGCTGATCTTCCTTTCGGACGGGGCCGAGCGTTTGGGCGCAATAGCTCACGGGTGGTGGATGCATTGGTCGGGGGCTGGCAGTTCTCCGGACTCTTTAGGGAGACCACGGGATTCCCGTTGAGCTTCTTTAACGGGTTTAACTTCCCAACCAATTGGGACCTTGGGGGGAATGCCGTCCAGATTGCCAGTGCAGGGGCAACAGGATCCTACAAGAACCCGACCAACGGGACCGTCAGTGTATTCAAAGCAGGCGGGAGTGCCGCTGCCTCATTCTTCCGGGAGCCCTTTCCAGGCGAATCCGGCCAACGCAATAACTTCCGAGGAGATGGCTTTTTTGGCCTGGACTTCGGACTTTCTAAACGGTGGGCGATGCCATGGAAAGAGAGCCAGAGCCTGCAATTCCGGTGGGAGGTGTTCAACGTCCTGAACGCAACCCGTTTCGACACCCAGAGTGTGAACGCGTCGATCGACACTTTCGGCGATTCCTTCGGAGACTACACGCGGCTTTCCACGAACCCGCGCGTGATGCAGTTCGCCTTGCGCTTCGAATTCTAAAACTACGATTG
>Ga0208714_1000427_pt1 | contig 12095 bp, 9 predicted proteins | sample NGESurshal072012_3_FD_184461 | JGI IMG/M metagenome (GOLD analysis project Ga0208714, IMG submission 184461) | Arctic peat soil microbial communities from Barrow, Alaska - NGEE Surface sample 415-1 shallow-072012 (SPAdes) | ecosystem: Environmental > Terrestrial > Soil > Wetlands > Peat ... | reverse complement strand
CCGGGCGGGCATACGGAGTGTCACTTGGCGGGCGGTGCGGGTGATCCGGCCCGGGACGCTCAGCAGCCGGTGGCGCAACGTGCGAGCGGTCGGGATGGTGGTGTCGGGTAGCCCGATCAGGGTGGTCCATCGCAGGAGGTTGTGCGCCAGGGCGGCGATCACCGTCCAGGCGGCGTTGGCGAGGAACTTGCCGGACGGGAAGTGTGCGAGTGCTTGGTCTTTGAGGTCACGGATCGCGAGTTCCACGACGGCGTGCTGGCGGTGCTCGGCCTCGACGAGGTCGAGCGGGTCGACGCGGTTGGTGAAGAACGCGTGATGGCGCCAGTCGGGCCACAGCTCGGCCTGCGCGCCGATGAGGCGGGTGCGGCGGACGATCAGCCGCTGGTGTCCGAGCATCGTCTGCGCGATCTGCGCCTCCCCGCCCTCGGGGTAGTCGGTGAGGGTCTGCCAGTCCTGTTCGGGAATCGCCGCGACTGCGGCCTTGATGTGCTTCTGCTGGCGCACCCCGATCGAGTACGTCCAGCCGCAGCGCTCAAGCCGGGCCATGATCTTCCGGTTCCAGAACCCCGAGTCCGCGCGCAGCAACTTCGGGCCCGTCGCGCCCGCCCGCGCGACACGCGGGATCAACTCGTCGACGAACCGCAGCGCGCCGCGGGAGGTGTTCGCCGACCCCTTCCGGGCGCGGATATGCAGCACCTCGCCGGTGCCGGCGCGGGTCGCGAGGATCGGGTGATACCCGCGCTTGTGGGTGTACCCGTAGCCGGCGCGCTGCTTGTCATATCCGTAGACCTGGCCGACGAAGCTGTCCACGTCCACGATCAGGCGCTCACCGTCCGGCCCGGCGCCGGCCGCCCACGCACGACATAGGCACTCGGCCAGCACCCTGTCGAGGTGGCGGACATGCCCGAAGGTGAACGCCCGCAGGAACGTCCCCAACGTCGACGGCGCCGCCACCGCATGCCCGAGCACCGCCCGGGTCTGACCCGAGCGCAACACGTCACAGTCATCGATGCAATCCGCCCCGAGACACATCGCCGAGACCAAGCTCATCACCTTCCTCCCCGGGTTCGCCGCGCCGTCCCCGTCGCCGAGATCAACGGTCCGGTCGACCAGCCCCTCGATCCCGAGCCGGTCGGCAAGCACCGCAGGGAGCAGAACTCCAGCGTTCGCGACCACCCGCTCGTCATCGAACAGGATCCTCGTCGCGTCCGACAGACCCTTCACCATGTGGGTGACCTCCTGGTGCAGGCCCGCCGTCGCCGCATACGACAGCTTTCTGCCTGCTCAGGAGGTCATTTAGATCTGCGCCTCGGACGACTCCCCACCGAACAACGGTGGATCGAGGCTAAGGACCATTCCCCAGAGGGGCGCCCCGCCCGACCATCCCCACGGCCGGACGGGGCGTGCGGCCAGGGCAAGGGCAACTCGCCGCGGGCCGCATCGGAGCGCCACCGTGCATGGCGCCCACTGTCGGCTTGACGCCACGATGGACCGCGCGCTTGCATCAGGGCATCTTCGGAGGAAGCCTGCCGGGCATCCACTCATGCCAGCGCGCGGGCCACCGCCCGCTTGGACAAGCGGGATGCGTCCGACGTTAGGCAACCGGATGCAGCGGCCACAACGGCCAGGTTCGCTACAAGACGTCATGACCCGTATCGATCACGCCAGGCAGGGAACAACGTCCGGTCGGCCTCGCTCATGAGCCGGCCGGGCGTCCCCTGCGGCGGCCTTCCGCATTATCTCTCCGAGAAGCGCGAATCGATCCGACGCGAGTAGGCGGACCCAGCTCACCACGCCTTCATACCACCGGCCACTGGCCACCATCGCCTCCCACCACTCGCGCACGCCCGCGTGACCACGGTGTGGCCGACGCCCGAACAGCCGCGCGGAATAGCTCACCACGTTCTCGTCCTGCACAGCGAGCATCACGTCGAGATCCCGATCGTTGCACGCGCCGACGTAGCGCTCCGCCAGCCGAACCGCTCCGGCGGGCCTCAACGGCTCGCTGGGATCCTGCATGCCCTCATCCCAGCGTGTGTGTGCGCGCGTCGATTGGCAGCGTCAGACCAGAATCCTGGCGCCGATGCCGAATGTTGTCGAAAATCGAGGATCTCGCAACACTCTGCATCCCCTTCCGGTCCGGCAGCTGACACTCAGGAAGAGCCACGAACGATTGACTTGATCGTGTGTCAGGCCCTCCGTTAGGCTCGCGTCATTCCGGGAGAGCGCCGCGGTGCCCCTCGCGCCCGCGGCCCCCGGTCACCTCCCACGCCCGAGGAGTCGCCTATGGGATTTCCCAGTCGGCCATCGCACACCCGCCCAGTGGACGCTCGATGCGACGGGGATGCCATGACGCGCGCCGAGCGTCACGAGAGAGCTGTCGCACGGACGCTCGGATGGGCGCAGGAAGCTGCGCAGCGCGAGGACTTCGGCGAAGCGCTCGAGTGGCTCACCTTGGTCGAGCGGATCGACGGAGCACTACCACCCGACTGGGAGCGCAGACAGGCATCGTGGCGTCTGATGGCCCGCGACATGCATCGCGGCCGGGCCCCGCGGCACCGAGAGTCGTAGCTCCGCGCGGCCAGGCACGCTGCCCATCATGCCAACGACGATGCCAACGACGATGCCCGCGAGGCCTGGAGCTTCTTGCGAGGCCACGTGCTCGACGCGCACGCGTTCGTGTTCTCCCGCGCCGGGTTTGCCTGGGAGGGCCTCCCGCGGGAGCGGATCACCGTGATCCGACCCTCGATCGACGCGTTCTCCCCCGAGAACGCCGGTCAGACGGGCGAGCAGTCGCTGGCGATCCTCTCCACCGCCGGGATCCTCGCCCATCACGCCACGGCGGAGCCGATGTTCACCCGTGCCGATCGCACCACCGGGCGGGTGCAACGACGGGCGCAGACACTCGAGGAGAAGCCGCTCGAATGGCCGATCCGGCGTTCTAATCGCCGATCCCCGCAACCTCGAGCAGGCAGGTGGCGCGATCGCCCACCTACTCGCCGACAACGACCTCGCGCACCGAATGGGCGCCGCAGCGCAGCTGAGCGTCCAACAACACTTCTTCGGCCCGCACCACCTCGGACGCTACTTCGAGGCCGTTCGACGGGTCATCACGCGACATGACCAGGAGAGCACAGGCGACCCCACGAGACGGACAACGAACTGATCCCCGGGGTCAACGGCGCTCCCAGCCGACAGCCCCCCAATTTGAGGAGGACGGTGGTGATCGCGGCGCGCCGACGCGGGTTGTGCTGGCCGACGACCACGTGCTGGTGCGCAGCGGCCTGCGAATGTTGATTGAGGCCGAGCCAGGGTTTGAGGTGGTCGCGGAGGCGGGTGATGTCCGCGAGACGCTGCGCACGGTGCGGGCCCGGAAGCCGGGCGTGCTTGTGCTCGACCTCATGATGCGGGGCGGCTCGAGCCTGACGGCGATCCCGGAATTCCTCGCGGCATCGCCGCGGACGGCGATCGTTGTTCTAACGATGGAGAGCGAGCCAGATTTCGCCCGCGCGGCGCTCGGCGCTGGGGCGCTCGCGTTCGTGCTCAAGGAGGATGCCGCCACCGAGCTCTTGGAGGCGGTGCGGGCAGCCGCTCAAGGTCATAGATACCTGAGTCCGCAGCTCGGCGCGCGGATCGCCGCCGAGCCGGACGCTTCTGCTCGAACGCGCGATGGCCTCACGCATCGCGAATGTGAAGTGTTGGGGCTGCTGGCACTCGGACACACAAGTGAAGAGATCGCGCACCGGCTCGCTCTCAGCACGCGCACCGTTGAAGCCCACCGCTCCCATATCCGGGGGAAGGTCCGCCGTGGATCGCGAGCCGAGCTGACCGCGTACGCCCGCGCGCTTGGCCTCGTCGATTAGCGGACTCCGAAACGCAGATCGCGTCCGGCCCCGCTCCGGTCACCCGCGCTCGTCTGCGGAGGCAATCGCCATAGCCTCCTCCCTGGCGGTGAGATGTTCGCCCGCCGCGTTCCCGATGCCGCCCCGGCGGCCGGGCTGGGCTGGACCTCAACGCACGTCAGCTCGCGGTCGATGGTTCTCCCGGCAGCCGGACGTTCTCCAGCAGCGCCTTGTTGCTGAGGTAGGAGCGCGACTCGAGTGATCGGACCGTTGCGGACCCGCACCAGCACCCGCCACGGGCTGATCGGATCGCGTGGTCAAGGCCGACGTGGCAGCGCCAAATCACCGTCGCGGCCGTCGCGTGCACCGACGCGGCGAGACCGGCCGTCTGCGGATCGTGGAGGATCACGACGTCCTGCGGCTCAATGAGCGGGGCGAGCTCGGCGGCGTTCGCAGCCATTGTGCGCTCGTGGATCTGCTGTTCGCATAAACCGAGCTGGCCGCCGTCCCTTGCGAAGCCATGAAGCCGGTTGTGGAGGCGCTTGGTGATCTCGAAGAACCCAGGACCGCCGGAGACCACCACCCAGCGCGTGTCCACACCTGCCCCGCGGCAGTAACCCAGCAGCGGCCGCAGCGTCTCCGCGACCCCGCCACCCTTCGCGGTCGAATTCACGTTCCGGATCACGCGGCCATGCAACTCGCGCGCGCCCCTTCGTGATCAGGTTCCGCAGCGCCTCGTCCTCCCCCGGCGAGAGCACCGACACAAAGCGGTGCGGGTCCATCGCCGCGACCTCCACGTGCTCTAGTCGCACCATCTCTCCTCGCCTGCTCAGGCAGCGTCGAGGTCACGTTACTCCTATCGGCCATGCGAGTCATAGCGGCTCCGGAGCCCCGACCTCGCTGCGCACGAGCCGCTGAGCCGCATGTTCTCGGGGTCGTCGTAGCCTCCGGTGGTGGCCGATGTTGGAGGCCGCGCGGGTGGTGAGAAAGTCCGGGGCGACGAATCCGGTGGCTGGTCGCCGGCGAGCGCTGGCATCGTGGCGCATACCGAGTCCGCGAGCGCGTCGAGCTCATAGCTGCCTCTTGGGACCGCACCGACTGGCGCGTCGACGCGCTCGCGGAGCGCGCTGAATCGAAAATGGCCTTGCGCCGGTACGAGGCTCAGAGGAAAATGCCTGCTCAGGTGCCATCACTGAGGGCTTCCCGTGCGGTACGGCCTGCCGCACGTCGTGGCCGTAGGGCCTGCGGGAGCTTGCCCTTTCATCCGTTCCGGGTACGCCCCGCCAGGGGCGTATGAGTCACTGATATGTCGCTGCATCGGCGAACGGGGACGCGTCCCGCTCGCGCCACCTTGGTGCTCGTCGCCGTGGGCGTCGTGCCCGGCCGAGACCAGCACGAGTTCGGGCTGGAATCCTTCAGCGGCGGGGATCACACTGTGCTCGAGCGGCGAGAACCACGTGTCCTCATGCGAGCCCTGTGGGACCGGCAGGTTGATTGAGTAGTCCTCGCCCGCGCGCGCCCGCCACGTGGTTGAGTCGCCCGATGGACGCACAGAGGGCTCAGCTCGGGGAGCGTACGCCCGCGGCGCTGCGTCGCCGCGGGCCCGCTGTCAAGGATGAAGCGAGACAACCTATGTATCTACTTGTACGAGCACGCGGCGCACCACGCGCTCAAGCGCTGCCTGTCGGCGCGTAGATCCGCTCGAGGTAGTCGTGGAGCATCCGTCCGGCGCAGAAGCCGGGAGCGAGCGTGCGCATCGACGCGCGCGTGCGGGCGAGCCAGGCGTGCGGGAGCCCGTCCGCGTCGCGGTCGTAAAAGGCCGGCAGGACCTCTTGTTCGAGCAGGTCGTACAGGGCGGCGGTGTCACGCGCGTCGTGCGCTGCGGGGTCGGGGTGGACGTTGCCGTCGAGCGCCCAGCCGTTGGTTCCGTCGTAGGCCTCCGCCCACCAGCCGTCGAGCACGCTCAGGTTCAGGCCGCCGTTGATGACCACTTTCATCCCGCTGGTCCCGCTGGCCTCCAGTGGCGGCCGCGGCAGGTTCAGCCACAGATCGCAGCCGCGCACGAGCCGCGCGGCCATCCCCAGGTCGTAGTCGTGCAGGTACACGACGTGCTCTGCGACATGGGGCGCGTCCTTGAAGCGAAACAGCTCCTGGACGACGCGCTTGGCCTCCTCGTCGCTGGGATGCGCCTTGCCGGCCAACACGAACTGGACGGGGCGGGGTCCGGCGAGCAGCGCGAGCGTCCGGTCGGGGTCGTGGGTGAGGAGCCCGATGCGCTTGTAGGTCGCGGTGCGCCGCGCGAACCCGATCGTGAGCACGTCGGGGTCAAACGCGCGGGCGGCCGTCTCGATCCCTGCCCGCGGCTGGCGCTCGGCGAGCCGATCGATCCCGCTGCGCTCCTGGACGAACTCCACCAGCTTCGCACGCTGCTCGCGCCGGACCGCCCACAGCTCGGCGTCGGGCACCCGGTCGAGCGCCTCCCAGGTCGCGACGTCGCTCGCCCGCCACAGCCATTCGTCGCCGAGGTGGCGGTCGAGCAGCCGGCGCATCGGAGCCCCGACCCAGCTCGGCATGTGCACGCCGTTGGTGACATGAATGATCGGCACCGCCTGCGCCGCCCGCCCCGGCCACAGCCCACTCCACATCTCACGCGAGACGCTGCCGTGGCGGCGGCTGACGGCGTTCGCTGCGCGGCTCATCCGCAAGCTGAACGTCGTCATCCCGAACGGCTCCCCACCGTGCTCAGGGTGGTAACCGCCCAGCCGCAGGAGCGTCTCGGGGTCGACGCCCAGCTCCGTCACCAGATCCCCGACCGTGTCGATCACGTCCTTGCGGGGGTAGGTCTCGTTGCCGGCCGCGACGGGCGTGTGCGTGGTGAACACCGTACGCTGCCGGGCAGCCTCAAGCGCCGCCTCGACCGGCACTCCGCGCGCCACCTCAGCTCGCGCCAGCTCGAGCACCGCCAACGCAGCATGCCCCTCGTTCAGATGCACAAGCCCCGGGTCGATACCCAGCGCCGCGAGCGCCCGCACGCCACCGACGCCGAGCAGCGCGTACTGCGAGAGACGCGTAATCGGATCCGCGACATACAGCTGCGAGGTGATCCACCGCTCTAGACGACCGTTCTCGGGCACATCGGCGTCGAGCAGGAACAACGGCACGCGGCCCACAGCCACACGCCAGATCTGCGCCCTCACCTCCCGCCCACGAATCAGCACCGTGATCGTCAGCGGCCGCCCATCCTGAGCACGCACCAGGGCGGCGGGAAGCCGCTCGGGATCGATATCAACCCAATACTCCTGCTGCCAGCCGGACACCTCGAGACGTTGACGGAAATACCCCTGCCGATACATCAACCCAACCGCCACCAGCGGCAGCGCCTGATCTGAGGCCTCCTTGAGAAGATCACCCGCCAACGCACCCAGCCCACCCGAATAGATCGGCAACGACTGATGCACGCCGAACTCGGCGCAGAAGAACGCAATCGGGCGCTCCGGCGCCACCGGCCCCACCGACGGACGTCTTACGTCCACTGCGAAGGCGTCCTCCAGGGATGTCACGCGAGCGAGCAAAGCCGGATCGCCGGCCGCCCGCGCAAGCGCCTCACCCGAGACCTCCTGAAGCAGCCGAACCGGGTTCTGGCCACACAGCTCCCAACGACCCTCGTCGATCGAGCGAAACACATCCCCGCCGCCAGCAGACCAGCACCAGCGATAGTTGTAAGCGATCCGAGCCAGCGACGCGAGCTCCACCGGGAGCCGCCCCGCGAGGTCAGCCGCCCTACGATCAAGCTCCTCATCACCACGCATCGCCCACGATCATCCCACCTCTCGCACCCAGATCCACGTCTCCGACCGCCCGGTCGACTGTGCCGCTCTCTGTGGCAGGTGGGGCAGTTGCCTTGCCAGCAGGCCAAAAGCGCTTGTAGCGTCGCAGGTGCACGCGCATGGCGGGACGCTCGCATTCAGATCGCGAGGCAGCTGCCCGGACTCTCGCTTTCGCGGATGTCGGTCCGGCGCCGCGCCGCTCAGGTCCTGTGCGTGCTTTCACCCATTTCCAGTGGCGGCGGCTGCCCCGCGGAGGCCGCAGTCGCCGAACGACGCGGTGGAGCCGCATACGCAGCACCTCGATTCTGCGCGCCACCGTCCCGGCCCTGCTTGCGGCGATCAGCGGGAGCTGAGCCACCGGTGCGGGGCACGCCCTGCTTCTCGCCAATCTCGCGCACGGTCAGGTCGTCGGCCTGTCCATCGCGGTACCGACCAGCCGAAGCACCTGCTTTCTCGAGAAGCGGGTACGCGCGATCCGCTGCCGCGGGAGCGATCCGCTGTCCTGCTTAATTCGGGAGCAGGGCTCCCCTCGTTGCGCCGCCCAGACCTGCGTTGCGCGGGCAGCAGGGCTGAGCGGACCGTTAGCTCGGCCCCGGTTTCTCGGCTTAGGCACGCGGGCCGGAAGCACCCGGCCGCGGGGTCGGCGGCGGGCCTGCGACTTCTGCAACTCGCATCGAGGCGGCACTCGTGGCACCGGTCCGCCAAACGATCGGAAAGGAACGCACGCAGGCGTCTCGGGCGCCGCCGGCGCCGCACCCGCATTCGCGGCGGAGCAGAACTGGAGCCCAGCGGCGCTCGGCGACCCGAATCCGACAACGCGGAGGTCCGCGGCCATCCCGACGAGCTGGTTCCCCTTCCGGATGATCCATGACCGCCGCTCGAGGCCCCGAATGGGAGCCTGCTGCACGACCAAATTGTGCCTGGCTACAAACTCAAAACCCACGATGTCGACCGATTTGAAGCGGGGCCGGCGCGCTGGTGGCTGCTTGTGGGAGGCGTGCAAGCCGACGCGGGTGATCGCCTGGCTGCCGCTCCTACGAGGAGCGGCACTGGCCGGGCGGCCGTCGTTACGTACGATCGCCCGGTTGCCGGGGTAGCGTCGCGGCGACTCGATCGGCCTGGACGGCGGCGGTCGCATCGACTGCGTACGCTTGCGCGCTATCGGCGAGGACGCGGACAGGCGTGGCGAAGTCCAAGCGCAAGCGGCAGCAGAGTAGGCGACGGTCCGGCGGGCATCCGGCCGCCCGCGCGCCCGCGCCGCGGCGGACGGCTGCGGAGTTGGAATTGGAGCGGATCGCGGAGCTCGCGCTGGCCGAGGCGCGGCGGCGCTCGGAGGAGGCGCTTTCGCCGCAGACGCCGCCTGAGCGCGCCGCGGCGCTGCTGGTCGAGGAGTTCAATGATCTGCCCTCGCCGCCAGGCTTCGCGATCCGGTTGAGGCGAGACGGGTCCGAGGAGCGAGCGAGGGCGGTGGCCGCGGAGGTGCAGCGGCTCGCGCCCGGGAGCGTGACCGCGCTGACGCTCGCGGCCGAGATCGCTGGAGCGTTCGACCTCGATCCCGACCGGGTCGACGAGCTGCTAGACGAAGCGCTCGATGCGTGGCTTGACCCTGACGGGAGCGTCGAGCTCGCGCAGCACATGCTCGCGTCCGGGCGTGAGCTGGACGCGATCGAGCTGGTCCGGGAGATGTTGCTCGACGAGCCCGAGGACGAGGACGCGCAGGAGGTGTTCGGCCGCGCACTCGAGGGGCTGCACCGGCGCATGATCGCGGGCGAGAAACTGGGACGTTGGGAGCGCGCGGAGCTCGACAGGTTCGCGGACCGCGGGGGGCTGTACGCGCTGCGGGACGCGATGCGGGTGCTCGTCGAGGAGCGCCGGCCAGAGTTGCAGGTGCTGCTCGCTGGCAGCATCAGGGATTGGATGGAGCAGCTGCACGAGGCGCAGGGCGGCGAGGATGATGACGGCTTCGGGGTCGAGCCCGACAAGGACGATGGGCGCTCGGAAGCACTCTTCCGGCTCGCGATGGAGCACGCCTGGCTGCTCGACGACGAGGACGATGAGGACCAGGACGGGCTCGCGCTCGAGTCCGAGCCCGAGCTCGAGCGGTCGGGCGCGCCGCTTGTGCTGCTCGCGACCGACCCGGACGTCTCTCCGGAGATTTCGAGCGCGGCGCGCGAGTGGCTCAGCACTGTCACCTACGGCCTTTGGCAGGTGTCTGACCCCGAGCCAGGTCCGGGCCTGTGGCTGACCGACATCGTCACCGGCGTTCGCCGGTACGCCGCGATCCCGCCCGAGCAGCTTCCGGGGATGAGCCGGTGGAGCGTGCTGCTGGGGGCGCTCGTGTCGCTGGACGGTATCTGGCGGAGCACCGGCGCGGTCGTGATGTTGCGCCCGTCGGAGGGCGACGGCGCCGCCGAGTGGGTGCACGGGGCGAGCGTCGCGCTAGCCAAGGAGCTGACCGGCAAGCGCGGGCGGCGCCCTGGTCGCCGCCGCGAGCCGGAACCGCACGGCGTCCTCGTCGAGGCCGCCGAGTCGCTGCACCCGGAGATCGCGGCGTTGATGAGCAAGGTGCTCGGCAGCCTCGTCCCGGGAATCGCCGGGGAGGTGTGGCGCAGGCGCGCCGCCGGGCCGAAGCTGACGAACACCGACGGCCAGCGCCTGCGTCTGATCACCGCGCGCGTGGCGGTGAACGATCCGGCGGGCGTGGCACGGCGGTTGGCGTCGCACGCGGACTTCCGCACCGAAGATGGAGGCGAGCTGAGCTGGTGGGGGCGCGAGCTGACCGCGATGGAGCGCGAGAGCGCTCTCGCGCAGATCCGCTCGCTGGGCGAGGACGAGTCGATCGAGCAGCCCGACGAGCCGCAGCGCTGGCTACGCGGGCGACTGGAGCCGCACCCGGAGGGTTTCGAGGTGTCCGTCAACTCGGAGGAGCGACTGCAGGCGCTAACCGAACTGCTACGCGGGCTCGGGGCCGAGCCCAAGCTGGCACGACGATCGGTGATCGACCCGGCGCAGGACATGCCGCCGATCCGGCTCGGGATGCCGATGCCGTTCGGAGCATCGCAAGAGGCGGTCGACGCCTGGCAGGCGCTGTGGCCTGAGGAGCGGGTGCCGGCGCTAAGCAGCTTGACCCCGCGGACGGCGTCGCGGCGCGCTCAGAGCCGGTCGCGGCTCGAGGCAGTGCTGCGGGAGTTCGAGCACGACGCCTACGTGCTGGCGCGATCGGGCCGGCCCGCTCCCGACCTGGAACGACTACGGGCTGAGCTCGGGATGGAGCGGTGGTGGGAGCCGTCGGCACGCGCGCAGGGTCAGACCTGAAAGCGTGTGCGGCCCGACATCCCCGCCGAACACAACTCACAACGACCGCGGCGACGGGATGCCGAATGGTCCGAGCTGGGAGCCTCGCGAACGGGCTTGTCCGCGGCGCGGGATTCAATACATCCGTTGTCCGTCCGCCGTTCGACCGAGGAGTTCCCGTGCCGCTGACCCAGACACAGCTCACGAACGCCGTCGCTGACCGCGCCGACATCAGCCGCGCCGAGGCGAAGCGGGTGCTCGCGACGCTCGAGGAGATCGTGCTCGAGGAGCTCGGGAACGCGCAGAAGGTGCGGATCGGCGGCCTCGTGCAGCTGACCGTTCGCGTGAAGCCCGCACAGAAGGCGCGTAAGGGCCGAAACCCCGCAACCGGCGAGGAGATCACGATCGCGGCCAAGCCCGCCAGCGTCGACCTTCGCGCGCGTCCGCTCGCGAAGGCCAAGGCCGCACTGCCGACCGTGCAGAAGGCCCGCCGACGACTCACCGCCTGAGGCCGCACACCGCCGGCGGCCCCAGCGGCAAAGCTCGGCCCGGAAGGCGCGGAATCATGCCGCGTATCCGACACCGAACGACGACAAACGAGCCGTCGCTGACGCTCGCCGATGGGTAAGCGAGCGCCATGGTGGCGGGAGCCGAGATTGCTCCCATCGTTCCGGAGCACCACAGACTCCCGAGCGATCGAGTCTTCTGCTTTCACGCCCGCGCGGCCGTTTGCTGGCCATCAGGCGAGCGGCTAGCGCCGCTCGGTCGCGGACTTGCGCTTCGTCGCCATTGCGATCACGCGAGCACAGGCAGCGCGAGGGCAAAAGCAGTCGTGCCGAGCCGACGCCACGCGCTCGGATCTGGGCGACAGCACGAGCGCGCCCGCGCCGCCCTTGGCGGGGACCGGCGTCGCGAAGCGGGCGTGCGGCCGGTGAAGCATCCGGTCGTGCAAGCAGGCGTCCGGGCGTTGGTCCCAGACGCGCTTGTCGCCCCGACAGCGTCCCGGGCCGCCTGCGGCCACCCCTGAGGGGTTGACCGGATCCCTCGGCCCGGATCGACGCCGGTGAGGCTTGGTGCGTTAGAGCCCGTGCGACATGGTGGCGCGGGCTCCCGGCTTCGGCGATCGCCGCAG
>Ga0208714_1000425_pt1 | contig 12113 bp, 7 predicted proteins | sample NGESurshal072012_3_FD_184461 | JGI IMG/M metagenome (GOLD analysis project Ga0208714, IMG submission 184461) | Arctic peat soil microbial communities from Barrow, Alaska - NGEE Surface sample 415-1 shallow-072012 (SPAdes) | ecosystem: Environmental > Terrestrial > Soil > Wetlands > Peat ... | reverse complement strand
CCAGGGTGGCGCGGTGTCCTGCAAGGTCACCGCGAGCAACTCCGCCGGCAGTAGCGCCCCCGCCGCAAGCTCGAACAGCGTGACGGTCAAAGGTGAAGCGCCCAAAGTCATCAAATTGCCCGAAGTCATCGGCACGCCGGAAGTCGCCAGCACGCTCACGTGCTTCAACCCCGAAAGCGACTGGGGCGGCAGCCGCCCGCTGACCTTCAAATACTCGTGGCTTCGCAACGGGATAAGCGTCGGGTCGAGCGCGACATACACGGTGCAGACGTCTGACGAAGGCCGCTCGCTGCTGTGTGAAGTGACGGCCAAAAACAGCGAAGGATCGCAAACGGGGATAAGCGCTCCGGTGACGGTCCAGCCTCCGCTGCCGGAAAACATCAGGCAGCCAACGATCAGCGGTGAACCCCAGACCGGCAAAAAGCTGACCTGCTCGCCGGGCACCTGGACCGGATCGCCATCGTTCGAATACGAATGGCGGCGCGGCAACGAACGAATCGCAAGCCCGGAAAACGAAAGATACACAGTAGTCCACGAAGACGAAGGCCACAGCCTGTACTGCACAGTGACGGCGCACAATGCCCGCGGAGCCCGGTCTCGCTCCAGCGAACCCGTCGTCGTCGCCGAAGAAGGAGGGTCGCCGCCGACGGAGGTGGGTTCACCCGTGGTCGAAGGCACGCCGGAATACGGGCACGAACTGATCTGCACGAGCAACTGGCAGAACGCATCGGAAGTGGTCTACCAGTGGGTGCGCGACAAAGGGCAGAGCGGTGAAGTGAGCCTCGAACTGGGTACGAGCAGCCACTACGTGGTCGTCCACGAAGACGAAGGTCACACGCTCACGTGCAAGGCGACGGCTCTCAACCGGTTCGGCAAGACGGGGCCGAACGAAAGCTCTGCGCAGCACATCAAAGGCGGCAAGCCCGTGTTCATCGGCAAAGTGCTGGAAGTGGCCGGCAACACTCGCGTCGGCGAAACGCTGACCTGCCCCCAGGGGGAATGGAGCGGCGCGCCGCGACCGACTTACGCATACGCATGGCAGCGAAACGGCGCAGCGATCGCAACTGGGTCCACGCACATGATCGAAAGCGCCGATCGCGGCACCGCGCTCACGTGCGTCGTGACGGCCACCAACAGCGAAGGCAAAGGGACCGCCGAATCGGTTGCGCTGCACGTGCCGGGCAACCCGCCCGAAGGCGAAACGCCGACCATCGAAGTCGAAGGCGGGGGCGAAGTTGCGGTTGGGGCCACCCTGAAGTGCCTGAAGAACGGCTGGACCGGGGCGCCGGCGCCGACCTTCACCTACCAATGGCTCCTCAACGGCGTTGCAGACCCTGGGGAAAGCGCGCCTACGTTCACGGTAGGCCTCGGCGATCGCGGGCTGCTGATCAGTTGCAGCGTCACGGGGACCAGCAGCGAAGGCTCATCGACCGCGACGAGTCGCAGCCTTCACGTCCCCGGCACCAGGCCCCAGCAGGTCGTCGCGCCGCAGATCTCAGGCAGCGGCGCTCTGGGCGCGACACTGACGTGCAATCGGGGCATTTGGAAAGGCGCGCCGCCGCCGACGTTCAGCTACCAATGGGTGCGCGACGGCGTCGCGATCGCCTCCGCCACGGCCAGCACGTACATCGTCGAACCCGCCGATCAGGGGCATCTGCTCTCGTGCGACGTGGTGGCGGCGAACACCGAAGGTCACGTGGAAGTCGAAAGCAGCAACGCCGTCGCGATCCCGGCGCGGGTGAGTACCAGCGGAGGGGTGGTCGGCTTCAAAGCGATCGGCTCGGCGATCTTCCAGCCGAGCGCAGCGGTGATCCTGGCCGACCTTTCCCGTGAGCTGATAAGCGCCGAGCGGGGCCTGCGCCTGAAATCGGTGCTGAAGCACAACGGCTTCGCGTTCTCCTTCACAGCGCCCACGGCGGGCACGCTCGAACTGTCCTGGTATCTGCCCGCGAAGACGGGCCATGCCTCGCGCACGAAGGCCAAGCCACTGCTCGTCGGGCGCACGAGCATGGTGTTCACGGCCGCCGTCAAGCACACGGTGCACCTGAAGCTGACGACCAAGGGTCGCCAAGCGCTGAAGGGTAAGAAGCGCGTCAAGCTGGCAGTCAAGGCTGTCTTCACCGTGGCGCACGGCAAACCGGTGACATGGACGAGCACGCTCGTGCTGAGCCGCTGAGCGCCCGCAGATCTCGTCATCGCCTCCGCCATGCGGCCCGCCAGTCGAGATCGCCTGAAGCCGGCCTCGGGCTGTAGGATGTCTGTCGTGCGCGGGGGCTGCGTGCTGCTGGCTGTGTTGAGCCTGAGCCTGTCAGCCTGCGGGAGCGCTTCGAGCTCCAAGCCGGTCACCGTCGATACGAATCCGTCGAGCCTCGGCGCGATCCTGATTGCCCAGGACAGCGTCTCGATCGCCGAATACTGCCTGCACGCCGCCGGCGCCAGGGACGCGCGCCAGCTCCCCGCAACGGCCAAAGAGCGCCTTTATGAGCAGCGCGCGCTGCAATCGTTGCAGGTGGAGACAAAAACGCATCCACAGCAGACCTATCGCGGCGTCGCGCTGCGCGACCAGATGCTCAAACTGGCAAAGCTGCTGGAAGTTGGGCGGTGCGACCCTGCGGGGGCGCGGCTGCTCCGTGGTCTGGCGCGCTCAATACCCTAGTCGGGAGCGCCGCAGACGGCCGTGAGAGCGCTCGGAGGCGGAGTCCCGGCCGGGCCGCCGGCGGCGGCTGTCCGCGCAGCGGGCGCGGCGGGTCCGGTTGTGGTTGACATTCCGCGTAAAACATGATTTATATGTCTTAGCGGAAGCAGCGGTTCCGCACACGCGGAGACAGAGGCGCCGGGTGGCGAGAGCAATACCGATGAGGGGACCTGCAAGATGGGTCTTGGCGCAGCTATCAGGGGTCGGGGAAAGGGCAGCGGGCGATGAGGACGTCCGGCTGCCAGGAGCAGCGCATGCTGCGGGCCCTGCACGGGCGCTGGCCCTATCGCCGGTCGCACTGCCGCCACGATCTGCATTGGCTGGTGCGCGTTCGCGCGCGCGGCCGCTGGTGCGCGACCGGGCGCGCGCACTCGATGGCGGGACTGCCGGCGCATCGCCGGCGGCCCCACGGCGCTTGAGGGACGCCGCGGGGCGCTTACCCGGAGAGTCCCGACAGGGACGTCCCGGGGGCAAGCAGGGGCGGGTGGCGTTCCGGGGAGCCACCCGCCCTCGCTGCGTTCGCGCCGATCGCGTCGATCAGCTGCGTCCAGATCGCGCGCGGCAGATCGTGGCCCATGCCCGGCACGCTGAGCATCTTCGAACCCCTGATCGCCCGGGCGGTCGCGCGCCCGCCCGACGGGCGCACCAGCGGATCGGCGGTGCCGTGGACGACCAGCGTCGGCGCGACGATTTGACGCAGTTGCGCCGTGCGATCGCCGGAGGCGAGGATCGCTGCCAGCTGGCGCCCGGGCCCGGCCGGGTCGTGGTCGCGGTCGTAGCTGAGACGCGCCAGCTCACGGATCTCATCGGGCTCCCGCGGCAGGCCGCTCGAGCCGATCACGGCGAACAGGCGCTCGAAGTGCGCGACGTAGGCGTCGCGACCGCCCGCTGGGCGGCGCAGGAAGAGCGGGTACAGGCGCAGCGCCGGCTGGCCGTGTGCGAGGCTGCCGGTGTTGGACATGATCGAGACCAGCGAGCGCACGCGCTCGGGACGACGGGCCGCGAGCGTCTGCGCGATCATCCCGCCCATCGACGCGCCGATCACGTGCGCCGGGGCGAGATCGAGCTCGGCCAGCAGGCGCGATGCGTCGTCGGCCATGTCCGCCAAGCGGTAGTGCGCGGCGCGCTTTGAGCGCAGCAGCAGCTGGCGGATCGTCGGTGGCGGCCCGGGCAGGTGCGTCGAGCGCCCGATGTCGCGGTTGTCGAAACGCACGACGTGAAACCCGGCGGCGGCCAGCTGTCGGCAGAAGTCCTCGTGCCAGGCGACCATCTGCGTGCCCAGGCCCATGATCAGCAGAGCCGTCGGATCGCAGCGATCGCCGAATGTCTCGTAGCACAGCGTTATGCCGTTGTTCAGGTCGCAGAGCCGCTCGTCCATGATCCCGGGACTCTAGCTGCCGATCGTCGCTAGGATCGCTGCTAATGAACGAGCGCGAGATCCCCGAGCTGTCGATCGACACGATCCGCGGCCTGGCGATGGACTCCGTGCAGCAGGCCAACTCCGGCCATCCCGGCACGGCGATGGCGCTCGCGCCGTTGGCGTACACGATCTTCAAGCGCTTCCTGCACGTCAACCCGCGGGGCACCGACTGGCCCGACCGCGACCGCTTCGTGCTCAGCTCCGGCCACGCGTGCGTGCTGCAGTACTCGATGCTGCACCTCTGCGGCTACGACCTGGAGCTCGACGACCTCAAGCAGTTTCGCCAGTGGGGCTCGCGCACGCCCGGGCACCCCGAGCGCGGCCACACGCCTGGCATCGAGGTGACGACCGGCCCGCTTGGGCAGGGCGTCGGCAACGCGGTCGGCATGGCGCTCGCCGAGCGCTTCCTCGCCGAGCGCTTCAACCGCCCCGGGCGCGAGCTCGTCGACCACCGCACCTATGCGATCTGCTCCGACGGCGACCTGATGGAGGGGATCAGCCAGGAAGCCGCCTCGATCGCCGGCCACTTCGGCCTGGGCAAGCTGACGCTCTGCTACGACGACAACCACATCACGATCGACGGCACGACCGCGATCTCCTTCGACTCCGAGAGCCACATGGCGCGCTTTGCCGCCGAGGGTTGGCACGTCCTGCGCGTCGAGGACTCCGAGGACGTCGACGCGCTGGCGCAGGCGATCCAGACGGCGCGCGAAAACGAGCAGCAGCCGTCGTTCATCTCGATCCGCTCGCACATCGCCTTCCCCGCGCCGCACGCCGTCGACACCGCCAAGTCGCACGGCGCGGCGCTCGGCGAAGACGAGGTGCGCGCGACAAAGCAGGTGATGGGCTTTGACCCCGACAAGAGGTTCTGGGTCGACGAGCGCGTGTACGAGCACATGTCGCTGCGCGACAGCGGCGCCGCGGCGCAGAGCGAGTGGGAGCAGAAGCTCCTCGGCCCGTGGCGCGAGGCCTTCCCGGAGATGGCAGCCGACTGGGACCTGGCCTGGCGGGGCAAGCTGCGCGAGGGCTGGCGCGAGGCGCTGCCGACGTTCGCCGCCGGCGAGCAGATCGCCTCGCGCTCGGCCGGGCAGAAGACGATGGCCGCGTTCGCCGAGTTCGCACCGACGATGATCGGCGGCGCCGCCGACCTCGTCGAGTCGACCAAGACGGTGTTCGACGGGGCCGGAGAGTTCTCCAAGGTCCACGCCGGGCGCAACGTGCCGTTTGGCATCCGCGAGCACGGCATGGGCGCGATCGTCAACGGCGCCTGCGCACACGGCGGCATCGTCAAGCCCTACGGCTCGACGTTTTTGATGTTCTCCGACTACATGCGCGGCAGCGTCAGGCTGTCGGCGCTGATGGGTCTGCCTGTCGTGTGGGTCTGGACGCACGACTCCGTCGCCCTCGGCGAGGACGGCCCGACGCACCAGCCGATCGAGCACTACGCCTCGCTGCGCGCGATCCCCGGCCTGTGGGTGATTCGTCCGGGTGACGCCAACGAGACCGCCGCCGCGTGGCAGGTCGCGCTGGAACGCGAGGACGGACCGGTCGCCCTGCTTCTTTCCCGTCAGAACATCCCCACGCTCGACCGCGACGAGCTCGCCGGTGCCGAGCTGCTGGCGCGCGGCGGGTACGTGCTGTGGGACTCCGCAGCCGGCCAGGCGCCCGAGCTGATCCTCATCTCCACCGGCGCCGAGCTGCCGACGACGCTGCACGCCGCACAGGCGCTCGCCGAGGATGGCGCCAAGGTCCGCGTCGTCTCGATGCCCTGTATGGAGCTGTTCGAAGCTCAGTCGCCGGGCTACCGCGACGAGGTGCTGCCGCGCGCCGTGACCGCCCGCCTCGCCGTCGAGCCCGGGGCGACGATGAGCTGGTGGAAGTGGGTGGGCCTCGACGGCGACGTGCTCGGTCTCGATCGCTTCGGTGCATCGGCTCCCGGAAGCACCGTGCTGGAGAAGCTCGGCTTCACGTCTGAGAACATCGCGACCCGCGCACGTGCGCTCCTAGAGCGCACCCCCTAAAGATTCAGAAAGGAGACGACGCCATGTCCTCCGAATCCCTCCCTGCACTGCGACTGCTCTCGGCGCTCGGCCAGAGCGTGTGGATCGACTTTCTCTCGCGCGAATCGGTCCGCGGCGGGCACCTGCAGAGACTGCTCGACGACGACTCCGTCGTCGGCGCCACGTCGAACCCCTCGATCTTCCAGAAGGCGATGGCCTCGGGAGACGCCTACGAGCAGCAGCTGCGTGAGCTCGACGACGATCTGCCGATCAAGGACGTCTTCTGGGCGCTCGCCGAGCAGGACATCCGCGATGCCTGCGACCTGTTCCGCCCGATCTTCGACGCAGGCGACGGCCGCGACGGATTCGTCTCGCTCGAGGTCGACCCCGGCCTCGCCTACGACACGCTCGCGACCTTCCGCGAAGCCATCCGTATCCACGAAGCCGTCGACAAGCCCAACCTGATGGTCAAGATCCCCGCGACCAAGCCCGGCCTGGCGGCGATCGAGGACGTCATCGCCAAGGGCAAATCGATCAACGTCACGCTGATCTTCTCGCTGCAACGCTACGAACACGTCGCCGAGTCCTACATCCGCGGGCTGGAGCGCCTCGTCGCCGAGGGCGGCGACCCGGCCAAGGTCTTCTCCGTCGCCAGCTTCTTCGTCTCGCGCATCGACACCGAGGCCGACAAGCGCCTCGACGAGATCGGCGGTCACGACGAGCTGAAGGGCAAGCTCGCCGTTGCCAATGCGCGCCTGGCCTATCAGCGCTACAAGGCGATGTTCGCCGGCCCGCGCTGGGAGTACCTCGCAGCCAAGGGCGCCACGCCCCAGCGCGTGCTGTGGGCCTCGACGTCGGTCAAGAACCCCGACTACCCCGACACGATGTACGTCGAGGATCTGATCGGGCCCGACACCGTCAACACGATGCCCGAGGAGACGATCGAGGCCTACCAGGACCACGGGCGGCCGCGGCCGCGCCTGGAGTCCGAGCTCGACCGGGCGCGCAAGCTGCTCGGCGATCTCGCCGACGTCGGCGTCGACTACAAAGACGTCACCGACACGCTCGAGCGCGAGGGCGTCGAGAAATTCGCCGGCGCCTTCGCCGAGCTGCTGCAGTCGCTGGAGCAGAAGCGCTCCTCGCTTCTCGCCGCCTGAGCGTCACGCCGAGACGCGCCAGCGCCGGCGCGTCGAGTGCCGGCTGCGTATGCCCCGCGACGTGCTCAGGAGTAGGGGATCGGGATCAGAACGGTGATCCGCAGCGGCCCCGACGGGAACGCTTTGCCCGTGAACGTGTACGCGCGAAAGCTCTTGCCGCGGTAGCTCACCGGTCCGCTCGTCGGGATCGCCCCGGGGGAAGGCCCGAGCGTGCTCTTGACCAGGCGCGGGCCCATGTACATCAGCACGTCCAGCCCCGCCAGTCGCTGGGCCAGACGCTTGTAGCCCTCGTCGTCCTGAATCGACATCACGAAGCTGCCGACCGTGCGCCCGCCGACGCGCAGCGGCGCCGTCACCGGCGCCAGCACGAAAGGGCCGCCGACGTCTGACAGCAGCCGGCCGCCGCCGCTGACGCGCAGGCGCACGACGTGCTCGTGCAGCAGCTTTTCCACGGCTGCGCGCGTGCCCGTCGGGTCACGGCCGGCGACCGCCCGCAGCAGCGACCGGCTCTGCTGCACGCGGCGGATCTGCGTGAGCGTCCGTCTGCCCGCCTCCCCGTCGTAGATCAGGCGCGCGATGCGGCTGACCGTGTTGAACGTCGTGTCTTGCACGCTTGCGCCGCACAGCGGCGCGGTCGAGGCGATCGTGCGCAGCAGATACACGCGCAATGGTTCGCCCGCCGGGTAGGCCGCAACCGGGACCGAGGTGAACTGGTAGGCGACGCCCGCGCGGGTCAGCGTGCCCTGCGCCGGCAGTTCGCCGGGCGGCAGTGCGATCGCGCCCGCGATGTCGTGCCCGGCGCTCGGCGAGCGGCCGTCCGTGCGCAGGACCGTCTGGGCTTCGGCGATTCCGTTGATCTCGGCGATCAGGCCGCTGTCGGCCCATACGCTCGTCTGAAAGCTCGCGATCGGCTTGCCCGCGGCGTTTACGAGCTTGCCGTCCAACGGAGCTACCGCGGCGCCGCCGACATCGACGAGCACGCGGCCGCCGACGGTCACCCGCAGGCCCGTCACGTGACCCGTCGCCAGCAATGCCTGCGCGGCGTCGCGCGCGTCGCGCGCGTTGCCCGCTTCGACGGCCGTCCGCAGCGCGGTCGAGGACGTGACCATGCGCAGCGCGCTCACGGTGCGTTCGCTGGAGATGCCCTCGCGGTAGACGCGCGTGGCCACCGCGCCGAGCGCCTGCAGCACCGTCGACGCGCAGCTGGCGTGCGCCGTCGCGTCGACGTCGGCGCGCGCATCGTCGCCGTCAGCGTTGCGCAGGCTCGACCCGCAGCCGCTCAGCGCCGCGAGCGCGCCCAGCGCGGCGAGCACACCCGCCGCGCGGCGGGTGAGCGATCGGCCGGCGGACAGGCGTGTTTGCACGCGATGAACCATCGAGAACGATCCTAAGCCGTGGCTAATCCGGCCGTGAGATAGCTTTCACCGGATGCCGACCGCCTTGATCACCGGCGCCTCCACGGGAATCGGCCAGGCGACCGCGCTGCGGCTGGCCAAGGCGGGATGGACCGTGCTCGCCGGAGTGCGCGACGTCGATGCCGGTGAGCGGCTGGCGGCCGAAGCCCCCGCCGGGCGCGTGCAGCCGCTGATCCTCGACGTGACCGACTTTCAGCAGATAAAGGAAGCGGCCGGGCGCGTCAGCGAGCTCGGCGGCGGCGGCGAGTCGTCGCCGGGCCGGCTCGACGCGCTCGTCAACAACGCCGGCATCGGCTTCGGCGGCCCGCTCGAGCTGGTCCACCCCGACGACCTGCGCAAGCAGTTCGACGTCAACGTGCTCGGGCAGATCGCCGTCACGCAGGCGCTGCTGCCCGCTCTGCGCGCCGCGCATGGGCGGATCGTCTTTCTCTCCTCCGTCGGCGGCCGCGTGGCGATGGCCTTCACCGCTCCCTACGCGGCGTCAAAGCACGCGATCGAGGCGATCGGCGACGCGCTGCGCGTCGAGCTGGCCACCTCCAACGTGCAGGTCGCGCTCGTCGAGCCCGGATCGGTTGCAACGCCGATCTGGGACAAGTCGCGCGAGGCCGGCCGGCAGCTGACCGTTCCGCCCAGCTTGCGCAAGGAGTACGGGCACGTGCCTGCGGCGATGGACAAGACGTTGCAGGACACCGCCAAGCGCGGCGTCCCGGCCGACCAGGTCGCGCAGACGATCGAGCGCGCCCTGACCGCGCGGCGGATGAAGTCGCGCTATGTCATCGGCCGCGACGCGCGCGCGATGATGATCGCCAGGCGGCTGCTGCCCGATCACGTCTTCGACCGCGTCGCGCGGCGGGCGCTCGGGGTCTAGCTCGGCACGCGGTGGGACGGCGGCCGCACGCAGGCCGGCCAGCGGGGAGCGCAAGGATGGGCACCAGCGAGGACCGCTCAGGACGGCGGCGGATACACGGCCAGCCATGCAAACAGGCTCGTCGTCGCAGCGTGCGTCTGCAGCATCCCCGGGCGCGCGTTGCTCGGCGCCAGCGTGTCGCCGTTCCACGACAGCAGGTACAGGCCTTCGCCGTTGCCCGCGCGCGTTTCTGCATCGCGCGCGTTGTCGGCCGCCAGCGCGTAAAGCGTGCGGTCGTGTTGCAGCGAGTACAGCGCGAGCATCCACTGCAGGTAGATCGCGTCGTACTGCGGTGAGAAGTCCAGCAGATAGCCGAAGCGCTTGAGCGACTGGCTCTTCTGCTGTTCTGCGCGCCGGCAGTCGCTCGCGGTGCCCGTCAGCGTGCACAGCAGCGCCTGCGCGTAGATCAACGGGCCCTCGGCATAGTCGATCGGCGTCGGGTTCAGGCTGCTGCCGGCGTACAACCCGTCGGCCGCGCTGAAGCCCGCCGTGTTGCCCCACGCGAGGAACTTGCGCGCCTGGCCGAGGTCGAAGCTCGATTTCGTCTGCTCGTAGAGCAGCGTCGCCAGCAGCGTGTCCGAGGCGAGCGCCGCGCCTGCCTTGTACGGGTGGCCGGTGTTCCACCAGAGTCCGCCGGCCTTGTTGTCCCAGCCCGCCGCCGCGACATACGACAGCGCGCGCTGGGCGTCTGTCAGCCAGCGCCGCGAGCCGGTCGCGCGGTAGGCGTTGACGAACGCCAGCCCCCACCAGCCGTTGTCGTCGAACCACGTCTGCGTGTTCGCGGTGCGGTCGCCGGGGTAGGGCGAGTAGCCCGGCAGCGGATGCAGCCCGCGGTTGAGGTAGCTCTCGGCTCCCTTGGCAAAGCGCGTGACCGCGGCGCGGTTGGCCGCCGTCGGCTGCGCGATCGCGATCGCGTCGAGCGACTCAAACAGCGGCACGATGTCCCAGATCGTCGCCAGCGGGTAGCGATCGTGGTCGTTCAAGCGCGAGTCATACCAGCCCAGGTGCCGGTCGGCCCAGCGCTGTTTGGCCTGCGTCACCCCGGCCTGTGCGAGCGCCAAGTAGCGCCGCTGCGCGGCTGTCAGGGGCGCCGGGGCGCTAGTTGAGCTTGCGCGCGCCGGGAGGAGTCGCACGGCGTCCGCGGCGGCAGGCGGCACGAACACCGCTGCGACGGTTGCGCCGGCGGCGAGGGTTAGCGCCGTCAGGGTCAGGGCGAGGGTGCGCATACAAGTGGAACACCGACCTTACGAGGATGTCGCGCGCGCACGTGCTGAGCTGGACGGTCAGGCGAGCAGCAGATCTGGAAGTAGGGAGGTGGCGCACAAGGTTGGTCCCCGATTTGGCCCCAAGCAGATATGACCTCCGGCAAGCACACCGAGCCCGCCGCAAACTGGCTCTACGCACGACGCTGCGTCGTCGGGACTTCATCTATCTCGACGAGGACCTCGTGGAGCGCCTGCTCTCGCCGCTGGTCCGCCGCTCAGCCACCGGCCTGGGCGCCTGTAGGAGGCGCTCCCTGCGGAGGGGCCCCTCCTGCCCCCGGGGCAAAGCCTTTTGAACCGCAAGCTTTCACGGCAGCCTGGAACTGCGCTTGGCTGACGCCTTTTGGAAGCTGAAAGCCGCGGCCGCCTTTCGGTGCACCACTCGACGAGGTCCCCTGCGGGGGTTTGCCCTGAGGGGCTTTGCCCGCCGCCGGGAGTGTGATGCCGTGTTTTTTCAAACACGTCGTGAGCGACGCGAAGTTGCCCGCAGCCGGTGGGCCGGCGGTCGTCGATTTGCCTGCCGTGGCCGCCGAGGCAGCGGTCGAGCTGCTGTTTGACCCTCCGCCGCAAGCCGCCATCGCCACCGAGATTGCCAGGAGAAAGACAGCGAGGACCGCCCTGGTGCTGCCCCGAGGATGGATGCTAGGCATTACTCGCTTCATGAGGTCCCTTTCACAGTCGTCTTGCGCTATCCGAATGGTGCGCCGCCGGGCGGGGGGCCGCCGGACGGGAATCCGCCGGACGGGAATCCGCCGCCGCCAGGTTTCGCCGCGCCGAGACCGCCAGAGAGGGCGCTTGTGCCGCCGACCGTGATCGACTGCGCGGCGACTGCGCCCTTTGCGCCTTTTGAACCGATCACCGTGACCGATTCGCCGGGATGAATCTTGGCGACGCTCTGCTTGACGGACTTTGAAACACTCGTCCCCTTCGTGATGCTCACCTTTATCGTGCTTCCTTCGGCGTCGGTGAGGTACAGCGTCGTCCCGGAGGCGTATGTGACCGTTCCGCTCTTCGGCTGCGAGGCGCCCGCGCTCGACCCCGGCACTCGCGATGTCCCGCCTTTGCCAGTGGCGCTCGTCCCTCCACCGCCACTTGAACCCGCGCCAGCGAAGGACGCCGCTGCCCCGCCTGTTCCCGCCGTCGCTGCACTGGCTCCGGTTGACGAGCCACTTGCGCCGGCGAGTCCAGACGAAGAACCCGACGCTTCCTGCTTCTCGATCCGAGTCCCGGCGATGAAGCCCGCCGCCACGAGCAGGG
>Ga0208714_1000424_pt1 | contig 12153 bp, 12 predicted proteins | sample NGESurshal072012_3_FD_184461 | JGI IMG/M metagenome (GOLD analysis project Ga0208714, IMG submission 184461) | Arctic peat soil microbial communities from Barrow, Alaska - NGEE Surface sample 415-1 shallow-072012 (SPAdes) | ecosystem: Environmental > Terrestrial > Soil > Wetlands > Peat ... | reverse complement strand
CCCGCCAGGGATTCGGCGACGAGGTGCAGGCCGTGCAGCGGCTGTGGCGCGACGGCCGCCGGGACGAGGCCGCCCGGCTCGTCCCGCGCGCGATCGGCGAGAAGACCAACCTGCTGGGCACCCCCGCCATGATCAGGGAACGGCTCCGCCTGCACCGCCGGGCCGGCGTCAGCACGCTGGCGCTCAAGCTCAGCGGCCCGCTCAGCGCGCGGCTGGCCACCCTCGGCCAGATGATCGAGCTGGCCGCCGAGGTCAACCGGGAGCAGCCGCCCGGTCCCGGCCGCGCCGCGGTGAACCAGCCTGGACGGAACTGACCCGGTGCCCGCGCTTGTGCCGTGGCTGGCCAGGAGGCGGTGGCCGCTGGCGGCCACCGCCGGCCTCATCGTGGTCGGGATGGTGACCACGACGTGGGGCGTCCGGCTGTTCGGGAGGCTGCACTGGGCGCTGCCGGACGACCTGTGGCTGACTCTGGTGGCCGCCCAGCGGCTGTGGCACGGGAACGTGGGCGGCCTGTACACGCCGCCGACCGAGCTGGTGAGCTTTCCGGGCGCGGCCATCATCCTCGTTCCGGTCGCAGCCGTCATCGACGCGGCCGGGCTTTCCCTGCGGCTGCCGGGCCCGCAGAACGCCCATCCCGGCGTGTGGCTCCTCGCCGGGCCGTACGAGATCGCGATCGCGGGCCTGGTCCTCTTCGCGGCGGACGCGATCGCTGAGCGCCTCGGCGCGTCCGGGCCGAAACGGCTGGTGCTCGCGGCCGCGGGCGCCGTCGCGCTGTGGGGTGTCACGCTGCGGTTCGGTCATCCCGAAGACGCCGTGGCGGTGGGGCTGTTCCTGTACGGCATCCTGGCGCTCGCGCGGTCGCGTACCCGGCGGTCCGCGTGGCTGATCGGGGCGTCGGTGGCGGTGCAGCCGCTGGTCCTGCTCGCGCTGCCGCTGGTGCTGATGGTCATCGAGCCGCGGCGGTGGGCCGGCTTCCTCGCCCGGGCGGCTGCCCCCGGGGCGCTGGCGCTCGGGATCGCGGCCGCGGCGAACTGGCGCGCCACCGTGCACGCGATCACCAGCCAACCGAACTCGCTGACCGTCAATCACCCCACGCCATGGACCTCACTGGCCGCGCACCTGGGCGGCGGAATGGTGGCGGCCGGGCCGGCCAGGGCCCTCGCCATCCTGGCGGCGTGCGGGTGCGCGGCCGCCGCCGGGCGCCGCGGCCGGGCCGCCGTGCGGGCGGCGGGCTGGAGCCCGGAAACACTCGCCCGGCTGCTGTGGTGGGTCGCCGTGGCGCTCGCGCTCCGCTCCGTGTTCGAGCCGGTGATGGTGGCCTACTACGTGTGGCCCGTGCTCGCGGTGGCGCTGATCCCGGCCTCGCGGAGCTGGCCGCGCCTGCTCGCGGCCGCGGTCGCGGCGGCGGCGCTGACGTTCGCCGCTCAGCTTCCCTGGCGGGACCCGTGGAGCTGGTGGCTGCTGATGATCACCGGGCTCACCCTCGTCCTTTGGCTCGCCCGCGTCTCCCCGGGCGGCGAGCCTATCGCCGGCACGCTGAGCCGCCGGGGAACAACTCCCTCACCGACACATGACTAGGAGTCATGCGTCGGCGTCGTTTAGTTGTTGGACGCATGGGCGTCGCGTCCACACACCCCTGCTGCGGCTCGCGGTGGTGTGGAACGTGCCCGTGGCCTGCAATCGGGCCAGCGCCGACTACATGATCTCCTCGCCGCTGCTGGACAGCGTGCCCGGCGGCGCGGGCGTCATCCCAGCGCCGGTCAGCGCCGCCTGAACCGGGCGGGCGCCTGATTCTGGCCACCGGGCCGGGTCAGGCGCCCGGGGTCAGGCGTCCAGGATCTCGGTGAGCCGCTCGCGGGGCAGGGCGGGCATGCGGTGGTCGTCGCGGCCGGTCATCGTCTCGTTGGCGACGAGGGCGTTGAGCACCGCCTCCTCCACGGCTTGGACGGTCGCCTCGAACAGATCGTCGATATCGTCCCAGGCCAGAAAGGACAGCGTGCGCAGCGACGGTCGGCCGGACGTCGTGATGCCCAGCTGGCCGTCCAGCTGGCCCGGGTTGGCGGTGGAGAAGGCCAGGAAGATGTCCCCGGAACTGTGCGAGCCGGTGGTGCCGGTGCGGCCGATGCCCAGGGTGACCCGCCGCGCCAGGGCGCTGCACTGGAGCGGGAGCAGCGGCGCGTCGGTGGCCACGACCGCGATGACCGATCCGGCGCCTGCGGGCAGGAACCAGTCCTCCGCTTCCATCGGGTTGTCTTCCAGGAGGCTCTTGCCGACCGCGCGGCCCGCGACTGTCAGGTGGCGCCGCCGGCCGAAGTTGGCCTGGACGAAGGCGCCGACCGTATAGCTGCCGGTCCCTATGGCCACCAGGCGGGAGGCGGTCCCGCTGCCGCCCTTGTACCCGTAGCAGCACATGCCGGTCCCGCCGCCGACGGAGCCCTCGTCCAGCGGGCCGCTGCGGGCCCGGTCGATCGCCGTGACCGCGTACTCGGGGGTGACGTGGGCGCCGCTGACGTCGCTGAGGTAGCCGTCGTAGGTCTCCCCGACCACGGGAAAGTCCCACGGCAGCTGCCCGGGCCGGTTCTGGTTGATCCAGTCGACGACGCCGCGGTGCGCGGCGCCGACGGCGTAGGTGTTGGTCAGCATGACCGCCGAGGCCAGGATTCCGGTCTCGGTCAGCCAGTGCGAGCCGGTCAGCTCGCCGTTGCCGTTGAAGGAGTGCCAGCCCGCCGCGCACGCCCCCCAGCCCTGCTTGCCCCGCGGCAGGATCGCCGTGACGCCGGTCCGCACCGGGCCGCGGCCCACCCGCATCGCGCCGGAACCCTCGATCAGGGTGACGTAGCCAACCTCGACCCCCTCGACGTCGGTGATGGCGTTGTGCGGGCCGGGACGGCCGTCGAACGGGACACCGATCGACCGGGCGCGCGGCAGGCCGGCGGGTGTGCGCTGGTGCGATTCCGTCATGACGTGCATTCTTGCGTGCCCGGGGCCGGTTACGGGATCTTTGCCTGTTGAGCCCGGCCGACCGGGAGGGTGCGACAAGAGTTTGAGCGAGAGAAGTGGCGCCACTGCACCACTCGCGCCGGCCGCGTGAAGGGTACATATGACGGGTCAGTGGTCAGTGGGGGTGGCTCGTGGGTCCGGTGATGTAGCGGCGGCCGGAGGGGGTGGTCCAGGCCAGGACACCGGGTTCGGGTTGCTCAAGCCCCCAGCCGTGGGCTTGTTTGGCCGGTAGTGATGGCGGCAGAGCGGCTCCTGGTTGCATTCGCATATAAGCCGCTGAACTGCGAAGGCACCTTGAGTCACTGCCGCGGCCTAGTTTTTGCGGTTAGCCGAGGATGGCTGTGTACTTGTCTTCACGGTCAAGCATGCCGGTCGGAGGCACGGTCCTGCTTCGCTGCGGAACCCGATGGCAGACGCAGCTATTGTCGGTTCATGCCGCGTGTCAGCACCTTTTACGGGGTCGTGATCTACATGTACTGGAACGAACGCGATCACCCAGTGGCGCACTTTCACGCCTACCACGCTGGCCGCCGCGCCTCAGTCTCGGCAGACGGCGAGGTGCTGGCCGGCGGCTTCGACCCCAGAGCTGTTCAGTTCGTCCGGGAATGGGCCGTCCTCCGCCGTGGTGAGATCATGGCGAACTGGGAGCGGGCCCGGCGCAACGAGCCTCTGCGTGGTATCGACCCGCTGGCGTAACATCAAGACCGTGGACGAGAACTACCTGCCCGTCGTCGTGGGTGTCGCTGTGGTCGGTGACCGCGTGCTCCGCCTGCTCTTCAGCGACGGCACAGCTGGGGACGTCGATTTCTCCGCTGAACGGTGGACCGGCGTCCTGGCGCCACTGAACGACCCTGCCTACTTCGCCGAGGTCACCGTCGACCCGGAGGCCGGAACCCTCGTATGGCCCGGCGGCATCGACCTGGCCCCCGAACCGCTCTACGAACAGGCTAAGGCACACCCTCTCCTTGCAGCGTAGAGTTCCTGCCGCCAAGCCCCGTTGCGGAAAGAAAGCGGCGGTTGAGTAATGCGCCGACCGGTACGATCGGGTCGGCGAGTACGTCGAGGTGGTGCTCGCGCTGTGGGACGCCTGGGAGGACGGCGCGGCGGTCATGAACCGCGCCACCGGCCAGTGGGCCGACCCGGCCCGGCTGCACCCGCTGCGGCATCACGGCGCGCACTTCGACGTGGCCAGCTACCTGCCGTTTCCCCGTTCGCCGCAGGGCCATCCGTTCCTGACCCAGGCCGGCTCGTCATCCGCCGGGATGGCGCTGGCCGCCCGGCACGCGGACGCGGTGTTCACCGCGCTGGCCGGAAACGAAGCCGGCGTCGCGTTCCGGGACAGCCTGCGCGGCCAGGCGGGCCGCCGCGGGCCGGGACCCGGGCGGCGTGCGGGTACTGCCCGGGCTGTCCTTCCTGCTCGCGGGCACCGACGCGGAGGCCGCCGCGCTCCGCGGCGAGCTGGAGGCCGCGGCCAGCAGCGAGTTCCGCTGGCGCAACCTGGCCAACCTGGCCGGGCTCGACCACCGCCATCGACCCGGACGCGCCGTTCCCGCCGGAGCTGCTGGCGGACGCGCCCAAGACCAGCTTCGGCGCCTCGATCTACCGGCTGGCGGCCGAAGACCCCGCCCTCACGTTCCGGGCCGTAGCCCAGAACTGTCCGCCCTGCCCGGCGGCCTGGACTTCACCGCCACCCCGAGGGCCTGGCCGACCTGATCACCTCGTGGTGGGAGGATGGCGCCAGCGACGGGTCCACCCTTATGCCCAACGTGCTGCCCGGGCAGCACGGCGCGTTCATCGACCACGTGGTGCCGATCCTGCAGAAGCGCGGGCTGGCGCACCGAGTACGCCGGGACCATGCTGCGCGACCACTTCGGCCTGCCCCGCCCGCCGGGGCAGGCGGGGCTCCCCTCCGTACGAGGGCTCCCCGAGCCGTGACCGCAGCCGGTCGCTCAAGGTGATGTGGTACGGCAAGGCCCGGAGCTCGTCCGGGGTGACCGCCACCCCGGCGTCGCCCAGACGTTCCACGAAGTGCTGCCACTCGTGTTCCTCGCCCGTCTGCTCGGCATCGTCGGGCAGGACCGCCATGGACAGGTTCCCCACGACGTGGGCGAGCGACATCCGCGCCTCCGGGTCGTCCGCCGTCCCGCCCAGCGGTTCCGACGTCGCCCACCCCCGGTCGTCCAGAAGCGTGACTTCGCGCCCGTCGGACAGCAGCGCGAACTCACGCACCCTGAACGGCGTCCCGGTGAAGCTGGAGGCCGCCGGGGACGAATCGAGGTCGCACCAGGCCCCCAGGCTCACCACCGCTACCGGACCAGGATTCATGACCCGACGATACCGGCCGGCCACTGGCGCGAGCCGGAATCGTCGCCGGTACGCAGCCACGCTGGCCGGCCCGCGCATCTCCGGCGGGGCAGGAAGGTCATCCTGGATTTCCGTAAGCCACGGTGCAGTTGACCTGGCCGGCACCGGGTGGTCGTCACCCAGGTCTGCCCGGGTCCCGTGGACAGCGAATTCGACAAGGTGGCCGGGACCGTAGGCGGCATGACCGGCGGCCCGCCGCAGTTCCTCCGGATCAGCGCGGCCCAGTGCGCACGCGAGGCCCTGGCCGGCTTCGACCGCGGCGCGGCGCTGGTCTTCCCCGGCCGCGCCTACCGGGTCACGATTCGGGCACTCCCGCTGCTGCCCCGCGAACTGAAACGGGGCCAGGCGGCTCAGTCGGCAGAACGCGTCCGCCGCGGCGGCAGGGGGAGCCGCATCAGCAGCCCGCGCTAATGCGGCAGAAGGACAGGAGCGGGCATGAGAATCAGCCGCCCGATGCTCACCGGGGCGGCACGATCCTGGGCACCGGGCGCGCCAACCTCAATTGGACGCACGTGTTCAACCCGGGATGGCCGGCGCGCGCCGGTTCCATGGCGCTACCGGATGGGGCATCGGCGCCGGCTGAAGTCGAGCATTCAGCCTGCGTGATTATGACTTGCACCGTGGAGCGTGGATGCATTCACAGGACGGCCTCGACCTGGAACGGCTAGTGGTTTACTGTCTCAGCTGCGGGGCTGTGTTACGCCCTGGAGGATGGCCGCTATGTCGTCCACGGTGTCCAGATGTCCGGCGGCGACGTTCATCACTAGGTCGTAGGCGGCGTCGTTGCTGAGTGTCAGGCGCCGGCCGTTGAGTCCGTAGAACGCGATGAGCGCGGCGAGCGCGAGGCGCTTGTTGCCGTCGATGAGAGCGTGATTGCGGGCCACTGAGTGCAGTAGCGCGGCTGCCTTGGCATCCAGGGTTGGGTAGGCGTCTTTTCCGAAGGCGGTGGCCCGGGGACGGGCCAGGGCGGCTTCCAGCAGGCCGTAATCGCGGACGCTGCAGTCGGGCCCGAGGGTGCGTTCGGCGACGTGGAGTAGTTCTGGCAGGGTCAGGAAGATCACTGGCCGAGCCGCTCGAGCGCCTCGGCATACAGCGGTAGCTCCTCGTCGAGCACGTGGTCTAGCAGCTCGGCGCGGCTATGGTTCTCGACGTATTCGCGGATAGCCTGACGGGCTACTTCCTGCATCGACCGCTGCTCGAGGTCAGCGCGCCGTCGCAGGGCCTCGGTCTCGTCATCGGCCAGTCGCAGTGTCATTGCCATGCCGTGATGGTATCACAGATGATACCATCACGGCGTGGCCGGGCATGACGGAGTGTGGCCAATCCAGCCCGAGGAGCATCATCCGCAGCCTGGCCGATGCCGCCGCCGCGCGCGCGCCACGCACCGGGGCAACGACACCGCCAAGCACACCGGACCACGAGGCCGCGCTGGAGACCCGCCGGGCCGTCATCGACGCGCAGCGCGAGGAACTGCTGCGCTGGCGCGACGCAGGCCGCCTGCCCGACGCCAGCCTCCGCACCCTGGAACGCGAACTCGACCATGAAGAACGCATGTTCCCCGGCCCGGACGGGCACTGACCGTCCGGGCCGGATCTCATCGTGAGGTCTTGATCCTGGCGGTGAATGCCTGCCACCGGTCTTTGGTGAAGGCCAATTGCGGGCCGGCTCCGTGGGCGGAGTCGCGGAAGCTCGCGCCCAGTGATCCGCGGCTGGCGAGTTCGCTGAGCAGGCGATGGAACCGAACCGGCACCTCGCTATGCGGCGATACGCGGCGTTCAGTCGTTGCTGCCGCTCTAGACCGAACTTACATCGCCTGATCCGTGTCTATCTGCCTACTGACCTGGGGATACGCGCAGGGCTGGGGGTGTGGCTTCTGGCTACGTGATCCGGATGGGCACAGGTGATCCGAGCAGGCCGAACGCGCGAGCCTGGACAGGGGTGGGTAGCGTGAGTTTCTCGATTTTCTGCCCGCTGAAATTGATGATCTGCCGGTCCAGTGTCGATAGGTGGCTGAGCAGGTCGCGGTACCGGTAAAGCGGCAGGTTGTCCGGGGTCTGTTTTGCGGCGTCTTTGTTTCTCGCCTGCGGGGAGCGCTGCGCGGGAGCCACGGGGTCGGCCGGTTCGGGAATGTCCTGGTCGGTGAAGGTGAGCGGCGCGAATGCCTCCCGCAAATGCCAGGTGAGGTAAGCGGCGAGCATGCAGATGAACAGGTGCGCCTCCACCCGGCCGGCTTTGTAATGCCGGATCGGCCGGACATCAAGGTCATCGATCTTGATGGTTCTGAAATCCCGTTCCGCGTACTTGAGGTTCTTGTATGTCCTCACGATGCCCGGTGCGTCCGCGAGGCCGGCGGTCATCGTGGTGCGGATCACGTAAATCCCGTCGAGGGCAGCCTCGGCTGCTATCTTCTCCTCGTCGCGGCGGAAGCTGAAAGCGCCGCCGGTGATCTGCCACGTGAAATGCTTCCCGGCCTTATGCTTCCCGATGGCTTTCCCGACCCGGACCCCGATCTTGCCCGGGTCTTTCAGCCGGCCTGCCGTCACTGACTTCTTGATCTTGTCCAGGTCCGCCTCGGTAGCGGCCAGCAGCTTTTCGCGCTTGACGGCGCGGGATACCTTCAGGGCCGGGTTACGGCAGCACACTAGCCGTTCGCCCGGGTAATCGGGATGAGTGATCCCGGCGAAGTTCTGCTCATCGAACAGGGACAGCTGCAGCGGCCCGTCATCAGCGGCCAGGGCCGCGATGTCCGGGGCGCGCAGCGCGGTCACCCACCCGGCGCCCTCCAGCGCGCGCAGCTCGGCGATCCGCGTTTTCGTGATCATCCCGCGGTCCCCGGCGAATACAAGGTCTTTCAGCCCGAGTTCCTTCCGGACCTTGCTGATAACCGACTTGAACGCGACCGGGTCGGCAGTATTTCCTTTCACCACGTCAATCGCGACAGGGCGGCCCGCCGGGTCGGTCAGCAGCCCGTACTCGATTTGCATCCGGCCGCGCTTGCCGTCCCGCGAATACCCGAACGCGGCCAGCTCGCACCGGGTACCTTCCACCCACGAGGACGACAGGTCATACATCGCGGTCCCGCCCGCGGAAAGGTGCCGGCGGGCGAGCTTCTTCTCGATCTGCCCTTTCCGGGACAGCAGCCAGTCCATCGCAGCGTAAATATCGTCAGTGCCCGCATCAGCGATGCCGAGATCGCAAGCCAGCGTCGTGTCCGGCGCGGACCACCAGCGCACCGTGGACAATTTTGATTCCGGCCGGACCATCCGGGTCAGGATCAGCGCATAGGCGATATCCCGTTCCCGGGACGGCGGGCCCAGCAGGGAACGCAGCCCCAGTGTTCCCGCCATGATGTGCGCCGCGGCGATATCGCCATGCGGGATGGACCTTTCCACGTCGAACCCGGATTCCGCGTCGACCAGGGTCGCGCGTTTCAGCGCGAGCCGCAGCGCGCTGATCGCGTTCTCGGGAAGGTCCGACAGGTTCGCGAGGGTCTCATTCCGCGGTTTCCCGTCAGCATCGCGGTAAGACCGGCGCAGCAGGTAGCACTTCGTGGTGCGACGCTCGCCGCTGCCGGTGGTGTACTGGCGACTCGCGTTGTCGATATGCATCCGCCCAGACGGCTGTTTCACAAGGCCAGTAGATCACGATGATCACGAAATATCCATATTTTACTGGCTACGAATCAAATTCTTTTGCCCTCCAACCCGCAGGTCACGGCAAGTTCTCAGGTGCTCAGGCGTCGTAAGTTCGGTCTAGGCGTGGACGGCTTTCTCCGCTAGACCTGTACTGGGTGAACGATCAGGCCCTGGAAGGCCCGCGATCAGGTGAAAGAGGAGAGTGCCGATGTCCGGTGACCTGGATCCGGCCGAAACCCGGGAATGGCTCGACTCCCTGGACTCGGTGCTGGAGTTCGACGGCCCGGACCGGGCGTACTTCCTGCTGGACGAGCTGATCGAGGAGGCCCGGCGGAACGGCGCGCCGGTGCCGTATTCGGCGAACACGCCGTACCTGAACACCATCCCGCCGCAGCGCGAGCAACGTAGCCCCGGTGACCAGGCGATCGAGCACACCATCCGGGCGATGATCCGGTGGAACGCGGTGTCGATCGTGCTGCGGGCCAACAAGGAGTCCTCCGAGCTGGGCGGGCACATCGCGAGCTTCCAGTCCGCCGCGACGCTGTACGACGTGGGCTTCAACCATTTCTGGCACGCGCCATCCGAAGGTCACGGCGGGGACCTCGTCTACATGCAGGGCCACTCCGCCCCGGGCATCTACGCGCGGGCCTTCGTGGAAGGCCGGCTGACCGAGGAGCAGCTCGACCACTTCCGGCAGGAAACCGGCGGCCGCGGGCTGTCCTCCTACCCGCATCCGTGGCTGATGCCGCAGTTCTGGCAGTTCCCGACGGTGTCGATGGGACTGGGGCCGCTGATGGCCATCTACCAGGCCCGGTTCCAGAAGTACCTGTCCAACCGCGAGCTGGCCGATACCGCCAACCGGCACGTGTGGGCGTTCCTTGGGGACGGCGAGATGGACGAGCCCGAATCGCTGGGCGCGATCTCGCTGGCCGGCCGGGAGCGGCTGGACAACCTCATCTTCGTGGTCAACTGCAACCTGCAGCGCCTCGACGGCCCGGTGCGCGGCAACGGCAAGATCATCCAGGAGCTGGAGGCGCTGTTCCGCGGGGCCGGCTGGAACGTGCTCAAGGTGATCTGGGGCAGCGGCTGGGACCCGCTGATCGCGCGCGATACCAGCGGCATCCTGCTCCAGCGGATGGAGGAGGCCGTCGACGGGGAGTACCAGGACTTCAAATCCAAGAACGGCGCGTACGTCCGGCAGCACTTCTTCGGCAAGTACCCCGAGCTGCTGGACATGGTCGCGGACATGACCGACGACGAGGTCTGGGCGCTGGCCCGCGGCGGCCACGACCCGGTCAAGGTGTACGCCGCCTACACGGCGGCCGTCGAGCACACGGGCCAGCCCACGGTCATCCTGGCCAAGACGGTCAAGGGCTACGGGATGGGCGACGCCGGCGAGGGCCAGAACATCACCCACCAGCAGAAGAAGATGGCCGAGAACACGCTGCGCACGTTCCGGGACCGGTTCGGCATCGACGTGCCCGACGACAAGATCGCCGAGCTGCCTTACCTGCGGCCGGCCGAGGACAGCCCGGAGATGCGCTACCTGCGGGAGCGGCGGCAGGCGCTCGGCGGCTACCTGCCCGCGCGGCGCACGAAGTCCCAGGCGCTGGAGGTGCCGCCGCTGTCGGCGTTCGAGGCCCAGCTCAAGGGCAGCGGGGAACGGGAGATCTCCACCACGATGGGGTTCGTCCGGGTGCTGAACGCGCTGCTGCGGGACAAGACGATCGGCCGGCGAGTGGTGCCGATCGTCGCGGACGAGTCGCGCACGTTCGGCATGGAGGGCATGTTCCGGCAGTTCGGCATCTTCTCCCAGAACGGGCAGCTGTACCAGCCGGAGGACGCCAACCAGCTGATGTTCTACCGAGAGGACCGGAAGGGCCAGATGCTGCAGGAGGGCATCAGCGAGCCCGGCGCGATATCGTCCTGGATCGCCGCGGCGACCTCCTACAGCACGTCGGATACGCCGATGATCCCGTTCTACGTCTACTACTCGATGTTCGGTTTCCAGCGCGTCGGCGACCTGGCCTGGGCGGCCGGGGACAGCCGGGCGCGCGGGTTCCTCATCGGCGGCACCGCCGGGCGGACCACCCTCAACGGGGAGGGGCTGCAGCACGAGGACGGGCACAGCCACCTCATCTCAGCGACGATCCCCAACTGCGTCTCCTACGACCCGACGTTCGGCTACGAGGTCGCCGTCATCGTGTACGACGGGCTGCGGCGGATGTACGCCGAGCAGGAGGACGTGTACTTCTACCTGACCGTGATGAACGAGAACTACCGGCACCCCCCGATGCCGGACGGCGCCGAGGAGGGCATTCTCCGCGGCATGTACCTTCTCGCCGAAGGACCGGCGAGAAAAGGCAAGCCGCGGGTGCAGCTGCTGGGCAGCGGGACCATCCTGCGCGAGGTGATGGCCGCCGCCGAGCTGCTGGAGGCCGACTTCGGAGTGACGGCCGACGTGTGGAGCGCGCCCAGCTTCACCGAACTGCGCCGCGACGGGCTGGCCACCGAGCGCTGGAACATGCTGCACCCCACCGAACCGCCGCGGCAGAGCTGGGTCGAGACCTGCCTGACCGGCCGACCCGCCGGGCCGGTGGTCGCCTCGACCGACTACATGAAGGCCTTCGCCGACCAGATCCGCCCGTTCGTGCACCGCCGCTACCGGGTGCTGGGCACCGACGGGTTCGGCCGGTCGGACTACCGGCGCAAGCTGCGTTCCTTCTTCGAGGTGGACCGGTACTACGTCACCGTCGCCGCGCTGCACAGCCTGGCCACCGACGGGACCGTGCCGGCGGCCACCGTCGCCGACGCCATCGCGCGGTACCACATCGACGCCGACAAGCCGAACCCGCCTGAGGTATAGCAAAGGGAGTACCTGTGACGACGACCGCGACCGAGGTCACCGTGCCCGACATTGGCGCGTTCGAGAACGTGCCGATCATCGAGATCCACGTCAAGGCCGGCGATCAGGTCAACGAAGAAGACCCGCTGGTCACGCTGGAATCGGACAAGGCCACGATGGACGTGCCCGCCCCGGTTTCCGGCCAGGTGCTGGACATCCTGGTCAAGATCGGGGACGAGATCAGCACGGGGTCGCCGATCCTGACCATCGGCCCGGGCGACGGCGCGGTCGCGGCCCCGCCGACGCTGG
>Ga0208714_1000422_pt1 | contig 12194 bp, 15 predicted proteins | sample NGESurshal072012_3_FD_184461 | JGI IMG/M metagenome (GOLD analysis project Ga0208714, IMG submission 184461) | Arctic peat soil microbial communities from Barrow, Alaska - NGEE Surface sample 415-1 shallow-072012 (SPAdes) | ecosystem: Environmental > Terrestrial > Soil > Wetlands > Peat ... | reverse complement strand
CTGGGTCGGTCAACTCCAACACCACCTTGGGACGTCCAGTTCGTGCCATATGACATGATACCAAACTTATGCCACGAACTTAAGGCGGAGGACACTAGGGACGTTTAGCCTTTCACCGATTCGAGTCGAAAGGACGGAGCATGGAGGGCAGCCCAGTGCGGTGGGGGATTCTCGGTACGGGTGGGATCGCGAGCACGTTCGTGACCGACCTGCAGCTGAGCGATTCCGGCGTTGCGACCGCCGTGGGGTCGCGAAGTCAGGGATCCGCTGACCGTTTCGCGGACGAGTTTGGCATCGCGAATCGGCATGCCGGCTACGAGTCACTCGTGGCCGACCCGGACGTCGATGTGGTCTACGTCGCAACGCCGCACCCGATGCACCATGACGACGCGATCCTCGCGCTGCGGGCGTTCAAGCACGTGTTGGTCGAGAAGCCATTCACGATGAACGCTGTCGAGGCACGCGAGATCGCTCAGGTCGCGCGGGAGAACGGGCGGTTCGCCATGGAGGCGATGTGGACCCGGTTTCTGCCACACGTCGTTGTGATCCGGGACTGGCTCGCGCGGGGCGTGCTCGGCGACATCATTACCGTGACCGCGGACCACGGTCAGTGGTTTGCCGAGGACCCCGAGTTCCGCCTGTTCGCACCCGAACTGGGCGGTGGCGCACTGCTCGACCTCGGCGTGTATCCGGTGTCGTTTGCCTCGATGGTCCTCGGCACGCCGGATCGGATCGTGTCCATGAGCGACCCGGCGTTCACCGGCGTTGACGCGCAGACATCCATGTTGTTCGGCTATCACAGCGGCGCCCAGGCCGTGCTCACGTGCACCCTGCGCGCGAAAAGTCCGACGAGAGCGTCGATCGTCGGCACCGACGCCAGGATCGAGATCGATGGCGACTTCTACGCTCCCACGGACATAACGCTCATACCGAGGCACGGCGACCCGACCTCCATCGAATCGGTACATGAGGGTCGGGGCCTGCGCCATCAGGCCGACGAGGTCGCCCGCCGTCTGGCCGCCGGGGACCTTGAGAGCCCGGTGATGCCGCTGGATGAGACGATCTCGATCATGGAGACGATGGACACGGTGCAGGCCCAGGCCCGGCAGAGCGCATGAACGACGACGAGCGTCAGTTGATCTCCTCGCTCGAGGCGCAAGAGGAACGGCTGGTGTTCACCCGCTTCGACAACGCGGACGCGTGGCGGCTGGGCAGTGCGATGGTGGCGGCCGCGACCGAGCGATCGCTGCCGGTCACGATCGACATCCGGCGCCACGGCCAGCAGTTGTTCCATGCCGCCCGACCGGGCACCACGGCTGAGAACGACGCGTGGATTGAGCGCAAGGTCAACGTCGTCAACCGGTTCGCTGCTGCTTCATACCTCGTCGGGCGGCGGCTGGCCGCGACCGGCACCGCGTTAGACGAAGCGTTGGGCGTCGAGCCGCGGCTGTTCGCGGCGCACGGGGGCGCCTTCCCGATCCGCATCCGCGCGGTCGGCGTGGTGGGCAGCGTTGCCGTCTCCGGATTGCCCCAGGCCGAGGACCACGCCTTCGTCATCGAGATGATCGAAGCATTCCTCGGCGTGTGAGGACTATCGGTCCGACGAACGAACACCACGTTCATCGGCGCACTGATTCGGGCAAGCAAGCTGACAACCACGACCCCACCAACCGCGGCCGTCGCACACTGATCTGCTGCTTCAACGGTGGCGAGGTCCTGGAGACCCCTCCGACCGTTGCCCCTTGGTCGCCATTCCGGCACGCTTGATCTGGGCTGCCGCGCACGGCCGATTGCAGAAGCAGCACCAAGGCGAGGGATGCTCGCCCCGCGAGGAATGCAGGCCGCCGGGCGCAACGACGACTTCCCTGCCTCTCGCCACCTGCGGGGGCGCGTCCCGTCGTCCGCCGCTCCGTCATCGGGACCGCTGACTCGGAGTAGCGCGTTCTAATGGATGCAGGGACGGCGCCACCAGCATTCACCGCGCCGATCCGGAAACCCGCAAATTTCGGAAGCAGGTGTCGGCTTGCTGCGCCGCTCAGACGTGCAACGCGCGGATCTCGTGCAAGTGCCCCGGCCCGGCGCCGGCCGCGATGTTGGGCCCACCCCAAGAGGCGCCCTTACCGCGCGATGCGAGTATCCCGAGCGATCGGTGCCGAGTCCCGCGCTGGGTCGAAACGAGGTCTTTGACCACTTGCAAGCACGAGTGCCTACGGAGTCGGCAGCGACGGGGATCAGTTCCCCATCGTCATCGGTGAGCAGGAGTCTGGTAGGAGGATTATCGCCGCGGCGAACGAGCCGTAGGTGACGTTGAAGCCCGAGAGATGCGCGATGAACACTGAGAACGCGGCCGAGGCGAGCAGCCACAGCGTCACGCCAACCGCGGCGCCTGGAGTGATCCACCGGATCGCGCGCCGTTTCCACGTCCGGAGTCACGAAATCGAGAAACGAGAAGACGAGCAGCGCGCTGATGAGAGCTGCCGGCCACCGGGCCGATCCGCCACACCGTGGCGGCACCAGGACCGAACAGGGTCACGAACGACGCCAACACCCCCGGACATCAACACGACGGTGGCAAGGACCAGCGCCAGGAGCACGACCGTCGGCGCGAGGTCGGTGAGCTTGCGGCGGACGAAGCTGCGTCCATGGTGCTCGTCGAACAGGTTCATCAGCTCTGATGCCGTCGACGGTCATCGCATCAAACCGGGTTGGCCGGCATCTTGAGTACAGCGCGATGCTCGCCGCTTACATCTCTTGGCCGCCGTTAACGTTGATTACCTGGCCGGTGATGAACGAGGAGTAGTCGGAGACGAGGAAGTGCACGACGCGCGCGACTTCGTCGGCGCGGCCGAGCCGTCCGACCGGGATTTGCGCCTTAATCTTGTCGAGCACCTTCTCGGGGACGTGCTCGAGCATCTCGGTGGCGATCAAGCCGGGGGCGACGGTGTTAACGGTGACCCCGATCGAGTCTTCGGTGAGTTTGCCGGTCTTGGCGAGCTGGTAGCACGCCTCGCGCGCGAGCGTCTTGGTGAGGCCGAACAGCCCGACTTCGAGGCGGCATAGTTGGCCTGGCCGATGTTGCCGATCTCGCCGATGACCGAGGAGATGTTCACGATCCGGCCCCGAGCCGCGGTCGATCATGTGGGACAAGACGGCCTGGGATGTAAAGAACGTGCCGGAGAGGTTGACGGCGATCACCTTGCACCAGTCCTCGTCGGTCATCTTGAGCAGGTCTTGTCGATCGTGATCCCGGCGTTGTTGACCAGGATGTCGAGCCGGCCGTGCGTGTCGATCACTTCGTTGATCGTGCGGCGGCAGTCCTCGGAGGAGCCGACGTTGCCCTGGTGGATGCTTGCGTCGACGCCGTGGTTGCGGAGCTGGGTCAGCAGCTGGTTGGCGTGCTCGGTGTCGCGGCCGTAGCCGGCGGCGACGATCGCGCCCTGCTCTGCGAAGCTGTGGGAGATCGCGGCGCCGATGCCGCGGGTGCCGCCGGTGACGAACGCGACCCGTCCTTGGAGGCGGGGGCGGCGGTGGTCAGCCGGGAATGTCTCGGTCCCGGGTGTGGGAGTGGTGGTCGTCGGCGTGGTCATGGCTCTCTCCTCTGGGGTTTCACGTGGTGTTCAGCAGTCCGATCTTTCCGCCAGCCAGGCCGCGAGATCGGGCCAGATTTCGTGCTTCGCCCGTGATCCCGCGATCAGGCCGATGTGGTCACCGGGGCGGTCAAAGTGGGTGACATCCTCGCTGGATACGAGGTCGAAAATGGGCATGGTGCCCTGCCGCGGGGCGATGTGATCGGCTTGGGCGGTGACGACGAGGAGGTTCTGGTGGATCAGCCCGAGTTTCACTCCTCGCCCCCGTGCTGACCCGCCCGCTCTGAAGGGCGTCGTCGCGATAGAGCCACGCGAGCCATTGCGAACGCCTTGCCCGGGAACGGCGGGTTGTCGCCGATCCATTTCGCCATCGCCTGCTGGGCGTCGCGTCGCACGGTCCCTTCCTGGATGTCCTCCCACAGCCGGCGATTGGTCGAATAGAAGTTGGTCACTGGCTTGAGCAGCTTGTTGGCGAAGTCGATCGCCCACCCGGGAATCGAGCGCCAGAGCTCTGCGGTGTACTCAGGGTCGAAGCCGTCGTGGTCGGTCCAGGTCGCGTACACCGAGCAGCGCCGTCGATCGGTGTCGTTAGCAGCGCCAGGTTGCGGATCGGCGTTTGCTCGCCGCCCGGTCAAGGCCGCAGTACATCGCGCACATCGTCGCCCCCATGCACCATCCGAGCAGCGTTAGCTCCTCGGCGCCGCTTGCGCGCAGGGTCTCGCGTACGCCCCAGTGCAGCTCGTCGCAGACGGACTCCTCGAATCCCGTGTCGGCGTCCTCTCCGCCGGGTACGCCCCGGTCGAGCAGGAACACGTCGAAGCCCTGCTCTAACAGGTACTCGACGAGCGAGCTGCCGGGGCGCAGGTCGAAGATGGCCGGGCGGTTGATCAGGGCGAACACGAGCAGGATCGGGACCGCGTAGGAGCGCTGATCGGACCGGTAGCGGTAGAGCGTGATGCCACGATGGGTCCAGACCACCTCTCGCGCGGTCGCGCCGATCACGGCGTCATCGCTTGTCAGCAGCACGTTGGCGAACTCGATCGCCGAGACCGGTGCGCGGACCACGCGCTGCATGGCGTTCATCCGCTCGCCCCCCGCTTGCCCTCGGTGCCCGCGGCCTCACCTCCGGTCGGCTCAGTGCCTCCCCGGCCGTTGGGGCCGGCGGACCGGGAAGCCGGCTTCGCTCCGGTCGCGAGCTCGTCCCTGAGCTCCTCGACCTCCTGCAGCAGGCGCTCCAGTTTGTCCTCGGTGCGGTGCAGCTGCCGGGCGAGCCGCGTGATGTCGGCCCGCCCGGCGAGGCGCAGGTTTCGCAGCACCAGATCCGCGACGTCGCTCGATAGCCGGATCACCGCGGCGAAGTTCTCCGCGCCGCGTGCGAACAGCACGCCGAAGCTCGGCTTGGACACGAGCTCCTCGATCGCCTTGGCCGTCCGTGACTCGGCCTGCTCGTGCAGCTCGCGCGACTTGCTCTCGACCGACGATGGTGTCGTGCTGCGGTCGGCCATCGCGGTCAGTCCTCCGGGGACTGTGCGGCCGCGATCTTCTGCTCGAGCTCGGCCATCACGGCGGGGTCGCGCAGGGTGGTCACGTCGCCGAGTGCGCGGCCCTCGGCGATGTCGCGTAGCAGGCGCCGCATGATCTTCCCGGAGCGGGTCTTGGGCAGGTCGTCGCTCCACAGGATCCGCTTCGGTCGCGCGAGCTTGCCGATGTGTTCGGCGACGTGCTCGCGAATCTGGGCTTCGGTCTCCGGCGTGCCATCGAGATCGCCCTGGAGCGTCACGAACGCGACGATCGCCTGGCCGGTAAGCTCATCGGACTCGGCGACCACGGCCGCCTCGGCGACCTTCTCGTGCGCGACGATCGCGGACTCGACCTCGGCAGTGGAGAGGCGGTGTCCGGAGACGTTGATCACGTCATCGATCCGGCCGACGATCCACAGGTACCCGTCCTTGTCGCGGATCGCGGCGTCGCCGACGAGATAGGTGTCGTTACCGAACCGCGAGAAGTACGTCTCGACGTACCGCTCGTCGTCGCCGTACAGAGTTCGCAGCATCCCGGGCCACGGACGCTTGAGCACGAGCGGTCCTTGACCCGGCTCGACCGACTCACCGGTCGTCTCGTCGAGCACGTCGGCGACAACGCCAGGGAGCGGGAACGTCGCTGAGCCCGGCTTGGTCTTGGTCAGGCCCGGGAGCGGGAGCGGGAGCGGGAGCGGGAGCGGGGGAGATCATGATCTGGCCGGTCTCGGTCTGCCACCAGGTGTCGACGATCGGGCAGCGCTCGCGGCCGATCACGACGTGGTACCACAGCCACGCCTTCGGGTTGATCGGCTCACCAACCGTGCCCAGCAACCGCAACGACGAGAGATCGTGCGCGTTCGGGTGCTCGGGTCCCCACTTCATGCACGCCCGGATCGCTGTCGGCGCGGTGTAGAAGATGCTCACGCCGTAGCGCTCGCACAGCTCCCACCAGATCCCCTTGTGCGGATAGTCCGGTGCGCCTTCGTACATAACGCTCGTGGCCCCGTTGCACAGCGGGCCGTAGACGATGTACGAGTGCCCCGTCACCCAGCCCACATCCGCCGAGCAGAAGAAAACGTCGCGCTCGGGGTCGAGATCGAACACGTGCCGGTGCGTCGCGCTGGCGCCGGTCAGGTAGCCGCCCGTCGTGTGCAGGATTCCCTTCGGCTTGGCCGTCGAGCCCGAGGAATAAAGGATGTACAGCGGGTGCTCCGCCTCCATCGGCTCCGCGGGGCAGTGCGGGTCCGCGGCGGCGATTATCTCGTGCATCCACACGTCGCGCCCGGGCGACATCGGTGTGTCGATGCCGCTGTGGCGCACGACGACGATGTGCTCGAGCGTCTCCAGCCCGCCTATCGTCTGATCCACGGACTCTTTGATCGGGGCGGTCTTGCCCTTGCGCCGGGCGCCGTCGACGGTGATCAGCGCCTTGGCGTGCGAGACCTCCATCCGCTCCTTCATCGCCTCGGCCGCGAACCCGCCGAACACGACGTTGTGGGGAGCGCCGATCCGTGCGCACGCGAGCATCGCGACCACGACCTCGGGGATCATCGGCAGGTAGATCCCGACCACATCGCCCTTCTGGATCCCGAGATCCTTCAGCGCGTTGGCGAAGCGCTGCACGTCGCGATGCAGGTCTCCGTAGGTGATCGCGCGCTGCTCGCCCTCCTCGCCGGCCCAGTGGAAAGCAACGCGATCGCCGTGACCAGCGTCGACGTGCCGGTCCAGGCAGTTGTAGCAGACGTTCAGCTTGCCGTCGGTGAACCACTTGTAGAAACGCGGGCGGGTTCGAGTCATCCAGGATCGTTGTGAACGGCACATCCCAATGCAGCGTGCGGGCCTGCTCAGCCCAGAACGACTCCGTATCGAGCCCAGCCTGCGCCTGTAGGGACGCCTCGTTGACACGCTCGGCCGCCAAGAAGCGCGCCGGCGGCGGGGAAGCGGTCCTGATGCAGCAACTCCTCGAGCCGGCGCTCCAGCCGCTCGCCTGCGAGCAGTACGGACTTGGTGGTTTCGGTGGACGCACTCATATCGACACCTTCCTTCGGTGTGGTCTGGTCGCTGGCGAGCGGTCAGACGGTGAGGACCACCCGCGGCGCCTTGTTGCGCGCGTGCAGGATGTCGTCGAAGGCCTCGTTGACCTCCTCGAGGGGGCGGGTCTCGTGGAGCACCCGGGTACGACCTAGCGTGTGTAGCTTGAACACGTCCTCGACGTCCCGGTGGGTCCCGACGATCGAGCCCTTGATATTGATTCCCCTGAGCACCGCTTCGAAGATCGGCAGCTTCACGAAATTGTCCGGCGGCAACGCGACCATCATCAGCGTCCCGCCGCGGGCCAGCGAGTCGAAAGCCTGCTCGAACGGCCTGGGAGATACGGCGAGGGCGATCGCGGCGTCGGCGCCGCCCAGCTTCTGGATCTCTGCCGCGGGATCCTGCTGGGCGGCGTTGACCACGTAATCGGCGCCGAGTTCGCTCGCGATCTTCAGCTTGTCGTCCTCAAGGTCGACGGCGACGACGGTCGCGCCCTGGATCTTGGCGTACTGCACCGCCAGGTGACCCAGGCCGCCAACGCCGAAGATCGCGCACAGCTGCGAAGGGCCGACCTCGGAGCTCTTGACCGCTTTGTACACGGTTACCCCGGCGCAGCTCAACGGCGCAGCGTCCAGGGAGTCCACGCCGTCGGGCACCTTAACGACGTGGCGCTCATAGGCGGCGGCGTACTCGGCGTACCCGCCGTCCATGCCGTAGCCGGTGTTGATCTGCGCCTCGCACAGCGTCTCCCGACCCGAGTTGCAGTACCGGCAGTGTCCGCACGCGAAACCGAGCCACGGGATCACGACCCGGTCGCCCTGGCTGATCTCCTCGCCGGCGCCGGGCCCGAGCGCCTCGACGATCCCCACGCCCTCGTGGCCCGGAATCAGCGGCAGCGACGGCTTGATCGGCCGATCGCCGTGCGCCGCGTGGATGTCGGTGTGGCAGAGGCCGCAGGCCTCGATCCGGACGAGCACCTGGCCCTCGCCCGGGTCGGGCCTGGGGACGTTCTCGATGCTCAGCGGCTGGGTGAAGTCATGAACGACCGCGGCTTTCATGGTGGGCCTTCCCTTTGATGGCGATGACTGGGCGGGACTGGACTCGGCCCCGCCCATTGCATGGTCGCCGCGCTATGCGAGCTGGGTTACCACGGACTTCGTTTCGAGGTAGTTATCGAGCGCGTTGTGGCCCATCTCCCGGCCCCAGCCCGACTCCTTGTAACCGCCGAACGGCATCGCAGCGTCAAACACGCTGTAGCAGTTGATCCACACCGTGCCGGCCCGCAAGCGATGGGCGGTCCGGTGCGCCTTGTTGATGTCGCGCGTCCAGATCCCCGACGCGAGGCCGTAGTTCGTGTCGTTGCCGCTTCGGATGACGTCGTCATCCTCGGAGCCGAACGGAATCGCGCACACCACCGGGCCGAAGATCTCCTCGCGCACCACCTTCATGTCAGGCGTCGTGTCGGTCAGCACGGTCGGCTCGATGAAGTACCCGCGATCGCCCGCCCGTCCGCCGCCGGTCGAAGCGCTGGCGCCGGCGTCAAGTCCCGAGGACAAGTAGCCGAGCACCTTGTCGTGCTGCTCCGCGGAGATCAGCGGCCCCATCTGGGTGTCGGCGTCGAGACCCGGGCCGACCTTGATCTTCTTGGCCTCGTCCGAGACACCCTGAACCACCTCGTCATACACGTCACGCTCGATGTACAGCCGCGAGCCGGCGTTGCAGCACTGGCCCTGGTTAAAGAAGATCCCTTTGGCGGCGCCAGGGATCGCGACGTCCATGTCGGCATCCTTGTAGAGCACCTGCGGGCTCTTGCCACCCAGCTCGAGCGTGACCTTCTTGAGATTGCCCGTCGCCGCCTGCACGATCAGCCGGCCGACCTCGGTCGAGCCCGTGAACGCAACCTTGTCGACGCCGTCATGGGCCGCGAGCGCCGCACCCGCGTCCCCGAACCCAGTCACGATATTGACCACGCCCGCGGGCAGCCCAGCCTCCAGCATCAGCTCACCGAGTCGCAATGCCGAGAGCGGCGTCTGCTCGGCCGGCTTGAGCACCACCGTCACCCCGGCCGCCAGCGCCGGCCCGAGCTTCCAGGCCGCCATCAGCAACGGGAAGTTCCACGGGATGATCTGCCCGACCACACCCACCGGCTCCTTGCGCGTATAAGCGAGGAACTCCGACCCGGGCGAGGTAACGGCAGAGATCGGGATCGTGTTGCCCTCAATCTTCGTCGCCCAACCCGACATATAGTGAAACAGGTCGGCGGCCAGGGCGACATCCGCCGCCTTAGCGATCGCCAGCGGCTTGCCGTTATCGAGCGTCTCCAGCGCGGCGAGCTCGTCCGCGTGCTGCTCGATCAGATCGCCGATGCGATGGATCACCTTGCCGCGCTCGGACGGTGTCATCCGCCGCCAGTCCGAGCGCTCGTCGTCAAAGCAGCGACGCGCCGCAGCCACAGCGAGCTCGACGTCCTCGGTCGCGCCGTGCGCCACCCACCCGAGACTCTCCTCCGTCGCCGGATTGAACGTCTCAAAGGTCTTCCCGCTCGCCGCCTCCACCCATTCGCCATCAATCAGGAGACGACCCGGCTTACTAACGAACTCCTGGACCTGCTGAGCCGACGCCTCAGGAAGGCCCGCAAAGGCGGGCGAGGAGTCCGCGCCGTTACTGGCGCGGTTCGGTGTGGAGATAGTCATGCTTGGCTCCTGACGGTTGCATTCGGACGTGACCGCTGTGCGATCAACACCTTCTATCCCTCCGAGCAAACCCGGCGGGTCTCGAACCCCCGGAAGGGGATCCACGCGGGCGGAGGTCAATCGCCTCGGCTAGTCGCAGCGACGGCAACAGGTCAACTGCAACAACGGCTGGTCGGCTCGGTCAGCGACCGTCCAAACGCAACGCTACTCGCTTGTGTGGATCATTGCAATCTGGTCCCGACCTCGCAGTTTGGCCGCCCGGTCCAGCGAGCCGGATGAGAAGCCAGAACCGCTGAGCGCCCAGCGCCGATCGTCGCGGCCCTGGGGCACGAGGTGATCGTGCGCGAGATCGAGGTCGCAGACGTTTGGGAGGTCACCGCCCGGGAGCGGCCCGACGTCGCGCTCGTCGGGCTCGGCGAGAGCTCCCAGCACGCGCTCGAACTGATCGCCAAAGATCGTGCGCGAAGCCGCGTGCCCCGTGATCGTGCTGATCCACACGCGGAACCCCGAAGTCATCAAAGAGGCATCCAAGCGAGGCGTGTTCGCCCAACATCAGTGACGCCGACGTCGAGGACTGGCAAAGCTCGATCGACATCGTCCTGCGACGCTTCGCCGAATACCACGGCCTCGAAGGGGCGTTCGGACGTCGCGCGTTGATCGAGCGTGCGAAGGGGATCCTGATGGAACGCCACGCGATCGAAGAGGCGAGCGCGTTCAAGATGCTGCGCGAGAACTCGCGCGTCAACAACCGCTAGCTGCTCGACCTCGCCACCGCGATCGTCGACAGCCACCGCCTACTCCCCAAGCAGCCGCAAGCTCTTCGTAGAGGGGTGAGCGCCATCCGCGCGCTCGTGGCGACGTCAACGTGGAGCGTATGCTCGTGCACAGGGATACGGATCAAGTGTCCCGTCATCGAGGAGGCTGTGATGGAAGATGCTGTGATCGTCAGCGCGGTGCGGACGCCAGTGGGCAGCTTCGGCGGGCAGTTCAAGGACATCGCGGCCACCGAGCTCGGCGCGCACGCTGTGCGCGTCGCGCTCGAGCGAGCCGAGATCGCGGGGGAGGAGGTGGACGAGGTCGTGCTCGGCTGCGTCCTCACGGCCGGGCTCGGGCAGAACCCAGCGCGCCAGGCCGCGATCGGCGCGGGGATCCCGAAGGAGGTGCCTGCGACAACGATCAACATGGTCTGTGGATCGGGCCTCAAAGCCGTTGCGATCGCCTCGCAGATGATCCGCGCAGGCGACGTGGACGTCGTCGTGGCGGGCGGCATGGAGAACATGACGCGCGCTCCGTATCTGATGCCGTCCGGGCGCTTTGGCGCGCGGATGGGCGACGCCCAGCTGATCGACTCGATGGTCCACGACGGCCTGTGGGATGCCTTCAACGACATCCACATGGGCATCACCGCGGAGAACCTCGCCGAGCAGTACGGGATTAGCCGCGAGGAACAGGACGAGTTCGCGGTCAGCAGCCAGCAGAAGGCCGAGCACGCCGTCGCCGAGGGGGTCTTCAGGGACGAGATAGTGCCGATCGAGGTGCCCATGAAAGCCGGCACGCGCACGGTAGACAGCGACGAGCAGCCGCGGGCGGGGACGACCGCCGACGCGCTGGCGAAGCTGCGTGCAGCGTTCCTCCGCGACGGCGGCACGGTGACCGCGGGCAACGCCTCGGGGGTCAACGACGGGGCGTCGGCGATCGTCGTGATGTCGGCGAGCAAGGCCAACGAGCGCGGCCTGCGGACGTTTGGCACGGTCGAGAGCTACGCGTCCGTCGGGGTCGAGCCGAAGATCATGGGCATCGGCCCGGTGCCCGCCGTGCGCAAGGCGCTGGCCAGGGCGGGGCTCGAGCTGGGCAACATCGACCTGTTCGAGCTCAATGAGGCATTCGCGGCGCAGTCGCTTGCCGTGCTCAGGGAGCTGAAGATCGACCCCGAACGGATCAACCCCCACGGCGGGGCGATCGCGCTCGGCCACCCGATTGGGGCCAGCGGCGGCCGGATCCTCGTCACCCTCCTGCACGAGATGCGCCGCCGCGACTCGGGACGCGGCATCGCGGCACTCTGCGTCGGCGGCGGCCAAGGCCAAGCCGCGATCATCCGCAACGGCACCAATTCCTAGACCGGCGCGGGTTACGACAAGCAGCGCATCAAGACCGCCGCCGACTCCATTGCCTGCGGGCGCACGGGCGGGGTTTGCATCGCACCGGCGGACCGCACCCTGTCCAGCTCCAACCCAGGCGTCTCGTGTCCACCCCAATGTCCGTGACCTAGACCCTATGGAGGATGATTCGCCGGGACGTTGAAGGCCGGACCTCATCGCATTTATGCGGGGGTTTGTCTGGCCGGAGATGGGCTCCGGCTGACC
>Ga0208714_1000421_pt1 | contig 12201 bp, 12 predicted proteins | sample NGESurshal072012_3_FD_184461 | JGI IMG/M metagenome (GOLD analysis project Ga0208714, IMG submission 184461) | Arctic peat soil microbial communities from Barrow, Alaska - NGEE Surface sample 415-1 shallow-072012 (SPAdes) | ecosystem: Environmental > Terrestrial > Soil > Wetlands > Peat ... | reverse complement strand
GGCCGCCACAGCGCCGCGTAGCTCACGCCCCCGGAGGCGGCGGCAGGAAGTGGATGTTGAATTCCGCGGCCAGCGCCACCACGGCGTCCGGCGTCTGTTCCTTCAAATTGTGGATGCCCCAGAACAGATCGTAGAGTTTTTGGGTCGGCGAAACCCAGAACAGCACCTTCGCGGTCTGGTCGGATTTGTTGAAGATGCCGTGGGGCACGCCCATGCCGAGCCGGATCAGATCGCCCGGTGTGGCCTGGGCTTCGGCGCCGCCCAGCATGAAGTCGAGCTTGCCCTCCAGCATGTAGAGATACTCATCCTGGTCGGGATGAATATGCGGCGGCACGAAGGTGCCGGGCGGCAGCGTGGCGTGCCAGGAGAAGCAATGGTCGGTGCGGTTCTTCGGCACATAGGTCTGGCCGAGGATGTTCCAGGAAATGCCCTGCATGCCCTCGTTGGCGCGGGTGATGCCGGTGATCTCGCTTGTCATGGCTGTATTCCTTCCCTCGATTTTTAATTGCCCGGCGTGCATTCCTTGGCGTAGCGGTCGCCGTAATTCTCGAACACTTTTTCGACGATCTCGGTCTGGAATTTGCCGTCGGGGCGTTTTGCGACCTTGGTCAGGTAGAAATCCTGGATCGGGTAACCGTTGGTATTGAATTTGAAGCCGCCGCGCAGCGAGGTGAAGTCGGCCTTCTTCAAGGCCGCCGCAACCGCCTCCTTGTTGGTGAGGTCGCCCTTCACCGCCTTGACCGCGCTGTCGATCAAGAGCGCGGCATCGTAGCCCTGCATGGCATAGGTACCGGGCACGCTGTTGTAGGCCGCTTCATACGCGCCGACGAACTTCTTGCTCTGGGGATTGTCAAGATTGGGCGCCCAGTTCGCGCCGCCGAACATGCCGACCGCGGCGTCCTGCTGCGCCGGCAGTGTGGACTCATCGACGGTGAACGCCGAAAGCACCGGAATTTTGTCGGCGAGGCCGGCCTGGCTGTATTGCTTCACCAGGCTGACGCCCATGCCGCCCGGCATGAAGGTGAACACCGCGTCGGGTTTCGTTGACGCGATCTTGGAGAGCTCGACCTGGAAATCCAGCGTGCCCAGCGGCACGTAGGTCTCCTCGACGATTTCGCCCTTGTAGTCGAGCTTGAATCCGGCGGCGGAATCCTTGCCGGCCTGGTAGTTCGGAACCATGATGTAGACGCGCTTGTAGCCGCGATCCTGCGCGACCTTGCCGAGGATCTCGTGCACCTGGTCGTTCTGGTAGGAGGTCACGTAGAAATAGGGGCTGCAATTCTTGCCGGCGTAGCTCGACGGGCCGGCATTCGGGCTGATCAGGAATGTCTTGGTATCCGTGACCGGCTTGTGAATCGCCTGCAGGATATTGGAGAAGATCGGCCCGACGACGAAATCGACCTTGTCGCGTTCGAGCAGGCCCTTCACCTTCGTCACCGCGGCGTCCGGCTTGAGTTCGTCATCGACCGCCACGACCTCGACATCGCGGCCCGCCATCTTGCCGCCGAGGTCCTTGACCGCGAGCATGAAGCCGTCGCGGGACTGCTGGCCGAGCACCGCCGCCGGACCCGACAGCGTCACGATCACCCCGATCTTGAGTTTCTCCTGGGCTGTGGCTTGACCGGCCGCGACGCTCAAGAGAACCGCGAGCCCCGCCAACTTCAACTGCTGCTTCATGACCACTCTCCCGTTACGCCAATCCGAGCTCGAGGCTTGAGCTTATTCTGATGACGGCTATTGCCGCAAGCAGAGCCGCGCCAGGCCTGATCCCGTCGCGAGGCCAGCATGCAAGCGGCGCGCCAATTGTTTGAAGCCTAAAGAAATTGGCAAATGGCGGCACAGGATGCTGCCCCGCAGTCTTTTGACTTGCAGCGCGTCCCGAATTATTTGAAGGTCAAAACAACAGGGCCAAGCCCGAGATGCGAGGTTGGCAGCACCGGTATCCGTGCTGCCGTGAGAACCCAGGCAGGTGTGATTGCATCATGATCCTTGATTCCGAGACCAAGGCCGTCGAACTCCCGGAAGATCACGGCAACGAACTCAGATTATGGCTCCGCCTCCTGACCTGCACCACCATGATCGAGGGCGAGGTGCGCAGCCGGCTGCGTGAGCGGTTCGACGTCACGCTGCCGCGTTTCGACCTGATGGCCCAGCTCGACAAGGCGCCCGACGGCATGACGCTGTCGGATGTGTCGAAGCGGATGATGGTCAGTAACGGCAACGTCACCGGACTGGTCGAGCGTCTCGTCGAATCCGGCCATCTCGACCGGCGCACGTCCGACACCGACCGCCGCGTGCAGGTGATACGGCTGACCAAGGCCGGCCGCGCCGAGTTTCGCAAGATGGCAGGCGAGCACGAGACCTGGATCGCCGACGTGTTTTCCGATTTGACGCCGAAGGACGTCCGCGAACTGATGCGGCTGCTCGCCAAGACCAAGGCCTCGGCGCAGAAGTCCGCGCAAAAACGGGCTTAGTCGCGTGTTGGGCACCGCTATCGACTACGAGGTCGAGTACAACAACCGGGCGCGGGTTCCGGAGAACCCCGCGATCATATCGGGCTGGGCAAAGGACGCGGCCGCCTATCGCGAGCGGCACCCCCCGCAGATTATCGCTTACGGTCCGGGCGCGCGGAACAGCATCGATTTCTTTCCCGGCAGCGATCAAGGGCCGATCGTCGTCTTTATCCATGGCGGCTACTGGCAGGCGCTGGACGGCTCCTTTTTCAGCCATCTCGCGGGCGGGCTGAATGCCCACGGCATCGGCGTCGCCATTCCAGGCTACGATTTGTGTCCCGCGGTCACCGTCGATCAGATCATTCAGCAGATGCGGATGGCAACGCGTGAACTGGCGCGGCTCGGGCACTCCCTCATCATCAGCGGCCATTCCGCCGGCGGGCATCTCGCCGCCTGCATGCTGGCGACCGACTGGCCGGCCTACGATGCGTCGTTGCCTGAAGATATTGTCGTTGCAGCCTACGCGATTTCGGGCCTGTTCGAGTTGGGGCCGCTGGTCGGAACCTCGATCAACGGGGCGTTGCATCTCGATGACGCCACTGCCCGGGCTGCGAGCCCGTTGTTCTGGAAGGCGCCTTCCCATGGCAGCCTCGATGCGGTGGTTGGCGAAAACGAAAGCGCGGAATATTTTAGGCAAAGCCGGTCAATCGTTGAGCGCTGGGGCGCGGCCGGCCTTGCCACCCGGTTCGACGTCGTTCCCGCCGCCAATCATTTCACCGCGATTGCCCCGCTGGCCGATCCGGGCTCGCCCATGACCTTGCGCCTGAAGGAACTGGCGGCGCGCTAGGCAGCAAAAAAGGTTGGGATCGCCCGGATTTGGGCTATTGCGCCAAATTGCTTTAAGTATAAAATGTTTCGCATGGCGCGCTGTCGGACGGCCTGTTGGACTGAAGCCTTTCATCCCGAAAAGGAGGGCCATGAACATGTCGGCTAAGACAAACCTCGGCCCATCCGGTCACGTCGACGATTTCACGCGGCGAAATCTTCCGCCATTTGACCAATGGCCGGAATTGAAGCTCGACCGGCCGGAATTCCAGTATCCCGAATATCTCAATGCAGCGGTCGAACTGACCGACCGGATCGTCGAGCAGGGGATGGGCGATCGTGTCGCGCTGATCGGCAACGGGCGCCAGCGCACCTACAAGGAACTGGCCGACTGGTCGAACCGCCTTGCGCATGCATTGGTGGAGAATTACGGGGTAAAACCGGGCAACCGCATTCTGATCCGTTCGGGCAATAATCCGGCCCTGGTCGCTGCATGGCTGGCGGCGACGAAGGCAGGCGCCGTCGTCGTCAATACCATGCCGATGCTTCGTGCCGGTGAACTGACCAAGATCGTCGACAAGGCGGAGATCGCGCTGGCGTTGACCGACAGCCGCATCGCCGACGAACTGGTCGCGTGCGCCAAGACCAGCCGATTCCTGAAGCAGGTCGTGAATTTTGACGGAACGTCGAACCACGATGCCGAGCTCGATCGGGTGGCGCTGAGCAAACCGGTGCGGTTCGACGCGGTGAAGACCGGCCGGGATGACGTCGCCTTGCTGGGTTTCACCTCCGGGACCACGGGCGAACCAAAAGCGACGATGCATTTCCACCGCGATCTCCTGATCGTTGCAGACGGGTATGCCAGGGAAGTCCTCAACGTCACGCCGGACGACGTCTTCGTGGGCTCGCCGCCGCTTGCCTTTACATTTGGGCTCGGCGGTCTTGCGATCTTTCCGTTGCGGTTCGGGGCCACCGCGACGCTGCTGGAAAATGCGGCTCCGGGCGAGATGGTCAAGATCATCGAGGCCCACAAGGCTACGATCTGCTTTACGTCGCCGACCGCCTATCGGGCGATGATGGCCGCGATGGACAAGGGCGCCGATCTGTCGTCGCTGCGTCTTGCGGTTTCGGCCGGAGAGACCCTGCCGGCGCCGGTTTTCGACAACTGGACCCGCAAGACCGGCAAGACGATTCTCGACGGGATCGGCAGCACGGAGTTGCTGCACATCTTCATTACCAACCGGGTAGGCGACGCCGTTGCCGGAACGACGGGCCTCCCGGTTTCCGGTTATGAGGCCAAGGTCGTCGACAATGACATGAACGAATTGCCGCCCGGCACCGCCGGCAAGCTTGCGGTGCGCGGTCCGACCGGCTGCCGCTACCTCGCGGATTCCAGGCAGTCGAACTATGTGCGGGATGGCTGGAATCTCACCGGCGACACCTTCGTGCGCGACGAGAAGGGCCGCTTTGCCTTCGTGGCCCGTTCGGACGACATGATCGTCTCTTCGGGCTATAACATTGCGGGCCCCGAAATCGAAGCTGCGTTGCTGACCCATCCGGCCGTGGCCGAATGCGGCGTCGTCGGCGCGCCCGACGAAGCGCGCGGCATGATCGTCAAGGCCTATGTGGTTCTGATGTCCGGCGTCACCGCCGATGACGCGCTGGCGACCGCCTTGCAGGACCATGTCAAGCGCGAGATCGCGCCTTACAAATATCCGCGCGCGATCGAGTTTGTCGCGCAACTGCCCAAGACCGAGACCGGCAAGCTGCAACGGTTTGCCCTGCGGCAGATCGCGCAGGCCGGTGCGGCATCCCGGGGCCTCGCCGCGGAATGAACCCATCTGAAGTGACGGAGAATGCTTCGTGAGCACGCCGAACGGGCCCACGCTGGCCGTCTTGCCGGTGACGAAGGAGGCGCCTTCAGCCGGAGCGCAGATCTTGCAGCCGAGCGGCTGGCCGATGCCGAAGGGATATGCCAACGGCATGGCGGCGGACGGCCGGCTGGTGGTGACCGGCGGCGTGATCGGCTGGGACCAGCATGGTCATTTGCCGGCGGATTTTATCGCGCAGGTCCGTCAGATCCTGAGCAATATCTCGGCCATTCTTGCCGAGGGCGGCGCGCGGCCCGAACATCTCGTGCGCCTCACCTGGTATGTCGTCGACATGGAAGAGTATCTGGCGAACCTGAAGATGCTCGGCCAGATCTATCGCGAGATATTCGGCGCGCATTATCCGGCGATGGCGCTGGTCCAGGTCGTGCGTCTCGTCGAACCCGCGGCGCGGGTCGAGATCGAGGCGACGGCGGTGGTGCCGCGCTGAACCAAGATCCTACGGGCAGGGATGACGGTAACCGTCACGGCCGATGAAGGTGCCACTGCCCGGATCATAGGAGCGCGAGCGCGTGCATGCAGGTGCGCCGTATTGCACCGGGGGAGCGTATTCCGCCGTCGCGCAATAGCGCGGCGAGGCGGCAACCCACGCGCCATCGGGCCGCTGAACGTAGCAACCGTTCTGGTAATAGTAGTACCCGCCCGGTCGCGGCTGGCCTTGAGCTGCGATCGCGGCTCCGGTCGTGGCTCCGACGATCGCACCGACCGCCGCACCGCGACCGCTGCCGACCGCACCGCCAACGATTGCGCCAGCCGCTCCGCCGAGGATGGCGCCGCCAATTGGATCCTGCGCCGCCGCCTGTTCGGCAGGCCCGCAAATCGCAAGCGCCAGCAGCGCCGTCAGCGCCAATTTCGGAATCATGTCCGTTCTCCCCCGACTGTTTGTCTCTTGATGATCGAGGCGCACAGTCGCAGGCAGCGTTCGGGCCAGCCTTGACATAGGTCAACGTTGCGCGGGCGTGCAGGCGCAACGCGACAGTGCGGCCCTAATTCCGGTACGACGGATCGGCGCGGTCGAGTTTGCGCAGCAGGGCCGGCCAGGCCAGTTCGCCGTTGCGGTTGGGCAGCTCGGGCCGCGGCTTCACCTTGTCGAAGGTCTTTTCCAGGACGTCCTGCGGCGGGTAGACCAGCTTGGTGTTGCAGGACAGCGCCATCACCTGCACCTCGCAGGCGCGCTCCATCCGATACAAGAGGTTGAATGTCGCAGGGATCGTCCGTCCCACCACGAGCAGTCCGTGGTTGCGCAAAACCATCGCTTCGTGATCGCCGAGGTCCCTGACCAGCCGCTCGCGTTCCCCGATATCGTCGGCGATGCCTTCGAAGTCGTGATAGGCGATATGGAGAAAGCGCATCGAGGTCTGCGCCAGCGGCAATAGCCCGCATTCCATCGCCGAGACCGCCATGCCGGCCGGCGTGTGCGTATGCGCGACGCAGTCGACATCGTGCCGGGCTATGTGGATGGCGCTGTGAATGACGAAACCGGCTGCGTTGACGCCGTAGTCGGAAGCGTTGAAAAGCACGTTGCCGTCGAGATCGATCTTGATCAGGCAGGAGGCATCGATTTCTTCGTAGAGCATCCCGTAGGGGTTGATCAGGAAGTGGTCGTGCGAGCCGGGTACGCGGCAGGAGATGTGGTTGGCGATCATCTCGGTCATGCCGTACATCGCGGTGAGGCGATAGCAGGCCGCGAGATCGACGCGGGTCTGCCATTCCTCGGCGCTCACCTGTTCGCGGACCGATCTTACCACTTTGATCGCCGGCGAATTGACGGGAGGGGTCATGGAACGTCTCCGTTGCAACGGGTGATTTTTGTCAAAGGCCTGATTTCGTGAAGTCCTGGCCTGACCGGCAGAGCCTCAGGATACCTGCAACTCAAGTTGCGCCGCAAGGTAGTGGCGCAACCATCGATGCAACCCAGCCATCGCCGGTGCGCTGCGGTCGGCGAATAATTCCGTGGCCGCAGACGTCGGTCCGCTCCACAGCTTTGCTGCAGGGCAAAAGGCCGGTCGTCGCAAATCCTTCATACGCGGCCTATACTTGGTCGGCTGTTAGTGTTGATGTCCCGCCCAGCGGGAGCGCCTTCCTCTGCCATCGGAGCTATCAATGAAAACCGTGCGTTTTGTCCTCGCCTTGCTTGCGCTGGCGCTGGTGGCGCCGTTGCAGTCCGCCAAGGCGGCTGACGTGATCTGCTACAATTGCCCGCCGGAATGGGCGGACTGGGCGTCGATGCTCAAGGCCGTCAAGGCCGATCTCGGCTACGACATTCCCCACGACAACAAGAATTCGGGGCAGGCGCTGGCGCAGATTCTGGCCGAGAAGAGCAATCCGGTCGGCGATATCGGCTATTTCGGCGTCACCTTCGGCATGAAAGCGAAAGCACAGGACGCGCTGGAGCCTTACAAGCCCGCCAACTGGGACCAGGTGCCCGCAGGCTTGAAAGACCCGGACGGCTACTGGACCACGATCCACTCCGGCACGCTCGGCCTGTTCGTGAACAAGGATGCGCTCGGCGGCAAGCCGGTGCCGGCCTGCTGGAAGGATCTCCTGAAGCCGGATTATAAAGGCATGGTCGGCTATCTCGATCCCAGCTCGGCCGCGGTGGGCTATGTCGGCGCGGTCGCGATCAATCTGGCGCTCGGCGGCAGTGCTGAGAATTTCGACCCCGCGATTAGCTTCTTCAAGGAGCTGCGCAAGAACGATCCGATCGTTCCCAAGCAGACCTCCTATGCCCGCGTGGTGTCCGGCGAAATGCCGATCCTGCTGGACTATGATTTCAACGCCTACCGCGCCAAATATTCCGAGAAAGGCAATTTCGAGTTCGTGATCCCCTGCGAGGGCTCGGTGGTGTTCCCTTACGTCGTCGGCCTCGTGAAGAACGCGCCCGACAAGGACAAGGCCAAGAAGGTGCTGGACTATCTATTGTCCGACAAGGGGCAGGCGATCTGGACCAATGCCTATCTGCGCCCGGCGCGCCCGATCGAATTGCCGGAAGCCGTGAAGAAGAAGTTCTTGCCGGATAGCGACTATGCCCGCGCCAGGAGCGTCGATTGGGGCCAGATGGAAAACATGCAAAAAGGGTTCGTCGACCGCTATCTCGCCGAGGTCCGCTGATGCACTATGGTGCTCTTCTCTGAGAGCGCCATTTCTTCATGCCGCATAAAACCTTCGTCTGGCTCTGCCTCCTGCCGCTTTCTGTAGTGACGGTGGCGTTCTTCCTGTTGCCGATGGCGCGGCTGGTGGTTACCGGCGCGGAGGGGCCGCAAGGGCTGGCCGGATACCTGGCCATTCTCACCGAGCCGCGCTACCGCGCCACCCTGATCAACACCGTTCTGCTGGCGACCGCGACCACGATCGCGACGCTGGTCATTGCCACGATCGCGGGGATGTTCCTGCAGCGTCATCGCTTTCCCGGCCGCGCCGTCTTGATCGCGATGCTGACCTTTCCGCTGGCGTTTCCCGGCGTGGTCGTCGGCTTCCTCATCATCCTGCTCGCGGGCCGCCAGGGTTTGATCGGCGATCTCACCAGCCGCCTGTTCGGCGAGAAACTGGTCTTTGCCTATTCGATCTATGGGCTGTTCCTGGGCTATCTCTATTTCTCGATCCCGCGCGTCATCCTCACCATCATGGCGGCGGTGCAGAAACTCGACGTCGGGCTCGAAGAGGCTGCGCGCTCGCTGGGTGCAAGCCCCTGGGCGGTGCAGCGCGACGTCGTGCTGCCGGCGCTGGGGCCGGCCTTCGTGGCCTCCGGCGCCATTGCCTTTGCGACCGCGATGGGCGCGTTCGGCACGGCGTTTACGCTGGCGACCAATATCGATGTGCTTCCGATGCTGATCTATACCGAGTTCACGCTCGCCGCGAATTTCGCGACTTCCGCGGCGCTGTCGGTCGGGCTCGGGATCATCGCCTGGGCCATCCTGGCGCTGGCCCGCTCGTTCAGCGGCGGCACGGTTGCGGCGGCCGGATAAACCCATGCGCGACCGCCTGATCTTCACCGGCCAACTTCTGTTCACCCTGCTCGTCGCGGCGTTCCTGGTCGTGCCCGCGATCCAGTCGATCATCGCGGGCGTCACCGTGAATTACTTTCGCGGCATCTCCTCAGGTTTGACGCTGCAATGGGTGTTCCAGGTCTGGGATCTCTATGCCGGCACCATCCTGCTGTCGTTCGTGATCGCTTTTGCCACGCTGGCCGTGACGCTGGTGGCCGGCGTTCCCGCCGCCTATGCCTTGCATGTGCGGGGAGGGCGGCTGTCGCGCGTTGTCGAGGAAATCATTACCTTGCCGCTCGCAATTCCCGGGCTCGCGATCGCGCTGGCGCTGCTGCTGACCTATCAGGGTTTCAGCGAGTTTCGCCGCTCGTGGCTGTTCATCCTCACCGGCCATGTCATCTTCACCATGCCCTTCATGGTGCGCTCGGTGATGGCGGTGTTTTCGACCGTCGACATCAAGACGCTGGATGAGGGCGCGGCATCGCTGGGCGCTTCGCCCTGGCGGCGCTTTCGCGACGTGATCGTCCCCAATGCGCTACCGGGAATTCTGGCGGGCAGCCTGATGGTGGTGACGTTGTCGCTCGGCGAATTCAACCTCACCTGGATGCTGCATACGCCGCTGACCAAGACGCTGCCGATCGGGCTAGCCGACAGCTACGCCTCGATGCGGCTGGAAGTGGCGTCGGCCTACACCCTGATCTTCTTTGTCATGATCATTCCGCTTCTGGTCGCGATGCAGATGTTCGCCGACAAGGAGCAGGCGCGATGAATACGGCCGCGGGACACGGCGCCTCGGTGCGCATCGAGGCTTGCGGCAAGACGTTTGCGGACGGCACCCGCGCGCTGGAGCCGGCGACGCTTCATATCGCGTGCGGCGAAACCCTGGTGCTGCTCGGCCCTTCCGGCTGTGGCAAGACCACGATGCTGCGCATCATCGCAGGGCTTGAATTGCCTGATCCAGGCGGCCGGGTGTTGTTCGACGGCAAGGACATGACGTCAGTGCCGATCGAGAAGCGCAATGTCGGCATGGTGTTCCAGTCCTATGCGCTGTTCCCCAATATGAGCGTCGCCGACAATATCGGCTATGGCCTGAAAATCCGCGGCATGGGCGCTAAGGAGCGCGCCGCGCGCGTCGCCGAACTGGTCGCGCTGACCAACATCACCGGGCTCGAAAACCGCCGGATAACCCAGCTCTCCGGCGGCCAGCGCCAGCGCGTGGCGCTGGCGCGTGCGGTGGCGATCCGGCCCGGCATCCTGCTGCTCGACGAGCCCCTGACCGCGCTCGACGCTGCCCTTCGCGACCGCCTGCGCGGCGAGCTCAATCGCCTGCTGCGCGCGCTCGGCATCACCACCATCTACGTGACGCATGACCAATCCGAAGCCATGGAGCTCGGCGACCGCATCGTCGTCATGCAGAAGGGCGCGATCGCCCAGATCGGCACGCCGCGCGAAATCTATTTCCAGCCGAAAAATCGTTTCGTGGCGGAATTCATCGGCGCGGCGAACATCATCGAAGCTGCGGTCGAGAACGGCCATCTGGTGCTGCCGGGCGGCCGGCAGCCGATCGGCGGCGATGCAAGCCTGCCGGCGGCGGTCGCGATGATCCGCCCGGAAACCATCCGCGTGGTCGAAGCCGGAAGCGCGCCGCTGTCGGGAACCATCGACAGCGTCAGTTTCATCGGCGACCGGCAACGCATGGTCGTCAGCGGCGCCTCCGGCAAGGCTCTCACCGTCGACGCGTCAAATACCATCAAGGCCGCCGTCGGTGAGCGGGTCGGACTGTCGATCGCGCCGGATGCCGTCCGCCTCTTGCCACCGGAAGGTTGAAAAATCCCGATGCCGGAAAAACCAGTTCACATCGCCCAGATTTCCGATCTGCACATCAAGCCGCCGGGATCGCTCGCCTACGGCCGCGTCGATACCGCAGCCGCCCTCGAACGCTGCGTCGCGGCGCTGAATGCATTTAGACCGAAGCCCGATTTCGTGGTGATCTCGGGCGATCTGGCGGATACGCCGACGGCCGAGGAATATCAGCATCTCAAGCGCCTGCTGGCGCCGCTGGCGTTGCCGTTTGCCGGCATTCCCGGCAATCACGATTCCCGCGAATTGATGCGGATCGCGTTTGCCTCGCAACCATATGCGTTTTCATCCGGCCCGCTCAATCAGCGGATCGAGATCGGCGGACTGGATCTACTGCTGCTGGATTCCAGCGTGCCCGGCAAACCGCACGGCGAACTTGATGCGCCGACCCTGCAATGGCTGGATGCAACACTTGCGGACTCGCCCGGCAGACCGGCGCTGGTGTTCCTGCACCATCCGCCATTCAAGACCGGCATCTGGCACATGGACCGCCAGAATCTCGTCGACAGCGCCGGGTTCGCAGCCGTCGTCAGACGCCATCCGCATGTGCAACGCATCGCCACCGGTCACGTCCACCGCGCGGCGCTGACGACGTTCGCGGGCGTCGCGACCACGATCTGTCCGGCGCCCAATCACGCCGTCGATCTCGATCTGGCCGAACTGCGCGAGCCCTCCTTCAAGGTCGAGCCGCCGGCCTTCCATCTCCACAGCTGGTTTCCCGGCGAGGGGTTTGGCAGCGTTGTCACCCATCAGGTTCCGATCGGCCATTTCGACGGCCCACATCCGTTCTTTGGGTCGGACGGCAAGTTGCTTTGAGGGCTTGGATTTCGTAATCCGGAAGCCGCAAACAAAAACGCTTCAAGGGAAACGCCATGGTTGACGCGCTGATCATCGATGCATGCAGGACGCCGCGGGGCATTGGCAAGGCGGGCAAGGGCGCGCTCTCGGGCATTCATCCGCAGCGGTTGGGCGCCACCGTGTTGCGGGCGCTGGCCGACCGCACCGGCATCGATACGGCAGATGTCGACGACATCATCTGGGGCACCAGCTCGCAGCGGGGGCCGCAGAGCGGCGATCTCGGCCGGATGTCGGCGCTCGATGCCGGCTACGATGTTCGCGCCAGCGGGGTGACGCTGGACCGGTTCTGTGGCTCGGGGATTACCAGCGTCAATATGGCGGCGGCCTCGA
>Ga0208714_1000420_pt1 | contig 12203 bp, 6 predicted proteins | sample NGESurshal072012_3_FD_184461 | JGI IMG/M metagenome (GOLD analysis project Ga0208714, IMG submission 184461) | Arctic peat soil microbial communities from Barrow, Alaska - NGEE Surface sample 415-1 shallow-072012 (SPAdes) | ecosystem: Environmental > Terrestrial > Soil > Wetlands > Peat ... | reverse complement strand
CGACAATGTGGCGGGATCTCCCGATACATAGGCAAGCTTCGCAGTTGTGCACGCCGTTTCATAGGCTTCAATGGCCACGGTACAACATCGGCCGATTACACGTTCATAATGAAGATTGGATGCGCAAGAAACGGCGCGCGCGTTCCGTGACACAACGTTCTGCGAAGTCCGGCTAATGGTTCTACCCCAGCGAAAGCACTCGGGGAAGTGCCCTTCTGGTCATTAATGATAGCAAGCACGCGCCGCCAAGAGGCTAACCAGTGCCATCATTCGTTCCATATTTACAATTATTTACAATCCAATATCCACTACGGCAAATAGTTACTCTCGCGACACACCGCTCGCGATACACTGCGAGCGATTGCACTAAGCGTGATGTCTGGCGGTCCGGAGAAGCCAAACACTATGATCGGCAAGAACCCAGCGCCCGGCGGACCGGGCATCGTGCCTCGCTGGACGCGCGGAGCCAAAGACGCTGTGGGAACGGCATACTCCGTTTCCAGTCGCGTCTGGTACACCATGGCCAGCGGGGTGATCACCGAAGTCTATTACCCCACCATTGACACGCCGCAAATCCGCGACCTGCAATTTCTGGTTACCGATGGCGAGACGTTCTTCCACGACGAGCGCCGGCACATGGGAACCCACATGGACTGCTTCGGCGCGTTCGGCCTGGGTTTCAAGGTCACCAACACGGACCCGGATGGACGCTACTCCATTGAGAAGGTGATCATCGGCGATCCGCACCTGAGCTGTCTGCTGGTGCATACAAAATTCAATGTTGCACCCGCCTGGCAAGGACGGCTGCAGCTCTACGTTCTGTGCGCCCCCCACATGCAGATTGGCGGGTATCACAACAACGGGCTGGTAATGAAGGAGCGAGGACGAAGGTTCCTGATGGCCTATCGCGAAAATGCTTTCCTGGCGATTGCGGGTACTGCGCATTTCTGCAAAGCGTCGTGCGGATACGTAGGCGTGAACGACGGCTGGACGGACCTGGCACACAACTTTGAAATGAATTGGGAATACGACGCCGCGTTGGATGGCAATATCGCCCTCACCGCTGAAATCGATCTCTCCCGCGGCACGGAGTTTACTCTCGGCGTCGGTTTCGGCCATACCGGCCACCATGCTGGCGCCACCCTCTTTCAGTCGCTGAGCATCCCGTTCGAGGTAGCTCTAAAGAACTTCCTCGATCAGTGGCAGCGCACCAACAAGCGCCTCGCCTTGAAGGACAAACTTGACCAGCGCGATTCGTCGCTGTTCGCCCGCAGCGTCAACCTGCTGCTTGCCCATGAGGACAAGGTTTATCCCGGAGCCATGATCGCCAGCTTGAGCATACCCTGGGGAGAAGATAGGGGCGACGACGACCTGGGCGGCTATCACCTGGTATGGACGCGCGACATGGTAAACGCCGCGACCGCATTGCTCGCCGTAGGAGACACCGCGACTCCGCTGCGCGCTCTGATTTACCTCGCCATCGCCCAGCGCGAGGACGGCGGCTTCTATCAGAATTTCTGGATCGATGGCCGCCCGTTCTGGACCGGTGTGCAGCTCGACGAAGTTTCCTTCCCTATCATTCTGGCATGGAGACTATGGAAAGCCAATGCACTCGGCAACTTCGATCCCTATATCACCGTGGTGCGCGCTTGTGGCTATCTCATTCGCGAAGGACCAGCGACGTCCGAAGAACGCTGGGAGGAAGCGGCGGGTTATTCCCCGTCCACACTGGCCAGCAACATTGCCGCCCTGATCTGTGCCGCCGAGTTCATCGAGGAACGCGGCGACAAGGGCAGTGCTGAATTTATTCGCACCTACGCCGACTTCCTTGAGTCGCACATCGAGCAGTGGACCGTCACGGAAAAGGGAACGTTGGCGCCCGGCATCACGCGGCACTATATTCGCATCAATCCGGCCAACAGTTCGCAGGGCGACCGTGGCGATGAGGATCCCGACGGTGGTGAACTGGTGCTGGCTAATCAGCGTCCGGGAGATCGCTACCGGTATCCCGCCAACCAAGTCGTCGATGCGGGCTTCCTCGAATTGGTGCGCTTCGGCGTCCGTAAAGCTGGCGATCCTCTCATTGAAGACTCATTGAAAGTTGTGGATGCTGTGTTGAAGGTGGACACCCCGAAGGGGCCTTGCTGGAGGCGCTACAACCATGATGGATACGGGCAGCGCGACGACGGCGGGTCGTTTGACGGCTGGGGCGTGGGACGCCCATGGCCTCTGCTGACCGGCGAGCGTGCCACTTACGAGCTGGCGGCGGGGCGCAATGTTGATCTTTACTTGCACGCCATCGAGAATTTCACCACCGGCATCGGGCTTATTCCGGAACAGATTTGGGATGGTCCGGACATGCCCGACAAGTTCTTGACCTTCGCTGGCGCGACCGGATCTGCCATTCCCCTGATGTGGGCGCATTCGGAGTATGTAAGATTATTGCGCTCGGTTGTGGATAAGCGGATATTTGATTTGATCGAGCCCGTGGCGGAGCGATATCGCAACGATAATCCACGCCCGGTGATCGAAGTCTGGAAGATGAATCGGCAAGTCCGCGCAGTTCCCGCCGGGGCTTTGCTGCGCGTGCAGGCCTCTTCTCCATTCGTGCTGCATTGGACCGATGACGAATGGAAGACGGTGAGGGACACAGTGTCCACGCCGACTGCCGTGGCAATGGATTACGCGGACATCGAGGTTGCGCTTTCGCAAACGGCGCCGCTGCGGTTTACCTTTTTCTGGCCGGCGGAGAGCGAGTGGCAAGGGACCAATTATCAGGTTAACGTTCAACCAGCAACACAAACTGTTATGGGCAGCAGAAAGGCGGCAACGGGTGAGTAGTCAAGTTGGTATCACCGCACCAGGAAAAGAACAGGCGACCGCGAAGGGGCTGGTGGCCTCCATCGCAGTGGGCCCCAAAGACGGGTTCGACAACGAAACGCTGGAGCAGTGTGAGCTGAACCGCCTCTGCATCAATACCATTCGTACGCTTTCGATGGATGCTGTGCAGAAAGCCAACAGTGGGCATCCGGGCACTCCGATGGCGTTGGCGCCACTGGCGTTTACGCTGTGGAACCGCTACCTGCGTCACAATCCAAGAAATCCGCATTGGCCGGGCCGCGACCGCTTCATTCTCTCCAATGGGCACGCCTGCATGCTGCTTTACTCCATGTTGTACCTGACGGGCTACGATCTTTCGCTCGACGACATCAAGCAGTTCCGGCAATGGGGATCCAAGACGCCGGGACATCCTGAGTACGGAGTAGTGCCGGGAGCTGAAGCCACGACGGGCCCGCTGGGTCAGGGCGTCAGCAATTCAGTCGGCATGGCAATCGCCCAGCGCTGGCTGGCTTCGCAATTCAACAAGGACGGCCACGATCTCTTCGACTACCGCGTTTACGCCTTTTGCGGTGACGGCGATTTGATGGAAGGCGTGAGCAACGAAGCTGCCTCAGTCGCCGGGCATCTTGGACTCTCGAACCTCATCTGGTTCTATGACAACAACCACATCACCATCGAGGGTAATACCTCGCTGGCCTTCAGCGATGACGTAGGCACGCGCTTCCTCGGCTGGCATTGGAACGTGCAACAGGTGAGCGACGTGAACGATCTCCCGGAGGTCGATCGCGCCATCCAGACCGCACTGAAGGAGACGGAGCGTCCGTCGCTGATTATCGTTGACACCCACATCGCCTACGGCTCCCCCCATAAGCAGGACACCAAGGAAGCTCACGGCGAGCCTCTGGGCGAAGAAGAGGTTCGCCTCACCAAAATGTTTTACGGCTGGCCCCCCGATGCGCAGTTCCTGGTTCCCGACGAGGTGAAGGCCTACATGGGCAAGGCCGTCGAGCGCGGCGCCCAGGGGGAGAAAGACTGGGATGGCCGCTACAACGCCTGGGCGAAGGAATTCCCCGATCTCGCGAAGACCTGTCAGCAGATGCTGAAACAAGAATTGCCCGCTGGCTGGGACAAGGACATTCCGTCCTTCCCTGCCGATGCCAAAGGCCTGGCCACGCGCGACTCGAGTGGCAAGGTGCTAAACGCAGTGGCGAAGAACGTGCCGTGGCTGCTGGGAGGTGCGGCTGATCTGGATCCTTCGACCAAGACCAAGCTCAGCGGCACTACAAGCTTCGAGAAGGGCAGCTATGCGGGCCGCAACTTCCACTTTGGCATCCGCGAGCACGCCATGGGATCCATCCTCAACGGCATGGCGCTATCCAAGCTGCGTCCATTTGGAGCTACCTTCTTTGTCTTTTCCGATTACATGCGGCCGGTACTTCGTCTGGCGGCGATGATGGACCAGCCGGTCATTTGGATCTACACGCACGATTCCTTCTGCCTCGGCGAGGATGGGCCGACGCACCAGCCGATCGAGCACCTTATGTCCTTGCGCGCTATTCCGCGGCTACTGTTGTTCCGGCCGGCGGACGCCAACGAGGTCGCCGAGACCTGGCGCTACATCATGCCTTTGAAGACGCAACCGGTGGCGCTGGTGCTTACCCGTCAGGCAGTCCCCACGTTCGACCGCACCAAGTACGCGTCGGCGGCCGGCCTTGCCAAGGGCGCATACATCATGGCGGATTCCGGGGGCACCCCTGACATCATCTTGATGGGGACCGGCTCGGAGGTACAGCTCTGCGTCGGCGCTTATGAAAAGCTCACTGCCAATGGCGTGAAGGCGCGTGTGGTCTCCATGCCCTGCTGGCGACTGTTCGAAGAGCAGTCCGACGAGTACAAACGCCAGGTGCTTCCACCTGAGGTGCGAGCTCGGGTGGCGGTCGAGGCGGGCACCGATTTTGGCTGGAAGGAATACATTGGGAATGATGGGTATGTTATTGCTCGGACGGACTTTGGGGAATCTGCTCCTTATAAAGACTTATTGAAGCACTTCGGATTCACGGTGGATGACGTCGTGGCGAAAGCCCAGGAAGTCATGAAAAAAATCAAACCTTGATCTTGCAGGCGTACCATGACCATGAAGATAGCCGTAGGCGCTGACCACGCCGGAGTTCCACTCAACGAGACCGTCATTACCGAGCTCAAACGGCTGGGGCATGAGGTGGTGGATTGCGGCACCCACGACCCCAGTAAGCCCGATGACTATCCCGATTACGCAGAGGCCGTGGGCCGCGCCGTACTCGAAGGCAAAGCTGAGCGCGCGGTACTCATCTGCGGTAGTGGAGTCGGCGCGTCAGTGGCGGCCAACAAGCTTCCCGGCATTCGCGCCGCACTTTGCCACGATTGTTATTCGGCGCATCAGGGCGTCGAACATGACAACATGAATGTGCTCTGCCTGGGCTCGCGCGTGATCGGACCGGAGCTGGCATTGGACTTGGTACGTGCGTTTCTGGGGGCGAAATTCAGCGGAGAACAGCGCCACCGCCGGCGGCTGGCGAAAATTACCGCGCTCGAAGAGCAAGATTTGCGAGGGCTAATAAAATGAGCACCAACCCCTTACTTCAGCTTCATGCCTTAGGTCAAAGTATTTGGCTCGATCAGATGAGCCGGTCTCTTTTGACAACCGGGGGCCTCAAGCGCCTCATCGACGAAGACGGTCTCCGCGGGGTAACCTCGAACCCTACCATCTTCCAAAAGGCCATCAGCGGCAGCCAGGACTATGCCGAGCAACTGGAAAAACTGGCGCGCGGCGGCAGCAACGTCTCCCAGATCTACGAAGAAATCGTCCTCCAGGACATTGGCAATGGCGCCGATGTGCTGCGGAGTGTGTATGACGCCAATGACGGTGCCGACGGATTCATCAGCCTGGAAGTTTCTCCACTGCTTGCCAACGAGACCAAGGCGACGATCGAAGAGGCCAAGAAGCTGTTCGCCCATCTGAATCGGCCCAACGTGATGATCAAGGTTCCGGGTACGCCCGCGGGACTTCCGGCCGTCGAGGAGCTGCTCTTCTCTGGGCTGAACATAAACATCACGCTTATCTTCGCGGTTGATGTGTACGAGCAGGTCGCCGAGGCCTACATCAAAGGACTCGAGCGCCGCGTCGCTGCCGGACTACCGGTGGACCGTATAGCCTCGGTGGCAAGCTTCTTCGTCAGCCGCATTGACGGCATGGTGGACAAGCAGCTTGGACAACTCGCCGAGAAAGCCACCGACGACCAGCAAAAGCAGCGCATCAATGCCCTCATGGGCAAGGCTGCGATCGCTAATGCGAAGGTAGCCTACGAATCGTTCAAGCGCATCTTTGGCAGCGACCGTTTTGCCAAGCTGAAGGAAAAAGGCGCCAGGGTACAGCGCCCGCTTTGGGCATCCACCAGCACCAAGAATCCGGCGTATCCCGACACCATGTACCTGGACACCTTGATCGGCGCCGACACGGTCAACACCGTGCCCCCCGCAACCTTGGACGCCTTCCGCGATCACGGCACGGCGAAGCCGACGCTCGATACCGAAATTGAGGAAGCCCATCAAGTCTTCGACGAACTGAAGGCAGTCGGCGTTGACATGACGGCGGTCACCACCAAGCTGACCGAAGAGGGCGTGGCCTCTTTTTCGGAATCGTTCGATGAGCTGTTCGAAGTGATAGAAGCGCGTCGGGTCGAAGTGACGCGCTCGATCCTTGCGCGGCACGGCGCCGCGCTCGGCAAATATCAGGGCGATTTCGAAAGCGCCCTCAAGAGCCTCGACAAGCAGAAGTTCGTCTCCCGCATGCGGAAGAAGGACCCCACGGTGTGGAAGGACGGTCCCGAGCACGAGAAGATTATCCGCAACGCGCTGGGCTGGCTCAAGGTTGCCGAGACTATGCAGCCGCATGTTGCCGAGCTGCTCGCGTTCGCAGAGGAAATTCGCAAGGCTGAATTCGAATATGCCGTGGTGCTGGGCATGGGCGGATCGAGTCTGTGTCCGGAGGTGCTCGGCCGCACCTTCGGCAAAAAAGACGGCTACCCGCAGCTCTACGTCCTCGACTCCACCGTGCCCACGGCCATACGCCACCTGGAGCAGAAGATCGATGTGGGCAAGACGCTCTTCATCGTGTCGTCGAAGTCGGGCGACACAACCGAACCTCAGATCTTTCAGCGCTATTTTCACGATCGGGTGAAGCGGGTCAAGGGCGACATGGCGGGTGAAAACTTTGTCGCCGTCACCGATCCTGGAACCCAACTCACCAAGGACGCCGCGCACTATCGGTTCCGCCGCGTCTTTCTCAACATGCCCGACATCGGGGGGCGCTACTCCGCACTATCGTATTTCGGCATGGTTCCGTTCGCCGTGATGGGCGGAGACGTGAAGTCGTTGCTCGAACACACCCTGCAAGCTCAGCATGCTTGCGTGGGACCGGTTGGCATCAACGAAAATCCGGGCGCCCGGCTGGGTGCGATGCTTGGCTCGCTTGCCCAAGCGGGACGTAACAAGCTGACCTTCGTCACGCCTGCGCCTCTCGACTCGCTGGGCCTCTGGATCGAACAGCTCATTGCCGAGAGCACCGGCAAAGAAGGAAAAGGCATTGTGCCGGTTGCCGGCGAGCCGCTGGGCTCGCCAGACGATTACGGTGACGATCGCATCTTCGTATTCATTCACACGCAGTCGTCCAAGACCGGCGATATCGATGCCAAGCTGGCAGCGCTCGAGGCTGCCGGCCATCCCGTGCTGCGCCATGCGCTGCACGATCCTCTCGATCTGGGCGAGGAGTTCTTCCTGTGGGAATTTGCCACTGCGATTGCGGGAGTGCTGCTCGGCATCGATGCATTCGATCAGCCCAACGTGCAGGAATCGAAGGACAACACCAAGCGGCTGCTCGGCGAGTATGTGCAGAACGGTTCACTTGCACAGCAGAAGCTGATCATTGCCGAGGAATCGATGCGCGTCTTTGGTGACGAAGCCACTCGAGATCTACTACGGCGCGGTGGCTCGTCCATGCAGGAGATCCTCACCGCGCACCTTTCGCGGATCAAGCCGGGCGACTACTTCGCTGTCACCCCATACATCGAAGAGCTGAACAACTATGAGGGCTTGCTGCAGCAGGTCCGCATCGCCGTGCGTGACGAGAAGAAAGTGGCAACCACCAGCGGCTACGGACCTCGCTTCCTCCATTCCACCGGACAGTTACACAAGGGCGGTCCCGATACCGGCGTGTTTCTCCAGATCACCTCCGAGGACATCACTGACATCGAGATCCCCGGCGAGAAATTCACCTTCGGCGTGCTCAAGCAAGCGCAAGCGCTAGGCGATTTCGAGTCACTGTCGGCTCGCAGCCGCCGCGCCATTCGCGTTGACCTCGGACGCGACATTGAGAAGGGACTCCGCCGCCTGCTTGTGTTGATAAAGGAAGCGGTCTCGCAGGCCACCGCCGCGGAAGCCGGCGTTCGCCACTAAGGAGCGACTCATGCCGACCACGAGTCCAGACCTGAAGGCGGCGCAGTTCGGCATTATCGGCCTTGGCGTCATGGGCGAGAACCTGGCGCTCAACCTTGATGACCACCATCAAAGCGTCGCGGTATGGAACCTGGAGACGGAGTGGGTAGACCGCTTCGTACAGAACAACGCTGACCGTCACTTCGTGGGAGCCAAGTCGCTGCAGCAATTCTGCCACTCCCTGGAACGGCCGCGCCGGATCTTGATGATGATCAAGGCTGGGGACCCGGTGGACCAGACGCTACAGAAGATCACCCCGTACCTGACGCCTGGCGACATTGTCCTGGATGGCGGCAACTCCTACTTCAAGGACACCATTCGTCGCGAGGCCAGCGCCCGCCATATTCTGGTCCATTACTTCGGTATGGGCGTTTCCGGCGGCAAAGAAGGCGCGCGCTACGGTGCGTCCTTCATGCCGGGCGGCGCGCATGCCGCTTATGAGCAGGTTGCTCCGATCCTGCAAGCCATCGCTGCCAAAACCGACTGCGGCCCCTGCGTCACCTACGTTGGCCCCGACGGCGCTGGCCACTTTGTAAAGATGGTTCACAATGGCATCGAGTACGGCGACATGCAGCTCATCGCCGAGGCTTACGAGATCCTCAATAGAGCGCTCGGTTTAGATGCGCAAGAACTGTCGGATATCTTCGGGGAGTGGAACCGCAGCCCGCTGGAGTCGTACCTGATCGAGATCACTTCGCAGATTCTCGGCATCATCGATCCGGAGAGCGGCAACCCGCTGGTCAACATGATTCTCGACAAGGCTGGACAGAAAGGCACCGGCAAGTGGACGGCGCAGGTCGCCCTCGACTTGTCGGTGCCTATTCCAACCATCGCCGCTGCGATTGACGCGCGCATGCTTTCCGGCATGAAGGACGAGCGCGTCATCGCGAGTCGCCTGATCAAGTCGTCAGCAAACGCATCGTATTCCGGAGACAAGAAAGAACTGATTCAGGCCGTACACGACGCGCTGTACGCATCCAAGATTTGCTCGTATGCACAGGGCATGAGCCTCATCCGCGCTGGGTCGGACGAGTGGAAGTGGGACGTTAACCTGCGCGAGATGGCGCGCATCTGGAAGGGCGGCTGCATCATTCGCGCGCGCTTCCTCGACAACATCATGCGCGCCTTCGAACGTCAGCCCGACCTGCCCAATCTACTGCTCGATGCCGAGTTTATGGCATGGTTGCTGAGGTTCGAGGGAGCCTGGCGCAAGCTGATCGCCACCGTCGTGCAGATGGGAATCCCAGTTCCGGCGATGTCGGCTTCACTTTCGTATTTCGATAGCTATCGCAGTGCGCAGTTGCCGCAGAACCTGACCCAGGCGCAGCGCGATTTCTTCGGGGCGCACACCTATCAGCGCGCCGACCGGCCCAGCGCGGGATTCGTCCATACCGACTGGCTCGGCCTACTTAGGCTGCCGAAAAAGGGAACGTTCGGGTAGTGCAAGCGGGTGCACCAATCCTGGAACCGCTTGAGGCTCTCACGACCCCGGCACTTCGGCCAACAAAAAAGGGCACATCGGTTGCGCCCTTCTTAGTTATATCTATTGTCGTTGCCTATACGCCGACAGGCTGCTTCACCGGAACCGGGGTCAACCAACCGAACCGGTCTTCCGTGGTGCCGTTCACGATGGCGTAAAATTCCTTGCGAACGGTCTTGGTAACAGGACCAGCCACGCCGTGGCCCACCGTGATCTTGTCCACCGAGCGGATTGGCGTGATCTCGGCGGCCGTACCGCTGAAGAACAGCTCTTCCGCGATGTAGAGCATTTCGCGGGGAATGATCTGCTCGATTACCGGAATTCCGAGTTCCTGCGCAATGTGCAGCACCGAGTTGCGGGTAATGCCGGGTAGAACACTGTTGCCCAACGGCGGTGTATAGATACGGTCTTTGTGCACCACGAAGATGTTCTCGCCCGAACCCTCGCTCACATAACCGTTGACGTCGAGCGCAATGCCCTCGCTGTAGCCGTTTACGATGGCTTCCATTTTGATCAACTGAGAGTTCATGTAGTTGGCGCCGGCTTTGGCCATGGTGGGCATCGTATTGGGCGCGAGGCGCGTCCAGGACGAAACGCAGACATCCACGCCGTCGTCGGAATCGGCGCTGCCGAGATACTTGCCCCACTCGTAATTGGCGATGTAAACCTCGGTGGGCGAGTTGAACGGATTGACGCCGACCTGTCCGTAACCGCGCAGCACGATCGGGCGCACATAGCACGGCGACACTTTGTTGGTAGCGACGAGTTCCACCGCCGCCTGGCACAATTCGTCGAGAGTGTAGTCGAGCTCAATACGGTAGATTTTGGAAGACTGGACCAGGCGCAGCATGTGGTCCCGCAGGCGGAAGATGGCGGGGCCCTTGCCCGTCTGATAGCAGCGAATTCCTTCAAACACCGATGAGCCGTAGTTGATCACGTGGGCCATCACGTGGAGTTTTGCGTCATCCCAGGGAATCAGTTGCCCGTTATGCCACACGTAGTCAGTTGCTTTAATAGCCATTCTGGCGCTCCTTCAAATAATCGGAGTGGTACACATTGTTACGCTGTTGGGCCGGACGTGCAGAATACAGAAGACGCTCACCCCGAAAACCAACGCAACGGCGCTCGACGATGGTGAGCATCAGGGAATCAGCTTAACTCGGAATTATAACTGACGTTCGACCACCTCGAGCCAAGGTTTTCTTTAGCCTCGGCAACCGGCGCCAGCCCAAGAAGAAATGGATGCACGTAGCGCGCAACAGGCTCCGGAATTCACCGGGAATTTATGGCCACCTATCGCCTGATTAGCGCCCGGAGCCGCCGCGGGCATTTACAATAAGGCGCACAGCCACTTCAGCCTGGAGACAGTCACATCCGGACCTACAACTTCTGCATCGTCGGCTTCGGCAATGTCGGCAGAGCATTCGTCGCACTTCTCCGGAGAAAACAGAAGGAACTCCGCAACCACTACGGCGTAGCTTGGCGGATTACTGGTGTGGCGTCGCGCCGGCTCGGCTGGCTGACGGCACAGGATGGATTCTCTGCCGAGAAGTTGCTGGCTGCGGATTTCACTGGCGCGCCGGTCGCTGGCGATGTGCATGAGTGGCTGCGAATGGCTAGGGCCGACGCGCTTTTTGAGGTCAGCTCCCTCAATGCCACGACCGGGCAGCCGGCGATTGCTCACATACGGGCGGCGCTCGAGGCGAGGGCCCATGCCATCAGCGCCAACAAGGGGCCGGTGGTGCACGCCTATCGGGAGCTGACCGATTTGGCGGCGTCCAAGGGGCGCCGATTCTTATTCGAATCTTCAGTGATGGATGGCGTACCGATCTTCTCGCTTTTCCGCGAGACACTGCCAGCCATCGAGGTTCGTGGGTTTCGTGGGGTGTTGAACTCCACGACCAACGTGGTCCTGGAAGGTATGGAAGCGGGGATGACGTTCGAGGAATCGGTCCGACAGGCGCAAAAGTTGGGAGTAGCGGAGTCCGATCCGACCGACGACATCGAAGGCGTGGATGCCGCAGTGAAAGTAATCGCGCTGGCCAATGTCCTGATGAACGCCGGCCTGAAACTGGACGATGTGAGCCGGCAGGGTATCGGCGGAATAACGGCGGAGCAGTTGCGCGAAGCGCGCGCCAGCGGCGAAGCTTGGAAATTGGTTTGCACCGCCAGGCGTGCGGAGAATGGGCGCGTGGTAGCGTCGGTCGCTCCCCAGCGGCTCAAGCTTTCCGATCCGCTGGCGCTGGTGAAAGGCACGTCGTCGGTCATCAGTTTTGAAACCGACGTTTTTCCGGAATTGATCCTTACCGAACAGGACCCCGGGCTGGAGGCCACAGCGTATGGCTTGCTGGCA
>Ga0208714_1000419_pt1 | contig 12261 bp, 14 predicted proteins | sample NGESurshal072012_3_FD_184461 | JGI IMG/M metagenome (GOLD analysis project Ga0208714, IMG submission 184461) | Arctic peat soil microbial communities from Barrow, Alaska - NGEE Surface sample 415-1 shallow-072012 (SPAdes) | ecosystem: Environmental > Terrestrial > Soil > Wetlands > Peat ... | reverse complement strand
AGAAATGCCTGCATACCACCGATATCTCGGAGCCACTTCCGGAGGTCTGAGCCTGAACACCGTCATGAACCGCTGCGGCAAACCACGCTGCGCCTGCCACGCCAACCCGCCCCACCTGCACGGCCCCTACATCACCTGGACCCGCAAGATCGCCGGCAAGACCCAGACCCGCCGCCTCACCCCCCAACAGGCCGACCGCTACCGCCCCTGGTTCGAGAACAACCGCCGCCTACGCGAACTCCTCAGCGAACTCGAAACACTCTCACTCAAAGCCGCCCAACACGCCGAAGGGTGGGGGGAGAAATAGCGAACAAGACGTGCGGAAAGGGAGCTGGAGTGCTGCATCGCGGGGCATAGGGGCAGCCGTTGCCGGGTCAGTCCGCGTGACTCCTGGCGTTCCAGACCGGCTGTGTCGCCGGGACTTCGTCGGGTAGTCTCAGACGCCTGCTCAGCGCCGAAGGCGGAAGTCAGGCGAGGGTCGGCGGTTACGCTCGCTGGTAGTCGAAGCTGGATACGCCGCTCGTCGTGTGGCGTGCGATCGCGGGTCGTGCTGGCTCGCGCTGCGGCTGGGGTGCGCTGTTCGCGGATCTCCTCGTGGTTAGTATCCGGCAGATCGGAGGTTTATCCGGGCAGATCGGAGGTTTGCAGTGAGCGCCGTGGCGTGGCTAATCGTTGTGCTGGTGTTGGTCGTCCTCGTCGTGCTGGTTGGCGTCTTTGTCCGGCGGCGTCGGCGGGCGGGCGGTGTGATCGCCACGCGGAGGAAGCGGTGAGGCTGCTCGTCACCGGGTCGGCGATCCGGGGCCTGCCGGTGGTGACGATCAGCGGCGGTGAGGATGTGGCTGAGGTCCGCGACGTGATCTACAGCCCGGAAGCCGGGCGCGTCGTCGGCCTCACGCTGAACAAGCGCGGCTTCCTGGCCGGCCGGTGTCGCGAGGTGCTTCCCGCTGAGACGATCCACGCGATCGGCCGTGACGCCGTGATGGTCGAGGATGAGACCAGCCTGATCCTGCCGGAGGACGCGCCGGCGGACGTCGGCGCTCCACCTTCCGGCCGGGACGTGACCGGCGACGAGGTGCTGACCGAGCAAGGAACGAGCCTCGGCAAAGTACGGGACGTCGTGGTCCTGGTGGGAAGCAATGGAGAGGTGGTCGGCTACGAGATCGACACGGCAGCCGGCGGGACTGGATACATCCCGCTGCCCGCCCAGTTGGCAGTGTCGGGCAGCGCGCTGGTCGTGCCAGAGGCGACGAAGGAGTTCGTCGAGGACGACCTGGTCGGGTTGGGCGCGGCGGTGGACGAGTTCCGCTCCAGACTGGGCATCCGATGAGCGATCGGTTCGCTGCCGCTTCGGGGCGGAAGGTGGTCAGCCGGACGAGTGCCGAGGAGCTCGGCAATCTCGCCCACGTCGTGATCGACGTCAAGCGAGGGCAGGTGGCGTCGCTGGTCGTGGGCAAGGGCCGCAAGGCGCTCCTGATCGACTGGGAGCAAGTCAGCGGGTTCGGCCCGGACGCGGTCATGGTCGCCGACGAGAGCGCTCAATATTCGCCGCGCGACGATCGCGAGCGCGCGGCCGCTGACGGGAAGCTCGACCTGGTCGGCAAACGCGCCCTCAGCGACATGGGCAACGACTTGGGTACGGTCACCGACGTCCAGTTCGACCCCGTGACTGGCGGCATCGAAAGTCTGGTGCTCGGCGATCGGGAGCAGCCAGCGGCGTCGCTCCTGGGGGCCGGCTCGTTCGCCGCGATCGTTCGAGCGCCCGCTGAGTAGGCCCCGAGCGCTGCGGGCTCCCTGGCAGGAGTGTGTGGGACTCGCCAGGGCGCGTTCAGGGCGCTGGGCGGAGCCTTGGTGAACTTCTCGCGTGGTAGACGCGAAGGCTGGCGGCTCGGCTAACGACGGACAGGCTGGTGCAACCGGTCGTCGGTCGCCTTTGCCGACCTCGGAGGAATGCTTGTGATCTGCTTCGCCGTGTTCCCCGATTGCCTGGCCGCGATCGACCTCGGGCGTGAACGCGTCCGCTAGGGGGTCCGCCCCGCTGTCACCGTGCTGAGCCGCCTCGATCAGTTCCTCCTCGGCCAGCTCGAACCCTGCGTCGCACTATCGTCGGCCTCGGTCAGCGGTGTCTGGGCGGGATCAACAGCCTCGTCCCCAGCGCGGCCGCCGATCGCCGCCGCTTCGCTCGCGGCCGCTGCGGTCTCCCGTCGCTTCCCGCGGGCTTCCCGCTATTCCTCAGTGGACTCTACGGATGCTCGTGCCGCGATTCGAGCGTAGGGTCGTGGGCATGGACTTGGTCGTCGTTTTGCTTGTCGTTCTGATCGTGTTGGCGTTGGTGGGGAGCATTGCCGTGAGTCCGTTGCTCTGGGCGCTCGTCGTCATTCTCGTGCTGTTCGCGGTGCTGGGTCGAGGTCGCTATTACGGCCGGCGAGGGTGATGGCTCGAGAGCGATCCTGTGGACCGCGGCGATGATCTTGGCGATCTCCGTCGGCATTGGGTTTGACCATCTACATCTTTGGCTTGGTTCGTCGTCGCTAGGCGACGTGTCTCGGCCACAATCCACATCGACCTCAGGAGGCCCGCGATGGGCGAGAAGACTGACAAGGCCGCTGGCCGTGCGAAGCAGGCCGTCGGCGCCGTGACCGGCGATGAGGAGACCAAGCGCGAGGGGGAGCGCCAGGAGGACAAGGGCAAGCTCAAGGGCAAGCTCGACTCAGCCGTCGATAAGGCGCAGGACGTGGTTGAGGACCTGAAGGACAAGGTCGAGAGGAAATAGGCGACCGTGCGTGGTCGCCGTGATGACGCTACCGGCCCCATGGTGAGCCGGTAGCGGCGGTCGCTGACGTGGGCTTGCGCCGGTCGCAGCGCGCCCAGGCAACGTCGGTGACCAGAGGGTGGTGCGAGGATGAGATCCGGAATCGTCAGTCTCGTGTATGTGGTGGTTCGGGGTGATCGTCGCGTCCTCGCACCACTACTTCGCGCATGCCAGCACCCTCAAGCCGCTTCTGTCAGCGTTGCTGGCGATCGTTCTTTGGCCGTTGCTGCTGCTCGGCGTCGACCTCCACATCAAGTAGTGCTTCTGCAGGCCCAGCGCGGCGGAGCTTGCTTCTCTTGGCGGTCTCAGGTGCAGCGAAGCAGATACTCCCTTCGCGGATCAGCGATCCATGCCGTGGCCTTGAGCGCCGGCGCCGAGCAGTCCGACTACCGCTTTGAGGACGAGAACCAGACCGTAGGCGGTCGCTTTTTCGGTAAGCGCTGAGGAGATGGCAGGTGTGTGGCGAGATGACCACTGGATCCGAGCGTTCGGCGCACGGCGAGCTGTCGCGCCCGATGTTGCGGCGCCCCGGCGGCGTATCGTCTGAGCGGTGATGCCGGCGAATGTCGTTCGAGTGACCGACCGCGTTGCGGGAACTGCGATCGAGCGTTCGACGAGCGCTCATCATGTTCGCCGGCTGGGCAAGCTGGGGCGCTCCGCGCAGCGGACGCCTCCGGATGACGGGCGCTTGTGGGCGGCGGGGGATCCGCCGCCGCGGGCGGGCAACGCGATCGAGGTGCTGATCGACGGCGCGGCGTACTTCCCGGCGCTCGAGCAGGCGATCCGTGCCGCGCGGCGCAGTGTGCTGATCGCGGGATGGTGCATCACGCCGGGGTTCGCGCTCGTCCGTGACGAGCCGCCGGTGCTGCTGCGCGAGTTGTTGGGCGAGGCGGCCGAGTCGGTCGACGTTCGCGTGTTGTTGTGGGCGGGCGCTCCGGTGCCGGTGTTCGCGCCGCGCCGGTCCTTGGTGCGCGCGGGGCGCGATGAGCTCGTGCGCGGGACGCGGATCAAGGCGGCGCTGGACTCGCACGAGCGTCCGATGCACTGCCACCACGAGAAGCTGGTCGTGATCGACGACGAGGTCGCGTTTGTCGGCGGCATCGACCTGACCGATCTCGGCGGTGATCGTTATGACACGCCCGAGCATCCGGGGCGTGGACGGATGGGCTGGCACGACGTCGCCTCGCGGCTCCGCGGGCCGGTGGTGGCCGACGTCGCCCGCCACGTCGCTCAGCGCTGGCAAGCGGTCACCGGCGAGCGCCTCCAAGCGCCGCCGGCCGACGTGGTCAGCGCCGGCGGTGTGGAGCTGCAGATCGTACGCACGCTGCCCGAGAAGCTGTACGAGTTCGCGCCGCGCGGCGACTTCCGCATCATCGAGGCGTACCTACGCGCGCTGCGCTCCGCGGAGCATCTGGTCTACCTGGAGAACCAGTTCCTGTGGTCGCCAGAGATCGTGAACATCCTTGCCGGCAAGCTCCGTCGACCGCCGACCGGCGAGTTTCGCGTCGTGATCATGCTGCCCGGCAGGCCGAACACCGGAGAGGACGACACCCGCGGGCAACTCGCCCTCCTCGCTGAAGCAGACGGCGACCACGGGCGATTCCTTGCCACGACGATCCGTGCGCGGTCGGGGAAAACCAGCGACCGCGTGTACGTGCACGCGAAGGTCGGGATCGTCGATGACCGCTGGCTTACGCTCGGCTCGGCGAACCTCAACGCCCACTCCTTCTTCAACGACACCGAGGTCAACGTCGTCACCTGCGACCCCGTGCTCGCGCGCGACACGCGACTGCGACTGTGGGCCGCCCATCTCGAACGCGACATCGACGAGATCGCCGGGGACCCGAGCACCGTCATCGACGAACTCTGGCGCCCGATCGCCGCCGAGCAGCGCGAGCGCCGCAACCGCGGTGAACCGATCACGCACAAGCTGGTCGAGCTGCCGGCGACCTCACGCCGCTCCGAACGGCTACTCGGCCCGCTACAGGCGCTCCTCGTAGACGGCTAGCCGCTCGCCCACCAGAACGCACCAAAGCCCTTGCTCGACGACGTCCCCGCCATCGGGCGCCGCCAGCGCCGGCTCGCACGCAGACGAAACGGTGCCGAGGACCGCAATCACCGCGCCTTTGACGAAGTTCGGCAGCGATGCCGCAGCGTTGAACCCCGGACATCACTGCCGCTTCCGCGTGCGGCTGGTCGGCGGCGGCGTGCCAGTCAGCGGAGGATGTTCACGGCCCGCGCAGCCACCAGCAACACGGTCGTCGCTGAGATCGCGGACTCCGCCAGCATCATCATCTTCACACGCCGGGTCAGCGGCATCGCGTCCGCCGGCTGAACGCGATCGCGTTGGTGAACGAGATGTACACGTAGTCGGCCAGTCGCGGGTGCCAATCCGGCTCGGCGAGTGCCGGGTTTTCGTCCTGTGGGAACTGGAAGTCGCGCGGCGGCGCATCGGGCGCCTGCCGGCGTATCGGCCCACCGCGGTCGAACTCCAAGAACAGCAGCCCGAACGTGATCACGTTCGGGCTCCAGATCGTGACGCCCTTCAGCAGCAGCTCCCCGCCGCTCTTCTCCTGCGCACTCAGCAGCGACGCGACCAAGGCGGAGAGGGCAAGTACGTTTGCTGCCGTGATCACGCTCACGAATGCGAGCGCGACCGTGCGGCGCCTGCCCATCTGCTCGAGGCGATGCCGCGGTGCCGACCAGGCGAGCGCCAGCAACGCCCCGCCTCGGGCACGGCCGGATCAGCCAGACCCATCCGGGTAGCCCGATCACCTTCCAACCACCCCCGAGACTCACCAGCGCGAGCGTGACCTGCAATCCGATCACGAGCCCGACCGCGAACGTCGCCTCGTCCCGGGACTCGATCTCTTCCTCATGCTCGTCGGTGGTGCTCACCCCAAGATTGTCACCCATCAACGCGGCCACTTCTCCGCCGGATCGTCGTTGCATGACGCTCCCGATGCTGACCGTCGCCATCGGCGCACCGCCGAGTCGGCGGTCGTCTCCGGGGCGGTCGGGCTGCAGAGTGTCCAGACAAATGCGGCTCTCCTCTCCGATTGGGGGTGACCCGCCGCCCGACCGACCGAGAATGCCCTGCTATAGCCCGCCTTTCCCTGGCGCAATCGGGCCCTGGTAGTTGCACACATCCGGAGACCGTCCGAGAGTCGGGCGGTCCGCGACGGCCGAGCGCGACTTCGGCTGAGACGCAGAAAGCCCCGCATTAGCAGGGCTTTCTTGAAATCGGGGCGCCCGGATTTGAACCGGGGACCTCACCGACCCGAACGGTGCGCGCTACCAGGCTGCGCCACGCCCCGATGGGCCCAGTATCCCACGTGTCAGCCTGTGACGGCTTTGAAGTAGCGGATGGCCAGACCGGTGATCAGGGTTTGAAAGGCCGCTTCCAGGCTGGTGTGCTCATCCGCCGCGTGGCGGGCGAGTCCGCGCCCCTCGATTAGCTCGCTCTCCGCGATCACGTCCTCGACGAGGTCGGGGTGCTGGTCGCAGAAGTACGCCCCGATCGAATACAGGTGAGTGTCCATCAGCCACTCGAGCAGTGGCTCATCCCGGCCGCCCGGGGGCTCTGGGCTGCCCTCGGAGACGGTCAACCGCTGCTGCGCGAATTGCCGACGAGCGGAAGTGAGCTGGTCACTTGGGTCGGCAGCTTCGTCAGCGTAGGCACGAGCGACTGCGTGCCAGGCAGGGGCAGCTTCGGGGTGGGAGGAAGGTGCACCGCCGGTATCTGCGGGAGCTTGGGGACCGACACCGGAGGGAGTGAACCAACTACCGGCAGCTTCGGCAAGCTCGGCACCTTCGGCAGCTGCACCTTCGGCAGCTGCACCGGCGGCAGCTTCGGCAGCGGGAGGTTCAGCTTGGGGAGGGCGCCGGCAGCCGTGTGGACCGTCGAGGACGACACCCCGCCGACCCGCTTGGCAAGCCCCTCAGAGCCCAGGGCGCCCTGTAAGCCTGAACCGGCGCCTCGGGACGCCGAGGCTTGGCCGACGGGTGTGGATCCTGCAGATTGGGTGGGGCCGCTGCCCGACGAGCCCGCGGCGCGCCCGCCGGCGATGGCCGAGCCCGCTCCGACGGCGGGCTGACTGCCGCCGGTCGAGGAGCGGGTGCCCGGGCCGGAGCCTGTGAGGTGCGCGCTCGTCCCACCCGCGGCCCCGCCCGAGCGGTGGGGCGGAGGCGGTGCTGTGGGTGGAGCTCGAGTGTGCTGCCGAGCGGGCGAGGAGCGGCGCCTTGGGCGCCTGGCCGAGGCCAACGCTGACCAGTCCGCCTCCGGCGCCGGCGATCGCCAGCGCGGCAACCGCCGCGGCCACCCGCCTGAATCCGAGGGCCGGCGCGCCTGGGTCGCCGATCCGCGCCAGCGTCTCGGCCGAGCGCACGAACCCGAGCGAATGACGCGCGGGCTGGCCCGCGGCGGCCTTGGAGCTGCCGCGAGATCCGCGGCCGGGCAGGAAGGGCAGCGGGAAGAGAGCGGCGATCTTCCGGGACAGGGGCGTCTGGAAGAACGAGTCGTCGAGGCCTTGTAGGCGGGCATGGCGCCGGCAGGGCTGACAGTGCCGCCTACCACCTGCCGCTCGACGCCCACCTCGAGCACGGCAACAGCGCGCTGATCGCCCACCGCCTCGGGTGCGTCGAGACGGCGCCGTTCGGGGTCCACCGCGGCCGCCCGATCGGCGTTGCCGGGCGCTTCGCCGAGCCCGGCGTGCCGATCGGCGAGCTGATCGGCCGTGTCCGTTCGCTGACCGCCCGCGAGCCGCTGCTGCTCGGCGACGGCCGCGACCCCGTCCGGAGCGTCGGGATCATCTCGGGCGCCGGCGCCGACAGCCTGCCCGATGCGGTCACCGCGGGCCTCGACGCCTTCATCACCGGCGAGCCGCGCGAGCACGTGATGGCCGACGCGCGCGAGAGTGGAATCCACTTCATCGCGGCCGGCCATTACGCGACGGAGACATTCGGAATCAGGCGGCTGGGCGAGCTCGTCGCGGAGCGATTCGGCGTCGAACACGTGTTCGTCGACATCCCAAATCCGGTCTGATCGGGTGCCGAGCGCGACGCAACGACCGCTCGTTGCGCAAGAAACCGCCCCTGAGCGGCCTGAACGGCCAATTTCCGTTGAGCCCGTCCGCGAGAAACGGCATACTTGTAGCCATGTAGTGAACCCCCCAAGGAGGAAGCACCAATGGCCAATCACCTGACGCCCACCGAGCTGGCACGCGAATCCGGCCTCGAGCGCCGAGACGTGATCGTCAAGTGTGTCGAGTTGGGCGTCCCGATCTTCAACGGTCGGATCGACAAGACCCTCTTCCTCTCCAGCCTCCGCGAGATGCCGGCCGCGCGGGCCGCGCCGCAGGCGGTCGGGATCTGATCCCGTGCCACTGCGGCCCGTAACCCGGGCCGCATCGCGGGACGACCGCCCAACGGCAGGAGTGCCGGGCTCGAGCGCGCTCGAGCGGTTAGTCCTGAGCTGACTGGCGCAGCAGCGTCGAGGTCGTCTGCTCGAGGATCTTGCGCCATGCGCGCGTCTTCTCGCGCTCGGCTTCGAAGTGCTTGACGACCTTGCGCACGCGCGTGGCCGAGATCTCGATCCCGTGGCGCGCGCACACGCGCTTGAAGCGCGGGTAGTCCTGGGCCAGCTTCAGCGTCACCGACTGGAACCCGTGCCGCGCGATGTCAACGCGCGAGGTGTAGTTCATGATGCTGGTCTGGAACATCAGCTCGTCGTTGGGCTCGGGCTCGATCAGGACGATGTCGACGCCGGGATAGCGCTCCTCCCACCGGCGGGCCATCTCGTGCAGCCGCTGATAGGCGAGCAGCTTGAACGTCTGGTAGCCGATCTGGGGGAAGCCCATGTCCGACACCCGCCGCGCCCGGGACCCCGTGATCGTGGGGATCTGACGCTCGAAGTCGTTCACGTAGGGCACGAGCGGGTTGACCACGACGACGAACTTGGCGCCGGCCTCGACCGCGATGTCGAGATTGGTCGTCGAGAGCACGCCGCCGTCGATCAGCTCACGGTCCTTGACCTTCACCGGCTTGTAGAGCATCGGAAGGGCCGTGGATGCGCTCACCGCCTTGGAGATCGGGACGTCGTCCCAGCCCTCGGCCCCGAACACGATCCGCTCGCAGGTGTCGAGATCGGTGGCGGCCAGATACAGCTCGTTGGCGAGCAGCCGGAAGTCATCGGTGCGGTCGGGATCGGACAGGATCGTGCTCACGTAGCGCTCGATCCCCTCGCCCGAATACAGGCCCGAGGGCAACGCCTCGGCCAGGCCGACGACGATGTCGACGGCGGACAGCTGGCCGAGGTCCCGGACGAGCGTGCGGGCCAGGCGTGCGATCTGCAGCGGCAGCAGCAAACCCTTGAGCGCGAACTCCTTGTAGTTCGGGCGCAGCAGCGAGTTGACGCTGGCGTCCGGGAACGGGGTCGGGACCTGCTGCACGATCACCCGCATCATCTCTTCGGGCGTGACGCCGTTGGCCACCGCCGAGGCGACGAACGCGCCCGCGCTCGTCCCCACGTACACGTCGAACTCGTTCACCGTGCGGTTGACCGACAGCAAATCAAGCGCGCGGAGCGCGCCAATCTCATACACACCGCCGGTGAACCCCCCGCCACCGAGCACCAGCGCCGTGCGGGAGCGCTGCTGGCGCCGTCGCGCGACGGACTCGCGCGAGCCCGCCGACGGACGATCGGTCGAGGTGTCGAGCTTGACGACCTTGCCCATACGATCTTCGATTGTATGACCACGCAGATGTGGCGGACCGAAGCTTTTGCCGCTGTGAGCGGTTACTAACCGCGATGAGGGCTCTCCTCACGGCGCTGACCGCGGTCTCCGTCATGGTCGCCGGGCCCCCGGTGGCCGCCGCGGCGACCGTCGCCCCGGGCCCCAGCGCACCGGTTTCCGCTCATACGCGGGCGGCGCGGCACGGGCTGAGCCGGACGCTGTCGGCCGGCATCCACGCCGCCGGATCCTCCAGTGGGGCCTACGTCGTCGACCTGAGCACCGGGGCGAAGCTGTACTCCGTCGCCGCGGGCATCGGTCGCTATTCGGCCTCGGTCGAGAAGGTCTACACGACCTCGGCGGCGCTGCTGAAGCTGGGGCCGAATGCGACGCTCGTGACGCAGATCCTCGGGAGCGGCACGCTCGGGCCGGACGGGGTCTTCACCGGCACCCTGTACCTGCGGGGTGGCGGGGACCCGAGCTTCGGCTCGGCGAGCTTCGACGCCTCAGCCTACGGCACCGGCGCGACGATGCAGCGATTGGTCTCGAACCTGATCCGCCAGTCCGGGATCACCGCGATCCACGGCCCGGTGATCGGAGATGAGTCCTACTTCGACTCGCTGCGCGGCACCGCTCCCTACGGCTTCCAGACCGCCTACGACATCGGCGGCCCGCTGAGCGCGCTCGACTACGACCGCGGGCTCGCCGACGAGCAGGGCACGTCGCTGCAGCTCCAGCCGGCCGTGTTCGCCGCGCAGCAACTCGTGTTCGCGTTGCGCGCCGCGGGCGTGACGGTGCCTCGCGGCACGCAGACGGGTTCGGGCGTCACCCCGTCGGGCGCGACCGCGTTGGCCAGCATCAACTCGCCGCGGCTGGGCACGCTGATCGCGCTCACCAACAGCCCGTCGGACAACTTCTTCGCCGAAATGCTGCTCAAGGGCCTCGGCGCCCACTTCGGCGGCGCCGGCTCCTCGGCCGCCGGGTCGGCGGTCGTGCGCGCGACGATGGCCACGCTCGGCGTCCATCCGCGACTCGAGGATGGGTCGGGGCTCTCACGCAACGACGTGAGCAGCCCGCGGCAGGTCGTGACCGTGCTCGCGCGGATGGCCACCAACGCCACGTTCGTGCACTCCCTCGCCGTGGCCGGGCAGACCGGGACGCTGGCCGGCCGGATGATCGGGACGACCGCCGCCGGACGCTGCCGGGGCAAGACGGGGACGCTCAGCGACGTGTCCAACCTCGTCGGCTACTGCCACGCCAAGGACGGGCACACGCTCGTGTTCGCGTTCCTGATGAACGGGGTCGACCCGACCGCGGCCCACGGCTGGCAGGACTCGATGGCGATCGCGGTGGCCCGCTACACCGGCTGACCGTCGAGCAGGGCCAGCAGGCCGTCCTCGTCGATCACCGGCACCTCGAGCCGCTGCGCCTTCTCGAGCTTGGAGCCCGGGCCCTCGCCGGCGACGACGTAGTCGGTTTTCCTGGAGACCGAGCCCGTGACTTTCCCGCCGGCGGCGAGGATCCGCTGCGTCGCGTCCTCGCGGGTCAGGGTCGGGAGCGTGCCCGTGAGCACGAACGTCGTGCCCGCCAGCGGACCTTCGCCGGGCGGCGGCCCCTCCTCCTCGAACGTCAGGCCCTCGGCACACAGGTCGGCGATCAGCTCGCGCATCTGCGGGTCGGCGAGCTGGGCGTGGATGATCACGGCCATCTTCGGGCCCACACCCGGGGTCTGCTCGATCTCCTCGGCGCTCGCCGCCAGGAGCGCGTCAACGGTGCGGAACTGCTGGGCCAGGCTGCGCCCGGTCACGTACCCGACCTCCTCGATCCCGAGCGCGAACAACACGAGCGAGAACGGGCGCTGCTTGGAGTCCTCGATCGCGCCGACCAGCTTGGCCGCGGAGACCTCGCCGAAGCCCTCCAGTTCGGCGATCGCGGACGCCTGGAGGCGGTAGAAGTCGGCCGCCGTCGTGACCCAGCCCAGACGCTGGAACAGGTCCACGTGCTTCTCGCCGATCCCGTCGATGTCCATCGCGCCGACGAAATGCTTGAGCAGCTGCCACTGACGGCCCGGACAGACCCGGTTCGGGCACTTCGTGAACACGCTGCCCTCGGGCTTGACCGTCGGCGTGTCGCACACCGGGCAGCGCTCGGGCGGACGCGGCGCCGGCGGCCGGCCATCGCGCTCGGCGACGTGCGGCGCGGGCGAGAGCACCTGCGGGATCACGTCGCCGGCGCGCAGCACGATCACCTCCTCGCCGGGGCGGATGTCCTTGCGCGCAAGGTCCTCCTCGTTGTGCAGCGTCGCCAGCTTGACCGTCACGCCGCCGACGTGGACCGGCTCGAGGATCGCGTACGGATGCAGGTCGCCGAACTTGCCCGGATTCCAGCCGATGTCCGTGAGCGTCGTCACCGCCGTCGTTGGCGCGAACTTCCATGCGATCGCCCATCGTGGCTCGCGCCCGACCGAGCCCAGGCGCCGCTGCAGCTCGACGTCGTTGACCTTGACGACAACGCCGTCGATTTCGAAATCGAGCGAGCCGCGGCGCGCCTCCCAGGCGCGGCAGTGCTCGATCACCTCGTCCTCGGAGTTGAGCAGCCGGATATCCGGATGGACGGGGAAGTGGTGCTCGCGCAGGTAGCTCATCGCCTCCCAGTGGGTCGGGAACGACAGCCCCTCGGTGGCGCCGATGCCGTAGGCCCAGATCGAGAGGGGCCGGTCGG
>Ga0208714_1000418_pt1 | contig 12263 bp, 11 predicted proteins | sample NGESurshal072012_3_FD_184461 | JGI IMG/M metagenome (GOLD analysis project Ga0208714, IMG submission 184461) | Arctic peat soil microbial communities from Barrow, Alaska - NGEE Surface sample 415-1 shallow-072012 (SPAdes) | ecosystem: Environmental > Terrestrial > Soil > Wetlands > Peat ... | reverse complement strand
ACCGCTCGCCGGGTCGCCGCAAATTCAGCGCATCGGGACCTGCGCCTTCCTCTTGCACGGCATCGACCCGCGCCGACGACGGGCCGCGCCGGCACCGCGCCACCATTTCCGACACGAGCACCGGTGGTCCCGCAAACAGTGCTTCCACGCTGCCGTCCCTGCGGTTGCGCACCCAGCCTTCAAGATTGTGATTTCGTGCCTGATGATCGACCCAGGCGCGGTAGCCGACGCCCTGCACGCGTCCGGTGATTATCACCAGGCGGATCGCGCCGCTCATCTATTTGCTCAAGCCCAGGAAGTCGCGGCTGCGCGCCCTCACCTCCGCCTCGCGCATGAGGCGGCCGGTCAGTTCGCTTGAAGCGAGCCCCTTCAACGCCTTCGGCGGCAAGCCTTCGCGCAGCGCTTTAAGCGTCTCGTAAACGGCCTGGGTCGCTGCGGCGAACGGCGCATGGCCCTGCAGCGCGATCCGTACCCGCTGGCTCGCGAGATAGGTAGGATCGGACGTGTCCTCGGGCGCGCCGCCCAGCACGATCGGCAGCGTCGTCGCGGCGGCGATGGCTTCCAGTTCCGCTCGCGTCTTGATCCCGGTGAAGAACAGCGCATCGACACCGGTCGCCTCATAGGCCCTCGCGCGCGCGATCGCGTCGTCGAGCGAGGTGATCGATACCGCGCCGGTGCGTCCGATGATCACCAGCGAGGGATCGCGCCGCGCATCCAGCGCGGCCTTCATCTTGCCGACGCTCTCCTCCAGCGGGATCAATTGCGTCGCGCTTTGCCCAAAGGCCTGCGGCAGCAAGGTATCCTCGATGGTGAGGCCGGCCGCGCCCGCCGTTTCCAGTTCCTCGATGGTGCGGCGGACATTGAGCGCGTTGCCATAGCCGTGATCGGCGTCGACCAGCACCGGCAAGTCTGCGGCACGCGACATCCGGCGCATCTGCTCGGCGAGTTCGGTCAGGGTTATGAGCGCGATGTCGGGATCTCCCAACACCGCGAGCGAAGCCACCGAGCCGCCGAACATGCCGAGTTCGAAACCTAGATCCCGGGCGATGCGGATCGAGGTCGCGTCATAGACCGAGCCGGGTCGAATGCACGCCGACCCCGACAGGATCGAACGCAACGCTTCGCGGCGCTTTCGGAAGGCCATCGCGAAATCCCCCGATAATTTACGCGAATTCCAGGATCAGCGCGTCGACCGCCAGCGTGGCGCCGGGGGCAGCGTGGATCTTCTTCACGGTGCCGTCGCGTTCGGCGCGCAGCACGTTCTGCATCTTCATCGCCTCCACCACGGCCAGCGTCTCGCCGGCCTTGACCTCCTGGCCTTCGGTGACCGCGATCGACACCACGAGGCCGGGCATCGGGCAGAGCAATTTCTTGCCGGTATCGGTCTTGGTGCCGACCGGCATCAGCCGCGCCGCGATGGCCTCGGATTCGGTGAAGACGTTGACGGCGACTTCATAACCCTGATGCGCAAGCTTGAAACCGTTGGGGATCGGGCGCACCTGCATCGCCAGCAGATGGCCGTCGACGGTGCCCTGCCAGACCGGATCGCCGGGCTTCCATGGCGAAACCAGAAGATGCGGGTTGCCGAGCGTCCCCTCGGCGCCGACAAAACGCACCGCAATCCCATCGGATTCGCGCACGATGTCGAGCGGGATCTCGGCGCAATCCAGCCAGACCGCGCGGCGGCGCTCGCGCTGCACCAGGCGGTCGGTCAGTTGGCCGGAAATCCGCCGCTTGCGCTCGCCGAGCACGTGATCGATCGCAGCCGCGACCGCGGCGAGCCGGCGCGCGATCTCGCCTTCGGGAATGCGAACCGCAAACCCCTTGGGAAACTCTTCCGCGATGAAACCTGTGGAAAGCTTGCCCTCGCGCCAGCGCGGATGAAGCATCAGCGCCGACAGGAACGGGATATTGTGGCGGATGCCGTCGATGTAAAATGAATCGAGCGCGGTCGCCTGCGCCTCGATGGCGGCAGCGCGCGACGGCGCGTGCGTCACGAGCTTGGCAATCATCGGATCGTAATAGATCGAGATCTCGCCGCCCTCCTGCACGCCGGTGTCGTTGCGGACGGTGATGCCGTCGACGCTGCTCTCGAGCGGCGGGCGGTATTTCACCAGCCGCCCGATCGAGGGCAGGAAGTTGCGGAACGGGTCTTCGGCATAGACCCGTGATTCCACCGCCCATCCGGTCAGGCGGACGTCCTTTTGCTTCAGCGCCAGCTTTTCGCCTGCGGCCACCCGGATCATTTGTTCGACCAGATCGATCCCGGTGACCAGTTCGGTCACGGGATGCTCGACCTGCAGCCGCGTGTTCATCTCGAGGAAGTAGAAGCTCTTGTCTTGCCCTGCGACGAATTCGACGGTGCCGGCGGAATCGTAATTCACCGCCTTCGCCAGCGCCACCGCCTGCTCGCCCATCTGGCGGCGGGTGGTCTCGTCCAATAGCGGCGACGGCGCTTCCTCGATCACCTTCTGATTGCGGCGCTGGATCGAACATTCGCGCTCGCCGAGATAGATGACGTTGCCGTGCTTGTCGCCGAGCACCTGGATTTCGATGTGGCGGGGGTCGACGATGAATTTCTCGATGAACACCCGGTCATCGCCGAACGATGCCTTGGCTTCCGCTTTCGCAAGGCCGAATCCTTCGGCGACTTCCGAAGTCGAATGCGCGATCCGCATGCCCTTGCCGCCGCCGCCGGCGGAAGCCTTGATCATGACGGGATAGCCGATCGCATCGGCGATCTTCACCGCATGCTTTTCGTCCTCGATGACGCCGAGATAGCCCGGCACGGTCGAGACGTCGGCCTTGGCGGCTGCCTTCTTGGACTCGATCTTGTCGCCCATCGCGGCGATCGCGCCGGGGTTGGGTCCAATGAAGACGATACCGGCTTCCTGCAGCACGCGCGGAAACGCCTCGCGCTCGGACAGGAAGCCATAGCCGGGATGCACCGCCTCTGCGCCCGTCTTGCGGCAGGCCTCGACGATCTTCTCCATCACCAGATAGCTTTCGGCGGCGGCCGGCGGCCCGATCAGGACGGCATCATCGGCCATCTCGACGTGCAACGCGTCGCGGTCGGCCTCGGAATAGACGGCGACGGTCTCGATCCCCATCCGGCGGGCAGTCTTGATGACCCGGCAGGCGATCTCGCCGCGATTTGCGATCAGAATTCGTTTGAACATGTTCTTGCTTGCTTGAAACCTTTTGGGGCGGGGTCCGGCCCTCCCAGGCCGGGGCCGCAATCTGGCATGCGGGCGCGGATGTAACAATTCCGTGGTTACAGGAAAACCAAGCGGAGGCAACGACCTATATCAACCCCGGACGAATCGGCGCTTTAACCGGAATAACTGTGAAATCTGCCCCGCGCATAGGCGCGGGATACCGCCTTCATGAGCTCGCCGACCTCGGATTCCAGATATTCGTTGGCCACGATCAGGGCGCGGATCGTCGATCGCATGTCCCCGCCGCAGGCGGAGATGGCCTGATCCACCGACGCCTCCAGCCCTTCGTCCTCCCCGATATTCGATTGTGATGAGGAGGACATATCTCGTTCCATCCGTGAGCGGCGGAGTGGATGTTCTTCTTTTGTTCTGATGAAGTCAACAACGCGATTGAGGCTCGTGTCTCAACGGGTTGTTGGCCGCGCCGATGACGCCATGTAACAATTCTGTCGTACAGCAAAACTAAACAGTGGCAACGGCCTGGCCGGAATTTGCTTCTGATGGGGAGACTTCAATGCGCCGCTCAATCGCTCTTGTGACCGCAGGCCTGACGCTGTTGTCGGCCGGCAGCACGGCGTTCGCCCAGAACAACACCCCCCGCAACCTGATCCTGTTCGTGCCGGACGGCTTGCGCGGGCAGATCGTCACGCCGCAGACCGCGCCGGCCATGGCCGACATCCGCGACAAGGGCGTCAATTTCAAGAATTCACACTCGATGTTCCCGACCTTCACCATGGCCAACGGATCGGCCCTGGCGACCGGGCATTATCTCGGCGATACCGGTACCTTCAGCAACACCATCTATACCGGCTTCTCGTCGGTTCCTGCCGGCGATACCGTCGTCCCCTTCATCGAGAACGATGCGGTGCTGGGCGACGTCGATGAACATTTCGGCGGCGACTATTTGAACGAAGAAACCATCCTGAAGATGGCGCGCATCAAGGGCTTCAGCACCGCCGCGATCGGCAAGGTGGGCCCGACGCTGATTTTCGACCATACCGACCGCGCCGACCGTCCCGGGCTGCATTCGATCGTGATCGACGATTCCACCGGCTCCAAGACCGGCGTTCCGCTGTCGGATGAAATGAAGGCCGCACTGGAAAAAGCCAATCTGCCGCTGACAACGCCCTCGCGCGGCGACAACGGCAAGGCCGGCGACGCCAAGACGCCGGGCACCACGGTCGCCAACATCGCCCAGCAGGCCTATTTCGCCGACGTCGCCAGCAAGATCGTGCTGCCGATGTTCAAGGCGCGCGGCAAGCCGTTCGTGCTGGTGTTCTGGTCGCGCGACCCCGACGGCAGCCAGCACAATACCGGCGACAGCCTCAACACCGTGACGCCGGGGATCAACGGGCCAACGTCGCTCGCCGGCATCAAGAACGCCGACGACAATCTGGCGCAATTGCGCAAGGCGCTCGACGATCTCGGTCTCGCCGCCACAACCAACATCGTGATATCCGCCGACCACGGTTTTTCGACGATCTCGAAGGAGAGCAAGACCAGCCCGTCGGCGAAGGCGACCTACGCGGATACGCCGAAGGATTTCCTGCCGATGGGCTTTCTCGCGATCGATCTGGCGAAGGCGCTCGACCTGCCGCTGTTCGACCCCAACGACAAGAATGCGCGCGTCGGCGACAATGCGCATCCGAAGGCCGGCAATGGCGTGCTGGGCGCCGATCCCGCCAAACCCGATCTGGTGATCGCCACCAATGGCGGATCGGACCTGATCTATCTGCCGAACAAGGACAAGAAGCTGGCCGAGCGCACCGTCAAGGCGCTGCTCGAACAGGACTATGTCAGCGGGCTGTTCGTCGACGACAAGCTTGGGCGCTTCCCCGGCACGCTGGAGATGTCGCAGCTCAACCTCAAGGGCAAGGCGGTGACGCCCAACCCGTCGATCGTGGTCAACTTCCGTTCCTATGTGGAAGGATGCAACGAGCCGACCAATTGCTCCGTCGAGGTCGCCGATACGGTGCTGCGGCAGGGCCAGGGCATGCACGGCAGTTTTGGCCGCGGCGACACCCTGAATTTCATGGCCGCGATCGGTCCCGATTTCAAGGCCGGCTATGTCGATCCACTGCCGGTCAGCAATGCCGACGTCGGCATGACCATCGCCCAACTGATGGGCTTGCGCGCGGCCGCCAACGGCGGACTGGTCGGCCGGGTGATCTCGGAAGCGCTGCCCAACGGCATAATCCCGAAGGCGGCCGACGGAAAGATCGTCTCCAAACCCGCCGCTAACGGCCTGCAGACCGTCCTCAAGTACCAGCGCGTGCTGTCGCAACGCTATTTCGACGCCGCCGGATTTCCCGGCCGCACCGTCGGACTCGACGCGGAAAGCGGCAAACAAAAAACGGCGGGGAAATAACCCCGCCGTCCTGATCTCAGCCGCGGCTGAAAATTACATCCCGATATCGAACACGTTCGGCAGCTGCGTCGCCAGCGGCGCCGTTGCCGCGCCGACGATGGTGGCGACCAGCGCCATCAGGGTGCGGTTGCAACGCTGCTTGCCTCGCATCTGGCTCGCGATCCATTCCAGCACGTCGGTATTGACGGCGGCCGCGCGGGTCGGCGCCCAGCTCTCGATCGCGGTTTCCGGCGACAGCGCGACCGTGCGCGGCGGCACCGGCAGGCCCGACGCGGAAGCCGCGTGGTGCACCACCGCCTTGGCCAGCAGATCGTCAAAACGTCCCTCGTCGCTGCGCTCGGCGCCGGCATCGTTGATCTCGAACAGTGCTTCGGCCTCGGCCCGGCTGACCGGCTGATCGTCGACGGCGGTCGCGGTCAGGATGCGCGCGCACCAGGCGGCGTCGAACGCATCGAGCGCGCGGGAAAAATGTACACGGCCCCTGGTGGTGGGGCCTTCGCCGGTGATGACGCCATCGCGGACCACGGTGAGAGCTTGTGCGGCGGTGTCGCGGCAGGAAATTTTGGAGGGTTCGAGCGCGGCGAGCGGTTCGGGTAACTTAAGTGCAGCGGCGGACATGAGTTGGTTCTACTTTTCAGTTTCTTGTGCAGGACAGCATTTTCACGCGGGCGTAAACGAGTAGTTAACGATTCGAAACTCGCTTCGCGGGATTTTTAGATGGTTGCTGATTTGTCGCTGTGACATCAGTAATAGTTCGGGGATCCGAACCGGACCCGGTGTGTTGAGGGCGATTAAAGGCGATAACGGGGCAGAGGGGACATTTATGGCCGTTGTGGTTTTTTTGCCGCACGGAAGATGCTAGGAGTTCCCGCTGCGAGAGAAGGATTTCACCTTTTCTTGGCTGCCATTCACTTAAACGCTTCCATCCCCTATACTTAGCGCGAAGAATTACCCTGCAACTTTAAGGACATGAGGTCGTAACATGGCTCTCCAGATAGGCGCCGTAGCCCCGGATTTCGAGGCCGAAACCACCGAAGGCAAGATCAAGTTCCACGACTGGATCGGCAACAGCTGGGCGCTACTGTTCTCGCATCCCAGGGATTTCACGCCGGTCTGCACCACTGAGCTCGGCGCGCTGGCCAGGTTGAAGCCGGAATTCGATAAGCGCGGCGTCAAGCTGATGGGACTTTCCGTCGATCCCGTCACGAACCACGCGAAGTGGTCCGAGGACATCAAGGAGACGCAAGGCACGGCGCCGAATTATCCCATGATCGGCGACACCGACTTCAACGTCTCGAAGCTGTACGACATGCTTCCGGCCGCGACGTCCGGCGATCCCACCAAGCGCACCGCCGCCGACAACCAGACCGTCCGCAACGTCTTCATCATCGGACCGGACAAGAAGATCAAACTGTTGCTGGTCTATCCGATGACCACGGGCCGCAACTTCCAGGAAATACTGCGCGTGATCGATAGCCTGCAGATGACCGCCAAGCATCGCGTGGCGACGCCGGCCGACTGGAAACAAGGAGACGACGTCATCATCGCGGGCTCCGTCAGCGACGATGAGGCCAAGACCATCTATCCGCAGGGCTGGAAGGCGCCGAAGCCGTATCTGCGGATCGTGCCGCAGCCTAAGTAAGCCAGTATTGCGTGCGGGGCGGGCAAAGGCGCGCTTGCGCCGTGTCCACCTCTTTTCGGCGGGTGGGCACGCTGCGCTTTGCCCACCCTACAAAGTCCCTCACGACGACCGTCAGACTTTCGGCGTTAGCCAGTTCGCGATCATCAGTCCGAGCGTGGACGACACCGCGGTCATGAACACGCCCCAGGACACGTCGACCGCGACGACGGTCCAGGTCCAGTGCCTGAGCAGCGACAGCGAGGTCAGTTCGAAGGTCGCGTAGCAAAACAGGCCGAACAGCGCGCCGTACAGCAGCGTCGTTGGCCAGGTCGCGGTTGCCGGGCCGCTGACGAAAATCAAGATCCCCGCCACATAAAGCAGATAAAAGAGGATCGCGGGCGCAGGCCTGATCTCGCCCATCATGTCGCCGACTTGCGCGGTAAAGAAGCCCTTGGCGATGTAGCCGAGAAACAGAAAATCGATCGGAAGAAGGACGATCAGCGTCGCCAGATAGAGAACAACATACCGGATCACGAGAAACCTCCAGCGCCTTGGCGCGTATCTTTGGTAGTACGTATCTGGACCGATAAAGTTGCAATGTGCGCACGCGGACCCGCGCGCGCTTCCCGAGTTGACCCCCTGATGGCCGGCACAATCGCCTCCCCCTGCATCGTCTGGTTTCGCGACGACTTACGCCTTTCCGATCATCCGGCTCTGCACGCTGCCTCTCAAACCGGCCGTCCGGTGATTTGCCTTTACGTGCTCGACGAGGCGCCGCCGTCGCCGAACGCACGTCCGCTGGGCGGTGCGGCACGCTGGTGGCTGGCGCAGTCGCTCCGGGCCTTGGAGGCCCGCCTCGCCTCGGTTGGCTCACCGCTCGTGCTGCGCAGGGGACCCGCAGCCGAAATCGTCGCCGCCGTGGCGCGCGAGACCAAGGCCAGCGCGGTGTTCTGGAACGAGATCGCGCACGCGCCACAAAGCGCGGTGGCCGGTCAGGTCGCGGCCGCGCTGGAAACGATCGGCGTCGCCTCACAGAGCTTCCCCGGCGATCTCCTGGTGGCTCCCGCCAACATCCGCAACAAGGACGGCCGGGGATTGCGCGTGTTCACTCCATTCTGGCGGCGGGTGCTGGCCCTGGGCAATCCGCCCGAGCCATTGCCCGCACCGAAAACGCTGCGTCCGGTGGCGGGCCTGTCAGGCGACCCGCTCGAAAGCTGGCGCCTCGAGCCCACGCGTCCTGACTCGGCTGGCGGCCTGCGCGACAACTGGACGCCCGGCGAGATATCCGGGCAGCAACGGCTCCGAGATTTTCTTGAAACCGGCGTGGCGGGCTACGCCCACGGGCGCGACCGCCCCGATCGCGACGGCACGTCGCGGCTATCGCCCCACTTGCGCTTCGGCGAGGTCAGCCCGCGGCAGGTATGGCACGCCGCGCGTTTTGCCGCAGCCGACCGCCCTGCACTATCAGGCGATATCGACAAGTTCGTGAGCGAGCTGGGTTGGCGCGAATTCTGCCGCCATCTGCTGTTCGACGTGCCGGATCTGGCCACGCGCAATCTGCAGGCCTCCTTCGACGCCTTTCCATGGCGGCATGACGACCAGGCGCTGCTGGCGTGGCAACGCGGCCGGACCGGCTATCCGATCGTCGATGCGGGGATGCGCGAACTCTGGTGCACCGGGATCATGCATAACCGGGTGCGGATGGTGGCGGCGTCGTTCCTGGTCAAGCACCTCCTGATCGACTGGCGCGAGGGCGAACGGTGGTTTTGGGACACGCTGGTCGACGCCGACGCGGGCAGCAATCCGGCCAACTGGCAATGGGTCGCGGGGTCCGGCGCCGACGCCGCGCCCTACTTCCGGGTGTTCAATCCGATCCTGCAAGGCGAGAAGTTCGATCCTGACGGCGCCTATGTCAGGCACTGGGTGCCGGAACTCGCGCGGTTGCCGGCGGGCCTCATTCATCAGCCCTGGCGCGCAACGCCGCTTGAACTCAAGGCCGCGCAGGTCGAACTCGGCAAGAGCTATCCGGAGCTGATCGTCGACCATCGGAAGGGCCGCGAGCGCGCGCTGCAGGCCTATGCGACGCTCCGCAAAGGCTGAGCGGGCCGTATCTCTTTGACAGCTCTCAGAATTTCGCTATCGTTGTCGCTTCGACTAACCTTGGGGGACGATATGGACGACGATACACCCGTAGTAGAGCCGATGACCGACGCGACCACCGTGGTCGAAGTGCCGCCGCCAGCCGCCAAACCGGCGGTCAAGAAGAAGAAGAAGGCCGCCAAGAAGGCCGCGAAGGCTCCGCCGAAGAAGGCCAAAAAAGCCAAGAAGGCGGCGAAGAAATCAGCGGCGAAAAAATCCGCCAAAAAGGCCGTGAAGAAGGCCGCCAAAAAAGCCGGCAAGAAATCATCCAAGAAGGCCGCGAAAAAGAGTAAGAAGAAGGCCAGGAAATCGAAGCGCTGATCGTCCACCGCGCATCAAAGCCTCAGGGCAATCACCCTGAGGCTTTTTTCTTGAGATGCGGATCAGTTTGAGTTCACGAAGCGAGGCGGTGTTCGGTGCGTTCGATGCCGGCCTGATGTTCACTCAGATATTTCGCCTTTTGCCGTTTCGTTGGCGCAGTTATCCGAAGGCCCTTGCCCAGGGGCTTGCGATACTCGCTGCGATGCCCCCGCCGCTTCTCGTGAGCGAAGCGCTTCTCTTTCGCCTTCGATCCGAATACCTCGATCACCTTTCCCTTCTTTTTGACGATCATGTAGCCGCCTTTGGTCATGCTAAAGGGTTTCTTCAGCAACCCAAGATGATCGAACTTGGTGCCCGCCGGGTGCTTGAACGGCTCGAACCATGACGGATGCACAAAATTCGACATTTGTATTCCGTCAACGAGAAACGTGTCTTCTTCCACCGGATCGCTCATTTCGTAAGCGTATTCGGTGCCGTCGGACGCTTCCGCCCACAGATTTGCGATCGGATCGATCACCATCTCGAATAGTTCATGGCAAGCGGTGACGCTGACGAGTTGTTTGTCGGCCAGCGTGGTCTTGACGAAAATCTTCGAGATCGGCTGACCATCTTGGGTGAGGTCGTGATAACCGAGCACCCCGGCCTGATCGGCGTCATCGAAGTAGATGAACTGCCAATCCGAGGGCTTCGCGGCAGTCGTATTGTAAAGCTTGACCGGGTAGCCCCAGACCGGCAGGAAATGCTGATCGTAACATTTTTGCAAAACGGCGGTGAGCGTATCGAACTCGACCCCGAGACCGACCGTTGCTTTGTTTATGCAAGCGATCGTGACTGGACCACCCTGGCCGGCCTGAGCGCCATGGATAATATTCATGAAAACCTCCATCAAGAATAAAAATTCCTAGTCGCACTCGCAAAAATAGCATTTTTGACAGCAACACGCCACGGGTGTTTTGGGAGCAGTTCACCGCTGCGGGCGCTGCAGCAATCCGTGCCGCCTGTTCGCGACCCGGCCGATCTACGCGCGGCGGTTGACCAGAAACACCGCGGCGGCGCAGGCGATCATGCCCACGATCGCGACGAGATCGAGCCGCTCGCCGAACAGCACATAGGCCATCGCGGCGGTCACCGCCGGCACCAGATAGAACAGGCTGGCGACCGAGGTCGCCGCCGAGCGCCGGATCAGCCAGTACAAGAGCCCGATCGATCCGATCGAGAGCACCACCACGAGCCAGAGCAGCGCCAGCACGAATTCTTGCGTCCAGTGCACCACATGGTTCTCGAACAGCCACGCCGCGACGGCGAAGAAGATACCGACCGCGATATATTGGATGAGATTGCCGGCGCGCCAGTCGATCTGGCCGCAATAGCGCCGCTGATACAGCGTGCCCAGGGTGATACTGACCAGCGACACGCCCGAGGCCAGCCAGCCCCACCCCGCCTCTCCGCTCATCGGGCGATTGTGCAGGATCAGCACCACGCCGGCGAGCCCGAGCAACAGCCCGGTCCATTGCAGCGGCGTGACGCGCTCGCCGAGCCAGCGGTTGGCGAGCGTCGAGGTCAGGATCGGCTGCAGGCCCGGAATCAGCGCCGAGAGCCCGGCGGGAATCGAATGCGCGATCGCGACCGCGGTGCCGCCCAGATAAAACCCGTGCACCAGAATGCCCGCGACCACGCTGTGGGCGATGCCGATCCGGTCCGGCCATTTCGGCCGCGCGATGGCGGCGATCACCGCCATCAGGCCGACCACCAGCGCCATGCGGATGGTGAGATAGGTCAGCGGCTCGGCGTTGTTCACGACGTATTTGGTGGCGACGAAGCCGGTGCTCCACAGCACGACGAAAATCGCCGGCGCCGCGCGCGCGGCAAATTTCTCTAAGTCATGATTCATTTGCGGCAGTGAGTGCCCGATCGCGGGTCCCGCGACAACGCCGTTTTGCGCGGGTCCACTCGCGCCTCAGGGCATAACGTCCGCCACCAAGCTGCCCGCGGCTCACCAGTCTTCCGGACAGGGATCGACGATCTTCCAGAGGTCCGCGCCGTTCTTGATCTTCTTCATCTCGGTGGTGAGCCCGCCATTGCGGCGGATCCATTCCTTCACCGTATCCGGATAATAGGACATCAGGTCCGAGGTGCCTTCGGCGCTGGTGACCTTGATGCCGAAGGTGAAGGCCTTGTCGTAATAGGCCTGGTGGAAGCCGAGGCTGGCGCGCGGCGTCACGCAGATCTTGTTCATCGGTACGATGCCGAACACCAGCGTGCAGGCCGAATTGCAGATGCCGTCGATGATCACCCGCTCGTGGTGATCGCGGATGCGCTTGTACTTGTCCTTGTATTCCTCGACATAGCCGCCGTGATCCCGGGTGATATGCAGATCGGCCCGCGCCGGCGAAACGGCCAGCAGCGACAGCAACAGCGCGGGCGGCATGACGATGAGACCGAGTTTGAGAAACTGCCATGCGCTGACGCCCTCGCCTTCGCGCCGCAGCGCGATCAGCCACAGGATGGTGGCCAGCGAACCCGTCACCGACAAATTGGGTCCGAGATCGACGCCGATCAGGATTGCGCCGGTGACATGCGCGGAGACTTGCGCGGC
>Ga0208714_1000417_pt1 | contig 12271 bp, 4 predicted proteins | sample NGESurshal072012_3_FD_184461 | JGI IMG/M metagenome (GOLD analysis project Ga0208714, IMG submission 184461) | Arctic peat soil microbial communities from Barrow, Alaska - NGEE Surface sample 415-1 shallow-072012 (SPAdes) | ecosystem: Environmental > Terrestrial > Soil > Wetlands > Peat ... | reverse complement strand
GGCGTGGTTATCCTGCAGACGAAACCTGGCACAAACAATTTTCACGGGGACGCGTATATGTTCTACCGGCCGAAGCAAACCGCTGCAGCTGACTATTTCTCGCTCGATGGCTCGCACCTGCATCATGACAATTTTGGAGGGACTATCGGCGGCCCGATCCGGCGTGACAAGACATTTTTCTTTGTATCTTATGAGGGAAATCGCCTGGGCGACAGCACCTCATTCCTGAGCTCCACGCCCCCCACCAACCAGATAAAATTTCTACCGAATGGTGACGCGGATTTGTCGGGGTTGCTGGATCCTGCAACCGGCAATCAAGTTCCGATATTTGATCCAAACTTTTACGCGCAGAATTTCTACTCTCAGCAATTTCCTGGAAATGTCATTCCCGCGGATCGCGTGAGCGCGGCCGGGAAAGCTATTCTTCTCGATTTTTTTCCTGTTCCGAGTCTCCCAGGCACCGCAAATGGCTGGTACAACAACAGCATTTACAATAGTGCTTACAATTTTCATGGCGACAATGTGGATGTGCGTGTCGATCACAATTTTTCGGGGAAAGACCGTCTGGCGGCCGAATATCACTTCAACAAATTCCATTCCAACCAGAGCGATCCATACGGCAATCAGATTGTGGCTACAGGAGGAGGAGGAACAGATACCGGTGACAATACGCACCAGCAAAATCAGGCGTTTTCGATTGGAGAAACGCACTTCTTTTCTCCGCTAGTAATCAATGATTTTCGTTTCGGCTTCAACAATTTTGCGCTGTCGCAATTTAGCCTTCTCAATGGGCAGAGCACCGCGGATAAGTATGGTGTCGGCAATGTTAATCTCGCGGGTTTTCCAGCCACCGAGGGCTTTCCATATATTTATCTTGGTACCGGGTACACCACGGGCGGGTCTTCCTACAAACCGCTTACGTTTCTGGACCGGAATTATCAGATCGTGGATACCGTCTCGATCAGCCGGGCGCGGCACCAATTTAAGTTCGGGGGTGAATACCGAAACCTGAGCTCGAGACCGTTCTTCTCTTTGTTTCCGACGGGTTATCAGTATTATGCGGGCGCCTACTCATATGCGAATTTTACGAGCGATCCTACATACGGGTTCTATGACACGAGTGCGGCATTTCCGACGGGAGGCTCTGATCTGGCAGACTTGCTCTTGGGTCTGCCCTACACGGTTAACATTGGTTTGCAGTTAACGAATCCAGAGACCAAGAGCTGGGAGTTGCATGGGTTCTTCCAGGATGAGTGGCAGCTTTCCAGCCACTTCTCGCTGTTTTATGGCGTGAGGTATGAGTATCAGAACCCGTATTATGAAGCGAACAACAATTATTCCAACTACAACCCCAAAACGAACACGATATTGCTCGCGGGCCGGGGTGGGAATTCCAGCGCGCTGGTCAACGCGGACAAGAACAACTTCGGACCCCGAGTAGGATTCGCATATCAATTCAATAACAAAACGGTGATTCGAGGCGGATACGGTGTTTATTATTCCCCGGAAAATGACGCACGCAGCGACGTACTGACCAAGAACTATCCATTTAACAACCAGCAGCTCTACTTTAATGACATCAATGCGTTTTACTCGAGCGGCTTTCCAACCTATCAACTCGATGCAGGAGTACCTCGCGATACGACGATTCAGATACCTAGTGGAGCTTCGAGCATAGATCCGAGTACAATCGCAAATTCAAACGCTCAATCAGTTTACTTCGTGGACCCAAACTTCCGGACGGGTTATTCGCAACTATATAATTTGACCGTCCAACGAGAAATTGTGCCGAACCTCAGCGTGGATGTCGCCTACGTAGGATCTCAAGGCCGCAAACTGCCTTATGCGGTAGGGAATATCAATCTAAATAATGGGATTACTCCCCTGCTAGGGCATATCCAGGCTCAATATTCGGAAGGCAACAGTGCTTACAATTCCTTGCAGATTAAGCTGACCAAGCGCTACTCGAATAATTTGAGCTTCCTTATCGCTTATACCTTTGGAAACAGCATAGATAACGGTCCAGCGCCGTTCAATCTAGGCGCTAATCACCAATCGCCCCAGAATCCTTTCGATTTGGGTGCCGAACGGGGACTTTCCTCGAACGACATCAAGCACAACGTGGTCGGGAGCGTGAATTACGGGCTGCCGTTTGGCCATAACCGGATGTTCCTGTCCGAAAAGAAAGGTTGGCAGGAGTGGATCATTGGCGGGTGGCAACTAAATGGGATCACAGAAATCCACACTGGGCTTCCCTACAATATCGTGGTGAACGGCAACAACCAGAACTACCCAGGTCTTCGCCCAGATATTATCGGTGATCCAACCTTGAGCAACCCCACTTACGGACGCAATGGCCAGTACTTTAATCCCGCCGCGTTCGCGAAACCAACGTGCCCTGTGTCGAACCCCAATTGTCCTGGCGACCTGGGTCGCGATGCATTCCGTGGACCAGGATTTTTCAATATCGATGCTTCGCTGTTCAAGGACTTCCCAATTAGGGAGCATCTGAAGTTTCAGTTCCGTTTCGAGGTGTTCAATATCTTGAACCATCCCTCGTTTGCTAATCCGAACGCGGATTTTACGGATAAACAGACCTTTGGAAAAGTGACAGGCACTGCCAGCGGCCCGCGCGAATTACAGTTTGCGGCGAAGCTGATATTTTAACCGCTTGACTTGAAGCGGCGGCGGAGCGATTCGCGGTCGCGGATCCCGCAGGCTGATTTCTAAACGCGAGATATACTTCGTGGCACAAAACTGCGCGGTAGTCGAGATCAACAAGCGGAAGTGCATATAACGGGTTCCATGAATAGCAACTCTCCGGTTGGTTTGCGGCATTGGTTGAGTTTCAGTTTGCTGGCGGGAATGCTGTTGCTTTCGTGCGCGCGCGAAGGGATAGCGGTGCCCTTTCCGATCGGGTTCCCTTCAGAGGTGGGTGTCACAACTTATTACGTGGATGCGCAGCACGGCAACGACACGAACAACGGAACTTCGCCGAAGTCGGCTTGGCAAAGCCTCAATAAAGTGAATGCTACTACGTTTCAACCGAGCGACTCGATTCTTTTGAAGGCGGGATGCGCTTGGGAAGGTCAGCTTTGGCCGAAAGGGTCCGGGCGCGAAGGAGAACCGATACATCTTGGAAGTTATGGAAGCGGCGCAAAACCGCTGATTCGGGGCAACGGGCAGGTTGAGGATGCCGTGCTGTTGAAGAACCAGGAGTATTGGGAAATTGAGAATCTGGAAATTACCAATGTTGGAGAGAGGAAAGCAGTTCGACGTGGCGTTCATCTGGCACTGGATAATTTTGGCGAGGCGCATCACCTGGTGGTACGAGGCATGACGATTCATTATGTGAGCGGCCGCGACGACTCCAAAAGCAATGGCGGCATAACGATTACGGCGGACGGGGAGACGAAGCCCAGCCGGTTTGTCGGGCTGCTCATCGAAGACAATCACATTTACCATGTCGATCGCAACGGGATCTCGAGTTGGTCGGACCGATGGGAACGCTCGAAATGGTTTCCGAGTTTGGGTGTGGTGGTGCGCGGGAACACGCTGGAGGATATCGGTGGAGACGGAATCATGATCGCGGCAACCGACGGAGCGTTGATCGAAAAAAACGTGGTGGGCAATGCGAATCAGCGTTCCGAGGGGTACAACATTGCGATCTGGAGTTGGAGCGCGGACAATACGGTAATTCAATACAACGAAGCGTACGGCACGAAGGGTGAAAGAGACGGCGAAGGATTCGATTCGGATTGGAACAGCCGGAATACGCTCATTCAGTACAACTACAGCCACGACAATGAAGGTGGATTTTTGCTGATTTGCAACGAGGGCGGCCACAGCGCCGCGGAAAATCTGGGCAATATAGGCACGATCGTGCGCTACAACATCAGTCAGAATGACCGAAACCGGGGATTTACACTATCTGGTCCGGTAAAGGACACGCAGATTTATAACAATACGATTTATGTGGGCGAAGGCCACAGTGTGGATCTGGTCTTGCTAACGGACTGGAACGGTTGGCCGCGCGAGACGGAGTTTTCCAATAACATTTTCTATGCGCAAGGTGAGGCCCGCCTCGGGCAGGGCATTGAACGGGCAAAGGATGGGCATCACACTTCGGCAGCGGGATGGGGCGAGAGCCAGGGAACCGAGTTTGATTCCAACGTATATTTTGGAAACATTTCCGCGGGGAAAGAAGTAACTGTTCCTAAAGCCTGTAATGATGGGCACGCGCAGACGAACGACCCGGAATTTGTGGACCCCGGAAAAGGTGCATTGGGTAGGGCAACACTCGAAGGCTACGCGCTCAAGAGCGAATCAAAGGCGAGAGAGAGCGGGAAGCGAATCGCCAACGATGGGGGAAAAGATTTCTGGGGTGCCGGGCTAGAAGGATGCGTTGCATTGGACCGGGGTGCGGTGCGAAGCAGCAACTGCAAGAGTCCATGAATATCAGGGAAATAGCAAAGAAGGCGCGCGTATCGACGGCGACCGTTTCGCGGACGATTAACCGAATACCGACGGTGAAACCGCAACTGGCGAAGCGCGTTTGGAAGGCCGTCGACGAGATCGGATATTTCCCGAGCATGCAGGCGCGAGCGTTGGTGTCCGGAAAGAGTCGGACCTTTGGGCTCATCGTTTCAGAAATTACGAACCCGTTTTTCCCTGAGATCGTGCACGTGTTTGAAGAGACAGCGCTGCAGCACGGCTACGAAGTGTTGCTCACGAGCACGGTGCACGACAGCGAACGTATGAAAACGGCGGTCAGGCGAATGCTGGAACACCGCGTGGAAGGTGTGGCGGTGATGACATTCGGTATGGAAGAGGCGTTACTGGATGATTTGAAGCTACGGAAAGTGCCACTGGTATTCGTGGATGTAGGCCCGCAACGACCGCACGTGAGCAATATCCGGATTGACTACCTACAAGGGATACGACAGGCGGTGCAGCACCTAACAGCGCTGCGGCACGAGCGGATTGCGTTCATCACTGGGCCGCTCGCTCTGAAATCAGCGGCGACGAGGCGGGATGCGTATGTGGAATCAATGAGGGAAGTCGGCGCGTCCATAGAGCAGGAAATGATCGTGGAGGGGAATCATTCGCTAGAGGGGGGAGAAAAAGCCTTTGAAGAGTTACTGTCGCTGCGCTCCCGGCCGACGGCGGTGTTGTGCTCAAACGACATGACCGCGATGGGCGTGATGCGGAAGTGCTATGCAGAAAAGATCGTGATTCCGCACGATTTGTCGCTAGTGGGTTTCGATAATATCCGCATGACGCAATATATGCTGCCGCCACTAACGACGATCGAGATGTCGCAGTCGGAGTTGGCCAGGACCGCGTTTTTGGCGCTACTGCAGGATGTGCAGCGAGAAGTGCCAAATCCAAAGGGAACAGAGTACGAGCTGACGACAAAACTGATTCTACGGGAAACAACGGCACTTTATAAAAAGCTTTGACCTGTGCCGGAGAGGAATCGCGATGAGGATAGCCTGGAAAAAAGCTGCATTGCTGACCATTTTGTTGTGTGCCCTGATGGTCTCATCGTTGGCACAGACAAATCCCGGTGCCAAAGAGGCGTTCCGAGCCGACCGGATGGATACGGTGCTGTATGGAGCGGCGTACTACCCGGAGTACATGCCCTATGAACGTACGGATGAAGATATTGCGTTGATGCAAAAAGCGGGAATCAGCGTTGTGCGTGTGGGCGAATCCACGTGGGGGCTGTGGGAACCTGAAGACGGCCGCTTTGAATATGCCTGGATGGACAGAGTTATCGAGAAACTGCACGCGGCGGGCATCCGCGTCATCCTGGGCACGCCCACCTACTCCATTCCTGCCTGGATGTACAAGAAGCACCCGGAAATGGTAGTTACCCGATTAAACGGTCAATATCTTTATTACGGGATACGGCAAAACACCGACCTGATGAACGCGCAGTATCGATTCTATTGCGAACGCGTGATCCGCAAGATTCTGGAGCACTATAAGGACAATCCCGCCATCATCGGCTATCAAGTTGATAATGAGACGTCATCCGCGGGTGCGGCAAATGCAGACGTGCAAGCGGGCTTCCAGGAATACCTGAAAAAGAAATTCAAGACTGTCGATGAACTGAATGAAGTATGGGGACTTAATTATTGGGGTCAGCGCTTGAACGATTGGAGTGAACTTCCATCGCGCGAAGGAATCATTAATCCGGGGTGGAAGCTGGAGTGGGAACGCTATTCGCGATGGGAGACCACAGATTTTCTGGGCTGGCAGGCGAAGATCGTCAACGAGTACAAGCGCCCCGAGCAATTCGTGACGCATGATTTTGCGGGCCCACCACAGCCGAATGTGGACGAACTCGATATTTCCCAAAATCTGGACATTGCCGCTGCCAATCCATACCACGGAACTCAGGATGACTTCGATGGGAATTCATCGTCGTTTGTCGGGGATTATACGCGGTCACTGAAGCGGACCAATTACCTGGTGACTGAAACTAATGCCGATACGATCGGCTGGGACTCCAAGGAACAATTTCCGCCCTATGACGGTCAACTGCGTCTGGACGTGTACACGCATGTCTCGGCAGGAGCGAACATGGTGGAATACTGGCATTGGCATTCACTGCATTACGGCCAGGAGACCTACTGGAAAGGGGTGCTGGGCCACGATTTGCAGCCCGGGCGTCCCTATGATGAGGTGAGCCGAACGGCCCACGAACTACAGCGAATTGGGCCGAAGATTGTCGATTTCCAAAGAAAAAATGAAGTTGCCATTCTCTACAGCGATGATGCGTACCATGGACTTGAGTTCATGAAGTTCAGCGATCACGTGAATTACCGGACTATTCTCCGCCAGATGTACGATGTTCTGTATCGCGCAAACATCGGCGTGGATTTTGTTTTTCCGGAGAGCAAGAATCTTGCCGACTACAAAATGATCGTGGTGCCCCCGCTCTACATTGCCAGTGATGGATTGCTGAAAAAACTCAGTGATTATGTGAAGGCTGGCGGCAAGCTGGTGGTGACATTTAAGACAGGATTTTGCAATGAATACTCCACGGTACGCTGGAACATGATGCCCGGTCCATTAAAGGATGCCGCTGGATTTCACTACCAGGAATTCTCCAATCTAAAAAAGCCATTGGCGTTACAGGGGGATCCATTTGGCGCAGGAGAAGAGAATAAGGTGACCGAGTGGGCAGAAATGATCGTCCCAGATTCGGCCAAGGCTCTCGCGTTCTACGAGCATCCTTTCTTCGGAAAGTATCCGGCGATCACACGAAACGAGTTTGGCAAGGGTACGCTGACGTATGAGGGAACAGTGCTCAGCGACAAGCTGCAGCGGGCAGTCTTGCTAAGCGTGGCAAAAGAGGCGGGATTGCTGTCTACGGACCAGATCTTGCCGGAGTCTGTCCGCGTGAAGCACGGGACCAATCGGTTTGGAAAAACAGTTCATTTTTACTTGAATTACTCGAGCGGGTCTCAGGCGTTTCGATATCCATATGCAGGCGGCGTGGAACTGCTCTCGAATGCAGCGATAATTTCGGGACAGGCGATCGACGTGAAACCCTGGGATGCACTCATTGTTGAGGAAAAATAGAGATTCTCTCCGGAAGTTTTGGTCTAAAAAAAATTACAAACGAAGGCGTGACTGGCGGGATTTTTTGCAAAAGTGAAACTCGATAGCCTCTTCGCGGCGCGTCTTCGCCAACAAAATGAATAGTTAGAGTGACAAGCTGGTTACAACTCCATCAAATCCGACGCGACGCTCTTGTCGCCTTAAACTCGAAGCCTACGGAAACCTCGAACAAAACAAACCGCGTATTGAAGGTTTTATCAAGGAGTTCTCTGTACCGTATCCTGTGCGCTACGTGGAGCCATTGGCGAAGTAAATGAAAAACCGGCACAGATCGAAAACTTCGGAGCGTGTCCGACGACTGTCTATCTCGGACGGGATGTGAAGGTGTCGCCAGCATTCACGCGGGCTTTGCCAGCACAGCCATGGGCCAAGCCCATGCAGAATTTCTGCAGGAAACCGTCGCTCTAATCCAGCGCCTGCTTGTCCAACCACCCAGCTAAAGAGTGTATTGCCGAATTAGACAAAGTGGCCGCCAGACCACTTGAGCCAGTGACCGGACGACGGTTTCAAACACGTTGTAACTAAGAAGGAAGTATTAATTTGGCGCTACGGATTTCGGATCGTAACACTTTGCTGTTCAAGTCGGCTATGCGCTGAAGCTATTCGATTGCCGAGGCCTCTGATATGCTGAAATCGCGAGCTACTGCAGTTCCAATTGTGTACCGACAAGTTATCTCAAATCATCAGAGAATAGTAGCAAGGTCATGGAAACCCGCATAAACACTGGGTGTTGTGCTTATGGCGGAGAGGGGGGGGGATTCGAACCCCCGGTACAGGTTTTAGCCCGTACAACGGTTTAGCAATTTTGACCGGCCTAGGCCCTGTTGTTTGGATTCAACAATTTACGTCGGATGGAAAGTCCCAATTCGGGCACGAATATGCTCGTTCGGGAGCAGTTGTGCTGCAGTTGTGCTACATTCGAAACCATTTTTCCCGCGAGAAATCTGGCCGGAAATATTTTGAACGAGTGCTCTGTATCGGATCCGGAGTCACAATGTTGGTCGCTCCTCTGTCGATGAGTTCTTCTGGACATGAACCCCGGACCTCTACCGTGTCAATCTGTCGTGAATTGGTTTTACAACAACTTACAAGACCGCGGGGACTGCCAAAACACGCGGAAGTCGTGTAAGACAGCACTCACTGTGGGTTGGAAATGATCGCAGAAAGCACGATCGATCAACTCTTCGGTTAAAAGCCGAGGTGGTCAAAAATCTAAGTGCCGCGTCTGGTTTCGCTTACATAAGACTCGGGGCCATTCTTCGTTTTGCCGCGGTATTTTCCGGTGGTAGCTCGCCCGAATACTTTCCTCCTAAACATTGACTCGCTCTCTTGGAAAACCCCGGCCTCACTGATTTGAGGTTATCAGAGGGACTTGAGAGATATCCTTCCGGTTAAGGTAGTACCTGCTGAATGACAAAACCCGTGGTGCTCGCAGAGGTATCGGTCTGCAACACGAATGTCTGTGAGCTATTAATCCGGTAGTAAGCCACGTTAAAGCTCGGATTTGCCGCTGAAATAAAGGGATAAGCTCCAGCGGCAGACGGTGTCGGTATCGTGATACTTCCTATAGCGCGTCGCTGGTTAAGAGTGTCCGCAAAGAACGAACCTGTAACGGAGGCACCAAGAACCGCAACAGGATTGGAAGAATCGCTCTGATCATAATCGGCTAGACCGAAAAAGCGTGCGACGCCGTCGGCTCCGACGAAACCCGTTAAATCCACTTCGTTTGTTGTAGAGGTCGTAATTGCGTTGGTCATCTGCAGGGCGTTATTGCCCAGAAACGGAGAAAACCCTGGATTTGTGTTCCTGATCATCACACCCGTCCCATTAACGTTCGCATCGGTGTGCAACATCAAGGCGTTGCCTCCGCCGAAGAAAAAGCCTGTGGGGGAAGCGTTGGGGTCCAGGATATTTACATTGCGATCCACCACGTAAAGATTGAACGTGGAGCTTCCCCCCGCGTCCCCAAGAGTAAGACTGCCAGTAGCGAAGCCTGATGAATCATAGGAACCGCTTACATTGATGGCTGATTTCGGATTGGCCGGGGAACCACCGGCGTTCGAATCGGATATTCCCGCGGATATGTCGCTTTCGCCCTCGGTGATAAGAAACTCACCGGCCGTAATGGCTCGTCCGGCCGAGCTCCATCCGGAATGTTGATAAAAATAATTGTCGCCTAGGAAAATGACGCTGCCTCCTTGGGCATACGCGCTGCCTCCCATCAGATTGAGATTGTCAGCTTCGAAGAGGCGTAGCGCCTTGGGCGAGATAACGTAGTAGGTGAAGGATCTACCCCCACCCAGCTGCAAAGTTCCGCGCCCGTTGGAATCCGGCGCGCTGTACGACCCGCTGAAAGGCGAAGTGGAGATGGGCCCAGCAGTGTTGATGTCCAGCGTGCCGCTGGTCAGGTTTCCAATTCCATCGGCGGTAAAGACGCCGCCAAACGATACTTTTGTTGCCGCATTAACTTTGGCTGTCCCTGTCATCGTGAATGAAAAACCGCCGCTGAGTTGAGAAACGTTGAAACCGCGGTCCGGAAATTGCTGCAAATCCATCGTGCCGCTGCCAGGATTTCCGTCAATTTCTGTCAGCAAGGCATGAGCGCCGGAAGTCAATACGAAGCTGAAACCAAGCTGTTGTCCACTCGCCGTTCTAAGTTTCATCGTTCCATTTCCGGTGGTGTCCATCGTGTATGAAGAAGTGTTCGACTGCGGATTCGCACTGGTCGGCAGAATCTGATCTTGCAGATCGAGGTTTTCGGGAGAAATAATGTCAGCGATACCGCCTGCCACAGTTCCGTCCCCATTCAAGCTTATGCTCCCAAGAAGAGACGCAGTCCCGCGGTTCCCCGTCTGAGATGTAAGAAAGAAAACGTACTGGCCGGTGAGTGTAGCATTCGAAGCCATTGCAGAGATCAATGTGCCCGCACTGGCGCTCTTGCCGCTGTCGGTAACGGAAGTCGCAGTAATAATGATCGCCGTGCCAGAAGGCGCGGAAACTGGCGCCGTATAAGTTGTCGCGACTTCGTTGCCCGTCGATGCGGGACTGAAAGTGCCGCAGGCCCCGGCGGGAGAGCAACTCCAGCTCACTCCCGCCGTATCATGGGAAACACTGGCGCTGACATTGACGGTTTGGCTGCGCTGAATCGTTGGGGGCGGGAGTACTTCAAACAGTACTTGGGAAGCGGAGTCGGTGACCATGAGGGTAGAGCTGGCACTCTTCGAATTGTCCGTGACGGATTTAGCGGTGACGGTGACCTGGCCACCGGTTGGGACCAGGGCCGGCGCCGTGTAGAGCGTTGCCATTCCGCTGCCGGTTGAAGGCGGGCTGAATAACCCGCAAGCGCTTGTCGGGGTGCAGCTCCAAGCCACCCCGGCGTGGGCACCGTCATTCGAGACTGTTGCCGAGACAGCCGCGGTACCTCCGAGAACGACGCTTGTAGACAACGGAGACAAGACAACTGAAATAGATCGCGATTGTGGTCCTGGCGGTATCCCTGGCTGTGAGGAACCTCCGCCGCAGGCAGAGCTGAACAAAGCCAAGATCAAAGCCGCTAGCGACAAAAACGTCTCACCCCTAATGCCATTTTTGAAGTTCATTGGACCTCCAAGTCCTGGATGCTTTCGATGACTTTTAGAAACTAAAAAATATCTCGCAACATGAGGTGTGGCGGTTTACCCGCCCCGACCGCCACCCCTTGCGAGGATCTCCGGCGCGATGACAAGAGTAAGAACGATGTGAGTAGTCGGTTACTTTCTATCGTTGATTTCACCGCCGCTGGTTGTCTTGTAGACGGAAGAGTTAGTCGAGAGATACAAAATGTCGGGCGAGTCTGAGTCTAGGGCAATACCAAAGACGTTCAGGTCGTCCAGTCCAGTGTTGATGGCCGCCCAGGAGGCGCCGCCATCCATGCTCTTAAAGACGCCTGCGCCTTCGAAGGCAACAAATAAAACGTTGTGCCGGCGAGGATTGACCTGAACAGAGCCGGTGCGCGCAGTCTGAAATCCGTCTGGCAGGCCAACGCTCTGGGACACAAAAGAGGCACCCCAATCGACACTTTTCAACACCCCGACAAATGTTCCGGCGTATACGATATTGGGCTCGACCGGGTCGACCGTCACGCTCAAGGACGGCGTTTGATCAACATTGATCCAGCTGGCGCCGGCATCGGTGGATCGCCAGATCCCGCTATTACCAGCAAAGAAAACAGTCTGGTGGTGTATGGGGTCAACCGTAATTCCCCTTCCACTGAGGGACAGAAAGTCGTCTGGTAGGCTTCCCGGAGCGCGGTCGATGCGTGTAAAGGTCTCGCCTAAGTCCTCGCTTTTCCAAATGCCGTCGTGGCTTCGAAATGTGGAAACATAAATGGAGTGATCAACAGAATCAACGGCGACACCGGCAACGTAAATCTTGTCAGATCCAAAGAGGCGGCGTTCCCAATGTCGGCCGTGGTCCCGGGATCGATAGAACCCTCCGCCCGTGAAGGAGCCTGCATAGACAAGCTTGGGGTCCTGTGGGTCAAAGGCAATGCTACGTGGCGCCCGGGATGTCAGACCGTTCTCGCCGCCATCCTCCCAATTGCGACCGCCGTCATGAGTAACGAAAAGGCCACCATCATTGGTAGAGAAGAATACGT
>Ga0208714_1000416_pt1 | contig 12273 bp, 7 predicted proteins | sample NGESurshal072012_3_FD_184461 | JGI IMG/M metagenome (GOLD analysis project Ga0208714, IMG submission 184461) | Arctic peat soil microbial communities from Barrow, Alaska - NGEE Surface sample 415-1 shallow-072012 (SPAdes) | ecosystem: Environmental > Terrestrial > Soil > Wetlands > Peat ... | reverse complement strand
AGCGTCAATTCGACATCGGCATGGGTCAGCATCAGGGGATGGCAGAGCGGAATCAGATCGCTGGTGCGTTTGGCCGCCGCGATTCCGGCGATGCGCGCAATCTCCAGCGGATTCCCCTTCGGATTCTTCAACCCCCGCACCGCCCGTAATACCTTCGGCCCCATTCGCACAAACGCATGCGCCACCGCCGTCCGCGTCGTCACCCCCTTCGCCGACACGTCCACCATCGCCACTTCCCCACTCTTCCGGTAATGCGATAACTTCCCCAAATCGACTTCCTTCCATCTCTGGATGTCAGGCCGGCTTTACGCCGCCCTTCCTAATCTAGTGGCACAGTCACTCCTGATTGTGCTTTCGGGGTTGCCTATCTCGTTTCCCATAGATCAAGCAGCAGTGGCTAATGTTTCCCTGCTCTTTGCTAGCTGAATATCTAAATCGCACTCCCAAGAAACCACTCTTCGTCCGAACTTTGCGCCTTGCTCCGGATCAGCAACTCCGGGTCCTTCATCGTCACCCGGCTATACGGCGCCACCGAATGCGTCAGCCAAACGTTTCCTCCGATGATCGAGTGATGCCCGATTCGCGTATCCCCTCCCAATATCGTCGCGCCCGGATAGATCGTCACGCCCTCTTCGATGTCTGGGTGCCGCTTGTTACCGATTCCCCGCACTAACTCCCCGTCCGTGTCGCGTTTGCTCGTTGGATTGAACGCGCCCAGCGTCACGCCGTGATACAGGGTCACATGTTTTCCGATCGTCGCCGTCTCTCCCACCACCACGCCCGTTCCGTGGTCGATGAAAAACGATTCGTCGATCGTCGCGCCCGGATGAATATCAATCCCCGTGCGGCTGTGTGCAATCTCCGTCATCATCCGCGGCAAATACGGCACCTTCAGCAGATACAGTTCGTGCGCCAACCTCTGCACCGTGATCGCTTCGATGCCCGGATAACTCAGCAACACTTCTTCGTACCCGCTCGCCGCCGGATCGTTTTTGATCGCCGCCTGTAAATCCGTGGCCATCAGATTCGCCAGTTTGGGCAATTTCGCCCGCAATGCTTCCACCAGGTCGCTGGCCTGTTCGGAAATATTTGCCGGCACTGCGCTCCCGCAGCAATTGAAGTCGAACCGCATGGCATAGACAATCTGTTCCGCCAACTGCAAGTCCAGTTGCGCCAGAAATCCCACTGCATCTGAACTTTTCGATTCATCTTTCGCGTAGTAAAGCGGAAACAGTGCGTCCAGATACGTCCGGCAGAAATCTCCCACTTCATCTTTCGATGGCAACCGGTATTCCCACATCGAAGCGTCGCCCATGCGCGCTTCCAACGCCAGGCGGAATTCCCGCGCCAGCGCCCGCAAATCATTATTTGGAGTAGTCATAGAGTTTTCACGCACGCCTAAATGTAAAATGCGACGAGAGCGGCGCCCCATTGGCCGCCACTCCCCCGCACCTTCACTTTTTGTCGTTGTTAGCCGATGCCCTCGAACAGCACTGTCGACAGGTATCGCTCGCTGGTGTCCGGCAATACCGTGACAATCGTCTTCCCCGCGAACTCCGGCAACTTGGCCAGCCGCACCGCGACCGCTGCCGCCGCTCCGCAGGAAATTCCCGCAAGGATTCCTTCTTCGCGCGCCAATCGCCGCGCAAATTCCACGGACTCCTCGTTCGTCACCTGTTCCACTCGGTCCACCAAGCTCAGATCCAGGTTCTTCGGAATAAATCCGCCGCCGATCCCTTGAATCTTGTGCGGTCCCGGCTTTAACGGTTCTCCCGCTCGTGTCTGCGTAATTACCGGGCTTGCCGTTGGTTCCACCGCCACGGTGTGAATCTTCTTCCCCTTGGTGTTCTTGATGTAGCGGCTCACACCCGTCAACGTTCCCCCGGTTCCCACTCCGCTGACGAACACATCAATCGCGCCGTCAGTGTCGTCCCAGATTTCCGGCCCCGTGGTTTTCTCGTGAATCGCCGGATTCGCCGGGTTTTCAAATTGCTGCGGCATGAAGTAGCGCGCCGTGTCCGACTGCGCAATTTCCGCGGCCTTGGCAATCGCCCCTTTCATTCCGTCCGGTCCCGGGGTCAACACCAGATCCGCCCCCAGCATCGCCAGCACCCGTCGCCGTTCCAGCGACATCGTCTCCGGCATCGTCAACGTAATTTTGTACCCGCGCGCCGCCGCCACGAACGCCAGCGCAATTCCGGTGTTCCCGCTGGTTGGCTCTACAATCTCGATTCCCTGTTTCAGCACGCCGCGCTTTTCCGCGTCCCAGATCATTGCCGCCCCGATGCGACACTTCACCGAATACGCTGGATTTCTTCCCTCGATCTTCGCCAGCACCGTGGCCTTCGCGCCATCCGTCACGCGATTTAATCGAACGAGTGGAGTCTTTCCTATACTCAATGAATTGTCGGCATAAAAATTTGCCATGTTTATCCTCAATGAAGTGAATTTGCTGTATCGGGAACAGCTCCCTAAAGTATATGCCACTCTACCGCGAGAAACGGAAGCCCGGAAAAAAATCAGCCCCCGGCTGGATTTGCTAACGTAGGCCGCGCCGATTGTCTGATGGACTGCGCATCGAAACTGATCTTAGCTGTGCGGAGGTTCGGCACAGCCTGGGCACAACAACGGCGGCGAATCTATTGCGCCAGGCCAACGCGGCGCAGCAATTCCTGAAACCGGGGATCACCCCTTAGCGGATCGTAGGCCGGCTCCACTTTAAGGGCCGTCAAAGAATTGGAGTGCTGGAAATGCCCCTTTTCCAGCCAGCTCAGCGCTACTTCATTATTCCCGGCGCCAATATTTGCCAGCACCAATGCCGTCGGATCAAGCGGTTGCTTCCTGTTCGCCGCTTCAACTTTTTCCAGTTGACTCCGGGCTCGCTCCTTCTGCCCAGATCGCCCATAGACATACGCCATCTTCGCCCAGATCATCGGCCCATCACCTGTCGTGCGACGCCATTTCTCCATGTCCACCAAGGCTTCTGCAAACAGTCCTTTCTCTAAATATGCGTCGATCACCTGGTACGCTCGCGGGAAGTTCGGGTCCATCTCCAGGACCGCATTGAACTGTTCGATCGCTTGGTCATATTTTCGCGAATAATAAAATATTCCTGCGTGATCCGAGGCGATAATCAAGGAGAGTGGATCAAGCCGACGCGCGCTATCGCTCTCCCGCAGTGCTTCCTCGAACCGCCCCCGCCACGTCAGCAACTCCGCGTACCAATGGTGTGCCGTCGCATAGTTGGGGTTCAATTCAATCGCTCGACGGTACTCCTTCTCTGCGGCATTCCAGTCCCAATCGTAATTCTCAACGATCAATGCCAACGCGACGTGGGCTTCCGGCAAACTGTCGTCCAGCTCCAGCGCGCGCAATGCCGCTGCACGCGCCCTGGGCATATATTTTGACGTCGGAGCCATACTGTAAGCCGTCAACAGCGTGTAGCTATTCGCCAGACCCGCGTATGCCGGAGCATACTTTGCATCTTTGGCGATGGCCTGCTGAAAATACTCGATAGCTTGTTGAAATCCCGGCAAGCTTCTCTTGTTCCAGAAGAAAAGTCCTTTCAGATAGAGGTCATACGCCTGATAAGCCTGCGGAGTCAGAGTGGGCTTATGTCCTGGGGGACGTAGCTTTTGCGCACCGAGCGTCAGCTGGATCTCGTCGGAGATCTCGTGTGCGATCTCCGCCTGGACCGCCAGGAGATTGGTCAATTCACGGTCATATTCTCTTGCCCAGAGCGGTGTCTGGCTTCCCACTTTGATCAGTTGTGCGTTGATTCTAACTTTTACGGCATCACGCCGAACGCTCCCTTCCAGAACATATTGCACACCCAGCTCGTTGCCGATCTGCTCCGTCTGGAAAGCGGTGTGTTTGTAATGCATGACGGAAGTGCGTGCAATCACCCCAAATTCCTGCGGATTAAGCCGGCCGAGTTGCGCGATCATCTCTTCCGTCAACCCATCGCTGAAATAGTCCTGTCCCTCTTCCCCAGTCAGATTCTCGAACGGAAGGACCGCCAGCATCATTCGCCCGTTCGTCGCTGCTTTTTGCGACTGTCGCTGCGCTCGGGGCCATTTCACCGCCGCGACCATTCCCATGACCACCAGCGCGCCAATCACCACAGCCGCTTTCCATCTCCACCTTCCCGAAATGCCCGACTCCATCCCGGCCGTCTCTGCGTTCGTACTCACGCTCTCCACGATAGCGAGCGCGACCCCACTGCCCTTGGCGCCATCGCCGACGGCTCCTGTTCCCACCTCCACCGCCACAATCACTCGATATCCCAGCTTCGGCAACGTTTCGATATACCGGGGCTCGGCTGCGGAATCACTGAGCACGCGCCGTAGTTCCTTGATCGCCGTGTTCAGCCCGTGCTCAAAGTCCACAAAAGTGTTGGCAGGCCACACACGGGTCTGTAACTCTTCCCGCGTTACACCCTCGCCAGCCCGCTCCAGCAGCATCACTAGAACCTGGTATGCCTGCGGTCGCAGTTTAAGCCGTACTCCGTGTTTGTAGAGTTCCCGCGTCGCTGTTCTGAGCTCAAAGGGGCCGAATCGGTACTGGCAGGCCTGCTGCGGCATTCATTCACCTGGGAAGCGTTGTCGGATTCTCTCCTCTCTACCTCCGCTTGGCAATCTAAATTTCTTTAAATGAGGTGCTTGGACCTTCACCTATTTCACAGCTCTTCTCCACCTCGCTTCCATTGACCAATCATCCGAGATCTGCGATTTCCATCGACACAGATGCTCGCCCTGCTCCGCTCCGGCCCAAATGGCAGCGAGGCACAAGGCTTACAAGAATCGTCTGCAGAAGGCCCGACTCAATCGAATCCAGGAGGTTCCATGCAACCAAAAGACGTTGTTAGGCATGTTCGGCAAGGCAAGAAATGGAAGCTACTCGTCGCACTCCTGGGGCTTACCACGGTTGCTTCGGCAACCCTCCTTCCGAACCTCTTCCCGTTCCTGGATCCCACGGGACTTATCTCCACCTACAACACCAATGGTCCGATCGATGAGAGCACTAACAATCCATTCTTCCAACCCCTTGGCACAAATGGACGTTCCTGCGCCACCTGTCACCTCGCCAGTGATGCTTTCGGCCTGAGCGTCACCAGTATCCAAAGGACGTTCGCCCGCACGCATGGTAGCGACCCTCTCTTTGCGGCCGTTGATGGCGCGAACTGCCCCGATAGTACCTCCAACGATCCGGCGGCCCACAGTCTGCTCCTGAACAACGGTTTGATCCGCGTCGGTATCCAGTTGTCCGCCACCGCACAGTTCAAGATTCAGGCCTACCGCGACCCCTATGGGTGTGCTGTCTCCACTGACCCAACCACGGGTCTGCACACGGTTTCTGTTTACCGGCGTCCTTTGCCTACCGCCAATCTACAGTTCCTGAGCGCGGTGATGTTTGACGGCCGCGAAACGGCCCAGCCACTTACTTCAGCCGCTACCTTTCGCGGAAATCTACTCGCAGACCTGATGCATCAATCCATGGATGCCACCTTGATTCACGCTCAAGCGGCAACTGCACCCACCACTGACCAGCAAACTGCCATCGTCAATTTCGAGTTAGGTCTTTCCTCCGCTCAAGCCCTTGATTTTCGCGCCGGCTGGTTGAACCGCAAGGGAGCAATTGGTGGTCCCGTGGCGCTGTCCAATCAAATCTACTATCCCGGGACCAACGATGCCCTCGGCGCCGACCCTCAAGGGAATGCCTTCAACTCTTCCGCGTTCACCCTCTATTCGGCTTGGGAGGAACAACCAGGCGTGGATTCGGAACGCTCGTTTGATCGTGACCAACTCGCATTCCGCCAGAAGATTGCGGCCGGTGAAAAACTCTTCAACACTCGTCCCGTTACCATTTCTAATGTCAGAGGCTTGACGGACAACGTGGCTCTGGCAAAGGCCCTCGGCACCACTGTTCCCATCGCGCCCTTCCAGGGTTTCTGCACCACCTGCCACGACTCTCCGAATGTCGGTAACCACTCATTGCCTTTGGCTCTGGATATCGGCACGGGACACGATCCCACGGTCGAGAGCGACCCCTTGATCGCCAGCGGAGTGTCGCAACTCAGTTTCCCGGATTTACCCATCTTCCAGATCACCGGTTGTCCCAATCCGTTCGCCGACCCTTCACAGCCCTCCACACCCTACGTGATCCTGACTACCGATCCCGGCAAAGGTCTGGTCACCGGTTTATGCAGCGATGTGAGCCGCACCAAGGGGCCGATTCTTCGCGGCCTGGCGGCGCGTGCTCCTTATTTTCACAACGGCGCGGCGCGCAATCTGCACGAACTCATCGAATTTTATAACCTGCGTTTTCAGATGAGCCTGACCGACGAAGAAAAAGAGCAGCTCATCGCTTTCCTCAATTCTCTCTAGCACTCGTTTCAAATCGCGAGACCCTGCGTCTTCTTCTGACACAGGGCCTCGCAATCAAAAGCGCAAGATTCGCCCCCAAACCGCGATTTATTTTGCTCCTACGCCTGCACAAGCCCTATAATTCGCAGAGCCCATGCCTCTCACTTCCGGCACCAAAATTGGCCCTTATGAAGTCGCTTCGCTCCTCGGTGTTGGTGGAATGGGCGAAGTTTACCGCTCCCGCGACAGCAAGCTCGGCCGCGAAGTCGCCCTCAAAGTTCTCCCCACCTCCGTTGCCGTCGACGCCGACCGCCTCGCCCGCTTCAGCCGCGAAGCAAAAGTCCTCGCCGCTTTAAATCATCCCAACATCGCCGCCATCTACGGCCTGGAGGATTCCTGCTCCACGCACGCCCTGGTGATGGAACTCGTCGAAGGCCCCACTCTTGCCGACCGCCTCCATTCCGGCCCCATCCCTTGCGACGAAGCTCTGCCCATCGCCAAGCAAATTTGCGAAGCCCTCGAATACGCGCACGACCGCGGCATCGTCCATCGCGACCTCAAGCCCGCCAATATCAAAGTCACGCCCCAGGACACCGTAAAGGTTCTCGATTTCGGCCTCGCCAAAGCTCTCGAAAATGAAATCTCCCCCGCCGACATCGGCAGCTCTCCCACCATGACCCGCATGGCCACGCAAGCCGGCATGATTCTCGGCACCGCCGCTTACATGTCTCCAGAACAAGCCCGCGGCAAACCCGCCGACCGCCGCGCGGACATCTGGGCCTTCGGCTGTCTTCTCTTTGAAATGCTCACCGGCAAAATGACCTTCAGTGGTGAAACTGTTTCCGACACCCTCGCCGCCATCATCAAGGAACAACCGGATTATTCGCTTCTCCCCGCGAACACCTCCATCAGAATTCGCGTCCTCATCCAACGCTGTCTGCAAAAAGATCCGCGCCAGCGCCTGCAAGCCATTGGCGACGCACGCGTCGTTATCGAAGAAGTCTTCTCCGGCGCAGCTGATCCCACCGCCGCGCCGCAACAAGCCGCCGTCGCTTTGCCGCAAGTTCCCGCCTGGAGGCGACCCTTCCCCTGGGCCGTCGCCGCTGCCCTCGCCATTGCTTTGCTCTTCGCTATCTTCTTCCTGAAACCACCTTCGACTCCCTCTTCTCGTAAGCCCATCCTGCTCAGCTTCTATCTTCCCGCCGACAGAAAGCTCGCCGCCGACAATGGCACCGCCTTCGTTATTTCTCCCGATGGCTCGCGCATCGCTTACGTCACCGATGAACCCGGCTCGACCGTCGGACAACTCTACGTCCGCGAACTTGACCAACCCACTCCCGTCGTCTTGGCTACCCTCGAGAATGTCGGAGGCGCCGCGGCTCCCTTCTTCTCACCTGATGGTCAATGGATCGGCTTTTTTGGTGAGGGGAAATTAAAAAAGGTTTCCGTGCGCGGTGGCGCGCCCATCGCCCTGGCAACGGTTTCCGGCTATCGCGGCGGCGCTTGGGGCGAAGACGACACCATCATCTTTCCCACGAAATTTACCAGCCCGCTCTATCGCATGCCCGCCGCCGGTGGCACGCCGCAGGAAGTCACTCATTTGAGCGCCGCGCGCGCAGAGACCACCCATCGTTGGCCGCAAATCCTTCCCGGCGGCAAGTCCGTTCTCTTCACCGCTTCATCCAACAATAATTTTTTTGGCCAGGCCACCGTGCAAGCCGCCTCCCTCTCCACCGGCGAAGCCAAAGTCATCGTCGAAAACGCTTCCTTCGGACGTTACCTTCCCGGCGGCTACCTGGCCTACTGCTCGCAGGGCACTCTCTTCGTCGTTCCCTTCGACGCCAAATCCCTTCAGCTAACCGGCACCGCCGTTCCCGTTCTTCAGGGCATTGATTTCGATATTTCCAATGGCGGAGTTCTCTTCAGTTCCACGGATAACGGCATGGCCATTTATATGGCCGGCTCCGCTTCCAAACAGAATCTGAATCTCGTCATGCTCAATCGCAAGGGCGAAGCGCAAGTTTTGCTCAAGAGCGAGCCCGACGCCACCTCTCCACGCCTCTCCCCCGATGGCAAAAAAGTCGCCTTCGAAAAAGGTGTCGGTGGCATCTGGATTCACGATACCGTTCGCGGGACTACCACGCCCTTGGCCCTCAAGAGCGGCAGCGCCAACTTTCCCATCTGGACTCCCGACGGCGAATACCTCACCTATTCCTATACTGCCGCATCTCGCATGGGCGTTGGTGAACACATCTACCGTCGTCGCGCCGACGGTGTGGGCGAAGAAGAGCAACTCACTCCCGAAGCTTCACCCAGCTCTTACCCTTCCTCATGGTCTCCCGACGGCAAGACGCTGGCTTTCTTGCGCCTCTCGCAAGTCGATGGCGCTTGCTGCGACGCCTGGACCATGCACTTCGCCGAAGACGGCAAACCGCAAGAGCCTCAACTCGTGGCCGATGTTTCTCGCGGCAAATCCTCCAGTCTCGCGGAGCCGATGTTTTCGCCTGATGGCCACTGGATCGCCTACAGTTCCGCCGATTCGGGCCCTCCGCAGGTTTATGTTGTCCCCTTCCCGCAGTCCGGCGGCAAATGGCAAATTTCCACCGACGGTGGCGCGGAGCCGCGCTGGTCCAAAACCGGTCATGAACTCTTTTATTCCAAAGGCCAGCAAATTTTCACGGTCTCCTACTTGGTTGACAAAAATTCCTTCGTAGCCAGCAAGCCGCAGCCGCTCTTCGATGGCATCGCCATGCGCTTTCCCTACACCGCCTTCGATGTCAGCGCCGATGGCCAACATTTCGTCGCGTTTCAATTTGAAGGCGGCAAAAAGATCGAGCGCACCGAACCCACTGTCGTAGTCAACTGGCTCGACGAAGTCCGCCGCCAGGTCGCTGCCGGGCAATCCTCCTCGCCCAAGTAGCCCTCTCCATGCCTAATTCTCACGCTCCCACCGTCGATCATCGCCTGGTCCGTGAACTCAAAAATCGCGAAGACGCAAGATTCCTCGCCGCTCGTCCCAAATCCGCCGCACTTCTCGAACGCGGCCGCCAAGTCATGCCCAACGGCGTCCCCATGGCCTGGCACGTTGGCAGTTACCACCACCTTCCGCTGTGGGCCGTGGAAGGTCACGGTGCGCATTTCACCGACGCCGACGATTTCGAATACGCCGACTTCAACATCGCCGACATGTCCATGTTCTGCGGCTACGCCCCCGCGCCGCTCGTCCGCGCCGTTTCCGCTTGCCTCTCGCGCGGCCACCAATTCCTGCTCCCCGTGGAAGACGCCATCCTCGTCTCGCAGGAACTCGCTCGCCGCTACGGCCTTCCCAAATGGCAATACACCCTTTCCGCCAGCCAGGCCAACACCGAACTCATTCGCGTGGCTCGCGTCGCCAGCGGCCGCGACAAAGTTCTATTCTTCGACGGCAAATATCACGGCCACTTCGATCAGACCCTCGTCGAGCTAAACCCCGATGGCCATCTCGTCCCCGAAGAACGCGGCGTTCCCGCCAGCGTCATCGAACAAGCCCGCATCATTCCCTTCAACGACACCGCCGCTCTCGCCCGCGCTCTCGAAACTCGCGACATCGCCGTCGTGCTCACGGAACCCGCACTCACCAACAATTTCGGACTCATCCTTCCCGACTCCGGCTTTCACTCCACTCTTCGCGAACTCACCCGCTCCACCGGCACGCTCCTTGCCTACGACGAAACGCACACCCAAGTCGTCGGGCCCGGCGGACTCACCACCATGTGGCACTTGCAGCCCGACTTCATTTCCTCGGGCAAATCCATTGCTGGTGGCGTCCCCTTCGGCGCCTGGGGTATGACCGACGCCATCGCCAATCTCCTCACGCAAACCAAAGGCCCGGACGGCGAGCGATCCAATCTCATCGCCATCGGCGGCACCCTCTTCGGCAACGCTCTCTCTTTTGCCGCCGCAAAAGCCACCATGCTTGAAATCCTCACGCCCGAAGTCTATTCCCACACGCAACGCCTTGGCCTTCGCCTCGCCGAGGGCATGCGTGCCGCCGTCTCTCGCGTCGGACTTCCCTGGCACATTCATCATCTCGCTTGCCGCTCCGGCTACACCTTCCACCCCACGCCCGCCCGCAACGCCGCCGAAGCCCGCGCCTGCAGCGACGATCTCCTCACCCGCCTCATCCGTGTCTGGCTCGCCAATCGGGGCGTTTGGGAAGCCATCGTCGGTGCCGGCCCGGTCTGCTCCGTTCCCGCCACCGATGCCGACGTGGACGCTTATCTCTCCGCCTGGAACGATCTCCTCACCGCTCTCGCTTAATCGCCGTTCGCCTTCTTCAAAAAACAAAGGGCCGGAATCACTTCCGGCCCTTCTTCCTTTTTTTTGAACCACTACACGAATACTTACGGCAGCAGTCCGTACACCGCTACAGTGCTCGCCGTTCCGAAGAACACTTTGCCGTTCGTGACTGTCGGGATAATAAAATGTCCGCTGATCGGCGATGGCTTGTCGCGGTTGGACCCCGCCTGCGTCGTGTCGTACAACTCGGTTGCCAGGTTGCTCGCGTCAAACGCGTACATCGCTTGATTGTTATCGCTTACTACCCAGGCGATCCCGTTGCTCGTTCCGTTCGCCGACAGACTCGTCCCTCGCCCGAGGATTTGCGTGGTCTGCGATGTCGGGGTGGTAGGCAGCACGGTTTGCGTCAGCTTGTATGCTTCTAATTGTGTACCTTGCGGTCCGACGTACACAGTTCCGTTGAAGTACACCGGCGTGGAAAAATTTTCATTATTGGCGATCTTTATCTGCTGGTGAACCTGGTTCCCCAGTGCGTTGAATTGTCCCATGTTGTCGCGGCTGACCACATACATGTTTCCATCCTTGCCCGCCCCAATCGCCAGATGTTGCGTCACATTACCCGCATCCACCAAATCGGGCAGCAGCAACGGTCCGGCAGATCCGAAATCGAGATCGCCTTCATCTTCGATAACCGTGTTAGATGGCGTGAAGTAATCCCCCACGTTCAGCGTTCCGGAAGTGGAAAGCTTAACGAAGGAATTGCCGTAGTAGTTGTTGATTCCTGGCGTATCGTGGGCCGGCGCTCCATTGCCGGTGATCACATACACATTCCCCGCGGCATCCGCCGCCGGTCCTCCTCCTCCCATCCACATCCCGCCCCAAAAATCATTCGGGACCAGATCGATCGCTCCTGTTTGCGCCAATGTCGACGCATTGTACGTAATCACCCACGCCGAGTAGTTGTTGCAATCTCCATAGAATCCCGACCACGTCGTGTAGATTATCCCGCCGCTCTCCAGCAACGCCGCGCGTTCGTGATGGACTCTCGGCAGGAACGTCACCACTCCACCGCTGCTGTTTCCTCCCGTTCCCGGATAGGTTGCCGTGATCGTCGTTGGCCCGCCGAACAACTCGGCGCCTGTGGTCAGATCCAGTGCGTGGATGCGATGAATCATATTCCCGCCCGAATCCTTCGTCATTGCCACAACGTAAATCGCGTTGCGGCCTCGGTCGATCACCGGAGTTGCGGTCACTCCATTAAATGGCAGGTTCCCGCAAGCCACGCTGGCTATATCTGCCGGAGTTTCTCCCGCGGGCGCCACCGACGTCTTCCACAAGAAAGTAGCCGTAGTTCCGTTGACGCTGTCCGCGTCAAACGCGTAGACAGAGTCATTCTCTGTCGCTGCATAAATTACGTTCTTGAGTCCCTTGGTCGGAATGTTTACCTGATTGAGATACAGAATCTGTCCATCAATCTGGCCATCCACCGTGAATTCGCCGAGCTTCCCGAAACTGGCCGAATTTACGTTCGCCGTCGTCAGCGTGGTTTCGTGAGAATTCACTCCTGAACGCGTGTTGTCGTAGTGATACGTCACGACATCCGTTGGATTTGCCAGCCCCGTCGTCACCG
>Ga0208714_1000415_pt1 | contig 12299 bp, 9 predicted proteins | sample NGESurshal072012_3_FD_184461 | JGI IMG/M metagenome (GOLD analysis project Ga0208714, IMG submission 184461) | Arctic peat soil microbial communities from Barrow, Alaska - NGEE Surface sample 415-1 shallow-072012 (SPAdes) | ecosystem: Environmental > Terrestrial > Soil > Wetlands > Peat ... | reverse complement strand
TGCAGCAATCGATTGACGGTGACATATGCCACGGCGCACGAACAAAGAAACGCGAACGATCTCGTTTGATCTGATAATGCTATCTTTTCAGGTGGCATTGGTCTCACTAATCAATACGATAGGGGATATGCTGCATCGGCGTCGGTGATATTAGCGACGATTTCGCACGAAAGTAACCACCTATGCAGGGTGCAAGGTGGTAAAAGGCGGGACAAGTCCTTGAAAAGTAGCACAGCCCCATTTGAAAGACGGTCGATGGACCCGGCGCTACCAACTCTTGATGTCTCTATCGCCCTATTGCCGTCCTGAGAAAACTGGATACTTGGGTCGGGCCCAGTTGCATTGATCGTCAACGCCGACAGCGTCACGTAGCGGCAGGTCGTGCTGTGAGAATCCGTCCTGGACCCGCTAACATCCATCAACTGCAAGTTTTCTACTCGTTTTCCACGTTTAGTTTGCACGCTTGCAGGCGCGAACGCGACGGCCCCTCTGCCTGTCGCCTCTCGATCATCGTCCACTCGGAAGCCGTCCGTTTATAGGTAACTAGAAACGCCCCAGCATCGATGGATGCTCACCCGGCACCAGCTTCCGGATTCCGGCCGCCATGCCGACTTGTCGTTACTAATCCGGCCAACTTCCTCGGAGCCCTCTGCTGGACACTTCCGCTTGACCGACGGACCGCCCACAACCTCGATTATGGCCAGCTCAGTTCTCCAACGATGCATACACGAGTGTCGTGATTAGCTGCCTCATATGGCCTCGCGCTTGCGGCGATGCACATTCCATCAGGACGACGGTCAGTTCTTCCTTGGGATCCACCCAGAAGTAGGTTCCGCCCACGCCGCCCCAATTGTAGTCGCCCGCAGAGCCCATAATTCCGGCAACACCCGCGCCCGGCGCACGGCAACGCTCAACCCAAAGCCATAGCCGTTGAGGTTTGTGTAGTTTCTCAGCTCTCCGATATCGACTTCGGGTCCCAAGTGGTCGGAGGTCATGAACTCTACTGTCTTCCGGCCCAACAGGTGAACGTTGTCAAGGCTGCCGCCGCGCCGCAGCATCTCTGCAAATCGTAGATAGTCAGCCGCTGTCGAGAAAGCGCCACCGCCGCCGCCGTCATGGCCACGCGGAGAAGTTGGATCCCGCTTGCCCATCGCACCTTTCTGGAACGGCTTCGCCAAGCGCCCGACCTTACTCACGGGCACGGCGAACGACGTGTCAACCATACCCAACGGCTCGAGGACCTGCCCTTGCAAATACTGGCCGAGCCTTTGGCTGGTGATGGCTTCTATCACTAGTCCCGTGACGTCAAGGCCGAGGCTATAGTCCCACTTCGTGCCGGACTGGTATTGCAGCGGCAAACTGCCCAGTTTGGCCAGAAACTCGCCTGCGCTCAAATCACCCGTCAGGCCCGCTACTGTTTGCTCAGCTCGGTCTCACCCTCACCCGTAGACCCGTAGGTGACGCCCGCCGTATGGCGCATCATGTCCTGAACCGTTGGTTTGCGCCTCGCTGGTTCCGTGCCAGTCTGCGTCGCGACGGCCATTTTATCCAACTGGGGCAGATACGTCCCGACTGGCTCGTTCAGCATCAATCGCCCCTGTTCAAACAATTCCAGCGCACCGACTGCCGTCAGCGGCTTCGTCATGGAAAAGATCGGAAAGATTGCGTTCTTGGGCATTGGCGATCCGGCGGGGTCACCCAGCTTCCCGAAGGCCTCGTAGTATACGAGCTTGCCTTTTCGGGCGACGGCGACCACGGCTCCCGGTATCGCATTGCGAGCTATCTCGGCGCGCAGAGCGGCGCCAATCTGATCCAGACGCCGTGACGAAAGGCCAACGGACTCCGGCTTTGCTACCGGCAATGGCTCCGCCGCGGCAATACGCAATGGCTTGCCTGCAGCAATACAAAGGACACCAAGCAGGTAAACCAACTTGATTTATCGAATGCTCACAGGTTCTCCCTATCTCAAGCCGCAACCTCTAAGACGTTCCGATCAATACCGTGCGGGACCTCATTAGAGGCCCAGCCTCTGAGGGTGGCGCCGATGCGTGTATACCGTCTTGATCAATTTCCCGCGCGAGTAAAGAGGCGGTGAGCAATTCTTCCGGCTCAAATGATGTTGTGGGAACCTCGATCGGGAACTTGCTGGCCGATTGCGGGGATCAAGAGCTACAGGGAAGTGATTCAGGGTTAGGTAACGAGAACGCCCCCCAGCGTCAAGGGATCCTCGCCCGGCACCAGCATCCGGATTCCCGCAGCCATGCCGACTTGTCGGGAGTAATCTCCCACATGCCGGTTTTCTGGCCAACTTCGTGGTGCCAAGCCACCAACCCAGAGTCAGAGATGGTCGGCTTTCCGTTGGATTCTTTTCGGGACGACAAACAGCTAATTCATGCGAATCCCTGTTTTCACTAAGTGACACCACTGCATTACAAGCTACCAGGGCGTCCACCGACGACCTTAGTGTAAAAGCGTTCAAATGAATCGCGGGTATCCTTTTGGAGTCGCTGTGTATCATCAGGCTAATGCCGATCTCAGGGTGTGCTCAAATGAGTGTTGCCCGGCATAATATCGCGCTCAAGAGAAGCAGGAACAATCGCATCATGGCCGGTTCTCGCCTGGGACCAGCTGAGATGAAACATCGGGCCTGCATTCCGCAAATCTAAAGTGAAATGTCCGTGCTCCGAATGCCAGTCGAGATCGACGATGCTCTTGCCAATACGCACATGTTCAACACGCAACGACTGGTATGAGGCCGGGACCTGCGGTTCGAAGTGCAGCACGTTCTTCCGCCCGTCGGCTTCCAGCCCCAGCATGCCGTGAATCGCTGCGGAAAGAAATGCTGATGAGGACCAGGTCTGCTCCGGCACCGACTCGCGTTGCGGTGTGAAAAAGCTGCCGGACATCACTTCATGCATGTGGCCAAGTGAATCGATTGACCCCCAAGGCACGAGACTCTGCCACAAAGCGATCGCGGCGTCGGACCGATGAATCTGCCACATCATCTCGGCAGCCTCAGCCGTACTGTGGCCCCACACACTTCCTTTCGCATATCCCGTCGGGTCGTAATCCGGAGCTGTCGACGGCTTGCTGCGCAGCCCCCACGGAGTCAGATAAGGCGGCGTCTCCAGCAGGTCCAGAGTTGCTGATGTCTGTTCCGGTGTCGAAGCGCCTGAAGCAATAGCCGCCAGATCCGCCGCTGACATGCTCTCCATCGCCTTACCTGAGCGGCTAAATCCGCTAATCCAGCGATGCGCGGTGTTATCCCAGTATCGCGATCGGATGCTCTCGCGGGCGCGCAGACTCGCAGACTCCGCCTGCCGACTAAGTGCCTCATCATGCATCGACGCAGCAAGTTCCGACATTGCATGGGCTGCCTTCACCCATGCGGCGGCGAATGTCAGTTCGTCCGTGAGTTGATCCTGCTCGTTGCCGCTCATCTTGTCCGCTGGTACGCGCGGCAGGCCGTCGCCTTTATCCAGCGTGGAGAGGCAGTATTGATACGCTTTCAAGGTCGCGGGCCAGTGCCGGGAGAGGAAAGCCTGATCACCTGTGATCCGGTCGTATTCCGCAAGTACCGTTAGAAAATCGAACGTGATGTCGACATGGATATAAAGGTACGGATAGTCCTTCGCCCAGTTCAGAAAACCTGCACTTTGAGAGATCTCGTGCCACATCATGCCGTCGTCGGGTTTTTGATACCGGTACAAAAAGTCGAGTTCGTCAGCGGCCCGCTTATAGTTGCCCTCATGCAACAGCGCCTGCGCAGCCAGCAGTCCATCTCCAGCGAAGTACCAGGCGTACTGTGGACGGCGCGATCCGTGCGACGGTCCGTATCCGGCAACAAGCGCGCAACCGAGACGCGCATTACAGGTCCACGCCTGCTCCAGCGCTATCTGCGCCCACTTGATCGAACGATTCACTTCGGCATCTGGCGTGGTCACTTTCACGATCTCCGACGAGTCAAAACGCGTCGCATCGCTAGCAGCCGAGGCGCCGGATACGCGTAGCAAGGATGCTGTTGTCGCATGCACTTCTTCATTTTTCTCACTCTGACCCGCAAAGACCAGAGTCGCACATCCGCCGCGACCACAGGGCCTCAGTTCAAGTGTAAGAGTGATGGAACGATTGAAGTCGCTACCGCGGCGATCGTTATTCGGTTCACTGTGCTCGATTGCCTCGGGTGACGAAACGAGCGCTTTGAATTGTTGCGAAGGTTCGCTCAACAGGAAGCCTCGCGCATCTTGATCCCACGAGGTTTCCTGGCCGCCGATGCCGGCCGGCCACATCAAATTCAGCGACGGCTGAAATTGAACTTGAATATGAAGATCGCCACGACTTTCCACGGTAAAACGGACGAGGACACCTGGATCCTCCGCATGCGTCGTAATACGCTCTCGCACGCTGAATGCCGGTGCAGTGTAGATGCGGGTCACGCCGAGGGGATCGACCTCGACTGACGTGAGGATACTGATCGCGGAAACAGGGGAAGCTTTGGGCAGCACGAAGCTAAGGTGATATCGACTCACGAGCTGTAAGGGGAAACTCCAGAATTCCAAACCATCTTCGGAGTACCCACCAGCAAAGCCCCGAATACCGTGTGCAGAGATATAACGGTTCGGCTGCGTCAGTGTCGTCGACCATACAGGGAGATCGGACGCAGGCTGCAACTTTGCCGCTGCTGTTGCCGAATCAGACGCTTGCGCAAAACTGAAACTGCTGAGCAGGAGAAGTGTTGGGAGCGAGCGAAGTATGGAGCCTCCAAAGACCGTTGGACGAGTCCCCGCGACCAACTAGTAACGTGCAAATAATACAACGGGTGCGTGAGCAGCGGCGCACATCGTTTTCGCTATGCTGACTCCTCGGGAGCAATCTCCCAGAGGCCGGTTTCTGGAGCGCGAGCCGGGCTCCAAGCAGACTAACCATCGACTGCCTTCGCGTCGGCTCGAAGTTCCGCTGCAATCGATCAACCCCAACCGAGATGCAGTCATGATGATTTCGTTGGGCTTTCTGGTCGGACGATACAGACCTCCCACAGCCTCCGATATATAATCCCCGCCAAATACGAAAGGCTAGAGGACTCTATGATATCGGCGCTTACTCCCTTGGAGTTTCTCTCCCGCAACGCCATTGCGTACCGTGACTGCACGGCCGAGGTGGACGGCGACCGGCGCTTTACCTACTCCGAAATGCAGCAGCGCGTTCAATCTTTCGGCGCCGCGTTGCAGCAGGCCGGCATTGCGCCCGGGGATCGGGTCGCCGTGCTGGCGCGCAATGGACTGCTGCCGCTGGAAGCGCACTTCGCAGTTCCGCTCATCGGCGCGGTGCTGGTCACGCTCAATATTCGGCTGCAAGGCGGCGAGCTGGCCACCATCATGAACCACTGCGGCGCCAGAATTTTGCTGGGCGATGCTGACCTCCTTGCGTCTCTGAAGGCAGTTCGAACGGAGATTCCCCAACTGGAGAGGATGATCTCCGATTACGAGGCTTTCCTCGGCGAGGGTAGCAAGCCCGTCCTGCCGCACCTGCCGCGCGAGGAGGACGTCATTTCGATCAACTACACCAGCGGCACCACTGGCGTGCCCAAAGGTGTGATGTACACCCATCGTGGCGCATACCTCAATGCCATTGGCGAAGTGGTTGAACACGGCCTGTCGTACCGATCGGTTTACTTGTGGACGCTACCCATGTTTCACTGCAACGGCTGGTGCTTCACCTGGGCGATTACGGCCATGGGAGCGCGGCACATATGTCTACCCGAGATGAATGCCGAACGTGCTGTCAAGCTAATCCAGGATGAGGGCGTCACTCATCTATGCGGTGCGCCGATCGTGGTGCGCACGCTCACTGAGTACTGCTCGCACCGTGGCATTCGGTTCCGCGACGGACTCAAGATGGTGATCGCGGCAGCGCCTCCACCACCAGCCGTGATCCGGGCGGCCGAAGCGATTGGTATCGAATTGACGCACGTCTATGGGCTCACCGAAACCTATGGGCCGCACTCGGTATGTGCCTGGCACACGGATTGGGACAATGTGCCGTTGGAAGAGCGTGCACTGCTCAAGGCGCGCCAGGGCGTACCTTACACGGTTTTTGGGACAGACATGCGGGTGGCGGATGAAGACATGCACGATGTCCCCGCTGACGCACTCAGGGTGGGAGAAGTAGTGATGCGCGGGAACAACGTGATGCTGGGCTACTACCTCGAACCAGAGGCAACCGCCACCGCATTCCGCGGCGGCTGGTTTCACTCCGGCGATCTGGCGGTGATGCACCCCGACGGTTATATCGAGGTGCGCGACCGCGCCAAGGACATCATCATCTCCGGGGGAGAGAATATTTCCTCTCTTGAGGTGGAGCGCGTGCTGTACGAGCATCCGGCGGTGCTGGAGGCGGCGATAGTTGGCCGGCCCGACGAGAAGTGGGGTGAAGTGCCGCATGCCTACGTGCTGCTCAGGGAAGACGCACTGGTCAGCGAGCAGGAATTGATCGAGTTCTGCCGTGAGCGCTTGGCGCACTTCAAGTGCCCGAAAGCGATACACTTTGGTGCATTGCCCAAAACTTCGACGGGCAAGATCCGCAAGAACGTGCTGCGACACCAATCGCGCGCCGCTGGAGAAGGAGACTCGTGATGCCTGAAACGCAAGCCACCACCATGACGCCTGCCAAGTACCAGAACATCCTGTTCGACATCGAGGGACAGATTGCGATTGTGACCCTGAACCGGCCACAGCGGCGCAATGCTTTATCGCTGGAGTTGATGACGGAGCTGATCGAGTGCTTGAACGAAATCGGGCGCGACCGCTCCTTGCGTGTCGTGCTGTTGCGGGCGGCAGGCAAAGTCTTCTCGTCCGGTCACGATTTGAGCGAGATGGTGGGACGCAACATCAACGAGTACCGCCAGGTGTTCGATGTCTGTACCGAGCTGATGACGAAGGTGCAATCGATTGCTCAGCCAGTGATCGCAGAGGTGCAAGGCATTGCGACAGCAGCCGGATGCCAACTGGTGGCGACCTGCGATTTGGCCGTGGCCTCCGACCAGGCTGCGTTTGCGACGCCAGGCGTTAAAATTGGGCTCTTCTGCACTACTCCTATGGTGGCCCTCGGCCGCGTCGTCGGGCGCAAGCGGGCACTACAGATGTTGCTAACCGGCGAAATGGTTCCAGCGGCGACGGCAGCGGAATGGGGACTGATCAATATGGTCGTGCCGGCCGAGGAACTGGCAGAGCAGTGCCACAATCTCGCCACTCGCATCGCCGAAGCCAGCTCGCTGACGGTTGCGCTGGGCAAGCAGGCGTTTTACACCCAGATTGATCTTGACCAGCCTAAAGCCTATGCCTATGCCAAAGAAGTGATGAGCATGAATGCTCTTGCCGCCGACGCGCAGGAGGGTATCTCGGCATTTCTGGAAAAGCGGCGTGCGTGTTGGACGGGGAAGTAGGGCGCTCCTCTCTCCGAAGCCGGTTGCGGGTCAACTTCCTGTTTGCCGACAATCCAGTCGCTATCTCTCAGCCATCCGATGTGGCTCTGAAGTGTCACAGCATTCTCCGTGTTACGTTTATTTCCGAAAGCCCTCCTACAGTATGCTGGAGCGGTTCGGCTGTTCTGCTTCAATAACAAATCCGAAACATCGTTGAGGTTGCGGGAATGAAGGCTACGGCAAAGGTTGCGGTGTTTGATACCACTCTGAGAGATGGCGAACAGGCAGCGGGAACCCGCCTGGGGAGCCGTGACAAGATTAGGCTGGCACGCCAACTCGCCCGGCTGAAGGTGGATATTATCGAGGCTGGCTTCCCCGCGTCTTCTCCGGAAGACTTTGACGCCGTCCGTAAGATTGCGCAGGAGATCAAAGGGCCTACGATCTGCGCCCTGTCCCGCGCGGTCGCCGCCGATATTGAGTCCTGCGGGAAGGCGCTCGCCAAGGCCGCTCGCCCCCGCATTCACACCGGCATCGGCGTTTCTGACATTCACATCATGGGCAAGTTCCGCGACGAGCGCTATGGCAAGACGCTCGAAGGTAAGCGGGCAAAGCTGGTGGCGCTGGCCGTGGATGCCGTAAAGCGTGCGCGCAATTGCGTTGGCGACGTTCAGTTCTACGCCGAAGACGCCGGCCGCGCCGCACCCTTATACCTTTTCGAGATGTTGGAGGCGGTCATCGATGCGGGCGCAACGGTCGTCAATATTCCCGACACCACGGGCTACACCGTTCCCGAGCAGTACGGTGAACTGATTCGCGGCATTCGCAACAACGTTCCGAACATTGCGTGCGCAACCATTAGCGTCCATTGCCACGACGACCTTGGTCTCGCGGTGGCTAACTCCCTGGCAGGCATTCGCAACGGTGCGCGCCAGGTGGAGGGGACAATCAACGGAATCGGCGAGCGGGCCGGCAACGCCGCGCTGGAAGAGATCGTCATGGGCATCCGCACCCGCGCCGACTACTACGGAGTGAGCACCGGAGTCGAACCGCGCGAGTTCTTCCGCACCAGCCGCATGGTCGCCGACCTGCTCGGAATGCCGGTCCCAGCCAATAAAGCCATCGTCGGTTTGAATGCGTTTGCGCATAGTTCCGGCATCCATGTGGACGGATTTTTGAAAGATCGGCAGACCTACGAAATCATGCGTCCCGCAGACGTTGGATTTACCGGGAGCCGTGTTGTCCTGACGGCGCGTACGGGCCGGGCCGGGCTTCGCTCACGGCTGGAGAAACTCGGCTACGAACTCTCCAAGCAGGAGCTTGACACCATGTACCAGCGCTTCCTTGTAGTGGCGGATAAGAAACAGGAAGTGCTCGACGAAGACCTGGCCGCGCTGGCTCACGATGCATTGCCTCCGGCCGAGCAGAACCTGAAGCTGGAATACCTGCACAGCTACAGCGGCACGACGGCGATTCCGACAGCAACCGTGCGCCTGCTGGTGAACGGCAAGCCGAAGGAAGGAGCTTCGATTGGCGACGGGCCGGTCGATGCCGTGTACAAGGCGATTGCGGGACTCACCGCGACCCATGCGAAACTCTTGCGCTATGACATTCGAGCCGTAACCGAAGGCACAGAAGCGATGGGAGAGGTGACTGTACACCTGGAGATCGGCAAACGCCGCGTAATGGGTCGAGGTGCTTCCACCGACATCATCGAGGCCAGCGCGAAAGCGTATGTGGACGGCCTGAACCGGCTGGGCTGATTCGTTGGCCACGGTGAGATGGCACTTCAAGGCTTGTCGAACGGTGCTTTGCGGGACATGCACGAGGCGCGCACGGAAATGTTCGGCGAGAAATGAGGCAATCGGCGCGCCGACACTTTGTCATGGAGAAGTTTGGGCTCGACTTGGCGGGCAGTTATCCCAAGGCCAGCTTGTGGGAAGTTTCACCACATAGGTAACGAGAAACGCCCGAGTCGCCATGAAGCTCCTGTATTGTTGGCCATCTGGGGATGAAGCAGATCGGTTGGAGAGTGTCATAATGATTTCGCCCATCCTCCGTGTAATGAACCTCTTCAGGATCGAGAGCGGATTCGAGACAGCCCTCCGTCGACGCCAATCACCTGGCCGGTGACCCAGCTCTGCGCGGGATCCAGTAGCCACTCGATCGCTGAAGCGATTTCATTTGGTTCTCCGATCCGGCCGAGGGCGTGCATACCGGCTGAAGTCTTGGCCATCATTTCATTCTGCAGCAGCTTGGCGGTGAGAGCAGTGCGAATCATCCCCGGCGCCACACAGTTGACCCGGATTCCCTTTGAAGCGTAAGACGCGGCAGTGGCGAGCGCTAAACCTTCGATTCCAGCTTTGGCCGCCGAGATAGCTTCATGGTTGGCCAGTCCGATGCGAGCCGCGGCCGTGGAGAGCAGCACAATGGAACCACCTTGCTGTGCCATCGCCGCCGTGGCAGCTCGAACCGCCGCGAAGGCCGATTTTAGATTGGTTGTGATCGTGGCATCCCATTCCTCTTCGGAGAGAAGGTGCGCAGGCTTCAGGAGAAGGGATCCCACGCAGTTCGCTACACCATTCACCTGGCCGTAAAACTCGATTGCCTGCCTAATGCACGACTCCACCTGTCGCAGATTGGTGGCGTCCAGGGGAAACGTCTGCGCGCCAAGTTCCGCTGCCAGGCTGGCCAGACGCGCCTCGTCTCGGCCTGCCAGCAGCAGACTTGCGCCTTTCCTGGCAAGGCGGCGACAGAGCGCAGAGCCCACTCCTCCATACGCTCCCAGCACTACATACGCACCATTCATGTCAGCATCCCCCTTGAGCCGAGACAATATAGGTGAGCAGGAAGATCATGAGTCTCCATGAACACACGTTGTGTGGAAGAGGCAGTCCGTGAGTCTGCCTGGCGTGGCTGTGGCTTCTTTGTCCAGCCAGCGTCAGGAAATTACTGCGGACTGGATCTTGTCGAGGGCGACGTTTACCAGTGACACCGCCGCCCGTTGTTTCGTCAGCACGAGCTGCATGTCTCCTATGTGACGCTCGCGGAAAGCTCCCTCGCAGTAGCTGAGGTAGTACTCCCACATGCGCAGGAACCGCTGGTCGAATCCCAGCGCCTTCACCTCTTCCAATCGCAGCATGAATCGTTCCCGCCACTGTTTCAGCGTCTCGGCGTAGTGCAGGCCGATGTCTTCGGCGTGGAAGAGCGAGAGCCCGGTACAACGCCCCAAGCTGCGGAGAATCTCCGCTACCGACGCCAGTTCCGAGCCGGGGAAGATGTACTTCTGAATCCAGTCGCAGCGCTTCCGGTACACCGGGAACTTCTGCTCATTGATGGTGATGGTCTGCAGTACCATGCTGCCGTTGGCCTTCAGCAGCCGGTCGCAAGACCCAAAGTACGTGTCATAAAATCGCAGGCCCACCGCTTCGAACATCTCGATGCTGACGATCTTGTCGAACTGGCCGCGCAAGTTCCGGTAGTCCTCAAGCAAGAGCGTGATGCGCTCGCCGTTCGCACCCATTCCGGCAAACAATTGCTTCGCGCAGTCATGCTGCTGGCGGCTGATGGTCGTAGTGGTGATGCGGCAGCCGTACTTCTTCGCTGCATAGGCTGCAAACCCGCCCCAGCCTGTGCCGATCTCCAGCACGTGATCGGAAGCTCTCAGGTCGAGCTTGCCGCAGATCGTTTCGTACTTTTGTAACTGCGCTTGTTCGAGGCTGCCGTCCGCAGCCCGGAAATAGGCGCACGAGTATGCCATCGTGGAGTCAAGGAACAACTTGTAGAAGTCGTTCCCCAGATCGTAGTGGTAGCTGATGTTGCGCCGGCTGCCCGACAGGGTATTGCCGCGCAGGCGATGGCGAACGGAATCGGCCATCGAACTCAGCGCGGAGAACAGCTTGTTACTACTCTCCACTTGGTTGAGGTTGCGGACTGCCAGCCGCACCACAGCAACCAGATCGGGCGATGACCAGTCGCCATCCATGAAAGCCTCGCCCACGCCGATATCACCGCCGAAGAGCGCGCGCCGGTAGAAGTGTTCGTTGTGGACGACCAGCATCGCCCGCATGTCGGCGTTCGCAGAACCAAAGCAGTAGGTCTCCTCCGGGCAAACCAATTCCAGGAACCCTTCCTCGAGACCACTCAGCAACTGCAGGAACAGGCGTTTGGGTAGCGGGTGTTTCATTCAATGCTCCAGGATGCGCCCACCGAGCGCGTGTTGGCGGGGGTGAAATTTCCGGGCCCCGGATGATGAACGACGGGAACCTTCTTCAGCCAGAGTCGCACCGCTTCCCAGTGAATGGCCACGACGGTCTTTGCGGTCACCCAGGGGAAGTGCATGAGTGCGTAGCCCAGCCATTGTGCCGACCACGGTCGCCGGGCGAGCTTTAGTGTGCCGTCAAACACCGACTTACTGCCCTCGGCGACGTTGGTCTGGATCGTTAAAGCCGAGTCCGGAGACGTGAAGGTCCAGTGGTAGCTGCAATCCATGCTGATGAACGGGGAAACATGGAATGTCTTATCGAATTCGTAGCTGCGTGAGGTGTCTGAGGCACCAGTCTGGCACGCGGCCGATAGCCAGTAATTCTGTGTCTCGCCAAATGTGTTCTTCACCTCAGCCATGATCAACTGCAGCCGTTCGTCAGAATCGTAACAGTAGAAAAACGACACTGGATTGAAGTTGTATCCCAGGTAGCGCAGATGAGTGAGCAGGAAGATCTTTCCGTCAGGTAAGCTGACTCCGTGCTGGGTCGCATCTTCCGCCAGCCGCTCGCGCAATGACTTTCGCGTGTCGCCGAAGTGGTCGGATTCATGGAAGCTCGCCCAGTTCCAACCGTTGTAGCTGGCCAGGCGCGAAACCTCCATAAGCTCAGGGACGCGG
>Ga0208714_1000414_pt1 | contig 12302 bp, 11 predicted proteins | sample NGESurshal072012_3_FD_184461 | JGI IMG/M metagenome (GOLD analysis project Ga0208714, IMG submission 184461) | Arctic peat soil microbial communities from Barrow, Alaska - NGEE Surface sample 415-1 shallow-072012 (SPAdes) | ecosystem: Environmental > Terrestrial > Soil > Wetlands > Peat ... | reverse complement strand
GGCGGGCGCGGGCGCGAAGCCGACGTGGACGCTCTTTTCCATCATATGCGTGGAATAGAGCGTCCACGTCCTGGGCCGCGGCCCCGCCCCCCGGGGCGCGCTACTTCGGCAGCGGCGCGCGGGTCAGATGCGGGTAGTAGCTCGACGGGTTTGTCGGGGCGTTGCTGGCCCAGTTGAACGCCGACTGGACCTTGCAGGGCAGGTTCCCGAGCCCGAGAGCAGCGGGATCTGCGACGGGTTGTTCACGTTGTTGCAGTCGGAGGACAGCAGGTCGGTGGCGAGGTTGTTCTGCTCGCCCCGCGAGCAGTACGTGTTGTGGCGGTTGGTGGGCTCCCGCACCGACTGGCCGAACACCGACTCGTTGTTGATCGGCACGACGGCGCGCAGGTAATGGGCGGTGCCGACCGCGGCGCCGGTGGCGTCGGAGGTGGTGTTGGCCGGCGCGACCGCCTGCAGCGAGGCGCCGAGGTTGGACATCGCGGCCTGCAGCTCCCCGCCGTAGAGGCCGAGGAAGTTGATCACCGGCGTGATCTCGCGCGCGGCGGGCAGCACCGCGGTGAGGGGTTGCCGAGGGTGGTCAGCACGGTGCCCGTGTTGTTGATCAGGCTCTGGAGGCTCTGCTGCTGGTCGTTGAGCACACCGATGACGGCGGTCAGCTCCTGGACCGCCGGGTCGAGGTTGCCGATCGCGTCGTTGAGATCCTGGCCGCGGCCGCCGATGGCCGTGAACGTGCCCTGGAGCAGCGCCGGTTAGGAAGGCCTCGCGGCGGGCAGCCTACGGCTGATCGGGGGAGGGGACCGGCTGCTCTGACGGCCGTCCTCCGCCGGCTCGGCGGTAGTTCCTATACTTTTTGAAGCATGAGTGTCTTCAGGAGACTTCTGGGGTTTCTGCGCCCGTACCGGGTCGGTGTCGCGTGGTCGTTCGGCCTCGCCGCCGGCGCGATGGGCGCGACCGTCCTGATCCCCTATCTCACCGGTCGGGCGATCAACGCGATCGGGTCCCACGACAAGCACGCGCTGACCATGTGGGCGATCGCGATCGCGATCGCCGGCCTCGCCCGGCTCGGGCTGAGCGTGTTCCGGCGACTGCTCGCCGGTCGCGTGTCGCTGGGGGTCGAGCTCGATGTGCGCAACCGGCTCTACGAGCAGCTGCAGCGGCTCGAGCTGTCGTTCTTCGACCGCCAGCAGACGGGGCAGCTGATGTCGCGCGCCACCGTGGACCTGCAGGCGGTGCGCTTCTTCCTCGGCTACGGGCTGATCTTCATCGCCCAGTCGGCGCTGACAATCGCGCTGGCCGCGGTGGCGATGTTCCTTCTCCAGCCCGGGCTCGCCGCGCTCGCGCTCATCCCGGTGCCGTTCGTGGTCGCGATCGCCGACCGCTACGGGCACAAGTCGCGACCCGCGGTCCAGGAGGTCCAGCAGCGGATCGCGGAGCTGACCGCCGAGGCGGAGGAGAACGTCTCGGGCGTTCGCGTGGTGAAGGCGTTCGCGCAGGAGGAGCGTCAGCTCGATCGCTTCACCGGGTCGGTCACGCGCGTCTTCGACCAGGCGCTGCTCGCGGTCCGGATCCAGGCCCTCTACACGCCGCTGCTCAGCTTTCTGCCCAACCTCGGCCTGGCCGCGATCCTGCTCGTGGGCGGCCGTGAGGTGATCCACGGCTCGTTGTCGCTGGGGTCGTTCACCGCCTTCTACGCCTACTTGCTGATGCTGATCTCGCCGATGCGCACGCTCGGGTACATGCTCGGGGCGGCGCAACGGGCGACGGCATCGGGCGCGCGCATCTTCCAGATTCTCGACCGCGCGCCGGCGATGACCATCCCCGAGGGGGCCCCGCCGCTGCCCGCGGGCCGCGGACGGGTGCAGCTCGCCGGCGTCGGGCTCACCTTCGAGGGCTCGTCGCGACCGGCGCTCAGCGACATCGACCTCGAGGTCGAGGCCGGCAGCATCCTGGCGCTGGTCGGCGCCACCGGCGCCGGCAAGACGGCACTCGTCTCGCTGCTGCCGCGCCTGTACGAGGTGACCGAGGGCAGCGTCCGCATCGACGGGGCCGACGTCCGCGACATCGACCCGGTCAGCCTGCGCCATCAGATCGCGCTCGTGACCGACGACCCGTTCCTGTTCTCGGCCACGGTCCACGACAACATCGCATACGCGCGACCCGAGGCAACCCGCGAGGAGGTCGAGCGCGCCGCGCAGGTGGCCCAGGCCGACGGCTTCATCGAGCGGCTACCGTCCGGCTACGACACGCTCGTCGGCGAGCGCGGGCTGACGCTGTCCGGCGGCCAGCGCCAGCGGATCGCGATTGCCCGCGCCGTCCTCGCGGACCCGCGGATCCTCGTGCTCGACGACGCGACCTCCTCGGTCGACGCCTCGACCGAGAACGAGATCAAGCAGGCCCTGCGCGACGTGATGGCCGGCCGCACCACCTTCATCATCGCCCACCGCCTCTCAACGATCGCGCTCGCCGACGAGATCGCCGTGATCGAGGACGGGCGACTCGTCGCGCGCGGCACCCACGATGAGCTGTTGCTGCGCTCGCCGCTGTACCGCGAGATCGTCGAGAAGGGCATGCCCGATCAGGTGTTCCTGAACGAGAACCCGCGCGAGGCCGAGGTGGCGGGGCTATGAGCGCGGTCAGCCAGGACTCCGGGCGGATGAGCGAGATCCGGCGCCGGCTGCGACAGACCTCGGGTCGCGGGCGCAAGCTGCGCGGTCTTGTCGAGATCCTGGCGCCGTATCGCTGGCGGGTGCTGGCGATGTTCGTCGCGCTGGTGCTCGCGACGGCCGCCGCGCTGGCGCCGGCGCCGCTGGCCAAGCTGGCCATCGACAACGGGATCCAGAAGCACGACGTGCACGCCCTCGATGTGATCGTGGCCCTGTTCGTGCTCTCTGCGATCGTCTACGCGGTGGCGTCCTACGTCCAGACCTACCTCGTCGGGTGGGTCGGCCAGCGCGCGCTGCAGGACCTGCGCCTGGCCCTGTTCGAGCACCTGCAGTCGCTGTCGATCGGCTTCTATTCGCGCAATCGGGCCGGCGTCATCATCTCCCGGCTGACCAACGACGTCGAGGCGCTCGACCAGCTCGTCTCCGACGGCATGGCGACGCTGATCCAGTCGGGTCTTATGCTGATCGGCGTCGTCGTGATCCTGTTCGTGATGGATCCGCACCTCGCGCTCTTGACCTTCATCGCGCTGCCGCTGCTGGCCATCGGCGGGTTCATCTTCCGCATCGCCTCGGCCGATGCGTATCGCCTGACGCGGGAGAAGATCGCGTGGATCACCGGCTACCTGCAGGAGACGCTGTCGGGGATCCGGGTCGTGCGGGCGTTCGGGCAGGAGCCGCGCCACATCGCCCGCTTCCATGAGCTCAACGACGACAACCGCGCGGCCAACATGACCACAGTCAATCTCAACGCCGCCTACTTCCCCGCGGTGGAACTGCTGTCGGCGCTCGTGACCATCGAGATCCTCGTCGTGGGAGGGATCGCGGCGATCAACGGGAGCACCTCGACCGGTGTCGTGTTCGCGTTCGTGGCGGCGCTCAACAATTTCTTCGACCCGATTCAGCAGCTGTCGCAGCTGTACACGACGTACCAGTCGGGTATGGCCGCGCTGGACAAGATCTTCGAGCTGATGGACGAGCAGCCCGAGCTCAGCGACCAGGCGGGCGCGCTCGACCTGCCGCGGGTCAAGGGCGGCCTGCGCTTCGACGACGTCTCATTCCGCTACGGGACCGACGACGAGGGCGCATGGGCGCTGCGGGACATCGACCTGACCATCCCGCCGGGCCAGACCGTGGCGCTGGTCGGCGAGACCGGCGCCGGCAAGTCGACGTTGGCCAAGCTCGTGGCGCGGTTCTACGACCCGACGCTCGGCAGCCTGCTCGTCGACGGCCACGACCTGCGGTCGGTGACCGCCGAGTCGCTGCGCTCCCAGATGGGAATCGTGCCCCAGGAGGGCTTCCTGTTCAGCGGCACGGTGAAAGAGAACATCGCCTTCGGGCGCCCGGGCGCGACCGATCGGGAGATCGAGACGGCGGCCGAGGCGATCGGCGCCCACGGCTTCATCACCGGCCTCGAGAACGGCTACGACACCCAGGTCGGGGAGCGCGGCGTGCAGCTCTCAGCCGGCCAGCGCCAGTTGATCGCCTTCGCCCGCGCGCTGGTCGCCGACCCGCGCATCCTCGTGCTCGACGAGGCCACCTCCAACGTCGACGTCCACACCGAGACACTGATCGAGCAGGGCCTGCGCCGGCTCGTCGCCGGGCGCACCGCGATCGTGATCGCCCACCGGCTCTCGACGATCCGCCACGCCGGGCGGATCGTCGTGATCGAGCACGGCCGGATCGTGGAGCAGGGAACGCACGACGAGCTGCTCGACGCACAGGGCCACTACTGGCGGCTGTATCGCGACTGGGCCGAGCAGGCCGCGGCGTAGCGGCCGCGCGCGCCCCGGGGTGCCCCGCCCGCACCGCGCGTCGTGCGCCGTGACGGCTGGCCGGATAGTCTCCCGCTCCGATGAGCGAGGATCGGGTCAGGATCGAGACACGCGACCACGTGGCAGTCGTCAGGCTGACCCGCGCCGAGAAGCACAACGCACTCGACATCGCCATGTTCGAGGCCATCGTCGGCGCCGCCGAGCAGGTCGCGGCGCAGACGGGTGTCCGCGCGGTCGTCCTGCACGGCGAGGGCCCGAGCTTCTGCTCCGGGCTCGACATCGCCAGCCTGATGTCGGCCCCGAGCGGACTCGATGGCCTGCACGACCGCCTCCGCGCCGAGCCGCCGAACTGGTTCCAGCGGGCCGCCTACGACTGGGTGCGACTGCCCGTGCCCGTGATCGCGGCGCTGCACGGCAACTGCCTCGGTGGCGGCCTCCAGATCGCGCTCGGTGCCGACATCCGCTTCGCCGCGCCGGACACGCGGCTCTCGGTGATGGAGATCAAGTGGGGTCTCATCCCCGACATGTCGCTGACGCGGACCCTCCCCCGCCTCGTCTCGATCGACGTGGCCAAGGAGCTGACCTACACCGGGCGCGTCTTCAGCGGCAGCGAGGCCGAGGCGCTCGGCGTCGTCACCCACGTCACCGAGGATCCGCTCGCCTCGGCGCTCGCGCTCGCGGCCGAGATCGCCGGCCGCTCGCCCGACGCGGTGCGCGGCGCCAAGCGACTGCTCGACGAGGCATGGACCGGGTCCCCGGAGCAGACCCTGGCGCTGGAGGCCGAGCTCCAGTTCGGCCTGATCGGCTCCCCCAACCAGCTCGCGGCGGTCACCGCCGGGGTCACGAAGCAGCCGGCGCAGTTCACCGATCCGCCGGCGGCATAACGGTCCCGCGGAGGGGCCGCCCCCGGCCCAGGCGGGCCCATCGCGCAGGGACCCGTGCGCGAGGTTCTCAACTGGGGAACAGGGATTCGAACCCCAACTTCGACGTCCAGAGCGTCGCGTGCTGCCGTTACACCATTCCCCAGGGATCCTGGACCAGGCTGAGCCTCGCCGGGCGAGTATATGCAAGCACGACGGGATGCAAGCGTGCGGGCCGGGAGCGTCGGGAACAGCCTCGCACTTGCCCCGCGCCGTGAGCTACTGTCAGCACGATGAGTGTGCTCGGTCTGGCGACGCGGATGCCCTCGGCGGTGATCGGCCGCGTGCTGTCGGATCTCGCAGCGGTGGCGCAGCTGGCCCGCTTCGCGCCCGATCAGCTCGATCAGATGCTCGCGCTGGGCGAGGAGATCGCGGGGATCGGCCGGGCCGTGCTCCTGATCGCCGAGCGGCTCGACGAACGCGCCGATGCGATCCTGCTGCTCGGCGAGCGGCTCGATCTTCGCGCGGCGGCACTGCTCGAGATGGGCGAGCGCATGCACACGCTCGGCCGACAGGTCGACAGCCGGGGCGCCGAGATCGTCGGCAGCGCCACGCGGGTCGTGGAGACGGGCACGGAGCTGATCACCGTCCTGCCGGCACTGGAGCGCGCGCTCGACATCGCAATGCCGCTGGAAGGGGCGATCGATCGCTTCGGACGGCTCGTCGACCGCTTCCCCGGCGGCGCGCGCCGGCCCAGCCCGCCGGCTTCGCCCACGCCGCCGAGTCCGCCGCGCGAGAACCCGAACTCAGGCGATTAGACCATATGGAGGTCTGGCCGACCCGTCTGTCGAAGGTAGGCCGGCACCCCTCGCGCGCGTGTCGTGCGGTGGGTGAGACGCACCGAGGGTGATGACCTCGGTGGTCGACCACAAGACCCCATACGGAAGGAGTGCCGACCCATGGCGAAGGTTCGCAGTTGGGCTGGTCTGGACGTGCATGCGCGCAGCGTGCTCGCTGTCACGCTGGACGCGCAGTCGGGTGAGCTGCGCTCGCAGCGACTGCCGGGCGAGACCGCGAAGGTAGTGGAGTTCCTCGAGCGGCTGCCCGGCCCGACCCGGGCGGCGTATGAGGCCGGTCCGACCGGATACGGGCTCGCGCGCGCGTTGCACGCGGCCGGGATCGGGTGTGTGGTGGCGGCGCCGGGGAAGATCGAGCGCCCGGCGCAGGACAAGATCAAGACCGACCTGCGGGACGCCGAGCGGGTGCTGCGGCTGTTGATGATCGACGGGCTGCACCCCGTCCGGGTGCCGAGCATCGAGGAGGAGGCGCTGCGTGATCTCGTCCGCGCCCGGGAGGACGTCCGCGGCGATCTGATGCGCGCCCGGCAGCGACTGTCGAAGCTGCTGCTCCGCCACGGGATCGTGTACGAGGACACGAGCAGCACGTGGACGCAGAAGCATCGCGCGTGGCTGCGCTCCGAACAGCTCGACGGCGGCACGCAGGCAACCCTGCTCGATCATCTCGGCGCGATCGACACGCTCGAGCTGCGCCGCACGAGCCTGGAGACCGCGATCGCGGAGCTCGTCCCTGGCTCGCCGTGGGCGCAGACGATCGGTCGGCTGCGCTGCCTGCGCGGCATCGACACGCTCTCTGCCGTCGGCCTGGCCGCCGAGATCGGCGACTTCGACCGGTTCGACCGGCCGGGGAAGCTGATGAGCTACCTCGGCCTGGTGCCGTCGGAGAACAGCACCGGCCAGACCCGACGGCAGGGATCGATCACCAAGACCGGCTCACGACACGCCCGCCGGCTGCTCGTCGAGGCCAGCTGGCATTACCGCAAGCCCCCCGCCCGCGGCATCACACTGCAACGCCGTCAGGACGGCCAGCCTGCCCACATCGTCCAGATCTCCTGGCAAGCGCAACAGCGCCTGCACCGCGTCTGGCAACGCCTCGACACCCAACGCGGCAAGCGACGCACGATCGTCGCCGTCGCGGTCGCCCGCGAGCTCACCGGCTTCTGCTGGGCACTGGCCCGCGCCGACTGACCGGGGAACGCCTCACGCCACGTCGGTCGAGAAGGGCGGCAGGAACCAGCCAACGCGCGAGAGCATCAGCGATCTAACTATGAGCAGCCGGCACGCCGGCCCAGGCTCGATCTTAGACGGCACTGGCTCTCACGACGAAACCCGGTCCTGCGGCGAGACGAACCGCGTATAAGAGTCTGACCGCGCGTCGCGCACCCAAGATGTCACGGCCAGGCCTGCCGCCCCTCTCGATCGACAAGATGCCCGCCACAGTCGCGGGCATCCGGCGTTCAGCCCTTGACAAAACTCTCTCCATAAGAGTTAGAGGGTCGCGAGGTCGGTGTCGAGGTCGGCCAGCGCCGACCCGTCGCCGAGCGGGGTGCGCCCGGCGATCAGCCGGCGCGCGTGCTCGAGGTCGTCGGAGTGCCCGACGGACAGCGCCGCGGCCAGCGCGCCCTGAGCCAGGTACCAGACGCTGAACTCGCCCTGCTCGACCTGACCGCGCACGACCTCGCGGTCCCAGCTCGAGGCCGGCCCGACGTACTCGAGCGAGGCCCAGTCGGCGAGGTCGGAGAAGAAGTAGGGCACGACGTCATGGGGCTGATCGCGGCCGAGCATGTTGAGCGCCGCGGTCTTGCCCTGGTTGAAGGCGACGTCCCAGTGCTCGACCCGGAGCCGGCGTCCACCGTGGACGACGCTCTCGTACTCGGCGATGTCACCGGCGGCGTAGATGCCGGGGACGGCACTCTGCAGCCGGGAGTCGACCTCGACGCCGCCGCTATGGCCGATCGTCAGCCCGGCGCCTCGGGCCAGCGTCACGTCGGGGACAGCGCCGGCGCCGATCACGACGGCGTCGGCGGCGAGCTTGCGGCCGGACTTCAGGACGACGTGGGTGACGCGGTCGCCGCTGCCCTCGAAGGACTCGAGCTCCTCGCCGCCGTGGACCGTGATCCCGTGCTCCTCGAGGCGATCCTGGAAGAATCGGCCGGCCGTCTCGCCGAAGGTTCGGCTCAGCACGACGGGCTCGATCATCGCGATCGAGCACTCGCTGCCGAGCACAGTCAGCGACGCCGCCACCTCGGTGCCGATGTAGGACCCGCCGATCAGCACCACGCGCTTGCCGGCCGCGTCGGCACGGATCGTGTCGCTGTTGCCGAGCGTGCGCAGGTAGTGGATGCCCTCGAGGTCGCAGCCGGGGACGTTCAGGCGCCGGACGTTGGCCCCGGTGGCGATGAGTGCCCGGCCGAAGCCGACCTCGTGCTTGTTGGCGAGCCTGACCGTCTTGGCGCCGGTGTCGAGCTTCATCGCCGAGACCCGCGTGAGCGCCTCGACCGCGTTCTCCTCGTACCACTCGGGCGGACGGAACAGGACGTCGTCGCGCGACTCCTTGCCCTGCAGATACTCCTTGGAGCACGGCGGCCGGTTGTAGGGTAGGTCAGGCTCGCGGCCGACGAGCAGAATCGAGCCCTCGGCCCCCTCCTCGCGCAGCCAGCGGGCGCAGTTGCCGGCGGCCATACCGCCGCCGATGATCAGGAAGTCGACCTCGCGGTCAGCCATGCGCGCGAGCGGCGCTCACCGCTTGCCGTCCACTGCCGCCCCGGCGCGGGCGGCGAACTGCGGCGTGATGTCGTCCTCGAGCCCCGGGTCGAGGATCAGGAGCACCTGGTCGCCGGCCTGGATCACGGAGTCGGCCTTGGGCACAAATCCGGCGCCGCCACGTAGGACGGAGATGATCAGCGCGCCGTCGGGGAGCTCCACGTCGGCCACGCGGCTGCCGGCCGCGACCGAGCCCGCGGACACCTCGAGCTCGATGATCTCGAGCCGCTCCTCCTCGAGCGCGAGCAGCTGGACGAGCCCGTACTCGGGCACCTCGTGCTCGATCAGGCGCAGGATCAGGTCGGTGGCCGAGACGGCGGGCTGGATCCCCAGCAGCTTGAAGTGCTGGAGGTTGCGCGGGTTGTTCACGCGGGCGACGATCCGCTGGGCACCGTACTTCTCCTTGGCGACCTGGCAGATCAGCATGTTGTCCTCATCATCGCCGGTCACCGCGATGACGAGGTCGGCGCGCTGGATGCCGGCGCGTTCGAGCACCCACAGCTCGGTGGCGTCACCGTACTGAACGGCGTGCTCGAGCTCCTCCTCGACGACCCGGTAGCGCCGGTGATCGGACTCGATCAGCGACACCTCCTGGCCCTTGGCGATCAGCTCGCGGGCCAGGTTCCAGCCGACCTTGCCGGCTCCGGCGATGATCACGTACACGCGAGGCCTCCGCCGCTCATGGTGCCAGCGCCACGCGTTCGGCCTGGTCGATGGCGATCTGCGTGGGGCAGATCGTGTGCAGTCCCTGCTCCGCGTACCAGGCTGCGCGACCCGGGTCGGCCACCCGAACGACGACCCGGGGCACGTTGAAGCGTCGCTGGGCGATCTGAGCGATGACCAGATTCGTGTTGTCACCGCTGGTGGCGGCGATGAACACGTCGGCCTCCTCGATCCCGGCCTCGATCAGGCCGTCGACCTCGAGCGCCGCGCCGACCGTGAAACGGCCCCCCATGTCCTCCCACGTGCGCGTGGGGTCCTTGTCGAGGCGCTCGTGCGAGAGCGGGTCGGTATCGAGCACGGAAACCTCGTGCCCGGCCTCGAGCGCCCGCTTCGCGACCGCCGAGCCCACCCTCCCTGCTCCGGCTATCAGGATGAACATGTCTGGGACTCTAGCGGCGTGGATCAGCCATCGTGTACCTGTACGGGATCGTTGTCGGCATCGATCACCCGGTCGGCCGGAGGAGCGGTCAGGATCACTCGGCAGGGGGCCTTGCGGATGACGTATTTCGTGACCTCGCCGATGTAGTTCTCGAGCGGGCCGCCGGCGCCGCCGAGCAGTCCTCCCCCCCGCACCCGCGACGGCTCCTCGGCCGCGAGGACGATCGCCTCGACCCCGCGCCGCTTGGCCTCCGAGACGATGCCCTGGCCCGCGCGACGGGCGCGCACGAGCGCGGTGGCCACGGTCACGCCTTCGTACTCCTCCCCCACCACCTTGGCTCGGGAGAGCGCGTCGCGCGCGCGCTTGACCTGTGGCTCGGGCAGGCTCGCGTCGATCGGCAGCGCCATCGGCACCTCGAACACCCAGATCGCCTCGATCACGGCGCCCTCGGGGTTGGTGTCGTCGTGCTCGGGCCCGGCCAGCCGGCCCGCCGTCTGCACGATGTCGTCGTCCAGCGGGGTGCCGAAGATGGGCACGAGGATCGAGCCGAATTCCGGCTCGAGCGCCTCGTGGCGCAGCGCCCGATCCGGGATCGTGACCCTCCGGAGGATCGGCTTGCCTTCGACCTTGCGGTAGACCACGTACAGCGCCACGCCGGCCAGCAGCCACGCCACGCCGACATACCGGGCGCCGGTGTGGAACACGATCACGCTGATCCAGCCAACGCCCGCGAGCAGCGCGCCCAGGACGGCCGGCAGCGGGAGGCTGGCACCTCGGAACGGGATCGAGAACGGGATCCGGTACTGGCGCGGGCGGTCGGGCTCGCGGAAGCGCAGCGTGATTACCGCCACGTGAGCGATCGTGAACGCGAGCATGGCTCCAAACGCATAGATCCCGACCAGCAGCTCGAGATCGGTCGGCAGCACCAACGCCGCCGCGCCGAGCGCGGTCGCGGCGATGACCACGTACGGCGTGCCCCAGCGCTGGTGCAGACGGCCGATCGAGCTGGGGATGTGACGGTTGGTGGCCAGGGAGTAGCCCACGCGTGAGACGCCGAGCATCGAGGACCCGGCCGCGGCCACGAGCCCGAGCGCGCCGCCGATCGCGACGGCGTACTTGAGGGGGTCGGCGACCCAGGTCGGCTTGTACACCGAGACGATCCCGAGCACCGGGGCATTGATATGCGTCTGGCCGAGCGCGGTCATTCCGTGGTCGACCGGCAACGCGCCGACGCCGACGAGCGCGATCCCCACGTAGATCGTCACGATCACCGCCGCGCCGGGTCCGATCAGGCGGCGCACGTCACGCGGGGTCGCGCGAACCTCGCCGGCCAGGCCCGCGGCCGCCTCGAGGCCGGTGAAGGCGATCACGCCGATCGGCAGCGCGAACAGGAGATTGGAGACCGTGGGCGCGGTGCCAAGGTGAATCGTCGCTTTGAGGTGATCGGGGTGGAACGCGAGCAGCAGTCCGAGCACGATCACGCTGGCCTGGATCACCAGGTCGACCGCGGTGACGAGGATCCGGCGACGCAGCCGGCGCGCGCTGACGCCGGTGAGGTTGTCGATGGCCACGAACACGATCACACCCAGCGCGACCGCGATCTCGAGTCCGCCGCGGCCGATTGGGCCCCAGAAGGCGGCCAGGTAGCTCGGCACCGTGAGCGCGGTGACGGCGACGAGGATCGTGTAGTCGAGAACGATCGCCCAGCCGGCGATGAAGCTGACCAGCTCGTTGAACGCGTGGCGGGCGAACACCGCCGAACCCCCCCGCTCCTGGTGCAGTCCGGCCCCCTCGGCGTAGGTCATGGCCGTGAGCTGAAAGAAGATGCCGGCCGCCAGGAAGACGAGCGGGGTCAGGCCGTTCGCCCGGTGGGCGACCACGCCGAGCGCGAAGTAGACGGAGCTGACCGAGGTCGTGTAGACGACCGCGAACAGCGCCCGGTGACTGATCGTGCGTTCCTGCACTCAGCTAGCCGCCGCTCCGGAGTTGCACGTACAGCCGTGCCGCGCCGGCGACCACGAACAGCACCCCGAGGACGATGCCGGTGGCGATCACGGTGCCGCCGGCGGCCAGCGTCCTGATGATGAGGGCGATCCCGATCACGATCATGATCACCGACATCGTCCGCGTGGCGGAGCCGTGAAGGCGTTTCGGGTCGGGCATCGGACGCGAAGCGTAAGTGGTTGCCTAGACCCTATGGAGGATGATTCGCCGGGACGTTGAAGGCCGGACCTCATCGCATTTATGCGGGGGTTTGTCTGGCCGGAGATGGGCTCCGGCTGACC
>Ga0208714_1000411_pt1 | contig 12355 bp, 11 predicted proteins | sample NGESurshal072012_3_FD_184461 | JGI IMG/M metagenome (GOLD analysis project Ga0208714, IMG submission 184461) | Arctic peat soil microbial communities from Barrow, Alaska - NGEE Surface sample 415-1 shallow-072012 (SPAdes) | ecosystem: Environmental > Terrestrial > Soil > Wetlands > Peat ... | reverse complement strand
TGGGTTGCCTATCGAGCGTCTTAATCTGGCTCATTTTCTGGATCCACCAGCGGGCGCGACGGCGGCCAGGCGAGTCGTTGCCGAACTATCGTTTGCCGATTGAAGCGATCGCGGTCTTGCTTATCGGTTTGACCGGGCACCTTGGCGGCTTCTTGAGCGGCGTAAACGGGCCTGGCTAACAACGCGCAAGCAAGCATCAGGCGCGCAGCAAGAGGGCTGTCGGATCTTTTACCGCAGTGAGAATGACCGTTCTGGACCTCCCTCCTGACAACGAAATTGTAGTTCGTGTCAGGAACGAGACTTCGCAGCAACGCCGAATTTGCGCAAGATGTCTTCCATCAGGCACCAGTTTGTAATTCCTGATTGAAACAGATTCGCACCAACGAATGCGGTGAACCAATACCAGTTGTGATTCACCCAAGTCCCCAGCGCCAGTGACGCCAGCAGAAATATCCCCGCAATAATGCGGATGTAACGTTCCATGCTCATTTTCCACCTCGCTCACTCATAAAATAAAGAACCGGAACCGCAATGCGCGAAAGCAGGGTTGAAGCCACCTCTCCCGCCATCAGCGAAATCGCCAGACCTTGAAAGATCGGATCAAACAGGATGACACCGGCGCCCACCACAACTGCTGCCGCTGTCAACAGCATTGGCCGGAACCGCACCGCGCCGGCATCCACCACGGCTTCTTCCAAGGGCATACCTTGCTCACGTCGCAACTTGATGAAGTCCACCAGGATGATCGAGTTGCGTACAATGATGCCCGCTCCGGCAATGAATCCGATCATCGACGTTGCGGTGAAGAACGCTCCCATCGCCGCATGCGCAGGCAAAATTCCCACCAGCGTCAGCGGAATCGGCGCCATGATCACCAGCGGCGTCTTGAAGGACTTAAACCAACCGACGACCAGGACGTAGATGAGCACGAGAACCGCCGCGAAGGCCAGCCCCAGATCGCGGAACACTTCATAAGTGATGTGCCATTCGCCATCCCACTTCACGGCGAACTTTTTCGCGTCGGGGGGCTGAATGGCAGTGAATTGCTGGATCCCATAGCCCTCGGGGATTTTCAGGGCGTCGATCTTTTTTCCCAGAGTGCCAATCGCATACACCGGGCTCTCTTCGGCCCCGGCGACATCTGCGGTGACATAGACCACTTCGCGTTGATTTTTTCGGTAGATGCTCTTGTCAATCGTTCCTTCTTGCACTTTCACCAATTCGCCGAGCGGCACCATCTCTCCATCCGGAGCATTCAAGTACAGACCACGCAACGCGTCCACGCTCGAACGGCTCTCGCGCGAAAGTTGAACGCGGATTGGCATATCCTCGCGTTCACCGGGTTGGTGCAGCAGTCCGACCTGCGTCCCGCCCAACGCCATGGCCACGGACTGCGATACCTCTGCCGGGGAGATTCCGCGCAGCGCAGCCTTATCCTGCTGGACTTGAAAATCGAATTTCTTCTGGTCCGCGACGACGTACCAGTCGACATCCACAACTCCCGACGTCTGCTCAAAAATCCTGCGGAGCTGCCGCGCTACATCGATTTGTCGCTGATAATCCGGCCCATACACTTCCGCAACTAGAGTTGAAACCACCGGAGGCCCGGGTGGAACTTCCGCCACCTTCACACGTGCATTCCATTTTTTCGCAATCTCCTGAATGGGGCCGCGCATTTCTTTCGCGAGTTCGTGGCTCTGGCGATTGCGTTCTTCTACTGAACGCAGATTTACCTGAATGTCTCCTTGGTTCGGGCCCCGCCGAAGATAGTAGTGCCGCACCAGCCCATTGAAGTTGTATGGCCCTGAAGTTCCGGCATAGATCTGATAGTTGATGACCTCCGGCTGTGTATGCAGATAGGTGCCGATTTCTTGTTCCAGGGCAAGAGTGCGTTCGAGCGGTGTGCCTTCCGGCATATCCACAATTACCTGGAATTCACTCTTGTTATCGAAGGGCAGCATCTTCACGCGCACAGCCTTGAATGTGACCAAGGAGCAAGCGAGCAGCAGTAGCACGACAACGGTTGCCAGAAACGCCCAGCGCTTTCGGGGATTCTGCAGCAACGCGCTCATCCACTTCCGGTAGAGCTTCGTTGTCTTGCCTTCGGCTTCGCCCTCGGCATGTTTGCCGGTATGTCCGCGCAATAGTCTTAGAGCGGCCCAGGGTGAAACAACGAAAGCAACCATGAGCGAAAACAACATGGCGGCGGAGGCACCCACGGGAATTGGGCGCATATAGGGCCCCATCAAACCGCGCACCAAGGCCATGGGCAGGATCGCGGCAATCACCGCAAAGGTAGCCAGGATGGTGGGATTCCCGACCTCGTCCACGGCTTCGACCGCAACATCGCTCCATGACCTGCCCTGACTCTCCGGCAAGCGGAAGTGACGTACGATATTTTCCACCACCACGATGGCGTCGTCGACAAGAATGCCGATGGAAAATATCAGCGCAAAGAGCGTCACGCGGTTCAATGTGTAACCGTAGGCGTAAAAAATGAACAAGGTGAGCGCCAGCGTCACGGGAATAGCCAGCAGAACAACGCCGGATTCCCGCCAGCCTAGCGCCAAACCAACCAGGAGGGTCACCGAGATAGTCGCCAGGAAAAGATGTTTGAGAAGTTCGTCCGATTTGTGCTTCGCGGTCTGCCCGTAGTTTCGTGTGACGGTAACTTGAAGATCATTTGGGAGCACATAGCCGCGCAGTGAATCCACTTTCGCCAGAACATCTTCGGAGACGTTCGTTGCATTGGCTCCCTTACGCTTTGCCACTGCCAGGGTCACGGCGGGATATGTTCCTGCTGGCCCGTTTGCAGCCCCGCCTGTTCCGAAATAGACGTACTCCGCCGGCTCTTCCGGCCCGTCAGTTACGGTGGCCGCATCTCCGAGATCCACCGGCCGGCCACTCTGTACTGCAACCACAATTTTTCGCGCTTCCTCCGCGTTTTGCAGGAAGCTTCCCGCTTCCACCACGAATTCCTGATTTTCCTCGGCAAACGATCCTGCCTGTTGGCGCTGATTGCCTGCCTCAAGCGCATGCGCAATCCGCAATGGATTCAAGTGGAAGACCGCCAGCCTCTGCGGATTCAGGGTTATTCTCAGTTCGCGTCTTTGCCCTCCCAGCAGCGTGGTTTCCGAGACGTTTTCCACCTGCTTCACACTCTGCTGCACTTCAGCCGCAATTCGCCGCAGAGCAGATCCGTCGTAGCTCTTTCCCCAGAAGGTCATCGCCAGTATGGGAACATCGTCAATGGAGCGGGCCTTGATCAACGGTTGGCTGGCGCCCTGCGGTATCCGATCGAAATTCGCGTAGAGCTTGTTGTAGGTGCGAACGATCGCGTCCTCTTCTTTTATTCCAACGTAATAGCGCACAATTACCAGCGCGCTGCCTGGCTGGCTGGTGGAATAAAGATATTCGACGCCCGGAATTTCCTGCAGCAGGCGCTCCATCGGAATGGTCACGCGCTGCTCGACTTCTTGTGCCGATGCGCCCGGCATGTTCACGAAAACATCCAGCATGGGAACAACGATTTGCGGCTCTTCCTCACGCGGAGTCTGCCAGATGCTGAAAAACCCCAACAGCAGTGCTGCCACGATCACCAGAGGCGTAAGAGGTGAATCGATGAAACCGTGTGCGATTTTTCCAGCCAGCCCTCGCTTCACGGACGCCTCTCCCCACCCACTAACACAGAGTCGGACTTTTTCCCATCCAGTTCCTGGTTGCCCGGATTCAGAACCGCGACCTCTCCTTCATTCAGTCCGGACAACACTTCCGCATGGTTGCCGATCGTTTTCCCGATAGTGACCACGCGCCAGCGGATCAGGCCCAATTCATCCACAATATAGATCCCACGCAATTGTCCTCGGCTCACCAGCGCTTCGTTCGGCACGACGAGAACCCGCTTCTCTCCTCGCGCAAAATACGCCCGGCCGAACATTCCTGACTGCACTCCAACATCATGCGGCAAGTCCAACCTCGCCTTCACGGTATGCGATGCGGGATCTGCACCTGCCTCAATCTCCGCCACTTTGCCAGTAATCGGCGACCCGGGGAGACCATCTAGCTGAACGCGTGCCCGGGCATTCTTCTTTACCGTTCCCAGCGCTTCGGCTGGTAACGTGGATTCCAGTTGGAAGCGCGAAGTGTCCTCCAGTACAAACATTGGGGTTCCCGGCGAGACCAACGAGCCGGGTTCCACCGTTCTCCGGATCACTCGCCCAGCGAATGGCGCCACCACGCGCGCGTAACTCGCCACGCTCTCGGCGGCATGCGCTTCCGACTCGGCTTGTGCCACGCCTGCTTCCGACTGGCTTAAAGCCGCCGTTGCTTGTTCCAGATTCGCTTGTGCGGCCAGTTGTTTCGCCGCGATCTCGTCAAATTCCTGAGGGCTCACCGATTTTTGCTCCTTCAGGTAGCTGTAGCGGTCGTAGGTTTTCTTCATGACATCGGCTTGCGCTTGCGCCGCAGCTACGGCTTTCCTAGCCCGAAGCACTCCGGCGCTGGCTCCCCGTGAGGCTGCTTGCGCAGCGCTGCGGCGTGCAGACAATTCCCGCTCATCCAATTGAGCGAGCAATTGTCCCCGCTTTACGCTGTCGCCTTCCCGCACGCTTACCTGTAGCACCGTGCCCGTTGTTCTGGCTGCCAATTGCGCTGTGGACACGGCAATCACATTTCCGGGAGATTCCAATTCGTCGGCGACGAGCTGCATTTGCATTTTTTGCAGGTCCAGGCCATGCACAACTTCTGCTTTTTGCGGCGTGCTTTCCCTGCCGCCGCACCCGGCGGCAAATGTGGCCCCCGCGATAAGAACAATCCGCAATCTCTGTCGCATTGTGTTTCCCGCTCTCCTCTTGAAATTCATGGCTGACCGGTTCCGGTGATTAGTGCAGACTCCGGCGTGAGTACACCGGCTGCTCGCTCTAACTGCGCTCGAGCCACTTGCCGGTCTTGTAGTGCCGCCAGATAGCCCGTTCGCGCATCAAGTTGCGCCGTCTGCGCACGCAACAGTTCCGTCACCGTCGTCAGACCTGTGTCGTAGCGGTTTTGCACAATCCGCAAACTCTCTTTCGCCTGCTCGGATGCATCGCGCGCCGATGCCGCTCTCTGTGCCGCGGCATTCCCGTCCAGAAAAGCCTTGCGCACTTCCATTTGGACCCCCGAACGCAACCACTCCACGTTATGTTTGGCTTTGTTCGCATTTGCCATGGCTTCCGCGACACGAGCTTTCTGCGCGCCGCCCGCAAATACGTTGAAGTCCAGCCGCGCACCTGCTGTCCAATTCGTCCCCGAAGGACCGCCGAGCGTCATGGCATCGCGCTCTGCACTTCCGAACAGGCCGACTTTTGGCCCAAATTCAGCTTTGGCCGCTTTTGTTTCGTCGTGCATCGCCGTTTCCTGCAGTTGAGCCGCCCGAAGCCCAGGCCTTTGTTCCAGCGCGGTGCGAATCCATTCCTCAATGCTTTTTGCAGGCAACTCCGGTTCTGACAAAGTTGCTGCAAGTTCGGCCGGCGCGTCTAACGACATTCCCATCTCCCGCGCCAACTGCATTTCCGCAAATGCCAGATCGTTCGCTGCGCGAATTTGACGATCCTTCATCTGTGAAACAAATACTTTCGCGCTAAGAAGATCCGAATCCACCAGCAGTCCCGCTTTGTGCATTGTCTGCATGCGTTGCGCGCTCGCTTCCGCGGTCTTCAACGCTTCATTCGCAGCATTTGTGTTTTCTTTCAGCACCAATACGCCGTAGTAAGTTCTCACGACCTCCAGGATCAAATCCTGCCGCGCCTGTTCCGTCTCCAAATCGGCGGCGCTCACCAGGCGTTTTGCGCTGCGCTGGTGAAACAGAGTCTGCCCCGAATCAAATAGCCGCCATTGCCCGTCGAAGCTCGTCTGAAAGTTGTCCAGCGGAGCAGGGGTATTCAGATTGTTCAGATGAAAATCAGTGGCCGAAAACTGCCGCTGTGTCAGCTTGGTCGCGAAAACATAGACCGGGTTATTCCCGCGGGTGAAGTCCTGGTGAAAATCGAATCGCGGGAACCATGCGGCCTGCACCTGATGGAGTCTTGCGCGGGTTGCGTCTGTTTCGTCCGTGCTGGTTTGAAACGCCGGGTTCTGCCGCAGCGCCATTTGCACCGCCTGCTCCAAGGTGATGGAAATATTTGTAGTCTTCTCTTGCGCCTGCGCCCGTGATGGAGCCCAGAAAATCAGAATCGTGGCGATGAAAAGCAGCCAAACTAATTTTGTAACCGGTCCGAAATTCATAGTGATCCTCAGGCGGGAGTCCTCTCCGCGGCAGGCGCGGCTGGCAGCAAGCTAGTGGGTTCTTCGTGAATCTCGTAAACCGTTTCGAGTGCGGCGTTTTCTTTCAACATCGCTCCAACGGAACAGTATTTTTCCTCAGAGAGTTGAATGGCCTGTTCTACAGCGGTTTTGTCGATTGCAAAACCCGTCAGTATATGGCGCAGACGAATCGCCGTGAACACTTGAGGTGGCCGCTCCGCCTGGTCCGCCTCTACGTGCACCTCATAGCCGGTCAGTTTCTGGTGGTGTTTCTGGCGCAGCATCGTCACCACATCAAATGCGGTGCAACCTGCCAGGGCCACGGCGACCAGTTCGATGGGTTTTGCCCCCGTTGCTCCGGCGGCGTCATCTAGAAGGATGTGGTGGCCGCTGCCGGTTTCGGCAATAAATTGCCGCTGGGATCGCAAGGCCTGCGTAAGACTCACTTTTGCCGTGATCATGTTCCACTCCTTTACGTTCAACGTAACTGGCTGACTCTTCCTGTGAAGTCTAGTTGGTTTGTCTGGATTTCAGCGGGCACGTGTTGATTCCACAGAGCGACCACGCCAGGCAGTAGCCGAGTGCGGCCGTGAACAACGCAATGGCTCCGAGGATATAGGCGGCGATTGCCAGCCATCCGTTCACGAAATGGGTCAGTCCCAGCGTGATCAGAGCAATCCCCAACAGAAGACGCATAGTCCGATCGGTTGTTCCCACAATGCTGGTCATCAGTCTCTTGCTCCTCTGAATTGCGCGTCGTGGTGGCGCTGCAATAGAACAAATGCACTTGCTCGAGATTTGTTACAAGGTATTTCCCGCGATAAACCACAGGAAATGAAGATCGAGAAATTGCTGATAAGTGTTGGTCTTTCAATGAATTGCCGATGCGGGCCAAGGAGGGGACTCACGGCGCGCGGGCGTGGCAGGGGACAACTGTCCTAGGTTGGAGATTCATACCCTCGATTTAGGCACTCGATAGAGCTCGTCCTGGGAACACCACAACGGAAACCGCTTCGCAAGAGTTGAGTGTTGGATCAAAGCTTGTCTTCAAAAATGAGCTGTCTCCTGGGACTAGGCACTGTCCCGGTGACGGAGGTTCTCTGCTGGCACTCGGAAGTAAACGAAGCCATCCTGAATCCGGAGAAAACCGCTTCTCTGGTTGAAGAACTCCAGCGGGTCAATGCTCCCGTCCGGACGATGGCCACTTCGGTTGAGAATCTCCGCGTGAAGGGACTGATCTCCAAAGAGACCGCTGAACGGTGCGAAGGGATCGAGCGAAGCTCCTTCGCTCGCAGCTGATTCTAGACTCATCGATTCGTCGCGTCGCGGCTACTGCTACATCCGGTAAGCGAGCCCGAATCGTACAACAGCCTGAACAAGTTTGATCCTCGTGCACCTGCGTGGAAAGAGTGAAGATCGAGTGATTCTCGAGAAATGTAAGTACCAAGCGACAGGCGTCCGCGCAGTGGTTTCCCAAACCGCATCTCGCTCTGAGGTGATCTATGGTCATCTGGAGTGCTCTTAGCTGTTGTGAAGTTACCTGATTTGCAGCGGATTGCTAATTCAATCTGCCCTGCTTGTGCCCATCGCTGTTCACGCATTTTCAATAACTTAAGACGCTGTGATTCGCAGAGAATCACCTCATTTGGAGGTTTCTGTGCACCAATTGTGCTCCAGATTTTGCTCAGGAGATCACGGTTCTCGTCGTTAGTCGTACTTTGGCTTTGGCGGGTTTAGAAAACGAAAGAGTTGGCGCGGCAAGTTGCCCCGTTTGTCACCATGGGCTGCGGCGATGTGTGCCCCTACGTTCCCGACTTGAATAAGCTTGATTGGCCGTTCACCGCTCCAAGGGTCAGCCCAACGAAACAAATTCATGATGAGATTCGCCAACGGACAGCCGACCTGCCTCCCGGACCAAACTGGCTCTAATACGGCAGTATTCAGTCAGTTTCCTACCTTCATTTTTTGCCTAAGATTTCCTGCAATCCTGCTTGACTGGTTTCGGCCAGAGCTTCCGGGTCAAGGTGTCGCCCCGTAGCCATGAGCGCTGCCACACGGACTGTGTCGGTCACCTTGCCGAATAACCGGTCCGCAGCGTCCTGCAGTTCCGCACTTCGATTGCGGTGTAATTTCGACTGAAGAATCGTCCGATAGATCTTCTGCAAGTCCTCCAAGTGTTCCGAAAAGACTTCAATCGTGTCGTGAATGTAGAGAAGATCTTTCGCGCGGTCTCTGTAGTCCCGTTCGTGATGGATCAGAATCTTCTGAGCGAGGAAGCTCGTGGGGTTCGCTACCAGCACCTTCCTGGCTGGCGTAAAAGGGTATCCATCCTGTTCGCCGAGGCTGATTTTCCAGGGTTCCACCATCAGGATTTCGATGTACCGGAGTTGCTGCGAAGAAACGCCCCCGACTTCCCTTGTCGCCTTACGCTTTCCCTGGCGGTCATATTCACTTCCAATGAGCGGCGACAGAAACTCCACATAAAACCCACCCTCTGGCCCATAGTGATAGTGCGTTGTCGGCGGCCGATCTTCACCAACGAACTCTTCCTTGAACCCTGCCTTTGTCAGACGCTCTCTGACACTCGACTGCTCCATCTTGAGTTTTAGAGGGATGGCAACGTCGCCGTCCAGTGTCGTAATGGGAAGATATGGCAATTTTCTTGCGCGGGAATCCAGCCGGTACAAACGATGCGCCCAACCTCCGATCAGGACGGCTTGCCCGAGCCACGGATCGAGGGCTTCCACGAACTTCGCAAATGGTTCTAGGTTAGCGTTCTGCTCCGCCACTATTCGTTAGCCTCAAAGGCGGGAGCGAGAATTCTTCTGTAAATAAGGTCTGCCTGTTCCTTTCCACGCGAAGGATGTCCGGAAACGTCCAACCAAACCTGAACGATATCGCTCGATGGCACTCCGTCCTTTAAGACTACGCCTCTGAAAACACTCTCACGGTTAACGGGAACTCGTACATATGTATCGGCCTGGTTGTCCGCCCCCTTTGCCGACAATCCCAGTAAACTCAGCAGCTCTTGGTTCATTCGCTCTACATAAACGTGTGGTTCTGCCCCGTGAACAAAACCAACTCCGAGTTGCTCGGCCGCCGCGAATAGGCCCAAACAGGCCCTCGAATGTTTGGATGGAAGTTCATTCCTTGATTTGAGGCGTTGGTTTGGCGGTATGTCGCTCGCTGAGATATAAGAACGAAGAGCACCCGCCAGTGCACCTTTCCCTCGTTGTAGGATCATTCGCATCGGAACTTCCAAATTTCGCTTCTGTGCCGCTCCCAGCCATCGATTCACGAGTTCCTCCGCTCTCACGATGCGAAGGCGTCCAGAACTCTGTTCGAGGAATCCCTCCTTCGAAAACTGTTCGACGAAACGAAACGCGCTCATGACCGATACTCCAGCAGCGGCCGCCAGCTGCGAAGCTCCTTCGTAGTGGCCTCGCGGAGCCGAGAGATACGATTCCGGAACTGCGGGTGCCAGAAGGATTTTCAGCATCCATTGGTTCAGGTCCGAGAATAGTTGTGGGGCGTGCGCCCGCAGTTTCCGTGAAGGGACGGCGCTTCCCGGCCGGCGTTCCGAATCGAGAAACTCAAGATCAAAACCCGAGAAAGACCGAAACCCTTCGGAGTCCATCAACCCGACTGCTACGTGCGGAGCGAGCTTACGAAGGGAGGCTTTTGCCTGTTCTGCGATCGGCTCTGGAAGGTAGTTCGCAACCACAACAGCCACGGGAAACGGCTTGCCAGGCAACTGGTTCGATACGTAGGCTGCCTGCAGCGCCGCTTCCGAAAGTAGAGGAATGACGCGGTCCCGGCGCCCTTCCGAAGCCCGTTTGATCTCAAATACATAATTTTTCCCGGACCGTTCGGCGGCCAAATCGGCCCGAAGATGTTCGTCGCCCGGCTGTTCGAGGACCTTCCATCCCTGTTTGCGCAATAGGTCACCGAGAAGGCGTCCGAATTCGGCCTCGTTTGCCGACAAAGGGCTCGGAAAGTGGTTCGACATAAAACCTCACTTGGCCATGATAATTAACACGGCCTTGATAATTCACATGGCCATGATAATCATTTCTGATCAGAAGATCAACCTGCGTCTCGGCACCGCTTTCAGATAGTTCGGGTTGCACCACCCCCGCCAATTCGCGACCGATACTCCTCCCTCGACGCTTGATTTGTTCTGTTGACGCGATATGGGAGAGTCCGGACATTGGATTGAAACATTCGTTTCTCTTCCGCGACGAGAGCGCGCACATTCAATTCGCCTTTGAGGTTATACAAACAGTCTGCTCGCGCAGTAGCGAGACAGAAAAGGGGCTCTATGAGAATTTCCTCCCATCTCAGTTTTCCCGGGATAGGTATACATCGTGAACTGAAGAAAGCGCTCGAGGCTTACTGGCTCGGAAAAGTTAGATGAACCGCAACTGCTTTCCATTGGCAAGGCGCTGCGGGTGAACCATTGGGTTCTCCGCCTCCTACCATGCTCAATCCTCGTGGTAGCGTCCCATTCGCGAATCGGTCGGAACCTCCGCCAACATTAGGTGTACACCTCTTTCCGTGTTCCCTGCAAATCTGTTTTGCGGCCAACTGTCCTCAATTCCATACGTCATCCCGTCAGTTATCGAGCAATCGGTCCACCGCATATTCTGTTATTACGGGGAACGCCTATGTGTCGAAAAATCGCTCTCACCCTGCACGCTGCCAAAAATCATGACGGGCGATATCTTTCCGTTGGACATCGGACTCAACTTGTGACAGCGAAATGGGCAGCTTCGTTCGACGCCGCATATTCCGAATTTGTGGCGCAAGTCATGGACTTGCTCGAGCAGGCTCAGCGGAATTCGGCTCGTTCCGTCAATGCCAAACACACCGAACCAAGGAATCGGCCGCCGGCACGAATCAAGTACCTCTTCTCCACACTTCCTTCGCTGACTCTCGTCAGAAAGCTAACTTGCATGCCCATCTTGGCTAACCCTGCGCCTCATCGGCCCGCTTCTCCTGTGCAATGGCCTTTGCTGGGCTCCGATGAACGCCGCACCCCGGCGCCCTTGACAGCGCGAACGGACAGACGCCGACCTCAGCCATGAAGGCTCTTGCTCCTCCTGCGCGGCTCATGCCGCCCTCCGAGGAACAAAAGACAAATTTCAAACAGGAGGGTCTCATGCAAGAAACTGAAAAAAAACCGTTGTTTGACCTGGGTCAACTCGTCGCCACACCGGGCGCGTTAACCGTCCTTGAAAAAGCCGGACAGAACCCGATGGAGTTCCTGTCGCGTCATGTCACGGGCGATTGGGGCGAAATCCCCGAAGAAGACAGGCTGGAAAACCAATTCAGCTTGGAGAAAGGTTTCCGGCTCCTCAGCAGCTATCGCACAACCGTAGGCGACCGTCTATGGGTCATCACCGAATGGAATCGCAGCCATACCACGCTTCTGCTGCCTGAAGAATATTGATTCACAAAAAGCGAGAGAAAAAGAAGAAAACGGAAATGAATACGGCAGTCGCAAGTAACCGCAAGCGGTAGCAACCCTCCAACGGTGTCCTCAGTTCAGGACATTCCTCTCAATCTACTGGGGGAACGTTACCGGAACTTAACAGGGCAGCTTCCGTCTCCGTCGGTCTTAGGCGCCCCCATTGTCCTGCTTGGCGTTTTCTTCAGCCTTTAGGATGTGCTCCTGCCTCCCGCCTCTTACTATTATAGTATAACTAAATTAATCAACTATTATATGTCTCGCAGAGCCGTGCGCGAGGCGGTTTTCGTCAATTTCATCAGCTTTTCGCGGGTCAGCGTTCCCGCGAAGCTGCCGAGAATTTTGTTCAGGACTTTCTTTTGCCTCTGGTTCAGAGAAAGATCATTCTTTTTCAGATCCAGCCAGACGACTCTCTGGCGAGCGCACTGCTCGTGATTTGGTTCGAATGCTCAAACGCTCGGTCGAGGCATTCGAGGAACCATCCGAGCCATTCCGTGATGTCGAGCGAGCCCGACTGTGTTTTCTCCAGAATCTCGTAATAGCTCTTTCGCTCTTTGAGGATCTGCGACGACAGAGTGTAGAAACGCTGCGCACTGCCATCCGAGC
>Ga0208714_1000410_pt1 | contig 12359 bp, 10 predicted proteins | sample NGESurshal072012_3_FD_184461 | JGI IMG/M metagenome (GOLD analysis project Ga0208714, IMG submission 184461) | Arctic peat soil microbial communities from Barrow, Alaska - NGEE Surface sample 415-1 shallow-072012 (SPAdes) | ecosystem: Environmental > Terrestrial > Soil > Wetlands > Peat ... | reverse complement strand
ATCGCATCGCAGAAACGCTGCGGGTGCTGTTTTTCATGACGCTGGCGATCCTGGTGTTTAACTTCTATCCATTGACCGCAGTGATGATCGTGATGCTGGCGTTGCTCAACGACGGCGCAATTCTGTCCATCGCCTATGACAACGTTCACTACAAGGACAAGCCCGAGGCCTGGAACATGCGCCTGGTGCTGGGGATTTCGACGGTGCTGGGCGTCATCGGGGTCGTGGCTGCGTTTGGCCTGTTTTACCTTGGCGAGCGCGTATTTCACCTCGACCGCGCGCACATCCAAACGCTGATGTACCTGAAGCTATCCGTGGCCGGACATCTGACGATTTTTCTGACGCGCACGCGCGGCCCGTTCTGGTCAATACGCCCCGCGCGGGTTCTATGGATCGCGGTGCTAGGCACGCAAATGGTGGCGACTCTGATTGCGGTTTATGGTCTGTTCATGACACCCCTCGGCTGGGGCTGGGCAGGATTCGTTTGGGTCTATGCTCTAGCTTGGTTCCTCTTGAATGACCGCGTGAAGCTGCTAGCTTATAAGATTCTTGATCGCGTCAAGGCCGAATCTAGCCCTGAAGCCAAAGCCAAAGCCGAGCCGAAGCCAGAACCGAAAGCAACCGAGCCGACACCTGAAGCCAAAACCGAGGCGAAACCTCAAACGAAGGCGGAGCCTAAGTCTGAGGCAAAAGGTGAGCCAAAAGCGGGGCCAAAACCTGAGGCCAAAACCGGGTCTAAACCCGAAGTCAAGACACCGCCCGACCTGACGCCGCAGATTGCCGAGCGAGCCTACGAACTCTACGAGGAGCGCGCAGGCAAAGACGGTTCGTCAGTTCAGGACTGGGACAAGGCGGAGCGGGAAATTCGGAACCCTGACACAAAGGCCGAGCCTAAACCCGAAGCCAAAGCTGAGCCGAAGCCGGAACCCAAAGTTGAGGTCCAAGCCGACCAGCCGAAACCCGACGCCAAGGCGGGGCCTAAGCCTGAAGCCAAAGCCGAGTCGAAGCCTGAAACTAAAGTTGAGGCGCAAGCCGACCAGCCGAAACCTGACGCTAAGGCGGAGCCGAAGCCTGAAGCCAAAGCCGAGCCGAAGCCTGAAACTAAAGCCCAGCCTAAGCCGGAAGCCGACGACAAGACACCGTCCGATCTGACGCCACAGCTCGTCAAGCGAGTCCACGAACTCTACGAGGAGCTAGGGCGTGAGGACGTTCGAGAAGTTGAAGAATGGGAGAAGGCGAAGCGTGAGATTCCTAAAGATGAAGTCCCTAAATAAACAGACGAGAACAACCCGGCTGACATGGCCGAAGGGAGGGAGATGAAAATCCAATTCAAAAGATTTCCGTGTGCAGCCCATGGTCATTCCGGCCGAAGAGGATGCCGGGACAGTCGGGACTGGCCGTCGCTTACCGATATTGAGCCGAACACAAATACAGGAGAAGCACACCATGCAGGTACAAATTAATACTGGCCATAACATCGAAGGCCATGAGGCGCTGAGCGCTCACGTCAGTGACGTAGTGAAAAATGCCCTGGTCCGACTCAGCGACCATATAACGCGAGTGGAAGTTCACCTGAGCGACGAAAACGGCGATAAGAGTGGCCCGAACGACAAGCGCTGTGTGATGGAAGCCCGTCTTGAAGGACGGCAGCCGGTCGCGGTCACTCACCAGGCAGCGACCCTTGACCAGGCTGTCGAGGGCGCTGCACATAAGTTAACAAGATTAATCGAGAGTACCCTCGGGCGGCTGCACGATCAGGCGAGTCGCAGGACTGCCCCGCCTCCACCTGAGCCGAAGGCCGCAAACCAGTCATGAGCGACAGCCCACGCTGCCTGCGCAGCGAACTGTTCAGTGCCATCTCTGCCTTCGAGGCACTGCGCGCATAGAAGAAATGATGGGCATTGGCATCGCGACGGGCAATGGTCGTTTGACGTGAAAGTGCAAACGACGGTGGCCCTCAACGCCGCTGCGAAGGCCAAGCACGTGAGGGCTGGCTTGAGGCGGAGCGAGAGATTCGGAAAGAGCAGGCGGGACATGCGAAGGTTGCGTCAAGGTCCTCGTGAGCCCCAAGAGTGTTAAGCGCAACCCACCGGAGTTCGGGACACCTAAGGGAGGATGATGAGAATCAATTCAAAGGATTTCCGTGTGCCGCCCGGAGCAAAGGTCAAACTCAGAGAGTGGCCGACAACTGTGAAGCCCTTCTGCAAGTCGACGAAGCAGTATCAGAAACTTCTGGAAGAACACGTTGAGGATCTCAGCTCGCTGCAGCGGCTTCACTACGCCTCCAACCGCTATGCGTTGCTGCTCATTTTTCAGGGGATGGACGCTGCCGGCAAGGACGGCGCCATCCGGCATGTCATGTCCGGGGTCAATCCGCAAGGCTGCGAGGTCTTCAGTTTCAAACAGCCGAGCGCCGAGGATCTGGAACATGATTTTCTCTGGCGCACGACATGCCGCCTGCCCGAACGCGGGCGGATCGGTATCTTCAATCGTTCCTATTACGAGGAAGTACTGGTCGTTCGGGTGCATCCGGAGATTCTCCGCAGCCAGGGTCTTTCGGAAGAACTGCGCGACGAGAAAACCATCTGGGAGGAGCGGTATCGCTCCATGGTGGACCTGGAGAGACACCTCTTTCGCAACGGAACCCGGATCATCAAAATATTTCTTCACCTTTCGCAGGAAGAGCAGCGAAAGCGGTTTCTCGAGCGCCTTGACGAACCCGACAAGAACTGGAAATTCAGCCTATCGGACATTCACGAGAGAAAATATTGGAATGATTACATGAAGGCGTATGAGGCTTGCCTGAGCGCGACCAGCACCCATCACGCACCCTGGTACGTCGTTCCCGCCGACGATAAAGAGAACGCACGGTTGATCGTCTCCCGAATTGTCCTTGATGCGCTCAAGGGACTCAAGATGGCATATCCGAAGCCCACCGAGAAGCGCCGGCTGGAATTGCAATCGATCCGCAAGCAGCTAGCGAGGTAGCGATGGAATTATGGTCCCTTATTTGACGAGCGCTGCCAAGGCGAGCTTGAAATGCCTGCACGATATGGACGACCTAATTCTGAAGCCGCATCGCACGCAGATGCGAACTCATCGAAGTTCGTAAGCCTCTGCCGGGCTTGTCAGCTGCGGTGGAGAGGTAGAGAGGAATAATCAGTATGCCCACGAAAGAGCAAGCAATTAGCGGTGATCAGGACAGCAGCACAAAATCACTGGGGCGGAGCCGGGATCAGGCCGGCAAGCCGACTAAATTTATCTTCGACGTGGCTTTGTCTACCGCAATCGCAGCAAACGGCGAACGTCAGGCAGCAGCCCCGGCCCCTAAGGGTCCGCTCACCCCGGACATGCTCGACAAGATGAACCGCTACTGGCGCGCTGCGAATTATCTGTGCATCGGCCAGATATATCTCTTTGAAAATCCCCTGTTGCGAGAGCCGCTGAAAGCGGAACAGATTAAACCAAGGCTGCTCGGGCACTGGGGAACGTCACCGGGACAGAACCTCATCTATATTCATCTGAACCGCCTCATCAAGGAGCATGATGCAACCATTATTTACGTTGCCGGTCCCGGACATGGCGGTCCTTCGCTCAATGCCAGCTCCTATTTGGAAGGCACCTATACCGAAGTCCACCCGGAGATCACGGCGGATGAGAACGGCCTGCGGCTGCTCTTCAGGAAGTTCTCGACGCCGGGCGGGGTGCCCAGCCATTGCGGACCGCACGTTCCTAATTCTATGCACGAGGGCGGCGAACTTGGCTACTCGCTGGTTCACGCCTTTGGCGCCGCTTTCGACAATCCGGATTTGATTGTTGCCTGCGTTATCGGTGACGGAGAATCCGAGACTTGTCCGCTCGAAGGAAGCTGGAAGTCAGTCAACTTCCTCAATCCGGTCCGGGACGGCGCAGTCCTTCCGATTCTGCACCTCAACGGCTACAAAATCTCCGGACCGACTGTTCAGGCACGGACGAGCGACGAAGACTTGAGGGCCCTGTATATAGGGCGTGGGTACAAGCCCTATTTTGTCGAAGGCGACGATCCGGAGGTCGTGCATCAAATCCTGGCTGGAACGCTGGACGAATGCTATGCCGAGATTCGAGCCATTCAGCAGGAGGCGCGCCAGAGCGGATTCAAGAAACAGCCGATCTGGCCCATGATCGTCCTGCGCACACCCAAGGGATGGACCTGTCCGAAGGAAGTGGATGGAATTCCAATCGAAGGCACCTTCCGTGCGCACCAGGTGCCCCTCGCAACGGTCCGGGAAAACCCCGAACATCTCAAGATCCTTGAAGCCTGGATGAGAAGCTACAAGCCGCAGGAGCTCTTCGATAAGAATGGCAAATTCATTACGGAATTGGCGGAACTCGCGCCAGCGGGTAACCGCCGCATGGGAGGGAATCCTCACGTGAATGGCGGACGGCTGCTGACCGCGCTCGATCTGCCAGACTTTACAAATTATGCACTCGAGATTCCAGGACCAGGTCAAGTGGTTGCTGAAGCTCCCCGAAAGCTCGGGGACTTCTTCAGAGATGTTTTCAAGCTGAATCCAACGAACTTTCGCATGTTCTGCCCCGATGAGACGAACTCCAATCGCTTAAACTCCGTCCTCGAGGCTACCAAGCGCTGCTTCATGGCGGAAACGGTTTCGATCGATGATGAACTCAGCCCCGATGGCCGTGTTATGGAAGTATTGAGCGAGCATTGTTGCCAGGGATGGCTCGAAGGGTATTTGCTGACTGGGCGACATGGCATGTGGTCTTCCTACGAAGCTTTCGCGCAAGTCGTGGATTCGATGCTGACGCAACATGCCAAATGGATGGAACAATGCCGCGATTATCCCTGGCGTAAACCACTCGCCTCGTTAAACGTTCTACTGACAAGTCATGCCTGGCGAAACGATCACAACGGCTTCAGCCATCAGGCACCCGGATTTGTAGACAATGCACTGGCGCGCCGGAGTGAAACCATCCGCGTGTACTATCCTCCGGACAGCAATTGCCTATTGAGCGTCTTCGACCATTGCCTGCGAAGCCGCAACTACGTCAACATCGTCACTTGCGGCAAGCAGCCTCAGCTTCAGTGGTTGAACATGGACGAGGCTCTCGAACATTGCTCGCGAGGTGCATCGATCTGGAAGTTCGCGACCAACGACGGAGGTAACGAGCCGGACGTTGTGCTGGCCTGCGCGGGCGACGTGCCAACCATTGAGATATGCGCAGCCTCATGGCTTCTGCAAAAGTATGTTCCTGGCATCAAGGTGAGGGTTGTCAATGTGGTGGATCTGAGCGTTCTGATGATGCCGGACGATCATCCGCATGGAATGGACAACATGTCCTTTGACGCGCTCTTCACCAAAGACGCACCTGTCATCTTCGCGTTTCACAACAATCGCTGGCTCATTCACACCATGGTTCACGGGCGCTCCAATGAAAGCCGTTTCCATGTACGCGGCTACATGGATCAGGGCACAACAACGACGCCGTTCGACATGGTAGTGCTGAATAAGATGAGTCGTTTTCACCTTGCCATCGACGCACTGAAGTACGCCTCACGGCTCCGGTCACAGGTTTCGGACGTAATCGACATGTTCGACCGAAAGCTATACGAGCACCACGACTATATTCGACAGCACCTGGAAGATATGCCGGAGATCAGGAACTGGGGATGGACGACTGATTTCAACGAGCCGAGCGCTCCTCCGCCACTGGCCAAGGGACATCCTCGCGGGAGCGTGTTCAGCGATAGCTAAGTGAGAAACAGACTGATGAAGCGGAGAGTTGAATGAGAGGGCAGGGGGCTCCTTTGAACATCTGGATGGGACCATTTGGACGACGGACAAAGAGGAAATTGGCCCGTAACTGATTCCCGCCGAGTCCGTTGCGGGAAAGAGAGTAGGTTGAAAAAATGATAGAACGGAAATTCACCATTGCCGAGATCATACTTCTCGCCGGAACCCGCATCGCCTTGGGGGCCGGGATCGGCCTTCTGCTTTCCAGTCGGCTAAACAATGACCAACGCAAAGCCGCAGGATGGGCCCTCGCCCTAGTCGGAGGCCTTACTACGATTCCGCTGGCAATGGACGTACTAAGCAAGAAGAATTCGGTTTAGTCCGCCTGCACCAGTAGAGTCTGGGTCCCGGCACGCTATCAATTCCAAAGCCCGTGTTGTTCGTGCGGCGAAATGGTCATGGGCGAAGCCACCGGATTCTGCGCGACTTCGCCCGGGCCTGCCGAAAATGCAAGAAGGCTATAAAGCATGTCAGTACTTCCAGCCGCCATGCTTCTGATCGGTAACCGTTCGGTTTCCTTATTGACATGCGGGTTTGTGGACGGTCTTCAACGGCATTAGAACGGCTGATATTGTGCTATGCCTCGGAGGCAGCCGACTCTATCCCTAACAAGGTCAGTTGATGACCGAAAGCAGGCCGTCCGTGCGGACGACGGTTCCATGTCCCACGGAACACTAACCTAGCGCGAACACAGGTACCCTGAATTCCCTAAATCAGGCCCGTTACACTCTTGCTTCCGGCGGGTCGGCTACTCCTCCCGGCGGAAGCAGGTCCGGCAGGTCAAGGCGTGCCACACCAATCCGTTTGTCGGCCATCCCAAAATAAACGTCGAAGCGGTCCGGTGAGCCAAGATCGTCGCGCCGGTCGATGCCAGTGGGGAATACGACGTTGGCGACCGTACCGTAGCGTTCCTGCGGCAGCGCCGGCGTCAGCACGGGTTCCGCCGAACGGTAAAGAATCACGAGCGGATGCTCCTTGGAAAATATCATCGCCCCCGCCGAATAACACAGCTGATACCTGTCGGTCTTGGGCTTCCCCATTTCGCTAACCCCGTGGTAGATGATCAGCCAGCCGTACCGGGTTAAGACGGGCGGAGTGCCGCCTCCTATCTTGAGCCGCTCCCAGGGCGAGACCGGAGCCGCTAACCGGTGATGAAAGGTAAATTGGCCGGTGCGAAATGGCTTATGGTCAAGGGACATTCGACAATACGAAATCCAGATGCTTTCCCTGTCGATATCCACCTCACGAGTCTCAGGTCTGCAGGCGGTTTCCTCGGGACGAGTCCCTGGGAAGAGCGGACGGTGAAGCATCGCCAATTCCGGTTGCCCGGATGGATCGGGAATGACGACTGGGAATAGGCTGGCATCTTTGTCATCCACGTCGTCGAATTCGATACCCTGATACGGGCCAAACTTCGCCAGCCCCAGACGCCGCCAATGGAAGAGGTCTGTCGATATTGCCAAGGCGATCCGTGGGCCTCGGGGCGAAAATGCCGTGTAGGTCATGATGTACCGCTTGAGCGGCTCCACAAATGTGATACGCGGATCTTCGCAGCCACCACTACCGTCCGGCCGCCGCTCATAATCGGCCTCCGGCTCCAGTGCGATGCCGAGCCGCTCGACGCCTGCCGGATCGCCCTCTTCATTGAACTGCACCCGCGCAATGCCGATGCGCGAGTAATTTCCCCGCGCGACCAGCCGCGGGAAGAGGTAAAGTTCACCATCCGGGCCACGAACTGCTGCCGGGTTCAGGACCCCTTCGATCTCCTGCGGATTACCCGGCTCCGGCTCCATCACCATTCCCAGGCGCTGCAACTTAAATGCATTCATCGAATCGGCTCCCAATGTCACGCCTAATGATCGCGATCTGCCAAACACGCGATGATTGCTTCGATAACCCGTTTAGTCTCATTGGGACCCCGAACTGGAATTGAAACAACGCCTGCTTCTTCAGCCGGATAGTCGTTCCCTCCCACGAACAGGGCATCGCCGATGTAAATCATCTCTTTCAATGAAATTCCCAGGATGTCGCGTAGCTTTCTGATCCCGTAGGCCTTGTCAATGCCGGGTTTGGTGATATCAATGGATGTCGAGCCCCCGATTCGGACAGAGAACTCAGGAATGAAAGTGTCGAGGATCGCTTTAATCTTCTTCCGCTTGGTATAGTCGGGATCCCATTTGTCCTTTTCTTCTAAGGGAGCCTGCTGCCCCAGTGCGGAAAAAGTTATCTGGCTTCCCCGGTCCTCAATTTGCTCTCCCCAGACCTTTTCCGCCCTGAAGCCTTCTACTTCGAGCGCCTTCTTCATAGAACTGATGATTTTCTCTCTTGCATCCGCGGTGAAATCTTCTTCATAAAGCTTTTTCCAATCCCCTGAGTATTGGTAGAACTTTGTTCCGCAGGTAGGAAGCAGGGATAGATTCGCCAGGCGTTGATCATCAGGAAGCTTGGAGACCACCTGCTTTTCAAACTGTGGCCAATCGCCTCCGGAAATCACGGCCACTTTGACGATACCGAGAAGGTCATGCAGCAGTCCCGACATTTCGGCATCAAGAGAAGATTTACTCTCGGCAAGTGTACCGTCCAGATCAAAAACGATTAGCTTTTTCACTATGCTTCGATCCTCTGAATTCTTGCGATCTCAATTAGGCAGTGCAATTTCCAACAAGCTCACTGCACTTTGTGGCCGAACAACGCACGCTCCGATTACGGCCGGCAAGAGGAATACGTCCCCTTTTCCGACGGCATACGTGGCGCCGTCGTGCTCGACCTGCCCCATGCCGTCAATGCACACCAGCACGCGCGGCGCACCTGCGGCGCCGACAGTAAACGGCGATTGTCCACGCAGGCGCCACAACCAGAAATGGTCACACTGAAAGAGTCTCTCGCGTTCCACCGGGGTCGTCGCCTCCACCACGGGCGTCACCCGACCGACCGCACCCTCAGAAAAATCAATGCAGGCAATCGCCTGGTCGACTTGGAGTGCCCGCGGCTGCCCTGTCTTGCCGTCAACATGGCCCCAGTCATAAAGGCGAAACGTCACGTCGCTGTTCTGCTGAACCTCGAACACAACGACGTCGCCGCCCAGAGAGTGAACCGTCCCAGCCGGCAGGAAAACGCCGTCGCCGGGCTTCGGAGTGAACCATGTGAGGTCGTCCGCTACCACCCCAATCGTGAGCGACCGCCGCAGATCGTCGGCAGTGGTGCCTGGCTTCAGGCCAGCATAAATGCGGCTTTCTGTCCCGGCTTCCAGCACAACCCATGCTTCGGTCTTCCCGGTCTCGCCCGCCGGCAGCAGGTCCGAATGCGCATCCCCGGGATGGACCTGAACCGAGAGCATTTCACGCGCGTCGAGGAACTTCAGCAACAATGGGAACCGGCGGAAACGCCCGGCCAGCTTTCCCAGCATTTGCTCCGGGAACTGCTTCAGCAATTGACCGATGGTTCGCCCTTTGAGCGGTCCATCGGCAACGTGGCTCGGATGGTCATCGCGGTCGCTAAGCACCCATGCTTCGCCGATAGGACCATCACCGGGCAGCGGTGCGGTGAGCAGGTCGGCCAAACGGCGGCCGCCCCAGAGCCGATACTGATAGATTGGTTCGAATCGCAGGGGGTACAGAAGTTGTTGACTCAAGAATTGTCTCTTTTGCTCTTACGTACCATTGGCAGGCCCTGTCGCCCCGAGCGGTGTCTATGTGTAATTGCAAGCTCGTGGAACCGCCAGTGACGGCGGCGAAAATCATGGGCAGCCGCTTTAGCGGATGCCCATGCCCCCACTTAAACGGTCAGGGGAAATGAAGACTTCTGTTCGGCTTCGTGCAGCCAATATGGCGGCTGGCCGTAGTGACGATGGAGCTGATCCTCATATTCGCGAGTGATCGGTGCGGATTCCACGAACGCCGGGGCTTTTTTGACGACTTCTCGGGAGAGGCCAATGTAGACTTTGGAATCTGTCCAACTTACTCGTTTGATCCACGACGGTGAAACGAGTACTTTCTTGCCTGGCCACCAGTTTTTCGTCGCTACCTCAAGATAGCGAATAGCCCAGGTTTCATCGTCCATGACGAAGCCTTCCACGTGACCGATCTCACCATCTTGTGCCTCAATGTGATAACCCGTGACGGCTTCGTTACTGCGCAGATGCGAATCCTTCGACTCTCTTCGGCTCCGGCCCGACGGCGCCTCCTTAATAGCAGCCGCCGGAATCGGCAAGCCCGACGGATACAGCACGGGACCCCACATATTGGGACCGATCCAATAGTAGGAATATCCGTAATAGTCGAGGTATGCCGCCTCGTGTTGCCGGGAGACGGGTTGATGGGTGTCAATACCAGGGCTATTTTTCACCTGCAGTTTTGTCAGCGCCACTTCCAACCGCCAGGATTGCCAATCCGCATGGACAATAGAAATGGGCGAGATCAATACTTGGCGGTCTCCAAGCCAGCCGCCGGTTTCCACCGTGAGGTAGCGGATGACCCACGCCTTATCGTCGAAGTAGAACTGATCTACAGTTCCAATGTCGCCGTCCGTCGCTCGGATCACCATATCTTTCAAATAGGCAGCATTTGTTAACATTGCCTTTGCCCTCCTATGCAGTTCTGCACTGCATTGTTGCCGTCAACGCTAGGTATGTCAGGCCCGTCTCCCGAGTAGTGCTGGCACTAGAGTTGCGGCACCCGCAGCGGCCAGCTGGATTTCAGGAGTTGGCATCAAAAATTGCTGCGAATGACTTGGATAATAAGTGTCTGCGGCATCAACGCCTCGGCAAACCAGCCGGTCTTAAACAGTGATCCTCGGGACACAGCCCAGCAACCTTAAGATTCATCGTCGCTTCAGCGTTGCTCGCGCCATTACCACACCGACAGAATTGTCTCCTCCGAACTTTATTCAGAAAACCCGGTGGTCACCTCCCGAAGCTCGTAACCGCGCACGGGGTATTGCAAGTCTGGTCGCGACTCCAGCACCTCGGGCTTTTCTGTGGAAGGCCTACCAGACGAATAGACGAGCACCACCGCCAGACGAACGGATCCTGCCAGCCATGACAGAGCTCTGACGACCGGGAGCCATGTCATTGCCGTCCGTTCTAGGAAGGTGCGGTTCCGAGCCGCTCAGTTCTTCGATCTCTACGGCATGATGACGGTTCATAATCTCAGCAGCCGCGTCCGTCTTCTCGCCGGAATCCGTTGCGAAAACCATGACTCCTCCACGTCGTACTCCCTGGACGTAAGCTTCCGCGTCCGCTTCGGTGGCGCCGATCGTCTTAAGCTCCCGGATCAAGTCCACTTCAAAATCAGTATGTGGAATATCCATAACTCCCGTGCCCGCCATTTCCCGTGGTTCGCCTAAAATACGGACGTCGTTCCGAGGGAAACCGCTGGCCTCGAGATCGCGAACAACCTCGTCGACCAAGCCCCGATTCTCAAACAAACCAACTGCCGTTTTTGCCATATCGGCCTCCATCAATTTAGTCTGCAGGACTGGATTCGTCAGCTCGCTCGGGCAATGTCTGCAGCATTGCCTCGTTTCGGGATGTCGCCACCGCTCCTCGTTCTGCCTTCGTCTGGGGGTGGCACAAATTCTCTGCGCGCTGCCGTTGCCGAACTTCACCGCAGCGGCCGCAAGTCTGTCCGTCACCACAGATGTACCGTCTGGTTGCCGGATAAACTGCGCTATTGAGTCATCGATAGATTCGCTTATTCCCTCCCGAAATACTGTGCAGAATGGCTCACTGCGGGCTTCCGGCAGAAGGGGAACACTGGCGCACACGCATGCCCTAGTGGCCGCCACCGCCGCCGGAAGGTCTCTCTCTTTTTGAGCAAGCCCGAATTGACTCATGCAGACATAACGGAAATTTGTCACGGTGAGCCGCAGGGAGCGCGCATGATTCCTCACGCGTATTTGTCCAATACAGAACAGCTTAGTCTTGAGTGCGATGCCATAGTTAGAATTGGAATTTACCTTGATGGCGCGAAGAGAATGGCAAGGCAGGTGGCTGCTCAGGACGCTCGTGTCCAGCGACTGTTCTGGGCCAGCACCAAGAACCCGGACTACCGTGACATGAAATAAGTCGAGGTCTCATCGGACCGGAGATTGGTCAACGTGGCCCTCTGGAAACCGTGGACGCTTAGGCGAACATGGAGAGCCGAATCCCGGGGAGCGGATCATGCGTGCCGCTTCATGGAGGAAGCACAGTCGATTGTCAGCGATACTCTGGCGGCGCCGTTAACGCCAGCCCTCAACCCGTGAAGTGGAGTTCCATCCGCTGAGCGATCAAAAAACCAAGAAAGGCCAAACACGGTGTCAGTGGAACTGAAAGAACTCGATAACGGCAAACTGCTCGAAGTGCATCTGACCGGCAAGCTGGTTAAGACAGACTACGAGACCTTCTTGCCCGCGGTGGAGCGGTTGGTCAAACAGCACGGCAAGCTCCTGATGCTTGTGGAATTCAATGACTTTCATGGTTGGACAAGGAGCGCGCTGTGGGAGGACATCAAGTTCGACGCGAAACACTTCACTGACATCGAACGGTTGGCGATCATTGGCGAGAATAAATGGGAAAAAGGAATGGCG
>Ga0208714_1000408_pt1 | contig 12377 bp, 6 predicted proteins | sample NGESurshal072012_3_FD_184461 | JGI IMG/M metagenome (GOLD analysis project Ga0208714, IMG submission 184461) | Arctic peat soil microbial communities from Barrow, Alaska - NGEE Surface sample 415-1 shallow-072012 (SPAdes) | ecosystem: Environmental > Terrestrial > Soil > Wetlands > Peat ... | reverse complement strand
CCAGCTCACCTCGCTGCTGGACGCGCTCGGCCTCGAGCGAGAGCCGATCGTCGGCACCTCGCCGGGCGGGATGTGGGCGCTCTGCCTGGCCGTCGACGCGCCGGATCGCGTTGCCGCCCTGGCGTCGCTCGGAGTCCCGCCGTCGCGCTGCCCGGCATGCACGGCGACCCGTTCTTCACCGCGCTCTCCACACCCGGCCTGCGCCAGCTCGCCGCGCGGATCCGCCCGCCGAACGTCGCGACGACACGCCGGTCGCTGGCCCGCGGCGCCGTCGGGCCTCGCGCCGCCGAGCGAGCGCCCGACGGGTTTCTTCGAGGTCGTCTACGAAGGCATGCGCCAGCCCGGCATTCGGACGGCGATGCTCAGCCACATGTGGCTCGCCATGCGGCTCGGCCGGCCCGCCCGGAGAGCTTTCTCTCGGAGGCCGAACTGCGGCAGCTCATGGTGCCCGTCCTCATGATCTGGGGCGACGAGGACCCCTACGGCGGCCCAGAGATCGCCAACGCGCCTGCGCGCTCCTACCCAACGCGCGCCTCGAGATCATTCCAGGGCGCCACGCCCCCTTCCTCGCCGACCCCGAGCACTGCGGCACGTTGATCGACGAGCTCCTTCGCCGCGCGACCATGACCTAACCGCGTGTACTCGAGGGGCCAGGGCCGCTCCGACCACGCGAACTCACAAGCGACTCCCTTGCGTCATCGCGTGTGCAAAGCGGTGACTATCGTCCCCGCCAGCTAGCAGTGAGCGGGCCCAGCTGCTAGCTGCGCGTCGCGTCGTGGCAAGCGCCGGGGCCAGTGCGGTCGGGTGGCCGGGGGCATCGCAGCCCCCGGCCACCCGACCGGCCAGTGCAAGCCATCGTTTTCACCCGTACCGTCCTGGTCAGGCAGAGCCGAGCGTTGGCGAGAGGCTCGAGTTCCGCCCGGAGCAGGTCAGAGGCCGCGGCCAACTCGGGTACGGCGGCACGACGAAACGAGGTCGCTGGGTGCCTGGCCGGCAGGGCCCGCATGCCTCACGCACCGATCAGTCGGCGGGTGATACGGCGACCCAATCGCGCGATCGGCCTCCGGTCCTGAAGTCGACCTGGCGCGCCGAATACTGACGAGCATCCACCGGCGTCTTCCCCGGGACGCGCCGAACGCGGCCGCGACCGTTCTCAGCCCGTCAATTGCCCGTCCTGGCGAGGTCGCGCACAACCGGATGGGGGATTCCGCCCTGAACGACCGGGATCCCGTGCGCGAAGCCTAGCCGCGCGAACGCGAGCCAACGTCCCTCCATGTCGTGGGTGGCCTGCCCGATCTGAACGTGGAAGGCGAGCATCCAGTGGTGCTGATGATCCATGAACGGCTGGGCTCCGATACCGGTGCTCACGAGCGATCGGCCGCTGTGGAGAACCGGCCGCGACTGCTTGACCCACGGCCCTGTCAGTGGGTCCTTGCTCGTGGCCACGCCGATGGCATAGGAGTTGTTCCAGGTGCTCGCGGCGTTGTAGAAGAGGTAAGAGATGCGGTCGTGCGTCCACAGCACGGGCCCTTCCATGAAGTTCTCCTCCCACGGTTGGTTGGGCACGATCGTGCCGCGCACGTAGGGGAGCATGTGCAGGCCGTCCGGGGTCAGCCTGCCGATCCGGAGCCTCCCCGGGCCCCACACGATGTCCAACCCGCCCGTGACGGGGTCCCGAGCGACCGAGGGATCGATCACGTAGGGCCCTTCCTGATAGTTCCCTCGCACGTGGTCGAACTCGCCGCCGGCGTGAAGCAGTCGGAAGTTCCAATCGCCGCCGAACAGATGATTGGTCCACCCGACGAACAGGCCGAAGACACGGCCGCCGCTGCGCATGGTCATGCCCTTCACCTGAGCGCCGAAGTAGACGACCCAGCGGCCCTGGATGAAGTGGACCTCCGGCGCCCAGTACTCGCCTCCGGGGTAGTTGCCAATCAGCGGGATCGCCTGTGCGGGAGAGCGCCCGGGCGCAATGATGTAGTTCGCGAACTTCCAGTGGACGAGGTCCGTGGAGGTGTACATCGGGAACGCCGCCGCGACCGCTCCCATCCGATGTTGGCTCGGGATCGGGTTGTACTGCCCGAAATCCGAGGTGCAAGCCGCCACGTACAACGGCCCGTAGGTGAATACGTCGGGATCCGGGCACGACATCGGCTGGGCCCAGAGGTGCACCGGGTTGCTGATCGTCGCCGCCTGGGCGGAGCCGGCGAATGCCAGCATCAGGACGGCCACGATCGAGATCCTTCTCATTGCTGCCGGCTCCTTCCATCGGTCAGGCGTCCGTCTTTACCAGAGCAACTTGACTGCGAGTCGATCAGGCGAGAGGCCTCCCTCGGCCGGTGCGCCTACGGATCGGGACGCCGTCCGAACGGCAGGCGCCCACCGCGTTCATCGTAACCCCATGAAGCGCTCTCAGCCGGTAAGAGAACGGACCGGGAATGGTGGTTTGAATTCTCACCCACGTCGGGTGCCCGGCTCATCACGCTCGGGGCGTCGATGCGAGCCGAGACGCGGGGTCGCAGCAGGGCGCCCGTTGTCCGGCCAGGCTCGGCGCCAGATCGCGACGCACCGCGGTCGGCGCCTGGCGAAAACCCGCCGGCGCCCGCATATTGCCGTTGGTCCGTACGCCCCGGTTTGTCGTGCCGACGATCGTGATCACCGCCGCCGGCGGGCTGGCCGCGCTGCTCGCGTTCGGGGTCGCCGATCAGGGCGCCAGCACGTCGATCGACGCGGCGCTCGCCAACGGCGTGCGCCCGGTCGCCCCGACCTCGCGCACGGTCCTACCGGAGCTCGGCTCGGACAGCTCGGAGAGCCTCGAGAACTTCCGCGGCAAGGTCGTCGTCCGAAACGTGTTCGCGTCGTGGTGCGATCCTCACAAGGCGGAAGCGCCGATCCTCGAGCAGGAGCCGCGACGGCTCGTGAGGACACGACGATCGTCGGCGTCACGTACCTCGACAACTCGAACGATTCGGAGCAGTTCACCCGCCAGGAGTAGCTACTGTCGGCCACCGACCAAGCGCCGACGAGGAGGGTCAGGTGCCAGCAGCCGAGGCGATCATTGCCGACCGGTCAAACGTCCACGTCGATCGCCGCGCTTCCCCTGTCGCGTGATTCCAGCGTCAGGACCCGACCGGACCGATGGCGTCGCGGCGATGGCCACCCCGGACGAGCGCTTTCCCAGAAAGCGCTCGTCGGGATATCGCCAGCATTCGGCAACGCCGGGCTTGTGAGTTCGCCCACAAACGCGCGTCAGCGAGCGCGGCGCCGGACGATCGGTTTCGTGCTCCGGGCGACCGGCGGCTGGCGAGTGCTTGGGCGACGATCCAGCCGTGCGGCGTCGCGACGGACCGGATCGTGCGCGGGACGAGCGCTCGGTCGCGAGGCTGTCGGAATATCGGTGCTGTCTGGCCGGTTTAAGCTTAACCCGCCCGGAGGACACTCTTTGCCCGACAGCCACGGCGAGGAGCAGGTGCACCGCGGGCCCGAACGGGGGCCCTCCTCTTGCACTTGCGCGGGGCCTACGTCCGGCTGACAGACGTCACGCTGGCGCGATCGGATTGCATCAATACCAGCGCTCTCCTCGGGACGACCGAATTGCCGCTGTGCGCTCGTTGGGGAAGGGGATGACGGTCCATCTGGAGGGAACCGCTGGTCGACTGCCTGACTCGTCGCGGGCGCAAACCGCCTGCGAGCCTCGATGGCGATGCTACGGCGAGGTGGTTGTGCGGCCCGTCTCCGGGTGTTCAGGGCCGAGCTGGTCTTCTGTGCAGCGCTCGGCCGGTCCGCGCCACGCGGTGGCGTGATGGACTTGGAGCGACGTTCAGCCTCCGCCGCTGGCCGGTCATCACCCGGCGGGCTGGACGAGGAGCGCGTCGTGGCGCAGCGCCGACTTGGTGAGCGCCCGCCTGACCGCTTGCGGCGTCAGGCCGACGAGGGTCGATGACCGCAGGCGAAGGATGGAGAACTGGTTGACGCGAAGCACGGGCCCGTCGCGACGGAACCCTGGCACGTGGATCGACGTATCGAGCTCCGACGGCGACAGGTTGCAGGCCGACCCCCACCAGCAGAACCAGCCGTTTGGCGGGTCGCTCATCGCGATCACGTCGAGCTCGTCCATGTGCGCCGCTTGCTGTTTGAAGTACTCGAGCCGGGGCATATAGTTCGCCAGCGGCAGGAGCCCGCCGTTGCGCTGGATGAGGATCGCCCGGCCGGCGCCAGCCGGCCGACGGGTCCCGATCGCGGCGGCGACCGCACGCCAGTCGGGACGCTGGAGATTCGGGTCGACGGCGACGCCGATGGCCGCGACAAGCCCGATTGTGCACAGGGTCGCGGCGCCGATGACGCCGAGCGCCCCGGCCCGGCGTGCTCCCAGGCCGCCCGCGAGGAGCACGATCAGGGGGATGAGGAGCACGATCAGGTTGCGGGTGATCACGTCATCGACGCCGGCGAGGACCAACCCCAGCCCGAGCAGCAGCGCGCCGGCGGCCAGGCCTCCCGCGACGAGCGCGCCGCGACGCTCGGACGCATCAGCCCTGGTGGCGAGCAGCGTTGCGGCGAGGAGCACCGCCGGGACACCGGCAAGTTTCAGCCACGTCCGCGCTGGAGCTCCGGTGCCGAGCAGGAACTGCGGTGCGGTCTGGCTGAGTCGCTGATCCAGCGGCCAGGCCGCGATCCAGCCGGCTCGGGTCTTCTGGCTGATGGCGATCGGCAGCAAGGCGAGGCCGAACGCCCCCACCGCCGCAACGGCCAGCAGAACCTTGCTTTCACGCCGATGGGCCCCCAGCAGCCAGAGTGCCTCCGGGACCACGATCAGGACGCCGTAGTAATGCGTCGCGAGCGTCAGGCCGGCGGTGAGCGCCCAGGCGCAGAGCCAGCGCGGCGTCGGTTCCGAGCGCACGTGCGCGAACGCGAGCAGCGACAGCGTGGCCAACAGCACCAGTACCGAGTAGGACCGTGCCTCCTGCGAGTACCAGATGAGCAACGGGCTGCACGACGCGAGCGCCGCAGCAATCAGCCCGGCCCGTTTGGAGACCAGCGTCGCCGCGGCGCCATACAGCGCGGGAACGGTGGCAACGCCAGCCAGAGCGGACAGCGAACGCAAGCCCGCCTCGCCGTACCCGAAGACGCGCGCCCACGCCCATGCGAGGCAGTAGTAGAGCGGAGGCGTCAGTTCCGTCTGCGGCACCAACCGGAGCATCGCCCCCGGGGAGCGGTGCACGAGTAGCGCCGTGACTCCCTCGTCGTACCAGAAGCTCTGGTGCCCGATCCGCACGAACCGCAGCGCGGCCGCCAGGACCGTGAGGCCCGCGACCACCAGCGTCATCCGCGCCGGCCCGCGCACGGCCGAAGGGACGCTCACCCGTACCGGACGCGAGGTGTCCGACGCGGCCCCAACGCTCACAGCCGAGCACACTACAGCACGGCTCGGCTGATCAGTTGGAGGGACGCGACGATCGCTTCAGGCGAGCTCACGTGAGCGGCATGCCAGCTGCAGCAGCAGCATGTCGTCGCCGTTCTGCGGGTCGACGTCGAGGAGCTCGAAGATCTGGTTGATCCGGTACGCGACCGCGTTGGGTTCGCGTCGTTTGACGATGATCTGCGCGCCGCGATCGGTGCGTCGCATTTCCGGTCACTGTCGCCCGCCGTGATCATTGGGTTCTCGCGATGCGCCATGGCTCTGGGTCGCTGCGGGCTCGACGATCCACCGGGAGCGCCGACAGTGTGGCCCATCTCGAGCGAGCTCACCAACAAGAAACTGCGCCGAGGCGCGTACCGCTCCGTCCGCGCGCTGAACGCGGACATCCGCGCGTGGATCGAGAACTGAAACTGCAGGAATCGCCGTGCTCCTGAAAATCGCGGGTCCGCGAAAATGCCCGAGATCCTGGCAAGGGGCGGCCCCGCCCTCGGATCGGAAGAGCCCTCCGTTCGGCGCGAAGTAGGTCTGCGACGAAGCGTCGGTGATCGCCCTGCTACGCCGGCAACTCGGGTCTCTCGCTGCAGCCCACGAGAGACGCGCTTAGCGCGGCATGGAGGGCACCGCCGCCGGCTCTGAAGGACCGGCCCAGGCGCCAGCGTGTCGGACCCCTGCTGGCCGCGCGCAGCAGGGGTCTCACCGAGGATGTGTGGAGACCAGCGCTGTGGGCAACGCGGGAGCCAAGCGGTTGTCCGCCGCCGTCGTGGAGATCCTGCTAGCGCACCCAGAGCTGGTCGAGCAGAATGCCTTGCTGGAAGCTGTATTGGTAATTGCCGACGCGTGCGGAGACGAAGTCGATCGCGCTGCCCGTGGTCAGCGGGACCACTGGCGCCTGGTCGGTGACGGTGCGATCGGCCTGCGCCCAGAGCATTGCTGCGTCAGGCGAGTTGGAGCCCTCGGCTGCCAGGGCTCTCTGGATTTGTGAGTCGAGGCGGGGGTTGCAGAATTCGGAGGTGTTTGCGTTGGCGGTCGAGCCGGGGATGAACGACTGGCAGGCGAAGAACACTTGTATGAACTGGGAGGCGGACAGGTATTGAGGGTTGAAGGAGCCGATGGCGGCTTGTGCTCTGGTGCGCGAGTTGGTGAATCTCCCGTATGCAGTTGGGTCGAGTGAGAAGTCCTTGACTTGGGTGGGGTATCCGAGCCGGTCAAGCATCGCGACGAGGTACGGGTCGGCCGGCTTGTAGTTGGTCTGGAATGGTCCGAGGTCCCAGATCGTGATCGGCGTCGGACGCGTGTGTGAGGCTGCGATCAGGCGGTGGGCCTCGGCGAGGTTGGGTGCGTTCCATCCGCCGGCGGGGTTTGGGTCAAGCGTGTAGGGGCAGTAGCGCTGGTAACCGGGGAGGTAGGGCGGCAGTATCTGGCAGGTGGGTCGGGTCTCCTGGCCGAGCAGGCGCATGATCTGGGCTCGGTCGACCGCGTAGTTGATTGCTCGGCGCACCCGAATGTCGTTGAACGGCGCCACGCGGGTGTTCAGGATCAGTGCGTCCACGGTTGTGCTGGGGTTGACGTACAGCTGGCTGGCGAACCGCGTTTGCACCTCGGCAAGGCGGTCTGGGGGCACCCCGTCGAGCGTGTAGTCGGCGCTGCCGCGCGCGACCTCCGCCAGTTCGGCCGCTTGATTGGGGACCAAGCGGTAGACGATCCGGTCGGGGTAACCGTCGGGCCGCGCCGCGTGTGACCACTCGCGGAAGTAGGGGTTGCGCACGAGCACCGCTAAGGGCGGGGTCGTGCGGACCCACGTGTACGGGCCGGTGGCCGGCAGCGCGTGCAAGCCGATGTCGTGGTTGGGCGTTCCGAGCGGGACCGCTACCGCGTCTGCCAGCGTGAGGCGGGCGAGGAACTCAGGGTTGGGCGCGACGAGGTGAAATGTAACGGTGTTGGCGGCGTCGTCGGATACCACACCGCGGAAGAGGTCGCAGCGGCTCGGGTGGCATGCCTCGCCGCCGACGACGTTGGCAAACGGGCCGCCAGAGGCGCCCAGAATCAGCTCGCGCTCGAGGGCGCGGCGGAAGTCCTCCGGCCTGACCAGCTCGCCGTTCGAGAAGCGGATCCCGTGACGCAGCCGAAACGTGTACGTGGTGCCACCGTCGGTCGGGGAGGGCAGTGAGTCCGCTAGGTCAGGCACCACCTGTACCGAGCCACTGCCCCCCACCCGCCGGTATGTCGTCAAGCCGTCGTTGGTCAGTTGCAATGCGGGCGTGACCTGCGTGAGGACGGGATCGATAGTGGCCGGCCAGAAGATCGTCAGCACATTCAGCGTGCCGCCGCGGTGCGCTGTGCCGGCGGCCTGGTTGCCGAACCACGCCCGTCCGCCCGCGATCGCGAGTCCCTCAGGGCGGTTACCGACTCTGATCGTCCGAGTGACTGCGTCGGTGTCGGGGTTAATGCGCGAGATCGTGCCGGCATACTGGCTGGCGATCCACACCGCCCGGCTGTCGACCGCGATCGTCCCGGCGCCGTCCCCGACCGCGATCGTGGCGCCAACGGTGTTAGTCGTCGGGTCGATCCTTGAGACCGTTCCGTCGAGGCTGTTGGCCACCCAGACCGACCCGAAGGCAACGACGATTGCCGTTGGCCCGGTACCGACGTTGATCGACGCGGTCACCTGGTCGGTCTGCGGGTCGACATGCAAGACGCGGTCACCGGCCTCCTCGCCGACCCAGACCCCGCTCGCGCCGACGGCGAGGCCCGTCGGATCGCCGCCGATCGCGATCGTCTTGATCACGGCCCCGGTGACCGCGTCGATCCGCGTGAGCGTGCCGTCGCTGCTGTTGGCCACCCACACCGATCCATCGCCGACCGCCACCCCGCTGGGCGCGTTACCGACCGGGATCGTCTGCACGACCCGATTTACCGCCGGGTCGATCCGCGACACCGTCGCGCCGTAGTTGTTAGTGACCCATATTGCGCCGGCGCCAGCTGCGATCCCGCTCGGCGTCGTACCGACGGGGATCGTCTCGACTACGGCGCGGGTGACCGGGTCGATCCGCGAGACGGTTCCTTCGTTGTAATGAGCCACCCACACCGCGCCATCACCGGTTGCCAACGCCGAGGGCGATGTCCCGAGCGGCACCACTGCCTGGATCCGGCTCCCCGGCAAGCTGATCGCGTCCACGGAATTTCCGGGAATCAGCACCAACGGCGTAGCCCGACCGCCACTCGAGGCCACGATCGCCCCAACCAGCGCGAGCGCGAGGCCGATGAGCAGAGATCCGCCTGCCGCGAGCGCAAGCCGCCGGCGACGGCGCGTTGGCGCGACCGGGCCGGGCGGGGTGGGTGAGCCCACCGCTCGCTCATCTGGCGCCCCAGCGATCGCGGGGAGATCGACTGTCGGGTCGCGGGCGAGGATCGCGAGCTCGAGCTGCCGCAGACCTGGACCGGGCTCGAGCCCCAGCTGCTCGGATAGGGTGCGCCGGAACTCCTGGTAGACCCCGAGTGCTTCGGCCTGCCGACCGGAGCGGTAAAGCGCAAGCATCAGCTGGCCCCGCAGCCGTTCCCGCAGCGGGTGGCGCTCGACCAGGTCCCTCAGCTCACCAACGAGCTCACGAGCGTCGCCGAGCGCCAGATCGGCCTCCAGGCGATCCTCTGTCGCGGCAATGCGAAGCTCCTCGAGCCGAGGGATGGCCGCCTGCGCGAACGACGCGTATGAGAACTCGGGCAGCGGCGGTCCCCGCCACAACTCCAGCGCTTCGCGCAGATCGCTGGCTGCCTGCTCGGGCCGCTCGGCGGCTAGCGCGTCGCGCCCGCGCTCGGCCATCTCCTCGAAGCGCTCGAGGTCCAGCTCCCCTCGGGCGACCTCAAGCTTGTACCCGTGTCCCTCGGTCACCAAGACGCCATCACTCGATGTCAGCGCCTGGTCCCCGACGGGATTGCGGGACACGCCGTTGGCGGCCAGGACCTTGCGGAGTCTCGATACATATCCGTGAAGCGTCCGCAAAGCGCTCGTCGGCGGCGACTCCCCCCACAGATCGTCGATCAGACGATCAGCCGAGACAACCTCGTTGCGATTCAGTAACAGAATCGCAAGCAACGCCCGGGGCTTAGCGCCGCCCAGCCCCACCACTCGTCCGCCAGCGCGAACCTCGAGGGGACCCAGAACCCGGTACTCAATCGCCCTCACGCGTAGCCGCCCATTCCCAAATCATGACCGCCCACCGGGCGCCGTCAACAGGACACGATAAACCCGCTCAACCGCAACGCTCCACCGATTTGCAACCAATTTGCAACAGCAAGCGCCCACAGTCGTGGATGTCGTAGCGGGTCGCGTCGCAGTCGCGGCGGCTGGCGGACCGCTCAGCAAAATCATTCGATCCGCGGACATGTACCGCGGGATCGCGAGGCCGAGGAGGGCCGGGATGGAACCGATGTCGCCGACAAAACAGAGTCACTGGTATCGCCACCGGCCTCGCCCTGCCGTGCACGGCGGCGCGTGGGTGCTCAGCGGGTGCCTTGCCATCGCCATCGCAACGGCGTCCCCCGCAAAGGCGATGGCAGCCACCGCACCGGTCCGGTACTCCGCAACGATTCTGAGCACGCTCTGCACAGACTTCAGCGGCACACCATGCCCTACCTATCCGCTAAGCAACGGGGCAGGCATCAACGACAGAGGTTGGATAGTGGGTGACTCGAACTACCCAGGGAGCTGGCGAGATCCGACCAACCCGAGTATCGCGCTGCCCCTGACCGAACACGCGACTCTATGGCGCAACGGTCAAATCACCAACCTCGGCACCCTCGGCGGTCCGAATAGCAGCATAGGATTTGTCGCACGGCCGAACAACACCGGCCTGATCTCAGGTAATGCGCAAACCGCCACCGTCGATCCGTTCGATGAGCAATGGGCCCTCAACCTGGGTTGCACACCAACTAACGGCCCGTGCGATGGCTCTCAGTATGAGATCAAGGGGTTCGCCTGGAAGAACGGGGTGATACGTCAGCTCCCCACGCTTGGCGGCAACAACGCACTCGCATTTGGAGCTGCCAACGACCACGCCCAACTCTCTGGGGGCGCGGAGGACGCAACTAAAGATCCAACCTGCCTATCCGGCTCTCCCGCGGGAGGACCCACACAGGTCTTGGACTGGGAGCCCGTAGTGTGGGGACCAAGAGACGGAGAGATACGCGAACTGCCCCTGTACCCGGGCGACCACGTCGGATCGGCCAGCGCAATCAACGACAAAGGACAGGTGGTCGGAGGGTCGGGATTCTGCGGGCCAATAGCGTTCCCGAACCTCACGCACGCCCTGCTCTGGCAGCGTGGCTCCGTGATCAACCTCGGCAGCCTCGGAGGCAACTACGACAACCTCGGCACAGCGATAAACAATCGCGGCCAAGTCGTCGGATGGTCAGACTTGCCCGGCGACGCGTTCGCGAACGGGACCCTCACCGGCACCACCCACGCGTTCCTATGGCAGAACGGGGTCATAACAGACCTCAGCACGTTGCCCGGTGATACGCAGAGCTTCGCGTACGGCATCAACGACGCGGGCCAGGTGGTAGGACAGTCGTGCGACGTGAACGGCAACTGCCGAGCATTCCTATGGGAGCACGGGAGCATGTTTGACCTCAATCGCATCACGCAGCTGAGTAGCCCTGGGTCAGTCGAGCTGGTCAACGCCGAGGGCATCAACGCCCGGGGTGAGATCACCGGCATGGCGGTCGATAACAGCACAACCGACACGCTCGGTTTCTCAGCGGTACCGTGTGACGCCACTCCCGCTGGCGACAAAGCGTGCACCGACGCTGTCCATACCACGGCCGGCCCCGGGATGGCGCCGTCGGATCGCGCTGACGTGATCGCTCGAACACGACTTGGCCTCGGCGTTCTCGGAGGTCGCTGATGCGGTGCAGCCCTTATGACAAGACCTGGAGGTCAGCCATGCTCTCCCGCATTTCTCGTGCGTTGCGCGCTCCTCGAAGCAGCCTCGCCTTGATCCCCGCGCTGACGGCGGTCGCGATCGCGACAACGCCCGCTTTGACCGCCTCAGCAACGACGCCACCGAGCGCCGACCTCGCGACCACTCTCACCTCGCAGGGCATTGCAATCCCCGGCGGCGCGATGGGCTACAAGATCACGGTTACCAACAACGGGCCCAACACCGCCTCCGACATGATCATCACCGACAGCACCCCATCGAGTCCATGGAAGTTGCACCCCACGACATTCCTCTGCGTCGGGAGCGTTCCGCTTCCCGGAAGCGGAGCGGGGTGGTGTGGCCCTCTGCCATCCAACGTCTCGTGCACGGCACCTAAGGTCGGTAGTCCCGGAACGGTCACATGCACGACCAGCTCGCTGCTCGCCCACGCCTCTATGACCATCATCATGGCGATTGACGTCGGGTTCTACCTCCACAACATGGCGATCTGCGACATGGCCACCGCGACCTCGAGCACCTCCGACCCCAACACCGCCAACAACACTGCGACGGTCTGCAATCGGGTCAATTAGCCAAGAGCGGTGGCAGTGAGGCTGATTTAGCTGACAGGGCTTGCGGCACTGCGCAGTCGGAACGCCCTGGGGTGGCGCGAGACTGTGAGAAGCCGACGGCCTCGTGCGGCAACGGATGCGGCGCTCGCGCAAGCGGCGGCGCCCTGACCCCCTCCTCGCCACTTGCGCGAGTGGGCGCGCCGGCGGCCGCCAGCGCCGTGAGCGATCGGTCCAAGCGCCCCGCATTCTCGCGAGAGCAGGGCAGCGTCAACCTCCGATTGGCCTGGTTGCGCGCCCTGCTTTGCCGGCATTGCACGTCTCTTGCCGCCGGCGACCCCGGACCTGCATCGCGCGGAGAGCAGGAGCCTCCGGCCATCGATTCCCGACCTCTCAGACTCCTGCTGCGGAACGATTGCAGGCGTCCGCTGAGGCAGCTCGCGTGCTGTCGTCGGACAGGCGGAATCGTTCCAAACC
>Ga0208714_1000407_pt1 | contig 12381 bp, 8 predicted proteins | sample NGESurshal072012_3_FD_184461 | JGI IMG/M metagenome (GOLD analysis project Ga0208714, IMG submission 184461) | Arctic peat soil microbial communities from Barrow, Alaska - NGEE Surface sample 415-1 shallow-072012 (SPAdes) | ecosystem: Environmental > Terrestrial > Soil > Wetlands > Peat ... | reverse complement strand
GCGGCGCCTCGACGCCGTCGTCGAGATACGCGATACGCACGAGCCCGCGCGCGGTGCCGGCGAGCAGGAGCGCGCCGACGGGCGAATCGAAGGTGGCGTAGGCGACGTCGAGCAGGCCCGCCGTCGTGGCCGCGTCATCCAGGCTCGGGAGTGGGGCGTCGGGAATCCTGCGCGCGGCGGCACGCAGGAGGAGCTCCAGGTCGTCGGTCATGGTCGGTACTCCTTCCGGAGTCGGGTCAATCCTTCGTGGACGTTGCGTCGCGCGGCCTCCTCGCTCGTGTCCATCACCGCGGCGATGTCGGGGTAGCCGGCGTCGAGCACGTAACGCAGAGCGACGGCGGCGCGCTGCTTGGGCGGGAGCGCCCGCAGCCGGCGCCAGATCACCGCGTCGGGATCGAGCACCGTGTCGTCGTGACGCTCACGCCCGTCCAGGCCTGTGTCGGCAAGCTCCGTCACGTCGGGCACGGGGACCGCCCGGCGGCCGCCGGCGCGGACGTGATCGATCGCCTTGCGGTGCGCGACGGTGAGGATCCAGGCCTTCAGGTTGGCGGCGTCGCGCAGCCGTGGGTAGGCGCGCAGCGCGGAGATCCAGGTCTCCTGGTAGCAGTCGTCGGCGTCGACGCGACCCACGCTGGCGACGAGAAAGCGGTGCACCTCGTGTCCGTGCTCGTCGATCAGGGTCTGAAACGGCGGGAGGTCCACTGCAGATGAAACGGGGGCGCGGGTCACGGCGTGAGATGTTCGCGCCTCGCGGCCGGCCAGCGGCGACGCGATAGCCTTCGACCCGATCATGGACGAGCGAACTCTCGGCACCCAGGGCCTCATCGTCTCCGCTCAGGGGCTCGGCTGCATGGGTATGTCCGAGTTCTACGGCGCCACCGACGAGTCCGAGGCCGTGGCCACCATCCACCGGGCGCTCGACCTGGGGATCACGCTGCTCGACACGGCCGACATGTACGGACCGTTCACCAACGAGCAGCTCGTCGGCCAAGCGATCGCCGACCGGCGCGACCAGGTCGTGCTGGCGACCAAGTTCGGCATCGTGCGCGATCCGAACGACCCGACCAAGCGTGGCTTCAACGGTCGCCCGGAGTACGTGCGCAGCTCCTGCGAGGGGTCGCTGCGCCGCTTGGCCGTCGACCACATCGACCTCTACTACCAGCATCGTGTCGACACCGACGTCCCGATCGAGGAGACCGTGGGCGCGATGGCGGAGCTCGTCGATGAGGGCAAGGTGCGCTATCTCGGACTGTCCGAGGCCTCGGCCGCGACGATCCGCCGGGCCAACGACGTGCACCCGGTCGCCGCCGTGCAGAGCGAGTACTCGCTCTGGAGCCGCGACATCGAGAACGAGGTGCTGCCCGCATTGCGCGACCTGGGGATTGGTCTCGTCGCCTACAGCCCGCTGGGCCGGGGCTTCCTGACCGGCCGCTACACGAAGGCCGAGGACTTCGGCGAGGGCGACTTCCGCCAGTATCAGCCGCGGTTCCAGGGCGAGAACCTCGCCCGCAACCTCCAGCTCGTCGAGCGCGTGCGCGAGCTGGCCGCCGAGCATGACTGCAGCCCGGGTCAGCTGGCCCTCGCGTGGGTCATGCATCGCGGCAGCGACGTGGTGCCGATTCCCGGTACGAAGCGGCGCGCGTACCTGGAGGAGAACGTCGAGGCCACCGAGATCACGCTTGATGCCGAGGACCTGCAGCGGATCGAGGAGGCCACCCCCGTGAGCGCAGTCGCCGGCGACCGCTACGCGGACATGTCGTTCGTCGAGCGCTGACTAACGTCGGGCGTCGCGAGCGCCGGCGACGAGCCGGTCGCGGAGCAGCAGGAAGCCCAGCGCCGCGGAGAGCACCGACAGCAGCTGGCCGACCTCGCCGCCGATCTCACGCGGCTCATCGAGCACGAGCAGCAGTGCGCCGAGCGTCTCGCCGACCACGGCCACCGGGACGGCCAGCACGTGCATGTCCTCCGGGGCACCGAAGGCCGCGGCGCTGGCCGGCGCGAGCATCGCCGGGCGTCCCTCGCGCAGGACCTCGGCGACGTCCTCGTGCGCGGTGACCGTGACCATCCGGGGGCCCAACAGTCCGCGGCTGGAGCTCCCGAGTGCCAGCTCGCCGGCCATGTACACCGCGACGCCGACATCGATCGGCGGCAGCCACCGCACGAGCGTGTCCGAGGTCGCCTGCAGCAGCGCCGGCCCGCTCTCCTGGCGGAACAGCTCGGCCAGCTCGCTCACCGAGCTGAGCCACCGGCTGTGCTGCTCGAACTGCCGATCGAGCTGCTCACGTTCCACGAGCAGCCGGGCGAGCGCGAGCCGCGTGTCGCGATCCCCGGCGTGCTCGAGCTCGACCACCGCCACCAGCGGCGACTGACCGGGCTCGGCGGGCAGCCGGTACATGAGCGCGCGCACGTGCTCGGGTCCCGCCGGGGACCACGAGGGATGGCTCGTATCGCCCGTGCGCGCCGTGGTGGTGAACAGCGCGACGGCGGAGCGCTCGAGCTGTGAGCCGGGCACCCACGGCGCGGCCAGCGCCAGCTCGTCCCCGGGGTGCGGAGCGCCGTCGATCGCCGCCAGCGCCGGGTTGACGTAGGCGACGCGGACCGGCGCGGGGCCCGAGAGGAGCATCAACGGCGACGGCAGCTGCTCCGCGCTGGCCGCCAGCGCGGCGCTCGAGACGTCGGGCGCCGGCGTCGAGGCCTGCGCCTCGGCGATCGCTCGCGGCAGCGGGACGCCCTCCTCGGAGGCGCGCCGGACGGCGACCACGGCGTCGGCGTCGGCGAGCTCGTAGCGCCGCGGGCCGGCGCCGACGCGCTGGGGGCGCGGAAAGTCATAGCGGCGCTCCCACGTCCGCAGCCGCTCGCGTGAGACGCCGGTGAGGCCGGCGAAGCGCGTAGCGCTGACCGTCTGACCACCCCTGACCATCCTCCAAGTGTGACACCACGACGACCTTGATGGGCCTGTCCGTGGCTGACCACCTTGCCGTCGCCGGCGGGGTCGGCAATATCGGACCCGTCCAACGTTCCGTTGCCAGTGGAGGACGATTGAGCGGAGGACGATTGAGCTCCACGCTGCAACCCGCAGTTCCATTGACTTCCGAGAATCCACTCGAAGAGGACGAGCTCCTGCGCCGCTACCACGTCGAGGGGGACCTCGAGGCGCGCCGAATCCTGATTGAGCAGATGATGCCATTGGTCCGCACGCTGGCCCGCCGCTACGTCAATCGGGGCGAGTCGCTCGACGATCTGATCCAGGTCGGATGCGTCGGCCTGATCAAGGCGGTCGACCGCTTCGACGTCTCGCGCGAGCTGCGCTTCTCGACCTTCGCCGTGCCGACGATCCTGGGCGAGATCAAGCGACACTTCCGCGATCGGGCCTGGTCGATTCGGGTCTCCCGCGGCATCCAGGAGCTGAACTCCAAGGTCGGTCGCGAGGCGGACCGGCTGTCGGGCATTCTCGGCCGCTCGCCGACGATCGACGAACTCGCCGAGGCCACCGAGACCTCGGTCGAGCAGGTGCTCGAGGCGTTGCAGGGCGCCCAGGCCTACAACACCGTGCCGCTGGAGGAGCCGGTCGGCGACGACGGCGAGGCCGCCGAGCGCTTCGGCGCCGAGGATCCCGGGTTCGCCGTGGCCGAGCAGCGGGTGGAGCTCGCCCGCGGCCTCGAGACGCTGCCCGAGCGCGAGCGCAGCATCATCCTGTTGCGCTTCTTCGAGGGCCTGACCCAGCGTGAGATCGCCGACCGCATCGGGATCTCACAGATGCACGTCTCGCGCCTGCTGCGCCGCTCGGTGGATGGCATGCGCCTGCAACTCGAGGCCTGAAAGGCCGGCAAGAGCGCGGTCAGGGCTTGATCGCTCACCCGCTCGGGTATACAAAGACGACATGGCTCGTGCGATTTGGACCGGCGCGATCAGCTTCGGGCTGGTCAACGTACCGGTCAAGCTCTACAGCGCCACCTCGCCCAAGACGGTCCGCTTCCACCAGCTGTCCGGAAAGACCGGCGCGCGGATCCGTCAGAAGCGCGTCGATCCGTCCACCGGCGACGAGGTCGCGTTCGAGGACATCGTCAAGGGCTACGAGGTCACGCCCGAGCGCTACGTGCTGATCTCGCCCGACGAACTCGACGCGCTCGACCCCAAGGCGACCAAGACGATCGATATCGAGGACTTCGTCGACCTGTCGGAGATCGACCCGATCTACTACGACCACTCCTACTACCTCGCGCCCACGGCCGGCGGCGCCAAGCCCTACCGGCTGTTGCTCGATGCGATGCGCGAGTCGGGCAAGGTCGGGATCGGGCGCGTGGTGCTCCGGTCAAAGCAGCAGCTGGCCGCGCTGCGTCCCACCGGCGACGTGCTGACACTCTCGACGATGCTATTCGGCGACGAGGTGCTCAAGCCCGACCGGCTCGACGAGCTCGACGCGGTGAGCGAGGCCGAGGCGAGCGATCGGGAGCTGTCGATGGCCCGTCAGCTGATCGATTCGCTGTCGAGCGACTTCGAGCCCTCCAAGTACCGCGACGAGTACCGCGACCGAGTGCTCGATCTGATCGAGCGCAAGGCTGCGGGTGAGGAGATCGCCGTCCAGCCCGAGGCCGAGGAGCCCGAGGCCGCGCCCGACCTGATGGCCGCGCTCGAGGCCAGCCTGGCCGCCGTGCGCAGCGACGACGACGACGACGCGCCCGCGCCCGCGCCGAAGCCGCGCAAGCGCTCGACACCGTCCAAGAACGGCGATGGCAAGGGCACGGCGAAGACGACCGGCACGAAGACGGCGTCGAAGCTGCGCGCCACCAAGGCCACCGACAAGGCCAAGAAGTAGCCGGCCCGGCCCGCTCGACGCCCCGGCCCGCCCGACGCCCCGGCCCGCCCGACCCCGCCCGACCCCGCCCGTCTCAGCGGTCGCGGGTGCCTGCGAGCGCGACCAGCGTGCAGCCCGTTGCCCCGCAATCCAAGAACTGCCCGGCGTACGGCCCGTCGAGCGCGTACGTCGTGGCGCCGTCCCGCGCCTGGCCCCGGAGCGCATGGGGCGCACCGGCCGCCGCGGCGCCGCTCCCGTCCGGCGCGATGCGCTGGAAGGCGTCGGCAGAGGGCAGGATCGGGGAGCCGTCGAACTGCCCGTAGTAGAGGCCGCCGGAGGCGAACGAGGGGAAGCTGAGGAAACCGGGCGCCCCGACCCCGCTCGACTCGGTGTCGACCGCGAGTCCGGTCGGGGCGGCGCGCGCCGAGAGGGGCAGCGTGTCGACATCGATGGCCGAGTCGATCTGACCGCCGCTGATCGTCTCCCACGAGAAGGCGAGCCGTCCCGGGCCGAGATCGAGTGACACGGGGCCGGGCGCCCCGGCGGAGTCGCCGGGAAGTGAGACCACCGCGAGCTTGCCCCCGCGCGGCGCCGTCAGCGGTTGTGCGACGAGGGCCGGGCCGCCGCCGGCGCTCACCCGCACGTAGGCGATCTCGTTCCGCCACAGGCTCGGCAGGTAGAACGAGCCCGCGCCGGTAAAGCCGGCGATGCGGCCTTCCCGCTTGGTCGCGAAGTCGTAGCGGTAGAGCACGCAACCGGACGGCAGGCCCGTCGGCGTGTCGGCCCCGAGCATCCATACCGGCCGCTCGCGGCGGCAGCGCGAGTACACGGCGACCGCGCGGCCTTGCGTATCGGGCCCGAGATCGACGTCGAACGGAACCCGGCGTGGCGCGGAGGCGGCCCGCTGCGAGTCGGGGGCGGCGGGACATCGCGCGCCATTGTGACAAGCCTGGTGCCGAAGCGATCCCTCCGAGGTTTCCCGATCTTGCCGGGCGTGGTTTGCCGGGCCACGCGGCCCATCCGGCGGCGGGCCGCTGCGGCCACGTGGCCAACAGCACAATCGCGTTGCGCTGATACGCTTTCTGCCCGCCTCGCAGTGTTCCATCGTCCCCGAGCACTACATCCATGCACCGTCTCGTCCCACCCGGGGCCACTGGCCTCTACGACCCCAACAACGAGCACGATGCGTGCGGCATCGCGCTGGTCGCGAAGCTCTGGGGCGAGGCCAGCCACGCCGTGGTCGAGAAGGCGCTCGATGCGCTCGGAAACCTCGAGCACCGCGGTGCCGAGGGCGCGGATCCGAACACCGGTGACGGCGCCGGGATCCTGATCCAGATCCCCGACGGGTTCATCCGGGCCGTGGCCGGCGTCGAGCTGCCGCCGCCCGGCCGCTATGGCGTCGGCGTCTGCTACCTGCCCACCGATCCCGAACGGCGGGCCGAGCTCGAGCAACTGGTCGAGGACACCGTCGCCGCCGAGGGTCAGACGGTGATCCGCTGGCGCGACGTCCCTGTCGACGAGCGCTACGTCGGCGACACGGCCCGTCTCTCTGCGCCGGTGATCCGGCAGGTGCTGGTCGGCGCCTCGGACGAGATCACCGATCAGGACGCGTTCGAGCGCAAGCTGTACGTGATCCGCCGCGTGCTCGAGAGCGAGGGTGGACGCGAGATCGCGCTGCCGAGCTTCTCCTCGCGCACACTGGTCTACAAGGGGATGCTGACCGCGCCGCAGCTGCCGCGGTACTTCACCGATCTGCGTGATCCGCGCGTCGCGACCCGGCTGGCGCTCGTCCACTCGCGGTTCTCGACCAACACCTTCCCGAGCTGGGAGTTGGCGCACCCGTTCCGGCTGATCGCCCACAACGGCGAGGTCAACACGCTGCGCGGGAACATCAACTGGATGCGGGCACGCGAGTCGCAGCTCGCCTCGGACCTGTTCGGCGATGACCTGCACAAGGTGATCCCGGTCGTCCGCGACGGTGGTTCGGACTCGGCCACGTTCGACAACGTGCTCGAGCTGCTCGTGCTCGGCGGCCGCACGATCCCGCACGCGGTGATGATGATGGTCCCCGAGGCCTACCGCACGCGCAAGGACCTCGATCCCGACGTCCGGGGCTTCTACGACTTCCACTCCTGCCTGATCGAGCCGTGGGACGGGCCCGCGGCGGTCGTGTTCACCGACGGCCGCCTGGCCGGCGCCGTGCTCGACCGCAACGGACTGCGTCCAGGGCGCTGGATCCAGGACACCGAGGGCTACGTGGTGCTGGCCTCGGAGACGGGGGTGATGACCGTCGCCCCCGAGCACATCCAGCGCAAGGGCCGGCTCGCCCCCGGCAAGGTGTTCCTCGTCGACCTCGAGGAGGGACGGATCGTCGAGGACGAGGAGGTCAAGCGGCGCGTCGCGCGCCGTAAGCCCTATGCCGAATGGTACGAGCGCTCCGTCGTGCACATCGACGACCTGCCCGAGCGCCAGCCGCGAAAGCCAAGGATCGAGCCGCTGCGCTCCAGGCAGCTCGCGTTCGGGTACTCGCAGGAGGACCTGCGGATGATCATCGCGCCGATGGCCACCAAGGGCGAGGAGCCGGTGGCCAGCATGGGCAACGACGCCGCCCTGGCCGTGCTCTCCGATCGTCAGCCGCCGCTGTTCTCCTACTTCAAGCAGCTGTTCGCCCAGGTCACCAACCCCCCGATCGATCCGATCCGCGAATCGGTCGTGATGAGCCTGCAGGCCGGCGTCGGCGCCGAGCACAACCTGCTCGCCGAGTCCCCGGACCAGGCCCACCAGCTGGTCATGGACCAGCCGATCCTGCGCAACCACGAGCTCGAGAAGCTGCGCCAGGTCTCCCACGAGATCTTCGATGCCGCGACGATCGACATCACGTGGCCGATCGAGCGGGGACCGGACGGGATGGCGGATCGCCTCGACGCCGTCTGCGAGGAGGCCGCCAACCATGCCGAGCACGGCGCCAACATCCTGATCCTGTCGGACCGCAACCTCGGACCCGAGCGGGTCGCGATGCCGTCGCTGCTGGCCGTGGCCGCCGTCCACCATCACCTCGTCCGGCGCGGGACCCGCCTGCGGACCGGTCTGGTGATCGAGTCGGGCGAGCCGCGCGACATCCATCACATGGCGACGCTGATCGGCTACGGGGCCGCCGCAATCAACCCGTATCTGATGTTCGAGTCGCTCGACGAGCTGGCCGACCGCTCGCTGCTGCCCGAGGACCTCGATCGCGAAGAGGCCGAGAAGCGGATCGTCAAGGCGATCGGCAAGGGACTGATGAAGACGATCTCCAAGATGGGGATCTCGACGATCCAGTCCTACTGCGGCGCCCAGATCTTCGAGGCCGTCGGCCTCGAGCCCAAGCTGATCGCCCAGCATTTCACCGGCACCGCGTCACGCATCGGCGGAATCGGGATGGACGTCCTCTCGACCGAGGCTATGGAGCGCCACTTCCGCGCCTATCCGCGTGTCGACCGTGAGGTGCTGCCGGTCGGGGGCGTGCTCCAGTGGCGCCGCGACGGCGAGACCCACATCTGGAACCCCGACACGATCGCCAAGCTCCAGCATTCCGTACGCGGCCAGAACGGCGACTCGGCCCAGACGTATGCGGAATTCTCGCGCATGGTCAACGAGGACTCGGTCCGCAAGGCGGCGCTGCGGGGGCTGATGCGGCTGCGCACGGTGAGGGAGCCGCTGCCGCTGGACCAGATTGAGTCAGCGACCGACATCGTCAAGCGCTTCACGACGGGCGCGATGAGCCTCGGTGCCCTCTCCCGCGAGGCGCACGAGACGCTGGCCATCGCGATGAACCGCCTCGGCGCGAAGTCCAACACCGGGGAGGGCGGAGAGGACCCGAGCCGCTACACCCCCGACGACAACGGCGACCTGCGGCGCTCGGCCATCAAGCAGGTGGCCTCGGGCCGCTTCGGCGTCACGGTCCACTATCTCGTCAACGCCGACCAGCTCCAGATCAAGATGGCGCAGGGGGCCAAGCCCGGCGAGGGCGGCCAGCTCCCCGGGCACAAGGTCGACGACTACATCGCGATGATCCGGAACTCGACTCCTGGCGTCGGCCTGATCTCACCGCCGCCGCATCACGACATCTATTCGATCGAGGACCTCAAGCAGCTGATCTACGACCTGCGCTGCGCGAACCCGACCGCGTCGGTGTCGGTCAAGCTCGTCTCCGAGGTCGGCGTCGGCACGGTCGCCTCGGGCGTGGCCAAGGCGAACGCCGACCACGTCACGATCTCCGGCCACGACGGCGGAACCGGGGCCTCGCCACAGTCCTCGGTCCAGTCCGCTGGCGTCCCGTGGGAGATCGGGCTGGCCGAGACGCAGCAGACGCTGCTGCTCAACGACCTGCGCTCGCGCATCACGGTCGAGGTCGACGGGCAGATGAAGACCGGGCGCGACGTGGTGATCGGCGCGCTGCTCGGCGCCGACGAGTTCGGCTTCTCGACCGCGCCGCTGATTGCCATGGGCTGCATCATGATGCGGGTCTGCCACCTGAACACCTGCCCGGTGGGCGTGGCGACCCAGGATCCGGAGCTCCGCAAGCGCTTTCGTGGCACCCCCGATCACGTCGTCAACTACCTGATGTTCATCGCCGAGGAGGTCCGCGGGATCATGGCCTCGCTCGGCGTGCGCCGCTTTGAGGACATGATCGGCCGCACCGACCTGATCGAGATGGACGGCGCGATCAACCACTGGAAGGCGCGTGGCGTCGACCTGACCATGATCCTGACGGCGCCCGACGTGCCCGCCGGGGCGCCGCGCCACCGCACCCGTCCGCAGGTTCCGGTGCTCGACGACGCGCTCGACTGGGAGCTGGTGCGTAAATGCGCCCCCGCGCTCGAACGCGGAGAGCCGGTCAAGCTCGGTCCGGTCCCGGTCCGCAACGTCAATCGTGCCGTCGGCGGGATCCTGTCGGGCGAGATCGCTCGGCGCCGGGGCGTCCAGGGGCTGCCCGAGAACACGATCGAGATCTCGTTCTCCGGTTCGGCCGGCCAGAGCTTCGGCGCCTGGCTCGCCCCCGGCGTCACCCTGCTGCTGCGCGGGGAGACCAACGATTACACGGGCAAGGGGCTCTCCGGCGGCATCGTCACCGTTCGGCCGCCCGAGTCGGCGCTGTTCCGCGCCGAGGAGAACATGATCGTCGGCAACACGGTGCTCTACGGGGCCACCGCCGGACGCGCGTTCTTCCGCGGGCTCGCCGGCGAGCGCTTCGCCGTGCGCAACTCGGGCGTGCACGCGGTGGTCGAGGGCGTGGGCGACCACGGCTGTGAGTACATGACCGGCGGCCGCGTCGTCGTGCTCGGACCGACGGGCCGCAACTTCGCCGCCGGCATGAGCGGTGGGGTGGCCTACGTGTACGACGTGGACCGCCGCTTCGCCAGCCGCTGCAACACCGAGCTCGTCGACCTCGACCCGCTCACCGACGAGGACGCCCACGAGCTGCGGATGCTGATCAAGGAGCATGCCCAGCGCACGGGGTCGATCGTGGCCCGCAACGTCTTGGCCTCGTGGGAGGTCGCGCGCCAGCGGTTCGTCAAGGTGATGCCGCGCGACTACAAGCGCGTGCTTGCCGAGGCGGCCGAGCGCAACACTGCCGTCGGCGTTTGAGGGCGCGTCAGCGCCGGCGGCTGCGGTCGCCGGCGAGCCGGATCAGCACCGTGACCCAGGTCCGGAACGGGCACCACACCCCGGCCATCTCGGTCAGCTGCTCCAGGGTCAGCGGCGCGGGAAGCCCGTAGAGGCCGGCGGCGTGCGCCAGCACCTTCGGCTCGGCGGCTTGCAGCATCGCGTCGGCGAAGCCGCTCGCGCGGACGACCACGAGGCCGGCGTAGAACGGCCCGAGGCCTTTGAGCTGCTGGATCTCCTCGTTCGCGCGTTCGGGCCCGATCGCGTGCAGATGCCCGACGTCCAGCCGGCCCGCCAGCGCCGCCTCGGCGATACCGCGCAGCCGCGCCACCTTCTCCGGGGTCAGTCCCGACGTATCCTCGGGCAGCTCGAGCAGCCGCACGGGTTGCGGGAACGCCCGCAGGGTCGTGCCCGCGAGCGCGAACGTCGCGCCCAGCTGCTCCGCGATCGCCTCCCGCACGCCGGCGGCCTGCGCCCCCGGTCGGCGGGCCGAGATGATCGACCACGCCGCGCCTTCGTAGGGGGAATGGAACAGGACCGGCCGCTGCCCTCGGTGGCGCTGCTGCAGCTCTCCGATCACCGGGTCGCGTGCGCCCACGCGCATGAAGTCGTCTCCGTCGTGGTCGAGCGAGACGACTCGGGCGACCTGGGCCACGGCCGCGTCGGGATCGGCGCCCTCGGTGAGCGTCAGCTCGACCGCCACCGCGCCGTGGGGCTCCCGTTGGCGCAGGATCGCGCCGGCGTAGCCGCGGCCGCCGTCGACCGGGAAGGCCAACCGCATCGCGCCGTCGTAGCGCAGCGTCTGACCCGCGTGGGGCCCAAAGCCGAACTCCGCGGCAGCCTGGAGCGAGAATGGTCCTCGCGGCGTGATCTGCAGCGTGGGCACGGTCGCCGGCCCCGAGTGCTCAGTGCGTGGTGAGAAGCACGTTGGTGAGACCCTCGATCGTGCCGATCCCGTAGCCCATCGAGGGATCGCCGTCGGTCATCACGGCCATCGCGAACGAGTGATCGGGACGCTCGAGCCGGGCGACCTGGTGCACGAGCTGGCCGAGCGCCATACCGCGCCAGCCGCCCTTGAAGAAGACGGCGTAGCGGCGCCCGCGGGCCACGGCGGGGATGCCCCAGCTCTCGTAGCCGACGATCGTCGAGAGCAGGTGGCGCGCGTAGCCGCGGAACTCGGGCGGGATCAGCGAGTCCATCTCGAAGAAGAACCTCGCCTGGTCGGCGGCGCTGATCTGCGCATTGGCCCAGATGCCGACGATCGAGAAGTCGGTCATCCCGGCGGCGTTGGCCAGCGCGTACAGGCGGCCGTCGCCGACGATCGACCACATGGTGGTGGCGGCCGAGTTGTCGGACTGGTTGATCATCGGGTACAGGAACGAGTCGCTGTATCCGTCGACGTAGTGCTGTCCCTGGGCATCGAGCTTGCGCAGATAGGCGACCAGCAGCATCGCCTTGACGACGCTGGCGGACACGAACGTCCAATGGATGTGCACGCCGGACACGCGGCCCTCACTGTCGACGACCGCGAACGCGGTGCGGCCGGCCCGGCCGGCCAGATACGAGGCGGCGGCGGCGATCGCCCGCGGCGCGGGGAATCCGACCGGCAGCGAGCCGCTGCCCGAGTACCCACGACCCCGGCAGCCGGGCGGGTCGCCGGCGTCGAGCAGGGCCCCGTCGCCGGGCGCATGGAAACACGCACGGAAGCGGAAGTGACCGGCTGCCAGCCCGATCGTCTCGCGGATCACCGTGGTGCCGGGCCGCGCGTCGCGCGTGCGGGTGGCGGAGGCGCCGGCAAAGCGTCCGTGGGAGCCCTCGGCGAAAGACCAGTCGACCCGGGCCCGGCCCCAGTGCAGATCACGTGGATGGGCAACCACGATCGTCACCGCCGTGCGGCCGAGCCGGAGCGCCCGGACGGTCGTTTTGACCGGGTACGCGAC
>Ga0208714_1000406_pt1 | contig 12404 bp, 11 predicted proteins | sample NGESurshal072012_3_FD_184461 | JGI IMG/M metagenome (GOLD analysis project Ga0208714, IMG submission 184461) | Arctic peat soil microbial communities from Barrow, Alaska - NGEE Surface sample 415-1 shallow-072012 (SPAdes) | ecosystem: Environmental > Terrestrial > Soil > Wetlands > Peat ... | reverse complement strand
CGGTCGTCTTGAACGAGGCCGACGAAGCTTCGCAACTCTGGATTACCGAATTCACCGCGCTCGGCCAGAAGCTTGGTGTCTGTGTCGATCCCCCGCCCGCTGCGGTGCCGTGACCCCGAAAATCCGCGCCCAAGTCCCCTTTTTGCGGATTTTCTTGACATGCGGCCCTTTTCGCAGCTAAATATTCCCCGCCACCGTTAGCCACCTCGTGAGGAGCCATCATGAATAAAGGGGACCTGGTTGAGAAAATTGCAGCTTCCACGGGCATCACCAAAACCAGCGCTGCTGCCGCCATCGAAACTCTGATCGACGCCATCACCTTCGCGCTCAAGAAGGGCGATCGCGTCACGCTCGTCGGTTTCGGAACGTTTTCCGTCTCGCACCGCAAGGCCCGCAACGGCCGTAATCCGCAGACCGGAGGCGTCATCAAGATTGCCGCGCGGAAAGTCGCCAAGTTCACTCCTGGTGTGGAACTCAAGAAGCACGTCAACAAGAAGTGAGCATCACTGCCTTGGTTCGCGGATCCGTGCAGAGGTTTCGTTGCTGATGGTTGGCCGGCTCTACGCCCGTCCTTCGTTCCGCTCGTCGAGATATAGCAGGTAGTCAGTCGACAATGGTTCTTTGCCCAACAGCCGCAGCCGCAGCGTCACCTGCCCCCGATGATAGGTGGAGTGATTCACCAGGTGACGCATCTGATCGACCAGGGGATAGCTGAACTTTTCGCCGTGAAAGTTGATGTATTCCACCGGTTGCTGCAGGAGTTGTTCATTCAGTCGATCGATGAGGTGCTGCTGATCAGTGCGAACTTCATCCCAGAAAGCCCGCAGCGCCGCGAGGTCGGCGAAATTTTCGGGCAGCGGCAAAGCTGATGGGTACACCCCTCTCCAGCGCTGCGGATACAGCCACTCAACGACGAAGATGTGGACCAAGGCTCCCCAGAGTGAGCCGAAGCTCCCACCCAGATCTCGCCTCACCTCATCAGGGGACACCGAGGCAACGACCGACAATACGCGATCATTCGCCCAGCGATTGTAGGCGTATAGTGTGCGGATCGATTCAAGTTCCAAAGCTCATCTCCAACCCCGTAGTCCTGAGCACAGACCCGGGGATTTTGTATTTCTTGCTCACTTCAGTTTTATCCAAGCCCTCGGCCATAATCCACGGTTGTTTTTAACCCAAGCCTTATCCGTGCAATCCGTGTAAATCCGCGGCTGCCTTTGCTTGTGACTTGCATCCGATTGCCTCCCCGTGAATCCAATATTCTGCAGCGCAACATCCGCAGGTTGCCCCGATTGCGGCCATTCCGGTACAATCAAGGTTTGCAACAAGCGAGTTAGGGAGTCCCATGAAGGCAGCCATCCATCCGGTTTACAACGAAGTGCGCGTGCATTGCGCGTGCGGCAACGCATTTATGACCCGTTCGACCCACAAGGGCGACGTCAGCGTGGAAATCTGCTCCGCCTGCCACCCGTTTTTCACCGGCAAGCAGAAGTTGATGGACACCGCCGGACGAGTCGAGCGTTTCCGCCGCAAATACGCCAAGTCCGACGCTGGCAAGGCCGAAGCCGCCAAGGCAGCCGAAGCCGCTAAGGTCGCCGCAAAGTAGTTGCCGTTTCTTAGGTTTACCCAAGCCTCCGCCCCGGCGGAGGCATTTCTTTTCACCTCGTTGCCCCACTTGTCACAGAACAACTAAAGTGCCGATCATGGAACTTCGCCCGGCGCCCGTCATCTATAGGGAGGCAGCCCACCGCGACTTCCACAGTTCTGCGGTCAGGCAACTTACTCAGGAGCGTCTTTTCATGTTTGTCGTCACTGGAGCCACAGGAAATACCGGCAGCGCTGTCGCCGACACACTTCTTCAGCTAGGTAAGCAGGTCAAGGTTGTCGTTCGTGACGATGCGAAAGGCGAAGCCTGGAAAGCCAAGGGCGCGCAGGTCGCCATTGCCGACCTCGACGATTCCGCCGCGTTAACCGCCGCCCTGAAGGGTGCCGAAGGCGCGTACATCATGCTTCCTCCCGTTTACGGAGCGCCCGATTTTCTCGCCGCCGGGGCCAAACTCTCTGACGCGATCGCCCGCGGCATCAAAGAGAGCGGCGTGCCCTACATCGTGATGCTGTCGTCCGTTGGAGCTCAGCACCCCGACGGCACCGGTCCCATCCGCAATCTGCACTATGCTGAATCCGTCATTCCGAAAGCCGCGCCCAACGCCACGTTCTTGCGCGCGTCCTACTTCATCGAGAATTACGCCCCGGTACTCGGCGCTGCCGTCGGCGGAGGCGTCCTCCCCAGCTTCTTCCCCGCCGACTTCCGCCTCCCGATGAACGCCACCCTCGACATCGGACGCATCGCCGCCGACCTGCTCCTGCACCCCGCTCCCGGACTCCGCGTCGTCGAGATGGAAGGCCCTGCACAGTACAGCCCTGCCGACATTGTCGCCACGCTCACCACCCTGCTTGGCAAGCCGGTGAACGTCCTCGAGTTGCCGTTGGCCGCTGTCGTCCCTGAATTCACTAAGCTTGGCTTCACCGAAGACGTCGCCAAACTTTTCGCCGAGATGTACGCGGGAATCCTGAGCGGCCACGTCTCCGCCCCCGCCACAGGCGAGCACCGCAAGGGCACGGTCACCCCGCAGGAAGTGCTGGCGGGCTTGCTGAAGGCGATCCCAGCGAGGGCGTAGGCCAGCGCCGCAAGCGGTTACAATTGAGTCTGTGCCCAAGTTTTTCGACAACCCGGCCGAGCGCGTCGCCCCTCCCGGCGTCCGCGTCCCCGCGTCCGTAACCCTCGGCACCGTCGAAATCCGGCCCGCTACCGTCCTCGCGCCCATGGCCGGCATCACCGACACCGTCTTCCGCCGCTTCATTCGCAACCTCGGCGGATGCGGCCTCATGATGACCGAGTTCACCTCCGCCGACGGCATCATCCGCCACAAAGACAAGAAGGCCAAGCGCTACCTCACCTTTTACGGCGACGAGCATCCCATCTCCGCGCAGCTCTTCGGCAGCGATCCGAAAACCCTCGCCGAAGCCGCGCACATCGTGCAAGACCTCGGCTTCGACCTCGTCGATCTCAACCTCGGCTGCCCCGCGCGCAAGGTCGTCACCTGCAACGGAGGCTCCGGCCTGCTGCGCAATCTGCCGCTCATCCAGAACATTTTCGAGTCAGTCCGCGCCGCCGTGACCGTGCCCTTCACCGTGAAATTCCGCGCCGGATGGAACGACAAGGAAGTCGTCCACGTCGAGCTCGCCAAGATGGCCGAAGCCTGCGGACTCGCCGCCGTCGCCCTCCACGCCCGCACCCGTGAGCAGGGCTACTCCGGCCAAGCCTGCTGGGAGTGGATCGCCGCCGTGAAAGACGCCGTCAAGATTCCCGTCATCGGCAACGGTGACATTCGCTCGCCCGAAGACGCCGCCGCCATGGTCGCCGAAACCGGATGCGATGCCGTCATGATCGGCCGCTCCGCCGCCAGCAACCCGTGGATCTTCCGCCAGATCGAGCAGTACACCGCTACCGGCCGCTACGACACGCAAACCGAGGCCGAGCGCTACCGCATGATCCGCACCTACTTCACCATGCTCCACGAGGAGCAGGTCCCCGGTGCGCCCGGCAAGATGAAGCAGTTCGCCGCCTGGTTCACTCACGGCGTCGCCCACGGGGCCACGCTCCGTAAAGCCATCTACGAGTCCCACAACGAAGCCGAAATCCTCGCCGCGGTCGATCGCTTCTTTGAAAACCTGCTGGCCGGAAAGCTGGCAAGTTCCCCATCTGGACCCTCCGAAGCGGCCCCTTCACCCCTGGAGTTGACCTCGTCTGCTAGCCTTTAGTCGCGCGCCTGCGCACGAAAGGACGGCCCTCCCGTGATCCCACTTCCGTCTCGCATTTCGCAACCGGCGCTGCTGCTGGCTGCCCTCGCGTTGGCTCTCGCTCCCTCTGCTCGCGCCGCCGTGAAGCTCCCCAACATCCTCAGCGACCACGCCGTGCTGCAGCGCGACGCCCCCCTCCACATCTGGGGCTGGGCGGACCCCGGCGAGAGTGTCACCGTGACATTCCATGATCAGCAACGATCGGCCGCTGCCGACCGACTTGGCCATTGGGAGATTTATCTAGCGCCCGAGCGCGCCGGCGGGCCGTTTGAACTGCGCGTCGCCGCCGCCAACACCATCGTTCTGTCTGACATCCTCATCGGAGACGTGTGGTTTGCTTCCGGCCAATCCAATATGGAAATGCCTCTCGAGGGCTTTCCCGGACAATCCGTGGTGAAGAACGCTGCCCAGGAAATCGCCACCGCCGACCAACCCAACATTCGCCTCCTGCTCATTGGCGAGAAGGCCTCCAACTATCCCCTACCCGAACAACCCGCCACCTGGACGCTCTGCACCCCAGCCACCGCTACCAAGTTTTCGGCCGTGGCCTATCTCTTCGGACGCGAGATCCAACAGCGCGAGCATGTTCCCATCGGCCTCATCGATTCCACCTGGGGCGGGAGTCCTGCGGAAACCTGGATCAGCCTCGACGCCATCTCCGCTGACGCCTCGCTCATGCCGGTTTTTGCAGTCTGGTCGGCGCTCGCCGACCAGCAGCAGGACTTGCCCGCCGTGTTGAAAGCCGAGGAGCGCGAAGCCGCAGCTGCCAAGCTGGCCGGCCGCCCTGTGGAATTTCACTGGCACCCCGATCTCGATTCATGGAGGCCAGCCGCACTCTTCAACGCCATGGTCGCACCGGCTACGCCCTTCGCCCTGAAGGGCGTCATCTGGTATCAGGGTGAGACCAATAGCGGCCCCGACCGCAACCGTCTCTACCAGCGGGTCTTCTCCACCCTCATCAGCGATTGGCGCAGTCAGTGGCAGATGGGCAACTTCCCCTTCTTGTACGTCCAGATCTCCGCCTACCAGGCCGATAGCGCCGGAGGCTGGGGGACCCTCCGCGATCAGCAACGGCGCACCCTCGACCTCACCAACACTGCCATGGCTGTTAGCTTCGATGTCGGCGACGCCGGGAACATTCACCCCTCCGACAAGCAGACCGTTGCCGCTCGACTAGTTCTGGCCGCTCGTGCTCTCGCCTATGGCGAGGCCGTCGAATACTCCGGCCCGCTCTTCCAACAAGCGGCTGTCGAAGGCGCCGGACTGCGCATATGGTTCAATCACACCGGCGGCAAGCTGGTTTCCAAGTCGCCCACCTTAACTGGATTCGAGGTCGCGGGCGACGATCACCATTTCGTAGCGGCCACCGCCCGCATCGAGCGCGATACGGTTTTCGTCAGCAGCCCGCAGGTCGCACAAGCCCGTTATGTTCGCTACGCCTGGGCCGATGTTCCTGACGCTACGCTCTACAACGCCGCGGGCCTGCCCGCATCCACCTTCACCTCCGAGTTCTGATGCAGCGCAGCTCGATCCACGCCACCGCGGAATCCGCGGCCGCCTCGGCCTTTGACGTTCAGCCTGGTATTCTCAGTGTCTCAGTGTCTCTGTGGTAGGTGTTGCTATTGCCTTTGACTTCCGCCGCTAATGCACATGCTCCGCGCTGGCATGCTTTAGCTCAAACTTCTTGTAGCTGATGGGCGTCAGCTCCGGCGAGTCTTCCTTGACGCGATACGCGGCGTCCATCCCAACTTTGGCGAAGCGCTGCACGGTCTTTGACGTTGGCCAGGTGATCTCGATCTGCGTGACCGTGGTCGCATCCCCCAGTCCGATGTGCTGTCGTATGGGATTGCCGCCAAAGCTGGACCCATATCCCACCGTGCGATAGATGTGTCGCGGCCCCGCAGGAGTCTCTGCCGTCACGTCGATGCGCGCTCCAAAGGCCGCGCGATTCGTGGAAACGCCCTGCAGTTCCAACGTGATCCAATGGCCGCCGTGTCCGGGGTTCTCAAACAGCACGCTCTGATACGTATCCCCCGGCAATGCGCCGCCGATCTCCTCGAAGATGTCTTCGTCGCCGTCATTGTCGATGTCGCCGAACGCGACGCTGTGCCCCTTCTGCAAGTGCCCGAAGCCGCCAGCGGTGGTCACATCTTGGAATTTCTTGCCACCATCGTTGCGGAACATGCGGTTGGGTAGCAGCGCTTCCAACTCCGAAGTGCCTGTTCCGATGTAGATGTCCAGCCAGCCGTCGTTGTCCAGGTCGCCAAAACTCGCGCCCATCGCCAGTATGGCGCGGTCCAGGTGCACCTGCTTGGTCACGTCCGTGAACGTCCCGTCGTGGTTGTTGTGATACAGCCGCGGCGTCTCCGCCTTATACGGCCTGCCCAGCTCGAACGCCCCGATGTCGTTCAGCGTGTCGTTGTAATAACCGGCGACAAATAAATCCGGCCAGCCATCATTGTCGTAGTCAAAGAACCACGTCGCGAAGCTGTGCAGTGGCTCTGCCACGCCCGCCTGCGCCGTCACGTCGGTAAACGTCCACCGCTCCGCCCGGGGATGCTTGGCATCGCGCGGCCCGTCGTTGCGGAACAGCATATTCGGCTGCCCCTTGCGCGACACATATAAATCCGGACGCCCATCGTTATTGAAGTCGCCCCACGCCACGCCCTTCACGAATCCCAATTCCGCCAGCCCGTTCGCCGCCGCCACCTCCGTAAACGTTCCATCGTGATTGTTATGAAACAACTGCGACGGATGTTTCTCCGCCCCCGTCGTCTCGTGCCCCACAAACAAATCCAGCCAGCCGTCGTTGTCGAAGTCCGCCCACGCCGCCGTCTGCGTCGGATGCAACGACAGCAGCCCCGCCTTCTTGGTCACGTCCTCGAACGTCCCATCGCCGTGGTTGTGCAGCAGCGACATCGGATACTTCCCATGCTCCCGCCACCATCCTCCGCGCAGCACCAGCACGTCGGGATGCCCATCGTTGTCGAAGTCCGCCGCCACCAGGTTCAGCCCGCCGACTTCGCCAGTGAGCCCCGCTTCCTTCGTGCGCTCTGTGAACGTGCCGTCGCCGTTGTTGTGAAAGAACCGCAACTGGTCCAGCGGCCCCGACGACGAGATCATCAGATCCAGCAGCCCGTCGCCGTCGAAGTCCTCCATCACCACCCCGCCCGCATGCCCGGTAACGCCCAAGCCCAAGCCGCCCGCCACCTCCGGCCAGCGCCCCACATCAAACTCCGACTTGAACAACTCCGGCGGCGCCGCCCATTGCGGCGGAACATCCTGCGGCCAGCGCCCCAGTTGCATGTATGCGATGTTGAGCAGCCAGCGCGCCAGTAAATTTTGCGGATCGTGTTGCAGCGTCGCCGTCAGTTCGCGAATCGCCCCCTCCGCGCCTCGCTTTATCGTGTGGACGCCCGAGCCCGCAATCGGGAAGATGCATGAATTCTGCGTGTGATGCTGGATGCAGTTTTCCTGCTCGCCCAGCCGCAAGTACGAAAGCGCCAGCGTGTCGCGCAGGTGCTGCTCGGAGTACGGATCGAGCTGGATCGACAGCTCGTCGCAGCGCTTGCGGATGAGCTCAATCTGCTGCACCGCTCCTACGCTGTCGCCCGCGCGCAACAGGTTTTCCGCCAGCGCCCAGCGGTCGCGCAACTCGTCTTTCCAGCTTGCTTCATTCACCAGCTTCAGCTTCAGTTCGGTGGCACGTTCGGCGTCTTTGCTGGGATCGGTGGCGACGTCCTGCTCGCGAAAGATCTTCACCAGCAATTCGTTCATATCCTTGGTGCTGGGGGCTCGGTAGACATCAGCCGCTTGCGCCGACGCCTGCGCGCCGCCGAATATGGAAAGCACCGCAACTGCTAGAAGGACCCGTCGCCGCATCATGGCCGAAAAGTTCTATAGGATTTGGGTGAGGCGCAACGACCCGATGCTAGCACACGCCTTTGCGGACGCTCAGGAGGGAGGGAATTTCGTTCCGCGCCGCCTGCGTTTGCCTTGCCTGTTGTCCTCAGCCTTATCCGTGCCGATCCGCGGTTGCATTTGCTTTTGACTTTGGCCGCGAAGTATCCGCGCCCGTCGGCGTAATCCGCGGTTACATTTGCCTTTTTTCCTAATTCTGATCCGTGTGATCGGTGTAAATCCGTGGTTGCTTTTGCTGTTCGCTTCGATCGCGAAAATCTAGTCCAGCAGCACGCTGGGATTCTTCTTCGCTATGTGCAGCAGCTTGAGCGTGGCCTGGCGCGGTTCGCGGATTCCCTGTTCCCAGCTTTCCACCGCGTTCGAGCTGACGTTCAGCAATCGCGCCAGCAGCCCCTGGCTGGCATTCAGGCTGGCCCGCAGAGCGCGGATGTCGGCCGGTTTCAGCGGCTTGGGACGCGCCGGCAACTGAGCCTCGCGCAGGTCAAGGCCGCCCTTCGCCGGCTTGGCCGCCGCTGATGCTTCGGGCTTGCCGTGCTTCTTCTTGCCTTTCTTCTTGTCTTTTTTGCCCACGTCTCACCCCTTCTTATGCCACATTGTGGTAGTACCACAATGTAAGACACTCGGCCCTGCCCGTAAATGGCCCGAAAGCGCTGGAGGCCCACCCCACGTTATTGCCCAGCCGGCCGTGCTACCGGACGCCCCTTGTCGCCCATCTCCACGTAAGCCCAAGGTGTTTCGTGGTCGTGCGTGAAAGCCACCAGCCACTTCTCCGGAATTGCCTCGGCGTAAAACTTGTGCCGGTTGTCGATGCAGGTCAGTGGGTACAGATCGTATCCCATTACCCAGGTGGGATCGAGATGGTGCGTCGTCGGAATCAGGTCGCTGGCGTAGCAGGCCTTCGTCCCACCGCTGCGCACGACCACGATCTGCATGTCGCGGGTGTGCCCGGGAAACACCCGCACCGATATTCCCGGCGCGATCTCGGCATCCCCGTCCAGCAATGTCATTTGGCCGCTTTGAACCAGCGGATCATAATTGTCCGTCATATAGCTGACCCGGTCGCGCTCGTGCTGCTCGTGCGCGTGTGCCAGTTCGCCCTTCTGCACGTAGTACCTGGCCCGCGGAAACGTCGCCACCGCCTTGCCTTCGCGATAGTGGGTGTTCCATCCGCAGTGATCGAAATGCAGGTGGGTGTTGATCACGATGTCGATCTCGTCTGGGGCTGCGCCCGCTTCTTCGAAGCTCTGCATCAGCCGTGCCTGGTTCTTGTAGATGGACTGGCTCTTCTCGCTGAGCTTGGAACCGATGCCGGTTTCGATCAACACGGTCCGCTTGCCGTCGCGCACTAATAGCGAATTTGTGCCGACGGTCAACATATTGCGGGCGTCAGGCTGGATGCGCTTCTCCCAAAGCACTTTCGGCACCACCCCAAACATCGCCCCACCATCCAGCTCGTAAGTTCCGTCGGAGAGAATCGTCAGTTCGTTGTCGCCAACCGTCAGCCTATGCACTCGCTTGTCCCTCTAATAATCAGCGTCCGCGTGGGAACCATCTTCAGTCACGACCTGAAGTCACAATCGCAGAAGTCAAATTCCTCCCAGCCGGAGAGAGGTGCACTCGGACCAGCTAGACAAGCGTAATATGTTGTAAATAAACAGCTTAATCATGACCCAGTGCCGAGAGAATCCGGTCGAAATCTTCCAGAGAGGAGTATTCCAGCAGAATCTTCCCCTTACCTTTGCGGTCGGTGATCGTGACCCGCACTCCCAGCACCCGCTCCAACTGGCGCTCGGCTTCCTTCACGTTGGGATCCACCATCAGTGCCTTCATGTCCTTTACCATCGCCTTCTGCTGCAAGGGGTGCAGGTAGTTGGCGACCGCGTCTTCCGTTTGCCGCACCGACATCGACCTGTCCACCACACGGTTGGCCATGTTGACGATCGCGGCAGGGGAATCCAGTCCCATCAGCGCTTTGGCATGACCGAAGCTGATCTGATTGGACTCTACAAAGCTTTGCACCCGCTCCGGCAGCTTCAGCAGCCGCAGATAGTTCGCCACCGACGACCGGTCTTTGCCGGTGCGCTGCGCCATCTGTTCCTGGGTCAGTCCGAATTCCCGCGACAGACGATCAAAGGCGCGGGCCTGCTCAATGGAATTCAGGTCCTCGCGCTGCAGGTTCTCGATGATGGTCATCTCCATCGCCTGCTCGTTCGAAACCTCGCGCACGATCGACGGCACCGTGGCTTTACCGGCACGCTGTGAGGCCAACCACCTGCGTTCGCCGGCGATAAGCTGAAATCGGCCGCCTGGGATCGCGCGCACCGCAATGGGCTGTAAGACACCGGTCGCGTTGATAGAATCGGCCAGCTCGCGCAGCGCGAGTTCATCGACATGGGTCCGAGTCTGGTAGGGGTTACGGTCGATCAGCTCGATCGCAAGCTGGTGAATCGCCTCGCCTTGGTGCACCACGGGCGCGGGCGCGGCTGCGGCCGGAGTTTGACGGGAGGGCAATAATGTGTCCAAACCGCGCCCCAGCACTTTTCGTTTGTCCATCATAACTCTTCTCTTTCTAATAACTTAACCGGTGGGTTCCGGCTGCGCAGCGGTGACCGGTTGCGTCCTTGGATGGGCGGTCCGGGTCATGATTTCCTGCGCCAACTGCAGGTAAGCCTCGCACCCGCGCGAGCGCGGGTCGTAGAGCAGCGCCGGCTTGCCGTGGCTCGGAGCTTCCGCCAAGCGGATATTGCGCGGAATCGTCGTCTCACACATCAGGTCGCCAAAAAACCCCTTCAAATCGGCGGCGACCGACTGTGCCAGATTCGTGCGATCGTCATACATAGTGATGACCACACCCTCGACGGCCAGTCCCTGGTTCAGTTCATGCTTAATGCGGTCGATGGTGTCGAGAAGTTCGGTGACGCCTTCCAGGGCGAAGTATTCCGCCTGCATCGGGATTAGCACGGCATCAGCGGCCACCAGAGCATTCAGCGTAAGTAAATCAAGCGCGGGAGGGCAGTCGAGGATGATGAACTCGTAATCGTGCCGCACTGGTTCCAAGGCGTTACGCAGACGGTACTCGCGGTGGTCGAGCGGGACTAACTCGATGTTGGCGCCGATCAGGTTCTTGTGCGCGGGAATCGCGCTGAGGTTCTCGACCTCTGTGGAAGCGCTGGCATCGGCCGCTGTCACTTCTCCCATTACGACTTGGTAGGTATTGGGGCGGTTGGGGTCGCGGCTGAAGCCGATGCCGCTGGAGGCGTTCGACTGGGGATCGCAGTCGACCAATAGGGTTTTTGCGCCAAGCGAGGCCAGAGATGCCGCAAGATTAATGGCGGTCGTGGTTTTACCCACTCCGCCCTTCTGGTTGGTGATAGCGATGACCCGGCCCACGATAAGGAAATCCTCGGAGAAAAGCTTAGACCGTGATGGGGAGCACGGCAACCGCATTGGGTGGCGAAAGAGCAGTTTCCATAGGAAAAACTGTGCAATTCTCGCATGTCCCGGCGGAAGCCGCTGATTCGGTGGAAGCTAGGCACTACATGAATCTGTGCGTATCCTGGATGGAAATGTTCCACGTGGAACAGTGGGTACGGGCGCACCGTTCCGCGCGGGCGGCGTCACAAATCTTGCCCCGCAAATCGAATTCGTGGCATTCCGAGCGATGTGCGAAGTGTTCCACGTGGAACATCAGCTTACGGCGACCACTACGCCAGTTCTAGAGGAAACGGGCAGTAAGCCATGATATCCCACGCAGATCCAATGTATTGCAACTGTAAGCAGTAACGTGCCCACATTGTCCCAAGAATTCCGCTGCATTTGTCAAATGTTTCCCACTTAGATGAAAAGCGGACAATCCCGTACGCTCGGTGGTCCCTGTAACTCGGGGATTCGAGTTCGGCGGCCAAGGATGAAATCGTCACAGAAACTAAAACAACCGACCTTAATCCCATCGGCAGATTAAGGAAGCAATACATTGGCTAGTAATTCCCACTGACGTGCAAATTAAGCCTGGTCAATCGACACTATTTCCCACTAGCACTCCGCTACCTGCACTCCCTGGAATAGGGTACAAAGGGTGGAACTGCCATTTTGAGCCGAGCGACTGCTCGGCGGACTGGGCCTGGATCGCGCCGATCAGAAGACAAATTGTCCCAGACTCGGCCACCAGCGAGGCGGCAACCGGAAGAGCATTGTCGAACTTTTCGACCGCACGCATGGTCACGATTGTCGCCTTGCGGTTCCAACTCTCCGCACGGCCGCAAAAGACTTCGGCACCCTTGATGCCAAGAGTTCGGATAACCTCGCGCAAAAACGAGGCTTTTTTATTCTGTGCCTCGATCAGCGTCAACTGCACATCGGGGGCGAAGAGCTTTATGGGGACGCCGGGAAAGCCGGCACCAGAGCCGACATCGGCCAGTGTGAGTGGGACGCCCGCAGTCGAGGCAAAGGCCCCGGCTGCGCGGAGCACCCGGGCAGCGTAAAGCGACTCCCCAAAATGCCGGGTGACGATTTGCTCGGGATCGCGGACTGCGGTCAGATTGACGCGGGCATTCCAGCGTAGCAGCAGATCGAGATAAGCCTGCAACTGCGCAGCGAGGCTTGCGGACACGGGCTCGCCGCCC
>Ga0208714_1000405_pt1 | contig 12465 bp, 7 predicted proteins | sample NGESurshal072012_3_FD_184461 | JGI IMG/M metagenome (GOLD analysis project Ga0208714, IMG submission 184461) | Arctic peat soil microbial communities from Barrow, Alaska - NGEE Surface sample 415-1 shallow-072012 (SPAdes) | ecosystem: Environmental > Terrestrial > Soil > Wetlands > Peat ... | reverse complement strand
GCCGGCCCCCGAGGCCGCGACCACCCCGGCCGCCGAGGCCCCAGCGCCGGCCGCCGAGCCCCAACCGCCGGAGCCAGAACCGGAGCCACCCGCCCTCCGGCTCCTCGACCCGGCGGGAGCGGTCGAGCCCGAGCGCCTCAGCGCCGCACTGTCGCGGCTGCGCTACGCGACCCGGCCGGTACCGGAGCCCGCATCCGTACCGCAGGGCGCACCCCCGCCCGAGGCCGCCGCCGCGCCCGAGTCAGGGCCGCTCCCCAAGCCGCCCGCGATCGCCTGGATCCGGCCCGTCCTGCGCCGGCTCGCCGCCGTCGACCCGGCACTGGCCGGCCGGCTGATCGAACTGCTGCTGCCGGCCCAGCACCTCGTGCACCCCTCGCCGCTGGCCTACGACCTGTACCTGTCCGACGTCGGCTCGGTCCGGGTCAGCGTCGCCGGCGCCAAGACCACGGTCGCGGTCGACAACGCCCGCCGGCCGCGCGAGCAGCTCGACTTCACCGTCGAGGGCGACCTCGCCGGGCTCGCCCGCCTGCTCACGCGAGGGCCGATCCGGCGCCGCTTCACCCGTCACGTGGCTCGCGTCGACGGCCGGCGCCGGACCTGGGCGCCGCTGCGGGAGCTCGTGGCCTCGGAGCTCGACCTGAGCGCTCTGCACGGCGCGGGGGTGGCGCTCGACGCGCGCCTGGCCCTGACCGTGGCATCGCTGATGATCCAGCCCCGCTGGACCGACGGCGAGCGGTTCACGATCGGTCTCGACACGGGGTCCGAGCACCCCGGCCTGCCCAGCGCCGCCTACCTGCACGTGCGCGACGGGGAGGCGCTGACGGTCACCGCGATGCCGCCGATGGGGAGCGTCGTCACCTCGGTCGTGTGCCCGCCGGAGCGCCTGCTCGCGGTGCTCGCCGGCGATCGTGATGCCGCCGATGCGATCGAGGGCGACAAGCGCCCGCTGCTGGCGCTCGAGCGCTGGATCGACCGCGCGCAGCACCCGCGCGCCCACCGCTGACCGTCCGCTGGCTCAGCCGCCGAGGCGACCTCGCGCCGTGGTCCCGGACCGCGACGCGCCACGACCGCAAAGTCCGCACAAACTCCGGGAACGGCGCCCGGGCCCGTCCGCCGCCCTCCCTATCCTGATGGGTCGCGAATGAGCTCCACCTGCGCCCATCTCCACGTCCACTCCGAGTACTCACTGCTGGACGGGGCGTGCAATATCGACAAGCTCGCGGAGCGCGCCGCATCGTTCGGACAGCCCGCTCTCGGCCTCACCGACCACGGGGTCATGAACGGCGCGGTGGAGCTGCATACGGCATGCCAGAAGCACGGCATCAAGCCGATCCTCGGCTGTGAGATCTACGTCGTCGACGATCACGCGCGCCGGCTGCCGGGGCGACTGGACCGCTATCACCTGACCCTGCTCGCGGCCACGCCGGCCGGCTACCGCAACCTCGTCAAGCTGTCCTCGGCCGGCTTCCTGGAGGGCTATCAGCGCGGCAAGCCGTCGGTCGACCTCGAGCAGATGGCCGTCCATTCCGAGGGCGTGATCGTGCTCACCGGCTGTCTCGCCTCACGCTTCTGCCAGTACCTGCTCGACGATCGGCCCGCCGACGCCCGCGGCCACGCGGACGATCTGATGAGCACCTTCGGTGCCGAGAACGTCTATTTCGAGGTGCAGAAGAACGGCCTCGCCGACCAGGACAAGGCCAACGAGGGCATCGTGCGGATCGCGCGTGAGGTCGGACGTCCGCTGGTCGGCACCGGGGACGTGCACTACCTGCGGCGCGAGGACTACGACCACCACGCCGCGCTGCTGTGCGTGCAGACCAAGTCGACCCTGAGCCAGCCGAAGATCCGCTTCGAGACCAACGAGTTCTTCCTGCGCTCCAGCGACGAGATGGTCGACGCGTTCGGGGACTGGCCCGAGGCGATCGAGAGCACGCTGGAGATCGCCGAGCGCTGCGACGTCGAGCTCGAGCTCGATCGGCAGCTGATCCCGCGCTATCCGACCCCCGACGGGCTCGGCGAGCGCGAGTACCTCCGCGAGCGGGTGCTCGAGGGGCTGGCGCACCGCTACGGCTCGCCGCCGCCGGCGGAGGCGATCGAGCGGGCCGACTACGAGCTCGGCGTGATCGATCGGATGGGCTTCAACGCCTACTTCCTGATCGTGTGGGACTTCGTCAAGTACGCCAAGGACACCGGCATCGCCGTGGGTCCGGGCCGCGGATCGGCCGCCGGCTCGCTCGTCGCCTACTGCCTGCAGATCACCGACGTCGACCCACTCCGGTACGGCCTGCTGTTCGAGCGCTTCCTCAATCCCGAGCGCGTGTCGATGCCGGATATCGACATCGACTTCTCGGTCCGCGGCCGCGAGCGCATGATTCGCTACGTGACCGAGAAGTACGGCAAGGAGTCGGTGGCGCAGATCGTCACCTTCGGCAAGATGTTCCCGCGCGCGGCGACCCGGGACGCGGCTCGCGTGCTCGGCCACGACTACGGGGCGGGCGACCGGCTGGCCAAGCTGATCCCCGACCCGATCATGGGCCGGCCGCCAAGCTTCGAGGAGTGCCTGAAGCCGGGCCAGCCGCTGCGGGCCGAGGTCGACCGGGATCCGATCGCCCGCCAGATCGTCGACGTCGCCCAGGGGCTCGAGGGGATCGTCCGCAACTCCTCGATCCACGCCGCCGCCGTGGTCATCGCCGACCGGCCGCTGACGGACATCGTGCCGCTGCAGATCGCCGATGCCGGCACGGACGAGAACGGCGGCCGCGTGTTCCGCACGGTCACCCAGTTCACGATGAAGCCGGTGGAGCAGATCGGCCTGCTCAAGATGGACTTCCTCGGCCTGCGCAACCTCGACGTGATCGAGGACGCGCTGGACATCGTCGCGCGCTCGACCGGCGAGCGTCCGGACATGTCGACGCTGCCGCTCGACCACGCACCGACCTATGAGATGCTCGCCCGCGGCGACTCGATCGGGGTGTTCCAGTTCGAGTCCGAGGGCATGCGCGAGGCGCTGAAGAAGGTCCGCCCGACCGAGTTCGACGACCTCGTGGCCCTCAACGCCCTGTACCGGCCGGGGGCCCTCGACCAGATCCCGACCTACGCGCGCGGCAAGCGCGACCCGGAGTCGATCACCTATCCCGACGAGCGTCTGCGCCCGATCCTCGCGGCCACCAAAGGCGTGATCCTCTACCAGGAGCAGGCGATGCAGATCGCCAAGGAGATCGGTGGCTTCAGTGGCGCCAAGGCCGACGACCTGCGCAAGGCGATCGGCAAGAAGAACCGCGAGGCGATGGCCAAGCTGAAGCCCGAGTTCGTGGCGGGCTGCCGCGCCTCGGGCACCAGTGAGCAGGTGATCGAATGGCTATGGGCGACCAATGAGCGCTCCGCCGACTACTCGTTCAACCGCTCTCATGCCGCCTGCTACGGGCTGATCTCCTACCGCACCGCCTGGCTGCGAGCCAACTACCCGGCCGAATACATGGCCGCGCTGATCTCCTCGGTCATGGACACCAAGGACAAGGTGCCGTTCTTCGTCGCCCAAGCCGAGCAGATGAAGATCGCGATCCTGCCGCCCGACGTCAACCTCTCCGACCACGAGTTCGTCGTCGATGAGGGCAACATCCGCTTCGGGCTCGACGCCGTCAAGGGGGTCGGGTTCCAGGCCGTGGAGGCGATCAAGCGCGCCCGCGAGGAGGGGGGGCCGTTCCGCGACCTGTGGGACTTTTGCGCGCGCGTCGATAACCGCACGGTCAACAAGAAGGCGATCGAGGCGCTGATCAAGTGCGGGGCCTTCGGGTCCACCGGCGCCACCCGCAAGGGTATGCTGACCGTGCTCGAGCAGGCCCAGGGCGCAGGCCAGAAGGCCCAGCAGGACGCCCTCATCGGCCAGGGCTCGATCTTCGACCTCGGCCCCGATCCGACCGCGCCGACCTCGCCGTTCTCGAGCCCCAGCCACGCGCCGATCCCGTCCGAGGAGTTCGATCGCACCGAGCTGCTGGCGGCCGAGAAGGAATCGATCGGCCTGTTCATCTCCGCCCACCCGCTCAGGGAGGTCGGCGCGGCGCTGCGGGCCCAGGTCGACTGCAGCCTGGCCGAGCTCTCCCATCGTCGTGACGGGGACTGGGTCACCGTCGGCGGGATGATCACCGCCGCCAAGCGGATCCGGACCAAGAAGGGCGACCCGATGATGTTCGCCACCCTCGACGACCTCGAGGCCACGATCGAGATCATCGTGTTCGGCAAGGCGCTGGCCGCCCACGAGGCGGCCCTCAACACCGACTCCATCGTCGTCGCGCGCGGCCGCGTCGACCACAAGGACCGCGAGAAGACCTGCATCGTCGCGCAACAGATCGACCTGTTCGAGCCCACGGAGGAGGAGGTCCGCGTCGCTCAGGAACAGGCGGCCAAGGTGGTCATCGCGCCGAGCGCACTGCGGCTGCGTCTCGACGCCGCCGCCCTCCCCGCCACCGTGCTCGGGGAGCTCAAGGACCTGCTGACCGGCTTCCCCGGCGATTCCGACGTGGTGATCGAGCTGGCTACCTCGACCGGCCCCCGACGGCTCCGCCTCGGCCCCGACTTCCGCGTTGCTCGGACCGCCGCCCTGCACACCGAGCTCGACGCGCTGCTCGGCGCCTCGATCGTCACAGCCGCACCCGCCGCGCCCACAGCCGCACCCGCCGCGCCCACAGCCGCACCCGCCGCGCCCACAGCCGCACCCGCGGAAACGCCCGGCGCCGCGATCTCCGCCTGACGAGAGCGCCCGCGAGCGCCCCCGCCCGCGGCTACCCCTTCTGGTGCACCGACTGCGACGCCCGCGCGTGCGGGTCGAGGTCCTCGAGCCGCAGCAGATGCGCCGGCGCCTCGGTGATCACGAGCTTCGAGCTCACCGTCAGATCCGGGCTCACATGGACCAGCTCACCCGACTCGAGTGCCCTCCAGGCCGGGTCCGAGTCCATCATCTCGCTGGCCACGACGACGGTCTTGCGCGTCGCGCCGTGCTCGGAGTGGACCGCCGTGCCGTGGCTCGACTCGTGGTGCAGTGCCGTGCCGGGCTCACGCTCGAGCACGTGCAGCTCGTGCGTATCGGGGTAGCGGAGCGCCCACAGGTCCGATCCGGTCACGAGCACGAGGTTGATCGCGTACACGGGCAGGTTGGCGGCGACCCAACGGGCCGCGGTGGCGATTCCGGCGCCGACGTCGCCGCCGTTTCGCTCGGTCTCGGCGCTGATCAACGCGAAGAACCGCTCGGAGTCGGTGTCGCCTCCCACCAGGCTCATGTCGGTGCCCACCTGCCGCTCGAGCGCCGGCAGTCCCTGGATCACGCCGTTGTGGGCGAACAGCCGGCCGTGCTGCTCGAACGGGTGCGTGTTGCGCGACTCGAGTGCCCCGGTGGAGGCGAAGCGGATGTGGGCCACGAACGTCGCCGAGGCGATCGTTCGCGCCTCCTCGGCAAAGGCCCGGTCGCCGTAGGCGGCGAGCGCCTGCTTGTCGATGTGCGGCGTGCCGTCGGTGTCGAAGTAGCCGAGCCCGGTACCGTCCGGATCGCGGTGGCTCTGAGCCTCCAGCGAGTCAGGCGCCTGCAGCAGCCAGAACGTCGCCGTGACCGGCTCGCTCCCAGCGCTCAACCCGAACAGTCGGCACACACCCACACCGTAGCGGGCGCGCGCGACCGATCCGTAGTTCTCCGCGCGCGTCCCCCGGACATTTGCCCGATGGCTCCCACCGACCCGAGGCGTAGCGTCGGAGACGATGAGTCCCAGCCCCGGAGTCCGGCGGAGCCAAGGCAAGCCCCCGATCCATCATCCGCGTGTCCTGATCGCCGGTGGCGGTGTCGCCGCGCTCGAGGCGCTGCTGGCGCTCCGAGCGCTGCTCGAGGGTCGCCTGTCGATCGAGATCGTCGCGCCGAGCGCCGAGTTCGTGTTCCGCCCGCTCGCGGTCGGCGAGCCGTTCTGGATCAGCGAGGCGCGGCGGCTCGATCTGCAGGCTATCGCCGGCGAGCACGCCGCTCATCTGCGCCTCGGGGCGGTGGACATCGTCGCACCCGAGGAGGGCGCGGTCGTGCTGGAGGACGGCACCGAATTGCCCTACGACGCGCTGCTGCTGGCCACGGGCGCGCGCTCGATGACCTGGCTCGGCGGTGCGGTCAGCTTCGCCGGCCCCCGCGATACGCACGCGCTCGCCGATGTCCTGAGCGATCTCGAGGAGGGTCAGGTGGAGCGGATCGCCTTCGCCGTCCCGCCCGCCGCCGGGTGGTCGCTGCCGGCTTACGAGCTCGCGCTGCTCACCGGCGCCCACGCCGCTCGCCACCGGGTCGATGTCGAGATCACGATCGTCACCCCCGAGCACGAGCCGCTCGAGGCGTTCGGGCCCGCCGGCGTGAGCCTGGTCCGCGAGCTGCTGGCCGAGCGCGGGATCGCGCTGCGGGCCGGCGCCACCGCCGAGCGCCTCCAGGGCGGCCGGCTGACGCTCGTGGGCGGCGACAGCATCGCGGCCGACCGCGTCCTCGCGCTGGCGCGGATCGAGGCCCGGCCGATCCCCGGGGTCCCCGCCGATCCCACCGGCTTCATCCCCATCGACACCCATTGCCGCGTCAGCGGGCTCGAGCGGGTCTGGGCCGCGGGCGACAACGTGGCCTTCCCGATCAAGCAGGGCGGTCTCGCGACCCAGCAGGCCGACGCCGCGGCCGAGGACATCGCCGCCGGCTTCGGCGCCGCGCTCGAGCCGGCCCCGTTCACCCCCGTCATGCGCGGGCAGCTGCTGACCGGCGAAGCGCCCGTCTATCTGAGCTCGGGCGTCTCGGGCAAGTCGGCCGCCGGCTACGCGCCGCTGTTCACGCCTCAGTCGAAGATCGCCGGGCGCTATCTCGGCCCGTATCTGGCCGGCCGCCCGCATCCGGGCGCACCCGATGTCCTCGCCGACATCGCGCCGCCGCCGGAGGACCTCGCCACCCAGCGCGCCGAGCAGGAGGAGGCCCGCGAGCTGCTGCTGGCCCTCGCCGGCGGCGCCGAGCACTTCGGCGACCGCAAGTCGGCCCGGAGCTTCCGCGAGGCGGTCGAGCACGTCGACGGGACGTTCGCCGCCGGTGGCCGCACGCCCCGGATCGCGCACCCGCCCAAGCCCCCCTCCCGCGGCTCCTGACCCGCCCTCAGCCCTTCCGCGCGCCGGTCTTGCCCGGCGGCCGGCGGCCGCGACCGCGCCCCGCACGGGCCCGCGTGGCGCGTCCGCGCTTTCTCAGCGTGCGCGCGAACGCGACCTCCTCGGCGCTCGGGCCACTGTGATCGGGACCCGGGGTCTCCAGCACGCAGGGGAGATTCTCGAGCCGCGGCTCGGACAGGAACACGGCACAGCCGCGCTCGCCCAATTCCCCCTGACCGAGGTTCGCGTGCCGGTCGCGGTTTGATCCGAGCGGCTTCTCGGAGTCGTTGAGGTGCAGCCCCGCGAGCCGGTCGAGTCCGACCGCCCGATCGCACAGCTCGAGTGTCTCGGCCAGGTCGTCCGCGGTCCGGATCTCGTACCCGGAGGCGAGCAGGTGGCAGGAGTCCAGGCACAGGCCGAGCCGCTGATCGCCGCCGGCGGCGTCGATCAGCGCCGCGAGCTCGTCGAAGGAGCGACCCAGGGTGCCGCCGGCGCCGGCCGTGTTCTCGAGCAGCAGCGGGCAGCGCTCGGTGGCGGCAAGCGCGTCCCCGATCACCCCGCCGGCCCGCGTGATCGCCTCGCCCACGTGCCCGGTCTTGGCCGACCCCGGATGCAGCACCACGCCGGCGGCGCCGATCGCGTCCCCGACGCGCAGCGACTGGGTCAGTGACTTCAGCGACTTGCCGGCGATCTCCGGGTCCTCGGAGGCGCAGTTGAGCAGGTACACGGCATGGATCAGGACGGCGTCGATGCGGCTGGCATCCATCGCCTCGCGGAACTCGGCAAAGTCGTCCTCGCCGTATGCCGTCGGGCGCCACATGCGCGGCGACTGGTTGAAGATCTGGATCGCATCGCAGTCTCGCTCCACGCCGCGCTCGACCGCGCGCGCGAGGCCGCCCGCCTGAGAGACGTGGGCGCCGATTAGCATGCTGACGGGATTCTCATGCGTGTTCGCTTTGCTCCATCCCCGACCGGGGCGCTCCACATCGGCGGTGCCCGGACGGCGCTCTACAACTGGCTGCTCGCCCGTGGCGGCGACGGGACGCTCGTGCTGCGGATCGAAGATACCGACCGCGAGCGCTCGACCCCCGAGAACGTGGAGCAGATCCTCGATGCCCTGCGGTGGCTCGGGCTCGACTGGGACGAGGGGCCGATCTTCCAGTCCGAGCGGGCCGATCGGCACGGCGAGGCGCTGGCCCGCCTGCTCGAGTCGGGGCACGCCTACCACTCGAGCGCGACGGCCGAGGACGTCAAGGCCTACAAGGAGCGCCACGGTCACGAGCGCGGCTTCCGCGGTGAGCCCGAGGCCGCGGGCGCGATCCGGCTGCGGGTGCCCGACGGGGGGGAGACGGTCGTCCACGACGTCATCCGCGGCGCCACGACGTTCCTGCACCAGCACATCGACGACCCCGTGATCGCCCGGGCCGACGGATCGGTGCTCTACAACTTCGCCGTCGCGGTGGACGACCTCGACGCCGGCATCACCCACGTGGTCCGGGGCGAGGACCATCTCTCCAACACCCCCAAGCAGCTGCTCGTGTTCGAGGCGCTCGAGGCGCAGCCGCCGCTGTATGCCCACCTGCCGCTGCTGCACGGCCCCGACGGCCGCAAGCTGTCCAAGCGCCACGGCGCCGCCTCGGTGCAGGAGCTCCGCGCCGCGGGCTACATCCCGGAGGCGGTCGACAACTACATTGCCCTTCTCGGCGCGGGCTTCTCCGCCGAGGAGGAGCATTTCTCGCTCGCTCAGATGGCCGAGCGCTTCCGGCTCGAGCGGGTGTCGAAGAACCCGGCCGTATTCGACGAGCAGAAGCTCCGCCATATGAACGGCCGCCACCTGCGCGAGCTCGGGTTCGATGAGCTGACCCGCCGCCTGGAGGAATTTACGGGGCGCGAGGGCCTGCGCGGAGCGGTCGAGATCTCGGCCGAGAAGATCCAGACGCTGGCCGACTTCTGGCCCCTGGCCGGGTTTCTGTTTGACGGGCCGGCCGACGATCAGGCCGCCTTCGAGCGCACGATCTGCACGGGCGACGGGGTCGCGCTGCTCGAAGCCGCTCGCGATGCGCTGGCGGCGGCGCCGGATCCGTTCGCCCTCGAGGACGTCGAGGCCGCACTGCGCGCCGTCGTCGCGCAGCGTGAGACCAATCCGGGCAAGGTGTTCCAGCCCGTGCGCGTGGCGATTGCCGGAACGACCGTCTCCCCGGGTATCTTCGAGAGCGTGGCGTTGCTGGGACGCGAGGAGACGCTGGTAAGAATCGATCGGGCGCTTGCACAGGCACGTAGTTCTTGCGCCTAAACTGACGGCGCCCCCCTGCCGATATAGCAATTGGGCAGGAGGACCTCGGAAGGTCAACCTGACCACGCCCGTCTGAGAACCGGAAGAGGATGAAAGAGCCGCCCGTGGCACCAGCAGTCGCAGCCGTCGTTCCGGTCGAAGTCGTCGAGACCACGCCGAGCAAGTCATTCGGCAACCGCCAGCGCCACCACAACGAGGGTCACGGCCGCCGCCTGACCGCCGCGTTCGAGGCGCTCGAGGCCTTCCCGGTCCTGGTCGAATCGCGAAACCGCGTGATGCGGCTGTTCGAATCGGGTGAGCCCGCCACCGCCGACGTGGTCGCCGCCGTCGAGGCCGATGTGGCCCTGGCCGTCGCCGTGATGCGCCTGGCCAACCGGCTCGAGGGCCGCACGCGCGGTCACGTCGAGAGCGCCGTCAAGGCGGTCGAGGTTCTCTCGCCGCGCACCGTGCATGCGATCGCCAGCCGCGCCCGCACGTTTGACTTCTTCGAGCGGACCGCCGTCTGGCAGGGGATCCCCGAGCGCTTCCGCCTGCACGCCGTCGCCACCCAGCGCGCCGCGGACCGGATCGCCCGCGAGCTCAACTACGAGTCTCGCGATCGCCTCATGGTCACCTCGCTGCTGCACGACGTCGGCAAGCTCGTCCTCGTGCACGCCTATCCCGGATATCCCCGCCAGGTCCACGGCGAGGCCCGCACGCCAGAGGAGCGGATCCAGCGCGAGCGCGGGGAGCTCGGGGTCGACCACGCGCTCGTGGGCGGTGTGCTCTCCCGCCGCTGGGGTCTGCCGACCTCGATCGCCAGCGTGATCGAGCGCCACCACGCCGAGGACTGCGACGGGGAGGCCGCGGTCGTACGGCTCGCCGACATGCTCGCTCACTATGCGCTCGGCGGCTCGGTCGCGCCGGCCGAGCTGCTCGCCGTGGCCCGGATCGTCGGCATGAAGCCGGCGGAGCTGCGCTCGGTGATGTACGACCTGCCTCTGCCCACCTCGGGCGGCCGCCCGCGCCAGATCGACCCGTGCCCGATGTCGACCCGCGAGGTCGAGGTCCTGCGCAGGCTGGCCAAGGGCATGGTCTACAAGCAGATCGCCGGCGAGCTCGGCCTCTCGACCAGTACCGTCCGCACCCACCTGCACAACGTGTACGGCAAGCTCGGCGCGATGGATCGCGCCCAGGCGGTTCTGATCGCCACCGAGCGCGGCTGGATCTAGATTGGGCGGGCTCCGCCCGCCTTTTGCTCGCGCCCCGGCGGCCCGCGCCGCCGCGTGTCATACGATCGGCTCCAGCGATGATCTCGATCACGAGCAAGTCCCCGTACGCGCTCAGCGCGCTGGTCGAGCTGCACCGCCAGGGCGACAGCGGCCCGGTGCCGATCGCCGAGCTGGCCCGGCGCCGCGAGATCCCGGTCCAGTTCCTCGAGCAGCTCTTCGCCACGCTCCGGCGCGCCGGCGTCCTGCGCTCCCAGCGCGGTGTCAAGGGGGGCTACAGCTTCGGCCGCCCGGCCACCGAGGTGACCGTGCTCGAGGTCGTCGAGCTGCTCGACGGGCCCGTCGGCCAGGGCTCGACCGGCGTCTTCGCCGATGCCGCCGGCGCCGCCCGCGCCGTGCTCGCCGCCTCGACGATCGCCGACGTGGCCGAGCAGGAAGCGCGCGCCGCCGGGGCGCCGATGTACTACATCTGAGACTGGCCCGGCGACCTCGGGGGATACGGCCCGGCCGGACCGCCGCCTCGCGCCAGGATGAGTGCGCGGTCACGGCGGTGGCCCGGCCGTAGCTGCCCCGCAGGTCGGTTTCACGGCCGCGCGGCGTCGAGTCCGTAGAAAACCCCGCGAGCCCTGGCCTCTCCGCGGTCGACAAGGGGGGTACATGGACGCGGGTCTCGTCACGCTTGCAGGCAGGCGCCTGGCCAGTGGTCGGGCCCCCGGTCTCGCCGCGTTCGCTGCCCTGGTGAGCTTCGCGGCGCTCGTCCTGATGCCGGTCCCGGGCGCGTCGGCGGCCCCGCGAGGGACCAGTCCGACCCGCGCGGCGCCGTCGCTCGGCCGCTCCTACCGGTCGGTCTGCGGTACCGCCGCGCCTGACCATGCGCGCTGCCTGGCCGATCTCGTGACCGCCGCCAGCGCCCCTGGCGCCGCGGCCCTCACCAACTCGGCCCCGTTCGGCTACGGGCCGGTCGACCTGCAGAGCGCGTACAAGCTGACCGCTGCCGCCGCCTCCTCGGGCGCTACGCAGACGGTCGCGATCGTCGACGCCTACGATGACCCCACCGCCGAGGCCGACGTGGCCATCTACCGCGCCCAGTTCGGACTGCCGGCGTGCACGAGCGCCAACGGCTGCTTCCGCAAGGTGGACCAGAACGGCGGCACGAGCTATCCGCCGCCGAACGCCGGCTGGGAGGGCGAGATCGCCCTGGACACCGACATGGTCTCGGCGATCTGCCCGAATTGCCACATCCTGCTGGTGGAGGCCGACGACAACCTGCTCGACAACCTGGGGACGGCGGTCGACGAGGCGGCCACGCTCGGAGCCACGCAGATCTCCAACAGCTACGGCGGCGCCGAGGTGGCCGACGAGACGTTCGTCGACCGGGACTACGACCACCCGGGGATCGCCGTCACCGCCAGCTCCGGCGACCTGGGCTGGGGGGTGGGATATCCCGCGGCCTCGCCGTACGTGTCGGCGGTCGGCGGGACCTCGCTCACCCGGGACTCGGCGACCGCGCGCGGGTGGGACGAGAGCGCCTGGTCCGGCGCCGGGAGCGGCTGCTCGGCGTATGAGCCGAAGCCAGCGTGGCAGACCGACGTGGGCTGCGCGCATCGCTCCGTCGCCGACGTGTCGGCCGTGGCCGATCCACACACCGGGGTCGCGGTGTACTCGACGGCCGACGGCGGCTGGGTGGCGTTCGGCGGGACGAGTGTGGCCAGCCCGATCGTGGCCTCCGTCGACGCTCTCATCGGGTCGACCGCCGGCTCGCCGCAGTACCCCTATGCCAACGCCGGCCGGTACTTCGACGTCAGCTCGGGGAGCAACGGCTCGTGTGGCAGC
>Ga0208714_1000404_pt1 | contig 12473 bp, 11 predicted proteins | sample NGESurshal072012_3_FD_184461 | JGI IMG/M metagenome (GOLD analysis project Ga0208714, IMG submission 184461) | Arctic peat soil microbial communities from Barrow, Alaska - NGEE Surface sample 415-1 shallow-072012 (SPAdes) | ecosystem: Environmental > Terrestrial > Soil > Wetlands > Peat ... | reverse complement strand
GGCGGCCCGCCACGCGGGGCTGGCCGCGTCCGAGGCCGAGCGTGTCGGTGCGCTGCTCGAGGCTGGCTTGCAGCTCGATCGTGCGCTGCGGTTGGGTGTCGATCTGCCGAGCGAGGTCCGGATCGATCTTCTCATCCGCTATGCACGGACCATCAACTTCGCTGGCCGTGATCTCGAGCAGGCGCGTGCCGCTGCTGAGGAGGCCGTCGGCCTGGCCGGCAGCTCTGGCGACCGGCGCGCGGGCGGCCGGGCGCGTGCTGTGCTGTCGGCCACGCTGTGGTCGCTTGACCGGGTGCAGGAGGCGCGAGCCGCCGCCGCGGACGCGGTCTCGCTCCTCGACGGCACGGGCGCGCTTGCTGAACTCGCCCGCGCACATGCGGCGCTCGTGCGCATCGAGTCGATCGCTTTCGATCCTTCCGAGGCGATCGCCCGCGGCCAACGGGCGCTGGCGGCAGCTGCTGATGCCGAGCTTGACGAAGCGCGGGTCGACACGCTGATCAGCCTCGGCCTCGCCCTCGGCCATCGTGGCAGCGCCGAGGCGGCCCGGATGCTCGAGGACGTCCGCCACGAGGCACTGGACAGAGGTACCGCAATCCAGGTCATTCGTGCGCACGTGAACGCCGTCGCCGTGGCGGGGGATGCGCGCGACGGCGACTGGGCGGACACGGTTGCCGCAGACGCGATGGAGCGCTTTGCTGACTTCGAGACCATAATCCCCCGCGAATACCTGATCGTCCTGCATGCGCGCAGCTTGCTTGACCGCGGCCGCTTTGACGAAGCGCTCGCGCGGGTGGCCGAGGGTCGCGGGGATTGGCACGGGGGCCTGGTCGTCGCCGACGCCGTCGAGGCGCTGGTGTTCGCACGCCGCGGCGACGGAGAGCCACGTGCGCGTCTCGAGGCGGCGCTCGCGGATCTCGACGGCCTCCCGCCCGGGTGGCGCCATCTGTTTCTGCACGCTGCGCTCGCGGAGGTGGCATGGATCGCCGGCGACCTCGCCGGAGCTCATGCGCAGGCGGGCGACGGTCTCGCGGCGCCGTTTGCGTTCCAGCTCGTGCGCCCGGCGGGGGATGCTCTTCTGTGGGCCGCGCGCTGCGGCGATCGGATCGCCGCTGAGGCCGATGCACCGCCGCTGCCCGAGCCCGTGCGACTCGAGCTCGCCGACGATTGGCGCGGGGCGGTCCGCGCGTGGCAGACGCTCGGGGCACCGTATGAGGCTGCGCTTGCCGCGGTAACAGGCGACGAACGCGCGGCGCGTGATGCGATGGCGAGCCTCCGGCGACTGGGGGCGGTCGCCAGTAGCCGGGCTTTCGCTCGCGATCGCGAGGCGCGGGGTGGCGCTTCACTGCGAGGCCCGCGTCGCTCGACCCTTGCCAACGCGGCCGGCCTGACCCGTCGTGAGCAGGAGGTCCTTGAAGTGCTCGCGGGCGGCGCGACGAACACCGAGATCGCGGCAGCGCTGCATCTCTCTGAGCGGACGGTCGCCCACCACGTCTCCGCGATTCTCAGCAAGCTCGGCGTGTCGAGCCGGACCGCAGCTGCCCAAGCCGCCCACCGCGCCGGGCTGCTTGATGGCAAAGATAGGCCGGCTGCACCGCGAACCTAGGCAGTCTGTCCGATGTCCGCGCCACGGAGCGGCCGTAGCTTCCACGGCACCTCTACGCCGATTGGAGACATCGCACGAGCACCGAGACACAACTGGGAACTGCCGAGCTGCAGGGCCGCCTGTGGAGTGTCAACGCAACGAACTGGGCAGAGCTTCACGAGCAGTACACACAGCCGGCCTACCTCGCAGCGCTCGACGCGCTTGGTGTCGGCCCCGGCACGCGGCTACTCGACGTTGGCTGCGGCGCCGGGCTCGCACTCCAACTGGCAGTGGCGCGTGGTGCGGATGCGTCAGGTCTCGACGCCTCGCCCGGGCTCTTGGAATACGCCCGCCGGCGAGCCCCGGACGCGACGATCATCCAGGGCGAGCTTCAGTCGCTGCCGTTCCCCGATCACGCGTTCGACGCTGTCACCGGCTTCAACTCCTTCCAGTACGCCGCCGACCCCAGCGAGGCCCTGCGCGACGCCAAGCGCGTCGCTGCGCGTGGAGGCCGAATCCTCGCACTCGTCTGGAGTCCGGCCGAGGTGTGCGAGTTGGCGCCGCATCTCCAGAGCCTCGGCGCGCTGATGCCACCGCCACCGCCGCGTGCGCCTGGACCATTCGCTCTGTGCGGCCGGGACGCCCTTGAGGATTTCTTCGCGACCGCGGGACTCGAGGTCGATCAGGTCGCGGACGTGCCGTGCACGTCGCCTATCCCAACACCGCCACGGCCATCGCGGCGCTGAGCAGCGCCGGCCCGGTCGTGCGGATCGCCGAGCACGCCGGCTGGGACGCGGTGCGGACCGACGTCGAGGCGTTCCTACCGCGTCACGTCCGCCCTGACGGAACGTACGCGATCCACAACCCCTTCCGCTACGCCATGAGCAAGCCCGTCGCGTGAGGTCGGGCGGACCAGCCCCACCCGAACGGCGCGCCCCAACCCGGAGGTGACCACCCTCCCCGAGGCCTGAGCCGCCCGCTACCCCGCCGACGAGCCCAACCCGGTTACACCACTACATCCGACTTGACTTCGTGACGCCGTCTGTCCGACAACAGCAGCGCACCGCGGTGCCGGCGACCTGGAAATCGTTGACCCCGCTGTGCGACGCGGCCGTAATAGCTGCGCGTGATGGACCGAAACGGGGGCTCTGCTCGGTCGAGGAGGGGATTATTCATGGGCGCCGGCCCGGGTGCCCCCGGCGCGCCGGTTACCTGCAGGTATTGCGCTTGACCGTCTCGAGCAGGGCTCGGGTGGCGGCGCTGAGGCGACGGTTTGCGGGAATCGCGATCGCGGTCCGGAACTCCGGCGGGTGGTCCCGGATCGGCACGAATGTGATGCCGTCGGGGGTTTCAACCAGCGATCGGGGCAGCATCCCGATCGCCAGTCCGTTGCGGACGAACCCGACCAGGGTCGCGGTGTCGTTGACCTCGTAGGTGATCGTGCGGGTGACACCCGCGGCGGCGAACGAGCGGTCGGCCGCGATCCGGACGCCCCATCCCTCGGGGAGGTCGACCTGGGGCTCGTCTCGAAGCGCCGCGAGTTCGATCCAGGTGCTGGTCGCGAGGTGGTGCCCGTCTGGTACGGCGAGCATGATCGGTTCGCGTGCAAGCGTTATCAGCTCGACGCCAGGCGGGCTATTGCCGGGAAGCGCGACGAAGGCGAGGTCGAGGCGTCCCTCCTGGACTTCGCGGGCCATGGCGATGGAGCCGCCCACGTGTCGAATCTGAACGGCGACTCCTGGGTGCTCGGCACGAAAGGTGGCGAGGATCCCGACGAGGTCGATCGCACGCATCCCTTGGGCCTGCATCGTCCCAAGCAAGACGGTTCCGCGCAGGCCGCCGCGAGCTTCATCTACGGCGTCTCTCGCCGCCTGCGCCGCTGCCAGCGTGGCGCGAGCTTCCGGCAGTAGCGCATCCCCGGCGTCGGTCAGTTTGACGGTGTGCGTCGAGCGATCGAACAGCCTCGCTCCGAGTTCCTTCTCGAGATTGCGCACACCGGCGGAGACGGCTGACTGGACGACATGCAGGCGGTCGGCGGCGCGGGTGAAGCTGCCCTCCTCGGCGACCGCGACGAAGGTGGCGAGCTGCCGCAGCTCCACGCCGGAAGTCTATCGCCAACGGCGATAACCGACAGCAGCTTTTTGTGTTGATCGCGATGCGGTGCTGGGGGATCCTGGATACATGATGAACCGCCCGGACGCCATCCAGTCGCCTCGATCAAGCCGCTGCGGCGTCGGCTTCTGGGTCGTGGCAATCGTGTTCACGACCGCGATGGCGTTCACCACGGTGCCGACCCCGCTGTGGTCGCTGTACGCGCAGCGGGATGGTCTCTCATCGCTGACGGTCACGATCGTGTTCGCCGTCTATGCGCTGGCGGTCGCGCTCAGCCTGTTCCTCGTCGGCCATCTTTCGGACTGGCACGGCCGCCGCCGCGTGCTGATACCGGCGCTCACGCTGGAGATCCTCGCCGCGGTGGTCTTTCTGGTCTGGCCTTCGCTGTCGGGCCTGCTGCTGGCCAGGGTCCTGAGCGGCCTCGGTGTCGGCGCCGTGACCGCGACGGCCACCGCCTGGCTCTCTGAGTTGCGCGGCGGTCAGGTCCGGCGCGCGCAGATGGTCGCGACCGGTGCCAATCTCGGCGGGCTCGGTCTCGGCGCGCTCATCTCCGGCGCGCTTGCGCAGTGGGCAGGACGCCCACTGGTCGTGCCGTTCCTGGTGCTCCTCGTGGCGCTGGTGCTCGCGTGGGTCGCGATCCTTACTGCACCCGAGACGCGACGCCGGGCATCCGAACTGCCGCGCTATCGGCCCCAGCGTATATCGGTGCCGGCTCGGTCCCGCGGACGTTTCTTCGCCGCCGCGCTCGGGGCCGGGATCACCTTCTCGGTCTTCGGGCTGCTGACATCGCTTGCACCTGACTTCCTCGCCGGGACGCTCCATCGCCCCTCGCACGCACTGGCGGGCGCTGTCTCGTTCACGGCGTTCGCGACCGCGGCGCTGACGCAGACACTGACCGCTTCCCGCACCACACAGCAGCTGCTGATCGCTGCGATCCCCACGCTCATCGCCGGTCTCGGCCTGTTGACGATCGCCGTGTGGCTGCCCTCCCCAAGCTTCGGCGTATTCCTCGCCGGTGACTTCGTCGTCGGCGCCGGCTCCGGTCTCATGTTCAAGGGCGCGATCGCCACGGTCGCTGAGATCTCAGCTCCGGAGTATCGCGCCGAAGCGCTCGCCGGCCTGTTCCTGGCCGCCTACCTGGGACTCGCCGGACCTGTGATCGGCCTCGGCGCCCTGACCCAGGTCGCCTCGACCCGCGTCAGCCTGCTCGTGTTCGCCGGGCTGCTCGGCCTCGGAATCCTGGCCGCGACCCCGGCGCTCCTGGGCCGGCGGGGCAGCCATTCAAGCTCGCAACCACAACCCACCTCCACCTGAGAGGGATGACCATGGACAAGACAGCAATGAAGACCACACAGCTAGGCCAGACAGGCCTCGAGATCACGCGCGTCGGGTTCGGCGCGTGGGCGATCGGGGGCGGAGGTTGGGAGTTTGGCTGGGGACCGCAGGACGACGAGGAGTCGATCGCGGCGATCCACTACGCGCTCGGGCAAGGGGTCAACTGGATCGACACCGCCGCGGCGTATGGCTTCGGCCGCTCGGAGCGGATCGTCGGCCGTGCGCTTGAGGGGCTCGTCGAGCGACCTTACGTGTTCACCAAGGCGTCACTGCTCGAAGGTCCCGACGGTAAGGTCCTGCACAGCCTGAAGCGCGACTCGATTCTGCGTGAGGCCGTCGGCAGCATCGAGCGCCTCGGGGTCGACGCGATCGACCTCTAGCAGATCCATTGGCCGATTCCCGCCGAGGACATACAGGAGGGGTGGGCAGCGCTCGCGGAGCTCAAGGAGCAGGGCATTGTGCGCCACATCGGCGTCTCCAACTTCGACGCTGAGCAGCTGAGGGTGATCGGCCAGATTGCTCCCGTCGAGACGCTGCAGCCCCAGTACTCGTTGATCGAGCGGGAGGCCGAGCAGGAGATCCTGCCGTTCGGGGAGCGGGAAGGAATCGGGGTGATCGTCTACTCGCCGATGGGCTCCGGGATGCTTGCTGGCGGCATGACCCGTGAGCGCATCGCCGGAATGGCCGAGGACGATTGGCGCAAGCGCGATCAGCGGTTCACCGAGCCCCAACTGTCGCGGAACCTCGCGCTGGTCGACCGCCTGAAGGACGTGGCCGATCGACACGACACGACCCCCGGCGCGGTTGCGGTCGCCTGGACGCTCCTCAATCCGGCCGTCGATGGCGCGATCGTCGGGTTTCGGCGTCCCGATCAGGTCGACCCGATCCTCCCCGCCGCGGGCCTCAGGCTCACCGTCGGGGACGTTGCCGAAATCGAAGGGAGCACGCGATGAGCACGGTTGGATTCGTCGGTCTCGGGGCGATGGGCAGCCGGATCGCCGGCCGCCTGCTCGACGCAGGCCACGACGTGTACGGGACGAACCGCACCAAGAACAAGGCCGAGCGACTGATCGAGCGCGGCCTACAGTGGCGCGACACGCCGCGGGAGGTGGCCGCCGCAGCGGACGTCGTGTTCAGCATGGTGACCGACGATGAGGCGCTCGACGCGATCAGCCTGGGCCCGGACGGGATCCTCGGCGGGCTCGTGGAAGGGAAGGTCTACGGTGACATGGGCACGGTCAGTCCGCGCGCGAGCCGAGAGCTCGCCGCCCGGGTCGACTCGCTCGGCGCGCACATGCTCGACGCCCCCGTCTCCGGCAGCATCCCCCAGGCCGAGAGCGGCACGCTGGCCATCATGGTCGGCGGTGACCGCCACGCGTTCGGCCAAGTGGAGCCGCTGCTGGCAGAGCTGGGCCAGATGGTCACGCACGTGGGGACCAACGGTCAAGGGCTGCTGCTCAAGCTCGCGGTCAACATCAGCCTCGCAGTGCAGACGCTCGCCTTCAGCGAGGGACTGCTGCTCGCCGAACGCGGCGGCATCGACCCTCAGCTAGCAGCCGCGGTGATGAGTACCAGCTCGATCGGGTCGCCGATGCTCAAGGCCCGCGTCCCGCTCCTACTGGACCTGCCCGAGAACGCGTGGTTCGACGTCACGCTGATGGACAAGGACATCCGCCTCGCGCTGGAGGCAGCCGACGAGCTCGCGAGTCCGCTCCCGTCGGCCGCCCTCGCGGACGACATGCTCAACAGGGCACGCGAGCTCGGCTATGCACACCGCGACCTCGCCGCGCTGCATCAGGTGCTGATCGAGTCACCCGTGGTGTGAGATGGCTATCGACAGGACAGACACAGTGGCCGGGCGACGCGGCACCGCCGCGCCGGCCGGCCGCAACCGGAGCCAGCCGGCCTGCACCGAGCCGGTCGCCCACGAGCGGCCGCCTCGCGCCCCGAAGTCCCTGGGCGAGCTGGGGCCTGGCCGCAGCTGGCAACCCGGGGGAGCGGACGGCAATGAGATCCTGACGACCACGGCAGCGGTCGTACTTCTGGTGCTGCTGATCGCAGAGGGAGTCACGATCGTGCACATGTGCGGGCTGCTGAGAGCGCACATGTTCATCGGCCTGGTGCTGATCCCGCCAGTAATGCTGAAGTTGGGCAGCACCGGGTACCGGATGGTCAGCTACTACGCCGGTTCGCGAAGCTACCGCGCCAAGGGTCCGCCGCTGCTCCCACTGCGACTGATGGCTCCCGTGCTAGCGGTGAGCACGGTCGCCGTGCTCACCAGCGGCGTGCTGCTGCTCGCCGCTGGACACAAATCTGGTCTCCTGCTGACGGTCCACAAGCTCAGCTTCATCGTCCTCGGGGTGTTGTTCGCGGTGCACTTGCTCGCCTACCTCCCGCGCGTCGCTCGCTCCGTGCGTGGCGACTGGACCACGGCTCGCCGTCGCGCTGTGCCTGGTGCCGGCGCCAGAGCGATGCTCGTCGCCGCCGCGGCGGGTGGGGGAGCGGCCCTCGCGCTGGCGCTGCTGCCAAGTATCCAGGCCTACCTCGGGCACTAGAACCGATCGCGGTCGCGGACCTGTCGGCGCGGAGCGCGAGCCTGCCTCGCGACGCTCATCGCCCGCGATCCGGTGGAACAGCTCGATGAGCTCATCGATGACCTCCTCGGCCGTGAGGTCAAGCTCGTCCTGGATCGATGCCAGCCCCACCTCGGCGATCGCTCCTGCGTAGGCGTAGGCGTAGGCGCGCCGCCGGCGCTCGCGCCGCTTGGCCGGCGGCTGGAGTCTTCTCGCCTCCGAAGGCTCATCCGCCCGGTTCGCGTGGGTCGCGGCGAGCGCCACCTCGGTCAGCGCGATCCCGGGCCAGCGGAATCCTTTGCGGGTGCGGCCGGAGCGATCGTTGCCGGGGCATTGCGCCGCCCAGCGTCCCCCCTTCTAAGAACCTCTCTTAGGACCTTCAGATCAGAGGCTGTCCTGACGCTCAGCACACAGATTCATTAAAGGCTCGTCGCATAGTGGGATCAACCACCAATCCGCAATACAGGGATGCAATCACCCATGACCCTCAAGCCCACAATCTTGAGCAGGCACAAGCTCACCACCTCCATCGCTACCGGCGCCACCGTGATCGTGCTCGCGACCGGTGGCTACGCGATCGCCGAATCGGGTTCGAGTAGCAGCAGCGCCAACGGGACGCCGGCCACGTCACCATCTGCGACATCAGGGCAACCTGTGTCCGGTAACGGGGGATCCAACGCTCGATCTGGACCGGCCGCAGGGGGAGCACTCGGCACGGTCGACACCGTGTCCCCGCCGAGCTTCACGATATCCACATCAACGGGCCAGAAGGTGACCGTCAACGAGGAGGCCTCTACGACGTACCAGAAGGGGACAAGCTCGAGCTCGGCGAGTGCCATTACAAAGGGCGAGAGCGTCCTCGTACTTGGGACGACCAACGGAACGACCATCACCGCCAGCCAGGTCATCGTGCAACCGACGGGCGGCAGCGGATCTGCGACTTCCTCGACGGCAGGCGTGGTTCCCTTCCAGCGCGGTGCACCGCCCACTTCAAAGCAGGTCGGTCAGATCCCAGCGAACTACAGTCAGGGAATGGGGACGATCGTCAGCGGAACGGAAGCGAATCAGGCGACGGAAGCTGCGTTGGCCGCCTACCCGGGGGGTGTCGTCGACCGCGTTGTGAAACTGGGCAACGGCGAGTACGAGGCCCACAACATCGGCGTCAACTGGCCGCACCACATCTTCGTCAACCAGGGCTTCAGGGTCGTCGGCGCCAATTAGCCCACATCATTTCAATGACCGGTCATGCGGAGCTAATCCAAGCGGGTCTGAGTCCCTATCGACCCGCAGCCCCGCAACTCGCCACATCCGACCCTGGAGCGCCGAGCTCATATTCAGGTTCCTCTCGGCCCGCTACGAACAAGCCTCGATGATCCTCACCGGCACCAAACCCGTCGCAACCGGGGCGAGATCTTCGGCGACGACATGGCCGTTACCGCCAGGACCGACCCGCTCATCCACCACGCCGAGATCCCTTGTCTCGGAGGCGACAGCTCGGGGCTCCGCGGCAAGAGCTCGACGCCCGCTCCACGGGACGCGCCGGCGTCTCCTCCGAGATCGACCAGCGCCATGAGGGCTGCACCTCCGCGGGCAACTTCTGGCCCGTCCCACGAAGCGCGCTCCGCGACCGCGGCGCCGTGCTCTCCTTACCCACCCGGCTCTCGCTGACGCCGTCGAGAAGTCTCTAAATGCTCGGCACACAAGCCGCGGACGACGTGAGCCGCGAGCTTAGGATAGGTCTTTAGCGGGCCCGCCAGGCTCATAGATCGCCGCCAGATCCTGGTCGGCGAGGCTCTCGTTTGCGATCGCAAAGCGCTCGAGAGCCGCGTCCAGCAGTGGCATCGTGGCTCGCGACGTCTGCTCCACCTCGCGGACGAGTTCTAGGTCCTTCAATGCAAGCCGGACTGGAAAGCCGACCGGGTAATCATGGCGCCGCATCTCGTCAAGTTTCTGCATGGCGTAGGCGGAGCCGAGCGGCCCGCCGTCGAGAAGCCTGATGAACTGCTGCTGGTCCAGGCCCATGACCTGGCACAGGTGCATCGACTCTGCCAGTGCGGCGACCATGGTGATCATCCAGTGGTTGGCCGCCAGCTTCAGCCGTGAGCCCATCCCGGCTTTCCCGACCCAGAGCACCCGCGAGGCCAGCGCGTCGAAGATCGGCTCGACCGCGGCGCGCGTGGAGTCAGGTCCAGAGGCCAGGATCGTCAGCTCCCCCTCCTCGGCGGGGTGAGTGCTGCCCGAGACGGGCGCGTCGACAAGCCTAACCCGGTGTGCCTCAGCGACCTGCGCCAGCTGGTCTGCCTCGCTGGCCCCCACGCTGCTCATCTGCAACCAGATGGTGTCATCGGGCCAATCATCGAGCAGCGGCTCTACCAGATCGAGGATGACCTCGGCGGTGGGCAGCATTGTGATCACGACCCCGGCGCCGTGGACCACGTCGCCGGGCGTTTCGGCCGGCTCGCCACCGCGGCCGTCGAGATCGCGAACATGCTCGGCGTTGCGGTCCCATGCGATCACCGCGATGCCCCGATCGAGAAGTCGATGGGCCATCGCGGAACCCATCAGGCCCACGCCCAGCAGCCCTACGCGAACCTTCTCCTGACTGGCCTTGGCGTTCATTCGCCCGCCCGCGATCATCCCACAAACGCGTCGGAGTAGCCAGGCCAACTGGGCGATCGCCGCTCGGGGCAAGCGCCGCGGGGCTCGCCGGTCGCCGGCCAAGAACCTGACGTCGAAACGGGAACCGGCGATAACGGATGGCGTCGGCGCAGTTCGTGAGCAACATCGGTAGCTGGATGCAGACGGTCGGCGCCCAGGAGCTGATGCTGACGCTGACGACGTCGGCGACGATGGTGGCTTTGATTTCAGACGGCCGCGGGCCTTCGGGTTGTCCTGCTCTCCGTGCCGGCGGGCGCGATCGGTGATCTCGTCGACCGTCGCCGGCTGCTGATCGCCTCGCAATCGTTCATGCTGATCGCGGCCCTGCTGCTGGCTGGGCTGGCGTTTGCCGGGCTGCTGACGCCGTTGATTCTGCTCGCGCTGATCTTCGCGGTTGGCATCGGGCACACCCTGACCTCACCCGTGTGGCAGACGCTGCAGCCCGAGCTTGTGGCGCCGGAGGACCGCACGCAGGCGATCTCGCTCGGTGCGGTCAACATGAACCTCAGCCGGGCGATCGGTCCCGCCCTGGGCGGGGCGCTGTATGCGGCGAGCAGCGCCGCGGTGCTGTTCCTGGTCAACGCGCTCAGCTTTGTGCCGGTCATCGGCGCGGTCGCTCGCTGGCGGGGCCGCCCGCGCCCGGCGAGCGCTGTCGCTCGCGAACACGTCGTTGAGGCGATCCGCGCCGGAGCGCGTTACGTCGCCGGGAGCCCGGCGCAGCGCGTGATCCTGCTGCGCGCTGGGTTGTTCATGTTCTTCGGCAACTCGCTCTGGGCGGCGCGGTCGGTAGCGCCGCGTTCGGGGCGATCGCGCAGAACGCGGGGCTGACCGAGGCGCTACTCGCCGCCGCCATCGGACTTGCGCTCGTCGCCATAACTGGCATATGGCTCCCGTTCAAGGCGATCTCGCCTAACGACCTGCTGCCGGCCGGCGACTGGCCAGCCCCACACCTGGCCGACGCGGCTGCGACCCATGGGCCGGTGCAGGTGACGGTCGAGTATTGGCCGAGGCCGGGCGCGAGCGAGACCTCGTCGATGCGCTCTACGCCGGGCGCCACGCCCGACAGCGCACAGGCGCGATCAGCTGGCGCGTGTGGCACGACGCGGCCAATCCCGGCCGCGTCCTCGAGCAGTTCGTCGTCGGCTCCTGGGACGAACACCTCCGCCAGCACGAACGCGTCAGCATCCGCGACCAGCAGCGCCTCGACGAGATCAAGGCAATGACCAACCCGGGTCAGCCCACCACCGTCACCCACTGGCTGGCACCCCAGCTCGACCGGAACGCACCAACCACGCCGCGATCCGACGCGTCCGGCTGACCCAGAGCCGTCGCCAAGCACCGGGTTTGACGCTCACCAGCGCACGACGTGCCTTGAGAGGGGGCTCTGACTGGGCCCTCGCCGGTTGACCGTGCCCGCACCGGGTCAAAGCATCACCTCCACGTCGACGCCAGCGGCGTTCCGCTGGCGGTCACGCTGACCGGCGGCAACCGCAACGACGTCACCCAACTCCTGCCGCTGGTCGACGGCATCACGCCGGTCACGGGCAAACGGGGGCGGCCACGTCAGCGGCCGGAGCGGGTGATCGCCGCTCGCGGCTATGACCACGACAAGTACCGCCGCGAACTGCGATGCCGCGGCCTCAAGCACCGGATCGGCCGCCGCGGGGGCCGACCACGGATCAGCGATGGGCCGCGAGCGGTGGGTCGTGGAGCGCACGTTCGCGTGGCTGCACAACTTCCGCCGGCTGCGGATCCGCTGGGAGGTCGACCCGATCTGCACCTCGCGTTCCCCTACCTCGGCTGTGTGGTCACTTCTGACGCCAGCTTGTGTCAAGATCGCGAGGGTGTCCGACTCCAACCTCGTCCGCCCCTATCGCGGAATCACGGCCGACGACCGCGTCGCGAACCGGAGAGAGGCGCTGCTCGATGCCGCGCTCGACGTGTTCGCCGACGTGGGTTGGGCGGCCCTCAGCGCACGAAGGGTGTGCGAGCAGGCCAGCCTGACCCGCCGCTACTTCTATGAGAGCTTCGACGACCTCGACGCGCTGATCGGTGCTGCTTGGGATCGGATCACTGGCGAGGTGACGGAGGTGGTGCGGGCCGCGGTCTTCGAGCGCACCGAGGCGCCGCTCCCGGAACTCGTCGCGCGGGCGGTGTCAGCCGGCCTCGACGTGGTCGCATCACCACCGGCAAAGGGCCGGTTCCTCGGCGCC
>Ga0208714_1000403_pt1 | contig 12490 bp, 10 predicted proteins | sample NGESurshal072012_3_FD_184461 | JGI IMG/M metagenome (GOLD analysis project Ga0208714, IMG submission 184461) | Arctic peat soil microbial communities from Barrow, Alaska - NGEE Surface sample 415-1 shallow-072012 (SPAdes) | ecosystem: Environmental > Terrestrial > Soil > Wetlands > Peat ... | reverse complement strand
TCGCCCGACGCCCGCCCGGCGACCCGGGCCCAGCCGTCGGCCCCACGGCTCACCGCCGATGCGCTCGCGCTGGAGCAGCGCCTACGCGCGGCGGGCGTCGAGCCGCCCCGCGACAGCGAGCTTGATCCGGCGGCGCTGGCGGCGCTCCGCGCGGCCGGACGGGCCGTGCGGGTGTCGCGGACGCTGCACTACCACCCCGAAGCGCTGGCGGACATTCGCGGGCGTGTGATCGCCCTGGCCGAGCGCCGTGGTGGCCAGGTGACCCTGGCCGAGGTCCGCGACGAGCTCGGTACCTCGCGCAGGTTCGCCCAGGCCCTGCTCGAGCATCTCGACGCGGAGCGGGTGACGATCAGGCGCGGCGAGGCCCACGTGCTGCGGCCCGGTGCCCGGCGCGCGGCGGCGGACGGCGGACCGGCGCTTCAGAGCGATCCGCCGGCGACCGGCGGAGCCGTCGCGTCCACGCCACCGGAGGACCCGTGCTCGCGGACCACGTAGTCCTCGACCCGCTCGGGCGAATCGCCTGAGCGCTCGACCACGGCCAGCAGCGAGGACATGGTCGAGACCTCCTCGACCTGCTCCTTGAGGAACCACTGCACGAATTGCTCGCTGGTGAAGTCGTTCTCCTCCCGGGAGACCGCCATCAGGCCGGCGATCTGCTCGCTGACGCGCTTCTCCTGCTCGAGCGCGAGCGCCACCGGGGCGACGATGTCGCCGAACCGGGTCTCCGGCTCGGTCACCCCGGGGATGTCCACCTGGGCATCAGCGTCGAGCAGGTAGCGCACCATCATCATCGCGTGGTTTCGCTCCTCGACGGCCTGCTGGTAGAAGAACGTGGCCAGCCGCGGCAGGGTCTGGGCGTCGAAGTAGACGGCATTCGCGATGTACTGCTGTGACGCCGCGAACTCGTAGGCAATCTGCTCGTTCAGGCGCTCCACGACTCGGGCTGCTGCCATCGCTCCTCCTGGGCTCGAAGAACGACTGATGCTATTCACCGACGGCCTCGAGCGCGACGCCGCGATAGATTGGCTCCATGCCAACTTGCCTCGTGACCGGCGGCGCCGGGTTCCTCGGGTCCCACCTCTGCGATGAACTGCTGCGCCGCAGCCATCGCGTGATCTGCGTCGACAACCTCGAAACCGGCTCCCTGGCCAACATCGAGCACATCCGCACAGATCAGTTCGTACACGTGAACACCGACATCATCGAGCCCTACGAGGTGACGGAGTCGGTGGACTTCGTCTACCACCTCGCCTCGCCGGCCTCGCCGATCGACTACCTGCGGCTGCCACTGCATACGCTCAAGGTCGGCTCGTACGGCACCCACCACACGCTCGGCCTGGCCAAGAAGCACCGGGCGCGTTTCCTGATCGCCTCGACCAGCGAGGTGTACGGCGATCCCCAGGTCCATCCGCAGCCCGAGACCTACTGGGGCCATGTGAACCCGATCGGCCCGCGTGGCGTCTACGACGAGGCCAAGCGCTATGCCGAGGCGTTGACGATGGCCTATCACCGGCAGCAGGGCGTCGACACGGCGATCGTGCGGATCTTCAACACCTACGGCCCGCGGATGCGGCCGCACGACGGTCGCGCGATTCCGACGTTCCTGCGTCAGGCGCTCCAGAACCGGCCGATCACCGTCTTCGGCGACGGCGCTCAGACGCGGTCGTTCTGTTATGTGGACGACCTGATCCGCGGCATCATCGGGCTGGCCGAGTCCGGACACCACGACCCGGTCAACGTCGGCAACCCGAGCGAGTTCACGCTGCTCGAGCTGGCCGAGGCCGTGATCGAGATCACCGGCTCGGAGTCGGAGATCGTCTACGAGGCGTTGCCCACCGACGATCCGCAGGTGCGCCAGCCCGATATCACGCTGGCGCGGGAGATTCTCGGCTGGGAGCCCGAAGTCGACCTGCGCGAAGGATTACGGCGGACGATCGAGCAGTCCGGCGTCGAGGCCTTGGTCGGCGCCGCGCGGTAGCCCGCCGGCGACCGAAATCACCCTGCTGGCACCGTCCCGCGGTGGCTCGGGCCACTGCGGAAGGCTGTCCGCGTAACTTCGCTGTCACCATACCGTTACCACGGGTAGGGGAGGAAGACCGAACGCTTGGTGCGACGTGACGATCCAGCAGCGTGAAGCCATAGGCGAGACCGACCAGGCCCTCGGCGAACCAGAGCGCCTGGATCCGCCGGTGCGCGACGTCCGCCGCAAGCGGCCGCCAGTGCTGTCGTTCCTCATTCGCGTGGAGACGATGCGCAGGATCGCGCGCGTACTCTCGTTGCTGGCGCTGGACTACGTCGGGGTCGTGGCCGCGATCTACACGACACTGGCGTTGAAGCTTGCCGTACGCGGAGATTTCGGCGTCGCGGTCGCCTGGGACGAGACCCGGCAGTGGATCGCGTTCGCCTACCTCGTCACGGTGCTGATGTTCGCCCGCGCCGACCTGTACGGCGACCGGCCTCGCCGGCCCGGTCTCGGGGGCATCGCGGCTGCGCTCTTCCAGACCACGATCGTCGCGCTCGTGTTCGCCCTCGCCAACGGCGAGCACTTCTCGAGCTATTACATCTTCTATGGCTCGCTGTTCTTCGCCGTCGTCTACATCTCCACGCTGCGTTACCTGCACCTGCGGATCACCGGGTGGATGCTCGAGCGCGCCGGCTATCGGCGCCGGGCGCTCCTGGTCGGATCGGGCAAGCACATCGAGGCGGTGGCTCACGCCCTCTCGGGCCGGGCCCGGACGCCCGTCGACGTGGTCGGCTACATCTCGCTGACGCCGCGGCTGCAAAACGGCCTGCGCTCCTTGGGTGAGCTCCAGCAGCTGCCTCAGGTCCTCGGGCAGGAGCGCGTGCAGGAGGTGATCATCGCCGACCCCGACTTCCCACAGGAGCAGGCGGTGGAGCTCGTCGACGTCTGCCACCGGCGCGGCGTCACGGTGCACGTGGCGCCGTCGACGATGGAGATCCTGTTCCAGCGCGCCGAGTTCGTGCCCGGGGAGTCGGTGCCCCTGTTCACGCTGCGCCCGCCGGTGTTCGAGGGGATCGACTACGCGCTCAAGCGCGGCTTCGACCTCTTCGTCTCGACGATCACCCTGATCCTGCTCTCGCCGGCCCTGCTTGTGATCGCGATCGCGATCAAGGTGAGCTCCCGCGGGCCGCTGATCTACCGCTCGATTCGGCCCGGGATCGCCGGGAAGCCGTTCGAGTGCTTCAAATTCCGCACGATGCGCGAGCACGCCGATCAGATCCAGGCCGACCTCGAGCCACTCAACGAGCTCTCCGGCGCGTTGTTCAAGATCCGCGACGATCCGCGGCTGACGCCGGTCGGCGGCTTCCTGCGCCGCTTCTCGCTCGATGAGCTGCCGCAGCTGATCAACGTCGTGCGGGGCGAGATGTCGCTGGTCGGGCCGCGGCCGCTCCCGATGCGCGACTTCGAGCGCCTCGAGGAGTGGCACAAGAAGCGCTATCTGGTGCTGCCGGGCATCACGGGGCTGTGGCAGGTCTCCGGCCGCGCCGAGCTCGACTTCGACGATCTGGTCCGGCTCGACTTCCTCTACCTGGAGCGGTGGTCTGTGTTCCTGGACCTTTCGATCCTCGTCAAGACGATCCCCGCCGTGTTCTCTCGGCGCGGCGCGTTCTGAGCCCGGCGCGCGCCGGACGCGGGCCTTGGCGCCTGCGCCGGTAGGCTGCAGGCCATGCCCCCCACAGACCGCTTCGTGATCAGCTTCGCCGCCGAGCCGCCGCAGGAGACCCTGCCCTACGGCCGCTGGGCCGACACCCTGCGAGAGCACTTCCTCTACGCCTGCCAGGAGATCGAGACCGACGACGAGGAGATCGGAGACCCCGGCGAGATCGCGTGGTTCCCGGACCGGACCTACGCGGGCCGGACCTACGTGCCCGCGGTGGCGCGGACCACGGAGGGCTACGAGCTGTTCGGCTTCGTGTCCTTCAGCGAGGGCTCGGGTGGACCCAACGACTTCGAGGCCCGCGCCGACTTCACCTCGGAGATCGCCGACAACAACCCGGACTGGAAGCTCGACCTCAACGATGACGTGATCGCCACGTGGCGCGGGGAGCAGGCCAAGAGCGCCGACATCACACTGGTCTGGGGCGTCCCCCTGCTCGCCGGCGGCGCCATCGTCACCGCTGAGCTCGCCAATCTCGCCGTCGATCAGTGCGAGCTGCTCGACGAACGCTTCACGCTGATCGCGCCCGACAACTACCGCTCGGACTTCCTCGAGGTCAAGCTCTGGGGTAAGCGCGGCGAGGAGATCGCGGCGGAGTCCCTCTACGTCGAGGACGACGAGGACGAGGACGCCGTGGAGGGTGACGCCGCCGTGGAGGCCGAGGAGTAGCGACTCGAGCGGGGCGCGGGCTTCGGCGCCCGTCAGACCAGGCCGCTCGCCAGCGCCGGCGGCAGCCTGAGCGCCGCCTCCTCAGGCGTCAGCGGGAAGTGGCACGCGGCCTGCGTGCCGTTGTCCATGTCCTCGAGCAGCGGCTCGACCTCGGCGCACCTGCCCTGGGCCTTCGAGCAGCGGGTGTGGAAGCGACACGCCGAGGGCGGGTTGGCGGGACTCGGGACGTCGCCGGTCAGGATCTGGCGCTCGTGGCTGGTGCCGGCCGGGTCCGGTACCGGCACCGCCGACATCAGAGCCCCCGTATAGGGATGACGGGGGAAGCCGTAGAGGGACTCGTTGGGTGCCAGCTCCACGATCTTGCCCAGATACATCACGGCAATACGGTCGCACATGTGGCGCACCACGGATAGGTCGTGGGCGATGAAGATCAGGGTCAGGCCCATGTCCCGCTGCAGCTGGCGCAGCAGGTTGAGAACCTGCGCCTGAATCGAGACGTCGAGCGCCGATACGGGCTCGTCGGCCACGAGCAGCTTCGGCTCGAGCGCGATCGCCCGAGCCACGCCGATCCGCTGCCGCTGCCCGCCCGAGAACTCGTGCGGATACCGGTTGTAGTGCTCGGGATTCAAGCCGACCGTATCCATCAGCTCCTGCACGCGCTTCTTGCGTTCGCCCTCGCTCTTCAGCAGCCCGTGGATCGCGAACGGCTCCGCGATGATCGAGCCGATCGTCTTGCGCGGATTCAGCGACGAGTACGGATCCTGGAAGATCATCTGCATCTCGCGGCGCCGCGCCTTCAGTGCCGCGCCCTTTAGCTTGGTCATGTCCTCGCCCTCGAAGCGCAACTCCCCGGAGGTCACATCGAGCAGGCGGACGATCAACCGCGCGGTGGTGCTCTTGCCACACCCCGTCTCGCCGACGATGCCGAGCGTCTCCCCCTTCATCACGTCGAACGAGATGCCGTCGACGGCCTTCACGGCCCCGACCTTGCGCTGGAAGATGATGCCGCTGGTGATCGGGAAGTGCTTGACGAGGTCGCGGACCTCGATCAGCGCCTCCGGACTCGTGGCGCTCATACGCCGCCTCCCTGATCTGGGGGTACGGTGGTGGCTGCGACCGTCGCCGCCGGGGGCTCGACCAGCGCGCGCAACTCTTCCGGCGTCTTACCCGCTCTGAGTCCCTGCCAGATCTCGCGCCGGGTCGCATCGGGCAGCAGGCAGGCGACCTGGTGATCGACGTCTCCGGGCACCGGCTCGAGCTTCGGGTCGATGCGCTTGTGGTCCTCGAGCAAATACGGACAGCGAGGGTGGAAGAAACAGCCCGAGGGCCGGTTGACCAAGCTCGGAGGCCGGCCCTGGATCGGCACCAGTTCCTCGTCGCGCGGGCTGTCGAGGCGCGGGATCGACTTCAGCAGCCCCCATGTGTAGGGATGCTGCGGAGCGGAGAACAGCCGCCTGGTGTCGGTGTGCTCGACGATCCGGCCGGCGTACATGACCGCGATCTCGTCCGCGATCTGTGCCACCACCCCGAGGTCGTGGGTGATCACGATCACGGCCATCCCCAGGCGCTTCTGAAGATCGTCGATCAGGGCCAGGATCTGGGCCTGGACGGTCACGTCGAGCGCCGTCGTCGGCTCATCGGCGATCAGCAGCTTGGGCTCGTTGGCCAGCGCCATCGCGATCATCGCGCGCTGACGCATACCGCCGGAGAACTCATGCGGATACTGATCGACCCGGCGATGGGGATCGGGGATCCCGACCATTTCCAGCAGATCGATCGTGCGGTCCCGCGCCGCCGCCTTGGACACGCTGCGGTGGGCCAGGATCCCCTCGGAGATCTGCGCGCCGACCTTGTAGAACGGGTGCAGCGAGGACAGCGGGTCCTGGAAGATCATCGCGATCTCGTTGCCACGGATGTGGCGGATCTCGTCCGCCGAGATCGTGGTCAGATCCTTGCCCTCGAACAGGATCTTGCCCGAGACGCTGGTCGAGCGACTGCGCGTCAGGCCCATCGTCGTCAGCGATGTCACCGACTTGCCCGAGCCCGACTCGCCCACGATGCCGAGGGTCGTCCCGGCCTTGACCGAATACGAGATGCCGTCGACCGCATGCACGATCCCGTCGTCGGTCTTGAACTCGACCTTCAGATCCTCGACCTGAAGCAGCGGCGCCTGGTCGGTGCTCATGAGTACCGCACCCGTGGATCGATGAACGCGTAGGCCACGTCGACGACGAGGTTCATGATCACGATGAAGAACGCGCCCAGCAGCACCGTCCCCTGGATCATCGGGAGGTCACCGGCGAGGATCGAGTCGTAGGCGAGCCGGCCGATGCCGGGGATGTTGAACACCGTCTCGGTGAGGATCGCGCCGCCCAGCAGCACGCCGATGTCGAGTCCGGCGGCGGTCACGATCGGCGTGATCGCGGACCGGATCCCGTGGTGGTAGATCACCCGGCGCTCGGACAGGCCCTTGGCCCGGGCCGTGCGGATGTAGTCCTCGGACATCACCTCGATCAGGTTGGCCCGAAGCAGCCTGGCGTAGATCGCCGCAAACGAGGCCGCGAGCACGATCCACGGCAGGAGCAGCGACGTGAACCACTTGGTCGGGCTTTGGGAGATCGGCACGTAGCTGCTCGCGCCCGGGAAGATCGGGACCTTGCCGATGTCCTTGGCGAACACGAACAGCGCCAGCAACCCGAGCCAGTAGACGGGGGCCGAGATCGCCACCAGCGCGGTGCCCATCGCGGCGCGGTCGAACTTCGAGCGACGCCGGACTGCCGAGATCGTGCCGACGCCGATGCCGAGCACGAGGAATAGGATCGCGGCGCCGACCGTGAGCGAGATCGTCGCCGGCAGGCGATCGAAGATCAGCGTGCGAACGTTGACGTTGTTCGTGTAGCTGTAGCCGAAGTTGAAGTGAAGGACGAGCGCCTTCATGTAGTTGAAGTACTGCGTGTACCACGGCTTGTCGAGGCCCAGGTTGTGACGGATCTGGGCGACCACCGCCGGGTTCGGCTGCCGGCCCGCGCGCAGGGTCGCGGGATCCGCCGAGGGCAGCAGGTAGAAGATGACGAAGGTGATCAGGCTCACCAGGAACAGGAGCACGATCACCCACAGGAGGCGACGGATTATGTACTTGGCCATGAGGGTGGTTCTCGTTCACGAGGCCCCGCCGCGAGGGGCGGCGGGGCCATCCGTGATCGTCTTTCAGCTCAGTCGCGTCCTCACTTGAGCGAGCTCGCCGTCAGGTCCCAGTCGTTCCCGTTGAACGGCCACTGGACACCGTTGACGTTCGTCGAGTGGAACCCGACCTCGTTGTCCCACAGCCAGGTCACCACGTACACCTGGCTGGTGATCTCCTTGTCGAGGTTCGCCCAGGCGCTGGCGCGCTGGGTCGCGTCGGTCAGCTGCTCCGCCGCCTGCATCTGCGTGTTCAGGGCCGGAACGTTGACCTGCGACATGTTCGAGTTGCCGGACGGGATGATGTTCGGTCCGTAGAACAGGGGTGTGATAAAGCTCTGGGAGTCGAAGAAGTCCCTCCCCCAGCCGAGCGTCGGACAGATCGCCACCGCCGCCTTCGGGACCTCGCAGTACTTGCTCAGCATGGTCGCGTGCGGGACCTCACGGAACGTCAGCTTGATCCCGATCTGTCCCAGCTGCGACTGCACTGCCTGAGCCGTGTTGGCGGCCGGCGGCTCGTTGTCGGCGATGGTCAGCAGTGGCGGGCCGGTGTACTGGCCGGTCGGGTAGCCCGCCTTCTTCATGTACGACTCCGCCAGCGCGACGTTCCCGTTCGGATTCGCGTAGAAGTCGTTCGCCGGGTCACCGGCCGTGCCGCCCGCCTGCTGGAAGCCGGGGTTCTGCGGCGGGAGGAAGTGCGTCGCGACCGTGCCGATGGCGGGACCGCCTCGGGTCAGGCGCAGCGCATTGCGGTTGAGTACCGCCGCGATCGCGCGGCGGAAGTTGACGTTGTCCAGGGGCTTGACCGTCGTGTTCAGAGCGATGTACCGGTTACCGCCACTGGGGGCGATCTGGAACTGGCTCTTCTGCGAGCTAGTGAGACCCTGCTTGAGGATCGCGGGCGGCGGCGCGGCGAAGTCGCCGCTCATCAAGCTCTGACCGCTGAGGATCTGCTGGGAGGCGACGGTGATGTCGTTGCCACCCTTGAACGTGATCGTGTCGAAGTGCGCCGGCCGGATCGGATCGGTCGACTTGACCCAGCTCGGGTTGCGCACCAGCGCCAGCAGCTTGCCCGTCTGGTAGCCGGAGCTCGGGACGGTTCCGGTGCCGGCGCCCGAGATCATGTAGGGGCCGGTGAACACCTGGTGCATCCCGTAGGTCGACTGCGCGCCCGTGTCGTACTTGGCCGCGTAGTCCTGCGGGATCGGCACCGTGCACGGCAGCGCGAGCGCGTTCGGGACGGTCAACACGCCGACGGGCACGGTCGTCGTGATGACCAGCGTGCTCGCGTTCGGGGCCGTGATGCCCGAGACGCTCGGAACCGTCGTCGTCGGCTTCGAGGGCGCGCCGACGATCCTGTTGAAGTAGGAGAACGCATAGCCGTTGCCGACACCGGCCGCGAAGCAGCGCTCCATGGCGTACTTGATGTCGGCCGCCGCGACCGTGCGGCTGGCCAGCGGCGCGCTGTAGTGGACGCCGGGCCGGATGTGGAAGGTCAGCGTCTTGCCGCCGTTTGAGAGAATCGGCTGGCTCGTGGCCAGGTCGGGCACCGGGCTCGCGGCCTGCGGCGTGAAGCCGTACAGCGCGCGCTGGGTCGGCTGGTAGAGATCCGTGTAGTCGGTCTGGTAGTACCAGTAACCGGGGTCGAGGCTGAGGACACCGCCGCCAACCTCGAGCACCGTGACGGCGCCGCCGTTCTTGGCCGCTGTGCTGCCGGTGCTCGTGCTGCTACTGCTGCTGCTACTGCTGCCGCCGCAACCGGCGATCACGACCGACGCGACCGCCGTCGCCAGCAGCGGCAACGACCTCAGGTACCTCCGCATTGGCTTCCTTTCTGTTGTCAGATCCACGCTCTGCTCCTCTCGCTCTGGACTCAGCTGTCCGACGCTTTCGGGTGCAGCGCATCCTGCAGCCCGTCGCCGACCAGATTGAACGCGAGCACTGTCAGCAGCAGCGCCACGCCCGGAAACACCATGTACCACCAGGCCGTGCTGAAACTCGTCGATGCGTCCGAGAGCATCGCCCCCCAACTCGCCTGGGGCGGCTCGACGCCGACGCCGAGGAACGACAGCGCGGCTTCGAACAGGATGTTCTGCGGGATGATCAGCGTCGCGTAGACGATGATCGGCGCCACCAGATTGGGCAGCACCTCCTTGAAGATGATCCGCCGGTTCGATGCCCCGAGCGAGCGTGACGCCTCGATGAACTCCTTCTCGCGCAATGAAAGGACCTGGCCGCGAACGATCCGCCCGATGTAGGTCCAGTTCACGAACGCGATCACGAAGATCACGTTCCCGAGCCCCGGCTTGATCAGACCGCCCAGGCACCCGGCGGCATTGGAGCACGCCGCCGCCAGTCCCAGCGCCAGCAGCAGGATCGGGAACGCCAGCAGCACGTCGATGAAGCGCGAGATCGCCATGTCGACCTTGCCTCGGTAGAAGCCGGCGAACAGCCCCGAGACCACGCCGATGAAGAGCGCGATGCCGGTCGCGATGAAGGCCACCGCGAGCGACACGCGGGCGCCGTAGAGCACGCGGGCGAAGACGTCACGGCCGAGGTTGTCGACGCCGAAGATGTGGTTGGTGGCGAGGCTCGGGCCGGTCGGCGTCCCGAACTGGTCAAGCGCATTCGGGTTCTGGACGTTCGGGCCCTGGACGCCCATGAGCTTGACGATCACGGGCGCGAAGATGGCCGCCAGGATCAGCAGGACGATGAAGATCAGCGAGGCCATCGCGACGCGATCGCCGCGGAAGCGCCGCCAGAACAGCTCCAGGGGCGAACGCGCCGCGATCTCTCCGGCGACGGGCTCGAGTCCGGCCTGAGCGGCGCCCTCGGCCTCGATCAGCAGTTGTGGCGAACCGACGCTCATCGGTCAGACGATCTTCCGCGTCGTTAGCAGGTTCCCTCCACCACGTGGTGGGATACCACAAGCCCGTACCCCTGTCACCAAGGTTTAACGGCTCCTCAATGAAGCCCATGTCCCGGATACCCTGTGGCCGGCCTGGCCCTCGTAGCTCAATGGATAGAGCACGCGCCTCCTAAGCGCGGGATGCAGGTTCGATTCCTGCCGGGGGCACTGTACGTCCCCCTGTCCGAGCGCAGGTCTGTGCTCGGAGGTCGCGGTCAGAGTCCAAACCGCGCTACCCGCATGGTCTGACCGCCAATCGGCCAATCCGGCCAACGGCATCGTGAGCGCTGCGCCACCCTGCGTGGACGGTGGCCCGCGGCGGGCAGAGGCGCGCTTAAGGCTTCGCCTGTACATTTGTCCGCTTCTCGTGTCGGAGCGAACGATTGACGCACCGCCGATCCCCGGATTGGCGACATCGGATCGCGCCGGAGCGGGGCGTGGCACGTCCGTGCGGTCGTTGCTCCGGGAGCATCCGGGAGCGAGCACGGGCGTCGTCCTCGTCGCGTTCTCGGTGCTGCTGGTGCTGTGGGCGCGGACGCGGCCGGGCTTTGACCCCTACGGCTGGCTTGTCTGGGGCCATCAGACGCTGCATCTGAATCTGAACACGAACGGGGCGCCGTCCTGGAAGCCGCTCCCGTATCTGTTCACGGTGCCCTACGCGATCACCGGGCACTACGCGATGTGGCTGTGGATGTTCACCGCCGTGGCGATCTCGCTCAGCGGCTCCATCTTCGCCGGCCGGATCGCCTACAAGCTAACGGGGCCCTCGCCCGAGCATCGCTACGCGCCGTATGTCGCCGCCGTCTTCGCGGGCCTGAGCCTGCTCGGCATCAGCGACTACATGCACTACATCCTCAGCGCGCAGTCCGACACGATGATCGTCGCGCTGACACTGGGCGCGATCGACTGCCATCTCTCCAAGCGGCCGCGGATCGCGTTCTGCCTCGCCGTCCTGGCCTCGCTCGGACGGCCCGAGGTGTGGCCGTTCGTCGGCCTGTACGCGATCTGGGCCTGGCGTTCGGTTCCCCAGATGCGCGGGCTGATCGTGGGCGGGCTGATCGTGATCCCGTTGCTCTGGTTCGGGATCCCCGCGCTGACGGCCAACAGCTTCTTCGTCGCCGGCAACCTGGCGCTGCATTCCGGCCGGGCCCTGCACAACAACAAGGTCTTCGGGACGATCAGCCGCTTCCTCGACCTCCATGTGGCTCCGATCTGGATCGCCGCGCTGCTCTCGGTGGCCGTGGCGATCTGGCGCCGGGACCGGCCCACACTCGTGCTCGCCGGCGGCGTGGTGGCCTGGGTCGTGATCGAGATCGCGTTCGCCCTGCACGGCTGGCCGGCGCTGAACCGCTACATGTTCGAGGCCGGTGGGGTGGCGGTGGTGATCGCCGCGGTGCTCGTCGGACGGCTGCTCCAGGGCTTCTCGGCCTGGCACGCCGCCGGGCGCCCGAGCCTGGCCAGGATTCCCGACTGGGCGGGCATCGCGATCGTCGCGCTCATCGCCCTGGCGCTGGTTCCGTCGGCGATCACCCGCCTGCGGGCGGAGCACAAGGACCTCTACCACGAGCGTGCCCGCACGCGGCAGATCAACCGGCTGGCGGGGGTGATCACGCGGATCGGGGGGCCTTCTGCGGTGGTTCCCTGCGGCCAGCCCGCCAGCGAGCTCTCGTTCCAGAGCGTCCTGGCCTGGTCGCTGAATCTCGATGTCGGTGACGTCGGCTATCACCCGGCGCGCGACATCCATCGGCGCCGGCCGGTGGTGGAGTTCCGGCCGGTCGGCTACGGGTGGAAACCCACGGTAGCGCTCGACGCGGCGACCTGCGGGATCGTCCTCAGCGCCGCAGGCGCCACCTCGACCATCAGACGTCCGCTGGCCAGCTGAGCTCACGCGTTCCGCTGGCGACTCCACGAGCCCGGCGCTTCCCCAAATCGTCGGGCGCGGCCTTGCCGTCCGTTCGGTATACAGCGCCGGCCGACGTAGCAAGCTTCATCTGTGCCGGCGCGCGTTCTCTTCATCGGCCTCGACGCCGCCGAGGCGACGCTGCTCGAGCTG
>Ga0208714_1000402_pt1 | contig 12493 bp, 16 predicted proteins | sample NGESurshal072012_3_FD_184461 | JGI IMG/M metagenome (GOLD analysis project Ga0208714, IMG submission 184461) | Arctic peat soil microbial communities from Barrow, Alaska - NGEE Surface sample 415-1 shallow-072012 (SPAdes) | ecosystem: Environmental > Terrestrial > Soil > Wetlands > Peat ... | reverse complement strand
CGTCTCGGCAAGGAGGCGATGCGCCGCCAGCTCGACATGCCGCTCGACGACGCGCTCGACTACCTGCGCGCGCAGCTGACGCTCGCGATGTCGACCGAGGACATCGTCGAGGGCGTCAGCGCCTTCTTCGAGAAGCGCGAGCCGCAGTGGAAAGGACGCTGATGAGCACGACCGAGAAGCCGCCCGCCGAGACCTCGCTGCTACGCCCGCTCGTCGAGGACCTGCACGCGCGCCGCGAGCAGATCAAGCTCGGCGGCGGCGAGGAGAAGGTCGCCCGCCAGCACGCCGCCGAGAAGCTGACCGCGCGCGAGCGCCTGGCGCTCTTGATCGACGAGGGGACGTTCACCGAGCTGGGCATCCACGGGCGCCCGCACTTCGCCCAGCGCGCGATGGACGGCAAGGTCGCGCCGGCCGACGGCGTGATCACGGGCTACGGCAAGGTCGACGGGCGGATGGTCGCCGTGTGCGCGTACGACTTCACCGTGATGGCCGGCTCGATGGGGATGACCGGCGAGCTGAAGGTCACGCGCCTGCGCGAGCTCGCGCTGACCAAGCGAATCCCCTTCATCTGGCTGCTCGACTCGGCCGGCGCCCGGATCCAGGAGGCCGTCGGCTCGCTGTTCGCCGGCTCCGGGCACCTGTTCCGCGAGGAGGTGGTGATGAGCGGCGTGATCCCGCAGGTCGCCGCGCTGATGGGCCCGTGCGCGGCGGGCACCGCGTACATCCCCGGGCTGGCCGACTTCGTGCCGATGGTCAAGGGCCGCGGCTCGATGGCGCTCGCCGGCCCGCACCTCGTCCGCGCGGCGGTCGGCGAGGACGTTACGCAAGAGGAGCTGGGCGGCTCGCGCGTGCACTGTCGCAAGTCCGGTGTCGGCGACCTGGAGGTGGCCGACGACGAGGAGTGCATCGAGCGGGTCAAGCAGTACCTGTCGTTCATGCCGCAGAACTGCGAGTCGCCGCCGCCACGGCGCGCCAGCGAGGACCCGATCGAGCGCGGCGACGAGGAGCTGCTGGACGTGCTGCCGCAGTCAAACCGCAAGCCGTATGACATGTACGAGGTGATCGGCCGGATCGCCGACGACGGCTTCTACTTCGACATGAAGCCGCAGTGGGCGAAGACGATCATCACCTGCTTCGCGCGCTTTGGCTCACGCCCGGCGGGGATCGTCGCCAACCAGCCAAAGCAGCTCGGCGGCATCCTCGACAACGACTCCGCCGACAAGGCCGCGCGCTTTGTCAACCTGTGCAACGCCTTCGGCATCCCGCTCGTCTTCCTGATGGACGTGCCGGGCTTCATGGTCGGCTCAAAGGTCGAGGCCGACGGGATCATCCGCCACGGCGCGAAGATGCTCTACGCGGTGGCCAACGCGACGGTGCCGAAGATCACGGTGATCACGCGCAAGGCCTACGGCGCGGGCTACTACGTGATGAACGGCCGCGCCTACGAGCCCGACCTGATCGTCGCCTGGCCGAGCGCGGAGATCAGCGTGATGGGCGCCGAGGGCGCCGTGGAGATCGTGATGCGCAAACAGGTCGAGGAAGCCGAGGACCCGGAGGCCAAGAAGGCCGAGCTGATCGAGGCCTACCGCAAGATCATCGACGTGTACATCGCCGCCGGCAACGACATGATCGACGACGTGATCGACCCGCGCGAGACGCGCGCGACGATCTGCCGGGCCCTGGAGATGGCCGAGGGCAAGAAGATCGAGCGTCCCTACAAGCGACAAGGAGTGGTGCCCGTATGAGCCTTGACGATCCCGTCGTGATCACCTGCTCGATCTCCGGCACGATCGCCAACCGCGAGCAGTGCCCGGCGATTCCCTACACGCCCGCCGAGTACGCGGCGGAGGCGCGGCGGATCGTCGACGAGGGCGGTGTGATGATTCACATCCACGCGCGCAAACCCGACGGCACGCCGAGCTATGAGATCGAGGACTTTCAGGCGATCACCGAGGCGATTCGCGCGGAGGTCGGCGACGCGGTGATCGTCAACTACTCGACGGGCACGATCGGCGTGCCGGTGGCCAAGCGCATCGAGTACCTGCGCGCGTGCCGCCCGGAGGTGGCGGCGCTGAACATGGGCTCGATGAACTACGCCAAGTACTCGCGCTCGCGCAAGGAGTTCGTCTTTCAGATGGTCTTTGCGAACCCGTTCGAGGAGATCATCGAGCTGCTGCAGGCGATGAACGAGCTTCACATCAAACCCGAGCACGAGTGCTTCGACATCGGCCACGTCGGCAGCCTCGCACCGCTGATCGACATGGGCGTGCTGAAGACGCCGCTGCACGTGGACTGCGTGATGGGCGTCGTCGGCGGCATTCCGCCGACCGCGCGCAATCTGGCGGCGATGGTCGAGAACATCCCCGAGGGCTCGCACTGGGGGGTGATCGGGATCTCGCGCGATCAATGGATGCTCGTGGCCGCCGCGCTCACCCTCGGTGGCTCGATTCGCGTGGGACTGGAGGACAACCTGTATCTCCCCGGCGGTGAGATGGCCAGCTCAAACGGCGAGCTGATCGCCAAGGCGCGCCAGCTGACCGAAGACCTCGGCCGGCGTCCGGCGACCGTGCAGGAGGCGCGCGAGATGCTGAACGTCGCGCAGCGGGTGGAGAGCCCGGCGTGAGAGATCTGTTGATGAGCGGCCTGGCGGCCGCGGTCGGCGTGCGCGTGGCGGTCCCGCGGTGAGCCTCCCTCTGGACGGCATCCGCGTGCTCGACCTCTCGCGCCTGCTCCCCGGCGGCTTCTGCTCGCTGCTGCTGGCGGACTTCGGCGCGGACGTGCTGAAGGTCGAGGACACGGGCATGGGCGACTACATCCGCTGGGCGCCGCCGTACTACGAGGGCGCGCACGAGAGCGCCCGCTCGGCTCTGTTTCTTTCGCTGAACCGCAACAAGCGCTCGATCCGCCTGGACCTAAAGAACGAGCGCGGGCGCGAGGCGCTGCTGGCGCTGGTGCGCGAATACGACGTCGTGCTCGAGTCCTTTCGCCCGGGCGTGCTCGACCGCCTCGGCGTCGGCTACGAGCGCATGCGCGAGGAGAACCCGGGCTTGGTCTACTGCGCGATCTCCGGCTACGGCCAGGACGGGCCCAAACGCGACGCCTCCGGGCACGACATGAACTACCTCGGCCTGATCGGCCTGCTCGGGCTGACGGGCGAGCGCGGCGGCGCCCCCGTGCAGGCGGCCGGGCAGATCGCCGACCTCGGCGGCGGCGCGCTGATGGCGGCGTTCGGCATTCTCGCCGCGCTGCGCGAGCGCGACGGCGCCGCGCCGAAACCCGCGGCACCCGGACGCCTGGCGTGTGCCGGCCAAGCCGGCTCCGGCCTCGGACAGCTCGTGGACGTGTCGATGGCCGACGGCGCGCTGTCGTGGCTGGCGATGGTCGCCGCCAGCTACTTCGCCGACGACGCCGTGCCCCACCGCGGCGACCTGCCGCTGGCCGGCTCGCTGGTCTGCTACCGGCCGTACGAGTGCGCCGACGGCTGGGTCACGCTCGGCGCGCTGGAGCCGAAGTTCTGGCAGGGCTTCTGCCGCGGCGCGGGGCGCGAGGATCTGATTCCCGCGCAGTTCGAGCGACCGGGTTCGCCGGCGCACGGGCAGGTGGCGGAGATCTTCAAGGCCCGCACGCGCGATGAATGGGAGGCCTTCGCGCGCGAGCACGACTGCTGTTTGGAGCCGGTGCTGGAGCTCGACGAGGCGCTCTCCTCCGAGCTGGTCGCTTCGCGGGACATGGTCGTCGAGCTCGATCAGCCCGGCGCGCAGCGGCCCGTGCGCCAGCTCGGGCTGCCGGTCAAGCTCACGCGCACGCCCGGCGATCACGCGCGGCTTCCCGGGCCGGCGCTCGGCGAGCACACCGAGGAGGTTCTGCTGGCGGCCGGTTACTCGCAGGCCGAGGTCGCCGAGCTGCTGTCCGCCGGCGCGGCGGCGGGGCCCGCCGGCGACCGCTCCGGCGACCGCTCCGGCGGCCGCTCCGGCGGCCAGCAGGACCTCACCTTCCGGGTGTGAGGTCGAGGCGGATGGCATGAGCACGACCGTGGGCACGACCGAAGACGCTCCCGTCAGCAGGCCGCTGCTGAAGATGAGCGAGCTTGCCGAGCGCTCGGGCGTGAGCGCTGGGACGATCCGCTACTACCTGCGCGAGGGGCTGCTCGGCGAGGGGCGCGACATCGTGCGCACGAGTCGCAACATGGCCTACTACCCGCCTGAGTACGTGCAGCGGATCGAGCTGATCAAGCGCCTTCAGGAGAAGCGCTTCATGCCACTGCGCCTGATCAAGGGGGCGCTGGAAGAGGACCCCGGGCGCGTGCACGCGCTGATCGAGCTGGAGGACCGGATCCTCGAGCGCGCGCTGGCCAGCGCCGAGGACTCACGGCGCGTGTCGAGCAAGACCGTGCGCGAGCGCTATGACATCCCGCGCAACGTGCTCGACCGCCTGGCCGAGATCGGCGTGCTGACACCCAATCGCACGGGCTATGAGCAGGACGACGTGAAGATCATCGAGGCGATCGCGAGCTTTCGCGCGGGCGGCTATGAGGAGGCGCTCGGCTTCACCGTGTACGACACGCTGCGCTACCGCGAGGCGCTGGAACCGCTCGTGCAGGAGGAGGTTCGCGCGCTGCTGGAGCGCCTCGCCGGCGAGGTCGACGTCGAGCGCGCGATGGAGATCGTCGCCGCCGGCTCCGAGCCGCTGCGCGAGCTGCTCGGAGCGATGCACTCCAAGCTGCTGCTGGCTGAGCTGCGGCGCCAGCGCGCGGCCGGGGAGTAGGCCGCGGAGACGCTGCTCGAAACCTGAGCGCCGCTACCACAGCGCCCGATGATGCTCGACCACCCCGAGCCCGTGCGCCAGCGCGACAGCGCCCGGGAGGCTCCCCGAGAACGTGCCGAACGGCGCCTGGTAGTCGCTCTTGAAGATCAGCAGGTTCTCTCTGCGGGCACGCTCGGCCTCGGCGTGAAAGCGCAGCAGCGAGCCGTCCACGCAGGAGACCTGCTTGAAATCGGCGGTGAAGGCGACGGGCGGCGCTTCGCGCGGCTCGCCGTCGATCCACACCGCGCGCTCGGAGCCCACCGGCGGATCGTTGACGCCCTGCACGAGATTCCAGGCGAGCGCCGCACCATCGGGGCTTTGGCCGACCCCGGCCGACCACCACCACTCGGTGAGGCGCGAGTGGTAGCCCGCCGTGTCGTCGATCACGGCCAGCGCATCGATCTGGCGCGGCGGGCGGCCGTCGAGCGCGAGGGTCCCGCGCGCGGCGATGCCGGCCTGCTTGCGCGTCCACACGTGGCTGGCACCGTTGGGGCATCGGGCCGCGAACCCGTCGTCTTCCTCCAGCGCGAGATCGAGCACCACGCCGCCGTCGTTCAGCAGCAGACGCCCCGGCTCGGACTCGCCGCCGCCGAGCCTGCTTGCCCTGACCAGCCGCAAGGCCCTGCGCCGCGGCAGCAGGCGCGTGCGCTCACGCATCTCGTCCTCCCCGCGCAGGTACAGCGCCCAGAAGGACTGGCGTGCCGGACCGACCTGCACGAGCGCCGCACAGGCCATCAGCTGCTCGCTGAAAACGCCGACGTAGCGCCAGCGCTTCAACGGCCGCCCGCTGCGGACCAGGCCCATGCGCGACGGCCACGCCCCAGCGCCAGGGCCCCCGGGGGCCGCGCCGGCCGTTATGCTCTGAGCTGTTGACTGACCAGTCAATCTATTCGGTGTCCGTAACGCCTTCCGGGCGCGGGGGCGCCGGCTCGCGGGAGGGGATGCGCTCTTGAGGGTCGCCGCACTACAGCTCAACTCCACCAACGACCCGGCGGCGAACCTCGCCGTCGCCGACCGCCTCACGCGCGCAGCCGCCGCGGACGGCGCAAGCGTGATCGTACTCCCCGAGAAGTGGACCGCGATGGGCTCAGACGAGCAGCTGCGCGCCGCCGCGCAGACGCTCGACGGCCCGGCCATCCAGTGGGCGCGCGCGAGCGCGCGCGAGCTGGGCGTCGAGCTGATCGCCGGCTCGATCGTCGAGCTGGTGCGCGATCGCGAGAAGCTCGCCAACACGTGCGTGCACGTGGGCCCCGACGGCGAGCTGAAGGCCGTCTACCGCAAGCTGCACATGTTCGACGTCGAAGTGGCTGGGCGCTCCTACCGCGAGTCAGACCTCGAGGACCCTGGCGAGGAGATCGTCCTCTCAGAGACCGCCGACGGCGTGCAGCTGGGCCTGTCGATCTGTTACGACCTGCGCTTTCCCGAGCTCTACCGGATCCTCGCCGTGCGCGGCGCCCGCGTGTTCCCGCTGCCCGCCGCGTTCACGCTGGCGACCACGCGCGACCACTGGGAGATCCTCCTGCGCGCGCGCGCGATCGAGAACCAGGCGTTCGTGATCGCCGCCAACCAGATCGGCGAGCACCCCGACGGCAACCACTCCGGCGGGCGCTCGATGATCGTCGATCCATGGGGGCTCGTGCTCGCGCAGGTGCCCGACGGCGAGGGTCACGTCGTCGCCGAGCTCGACCTCGAGCGCTTGGCCGAGATACGCGCGCAGCTGCCCGCGCTGGCCAACCGCCGCGCTGAGGCCTACCGCTGGCCCGAGGAGGTGCGCGCGTGAGCGCCAGCAGGGCGCCAGCCGGTGGTGCGCCAGCCGGTGGTCCGCGAGCCGCCGGCGCAAGCGGTGCCGGCGGCGGCCCGCCGGCGGGCGGGGCGAAGGGGCCGGACAAGCGGCGATTGATCCTCGACGCCGCCGTGCGCGTGTTCGCGCGCCAGGGCTTTCACGCCTGTCGCGTGTCGGACATCGCCGATGAGGCGGGCGTCGCGTACGGGCTCGTCTACCACTACTTCGCCTCCAAGGACGAGGTGCTCGACACGCTGTTTATCGAGCGCTGGGAGGTGATGCTGCAGCTGATTCGCGACGTCGACTCAGAACCGCTGCCGGTGCGCGAGAAGCTCGGCGCGATCGCCTCGTTCATCATCGACAGCTACAGCCACGACCCCGACTTGATGAAGGTGATCATCGTCGAGGTCACGCGCGCGGCGAACTCCTTCGGCGACACGCACATCGGCACGATCCGCGAGGCCTACGAGCTGATCGGCGCGATCGTCGAAAAGGCGCAGGCCGACGGCTACTTCAAGCCGGAGATCGAAGCGCGCTTTGCCGCGATGGCCTTCTACGGCGTGATCGAGCAGCTGCTCACGGGGTGGATCTTCGACCTGCTGCCCCAGGGCGAGGAGGAGCTGCAGCGCGCCAAGTGGGTCGTGATCGAGACGGTCTGCGGTGGCCTGGAGACCCACGCCGTTTCCGATGGGACCACCGCGGGCAATAGACTCCTGCGCTGATGGAGAACGAGATGGTCAAGCGACTCGTCTGGTCGGGGCTGCTGGCAGGCGTCAGCGCGCTCTCGGCGATTCTCGCGCAAAGGGCGGCGGCGATGATCTGGCGCCGCCTGTTCGAAGAGGAGCCGCCGGAGTGAGCGTCTCCCCGCCGCCTCCGTCCGCAGATCCGGGCAACGAGCCGCCGCACAACATCGCCACTGCGATCACGGAAGTCTCAGAGCGCGCGCAGGTGCTCGTGCGCGAGGAGATCGAGCTGGCCAAGGCGGAGGTCACCGAGAAGGCGACCAAGCTGATCAAGGGCGCGATCGTCGGCGTCGCCGCCGGTGTGTTCGTCGTGATGGCGCTCGTGTTCGCGCTGGTGGGCTGTGCTTGGTTGCTCTACTACTACCTCCCCGGCAACGAGTTCACCTACTTCTGGGGCTTCTTCGCGATGGCCGTGATCCTGCTGGCGCTCGGCGCGCTGGCCGGCCTGCTGGCCGCCAAAGCCGTCAAAAAAGGCTCGCCGCCGACGCCCGACATGGCGATCGCCGAGGCCAAGAAGATCCGCGAGACCGTCGCCTCCGGCAGCGACGGCCCCCCCAAGGCGGCAGGCAGCTGATGGCCCAGCGCTCGCCCGCCGAGATCCGCTCTTCGATCGAGAGCAACCGCATGGAGCTGGCGGTCTCGCTCGACCGCCTGCGCGGCGAAGTCGCGCACATCACCGACTGGCGCGGTCACATCGAGCGTCATCGCTCGGAGATCGCCGCGGGCGCCGCGCTCGTCGGCTTTGCATTGGGCGTGCGCATGCTGCGCAAGCGCCGACGGGGCCGCTGAGCGGCGCGAGCCTTTGTCCTCGGTCGCTTGCGTACCGATCGTCGATCAGATGCGATCGACGATCGGCCAGCACGCGGCGCTCTCTGCTGGCCGATCTTCGATCGGCGGCTCGCTTGCTCAGCGACCGCGTCGGTCTAGAAGCTGCGCAAGTCTGTGCGTCAGACTAGGAGCGTGCGCGGGATCGCGCCGACGCCGATCAGGCCCGGGCCGGTGTAGGTGCCGATCACCGGGCCGACCTCCGAGGTGAACACCGGCTCGGTGTCGAAGATCTCGCGGCAGCGCTCGATCAGCCGCTCGGCCTGCTCGGGGGCCTGGATGTGCTGGACGACCCAGCCGTCGGCGCCGCCGTCGCGCAGCTCCTTGGCGTAGTCGACCATCCGCTCGAACGCCCGCCCGGCCGTGCGCACGCGCTCGACGGGCACGATTTCATACTCCAGCGAGAGGATCGGCTTGATCTTCAGCGTGCCACCCAGCCAGGCCTGGGCCTTGCCGATCCGCCCGCCGCGGCGCAGGTACTCGAGCGTGTCCAGGCAGAACCAGATCTTCAGCGCCTTGCGCGCCTCGCGTACGTGCGCGACGACGGCGTCCTGGTCGGCGCCGGCGCGCGCGGCCGCGCGCGCGGCGAGCGTGAGCAATCCGGTTCCGCCGCAGCCGCTTTCTGAGTCGAGCACTTCGACGCGCTCGCCCAGACCGCGCTCGGTCAGCAGCTGGTGCGCCTGGCGAGCGGCCTCGCACGTTCCCGAGATGCCACCGGCGAGATGGATCGAGACGACGTCGTGGCCGTCCGCCAGCAGCGGCTCCCAGACGGCGAGGAAGTCGCCGATCGACGGCTGTGACGTGGTCGGCAGCTCGGAGTCGGTGCGCAGGCGCTCGTAGAAGGCGTCGAAGCCGTCCATCTCCAGCTCGCGCTCGGAATCGCCGCTCCAGCCGACGTACAGACTGACCTGGTGAATGTCTTCACGATCCGCGAGCGCTCTTGGCAGATAATGGGTGCTGTCGGTGGCGACCGCTACGGGCATGCGCGGCGGGACGCTACACCAACGCCTGCGCGAGCTCTCCCGACTCGTACATCTCGATCACGATGTCGCAGCCTCCCAGCAGCTCGCCGTTGACGAACAGCTGCGGGATCGTCGGCCAGTCCGAGATCGCCGAGAGCTCCTGGCGGATGCGCGGGTCCGGGAGGATGTCGACGGCTGCGAACGGCGCGTCCAGCGACTGCAGCGCGGCAACGGTGCGTGCGGAGAAGCCGCACGCCGGCACCTCCGGCGTCCCCTTCATGAACAGGATCACCTTGTGCTCGGCAATCGCCTCGGTCAGCGCCTCGCGGATCGGGTTTGACCCGCCGGACGGGGCGGCCTGGGGCTCGGGTGCCGGAGTCTGACCGGGCGACATCGGAAGGTCTCTGACGGGATTGCTTGACATGGAATCTCCTGAGCTATTGGGTGGGGGAGGGCTGCTCGGCGGCTTGCGGCTGAGGGGCACCTTGCGCCGGGACGACGGTCTTCAGCGAGAGGGCGTGGATTGCCGCGCCGATCTCCGCGCCGAACACGTCGTAGACCAAACGGTGCTGCTCGATGCGGCTTCGCCCGGCGAACGCCTCGGCCGTCACCGTCGCGCGGAAGTGATCGCCGCCGCCGGTGTAGTCCTCGACCTCCGCGCGCGAACCGGGAATGGCCGCCTCGATACGCTGTGAGATGTCCTCGCAGGAGGGCATGATCCCTTAGCGTAGAGGATCGCGTTGGGGTTGCCCTCGGCCCCGGCAGGGGGGGCTATACTTTGGAAAGTCTTGCGGTTCTCACAGGAGCGAAACGATGATCACGCTTAGCGACAAGGGTGCCGAAAAGGTGCATGAGTTCCTCTCCAGTCAAGGGGCCGACGCCACGATGGCCGGACTGCGCGTAGGCGTCCGCGGCGGTGGCTGCTCGGGCTTTCAGTACCAGCTCGCCTTCGACGAGCAACGCGACGACGACGTCGTGTTCGAGAGCCACGGGCTGAAGCTGCTCGTCGACAACGAGAGCCTCCCGTTCGTGGGCGGATCGACGATCGACTACGAGGAGAGTCTGCAGGGCGCCGGCTTCAAGGTCACAAACCCCAACGTCGTCGCAGCTTGCGGCTGCGGCTCCTCCTTCCGCGTGGCCGACGAAGAGCAGGTCTCGGCAGTCTGAGGCGCCTCTCGCGGCCGGCGGCGCTGACGCTGCTCGCCGCCCTCGCACTCGCAGGATGTGGCGGCTCGCGCGCCACGACGTCGGCCGTGCGCCCGCAGGCGCCGCCATCGCGCGCGCCCGCGTTCGGGATCACTGAGGACAACGCCGAGCTGCTGTGGCCGCCCGAATCCGGCGCGGCGGCGGGCGGGCAAGCCTTCGCGGACGCGCGCGAGCGGCTTGCGGCGCTGCATCCACGCTACATACGCCTGCTCGTCGACTGGGCGGCGCTGCAACCCGATGGCGGCCGCCCGCCCGCGCTCGATCGCTCGGTCGGCGGATGCGCGCGCTCGGTCGGCCCGTGCGGCGCCTATGCGGGAATCCGCGAAGAGCTGCGCGCGATCGCCGCGCAGCAGCGCGCCGCCCGCGCGCAGGGCAGGGCCGGTTATGAAGTCGTGCTCGACGTCTTCGGGACCCCGGCCTGGGCGGCGCGTGCGCCCGAAGGCTGCGAGCTCGCGGACACGCAGCCCTTCTCGCGCCCGATCAACGACGCCGGCATCGCCGGCTACCGCGCGCTGATCCGCTCGCTGCTCGCGCTCGGCGCGCGCGAGGGCGTTGCGCTGCCCTGGTGGGCGCCCTGGAACGAGCCCAACGACCGGGTGTTCGTAAGCCCGCAGCACGCGTCATGCGCGGGCGACGGGCCGTCGCCGGCCGCCGCGGTCTATGCGCAGCTCGCCCGGGCGATGGCCGGCGAGCTGAACGCCGACGGGGGCGCGCACCACCTGCTGCTGGGAGAGCTCAACGCCTTTGCGTCGGACGCGCCGCAGCGCACGAGCATCGCATCGTTCGTCGCCGCGCTGCCCGCGAGCGTGCTCTGCCTGGGCGCCGTGTGGTCGATCCACGCCTACGCCGCCAGGGATCAAGCTGCACCTGAGCTTGATCCCGTCGCCTCACTGGAGGCCGCCCTCGATCGGCGCGGTGCATGCGGCCGGGGCGCGGCCATCTGGGTCACCGAGGCGGGCGCCGGCGCGCCGCACCCCGGCCGCCCCCGCCCGCCGGGGCAGGAGGACGAACGCGCGGGCTGCCTGGCGCTGGCCGCACAGCTCGATCGCTGGGCCGCCGACCCGCGCGTGCAGGCGGTCTTCCAGTACAGCTTTCGCGAGGATCCGGCCTTCCCGGTCGGCCTGATCGGCGCCGACCTCGCCCACGTCTACCCGGCCTACCGGCTGTGGCTCGGGTACGCGCGCGCGAGCGCAGAGGGCGCCGAGCCGCCGGCACGGGGCTCGCTGTGCGCATAGGCTGGCGCCGTGCCCAGCCTGCCCCAGTCGCTGCGCAGCCTGACGCCGGTGCGCCTGCGCGACGACGTGCGCCTGCGCGCGCTCGCGCTCGCGCTCGGGCTGATCCCGCCGCGCACGATGCACTCCGCACAGGACGCGCGCGTGCTGCTCGACGCCGCCGCGGGCGCTCGTCGGGTCGTCGAGATAGGCGTCTATGAGGGGGCGTCGGCGCTCGTCCTGCAGCGCGCGCTCGGGCCGGCCGCAGAGCTGCACCTGATCGACCCCTTCGGCAGGCACCCCGATGCCCTGCCCGGCGGCTGGGGCGCGAGCGAGCGCGCCACGCGGGCGCTGCTGGCGCGCAGCGCGCGGCAACTGGAAAGCGCCGGCCCCGACGTGCGCTGGCACGTCGCAATGTCGCACGACGTCGCCGCGGGCTGGACGGAGCCTGTGGACCTGGTCTTCATCGACGGCGACCACTCGCAGGCCGGCTGCGAGCGCGACTGGCTGGACTGGAGCCCGTTCGTGCGTCCCGGCGGCCATGTCGTGCTGCACGACGCGCGCGCCGATCGCCCCGGCGGGCGCGGTCTGCCCGGACCGACGGCGGTCGTGGATCGCCATCTGCGCGACGCCGGTCAAGCGCGATGGACGATTGTTGGAGAGGCCGATCGCACCGTCGCCGCGCGCCGCACCCGCGGGGCGTGAGCGCCGCGCGGCCTGCGCGTTTGCCCCGCAAAACCCCGTCATAACTGATAAACACTTGACATTACGTCAAGCGCTTGGTACCTTCGCTGCGACATGATGTCAAACATCGTCATGGGTTCGGGATGCCCCAGCGATCGCCTGATGCAGGGTGTCGCGAGGGTAGGAGCCAGCGGGGAACGGCTCGGGGTGCAGGGCGCCCGAGACCTCGCGCCGAGCCGGAAAGTCGCACTCGGACGCTGGCTGTCCGAGCGCTTT
>Ga0208714_1000401_pt1 | contig 12515 bp, 16 predicted proteins | sample NGESurshal072012_3_FD_184461 | JGI IMG/M metagenome (GOLD analysis project Ga0208714, IMG submission 184461) | Arctic peat soil microbial communities from Barrow, Alaska - NGEE Surface sample 415-1 shallow-072012 (SPAdes) | ecosystem: Environmental > Terrestrial > Soil > Wetlands > Peat ... | reverse complement strand
ATCCCAGAGTATTCCGCGAAGCCGCTCCCAGCCCCGTCTGCATCGCCACGTCATCAAACCCTTTTCCTGTCCAGCGGTATAATCCGATCATCTCATTATCAAAATTAGTGATCACGATTCCCGGCTTCCCGGAGTTCTCGAAGTCCGCGACGTCCACGCCCATCCCCGCTCTTGCCTTTCCCTCCGTGCTGAACGCCAGTCCCGCCTCCACCGCCGCATCCTTGAATTTTCCGTTGTGCAAATTGCGATACAGCTTGTTCGGCTGCGTATCATTCGCCACCAGCACATCCGGCCAGCCGTCTTGGTCATAATCAATCATCGCCACGCCCAGCGATTTGGAACTGCTATCGAAAATCCCGCTCGTGGCTGTCACATCCTCAAACGTTCCATTGCCCCGGTTGTGATACAGCCAGCAGGTATCACCCCGGTACGCCTCCGGCGTGCAATACGATTTATTTTTTCCGTCCAGGCTGCAAAACACATCCCGCTCCGCCGACCAGTGCACATAGTTGCAGACCAGCAAATCCAGAAGCCCATCACGATCGTAATCGAACCAGATTGCCGAGGTGCTCAACCCCTCTTTTCCCGATAGTCCGCTCGACTTGGTGACGTCAACAAAAGTCCCTTTGCCGGTATTCTTAAACAGCCGGCTTTGCCCCACGCACGTTATGAAAATATCCGGAAACCCATCGTTGTTGTAATCGCCGACCGCCACCCCCATCCCGTACATCTCTTCATCGAGCCCCGCGGCTTTCGTCACGTCCGTAAATGTGCCGTTGCGATTGTTGCGATACAGCTTCATCGTCGTGCGCTGTCGTTTGTGTCCGGCCCAGTCCATTCCGTTCACCAGCAAAATATCCTGCCAACCGTCCGCATCATAATCCAGAAACGCGCATCCCGAACCTAGCGTTTCCGGCAGCAGCTTACCGCCATACGCCCCGCTGTTGTGCCGAAAATGAATTCCCGCCTGTTCCGTGGCGTCCGTCAACCGAAAACCTGGCGTCGCTGCGCGGAGCAACGTAGGAAACGCCGCCCACGCGATTCCCGCCCCCATTCCTGCTTGCAGAAAATCGCGCCGCTTCACGGAAGGGTTACCAGCCCATGACGGATCGCATACACCACCAACTCCGCGGTCTTGTGCATTCCCAGCGCGTCCATGATGTTGGCGCGATGCACGGAAACCGTGTTCACGCTCAGACTCAATTCCGTGGCAATTTCCTTGTTCGACTTCCCCGCCACAATGTGTTGCAGAATTTCTAACTCGCGCGGCGTCAACCCGGTGTCGCGCTCCCCTCGCAATCCCCCCGTGCGCGTGATCTGCGGATCTAGCACGGTCTTGCCTTCCGCAACCTGTTTGATGGCATTCACCAGATCTAGGTCCATCGCATTTTTCAGGATATATCCGCGCGCGCCTGCATCCATCGCCTGCTTCACCAGCGTATCTTCCGAGTGCATGCTCAACATCAAGATCGCCGTACCCGGAAGTTTCTGCACGATCTGCCGCGTGGCTTCGATTCCATTCATCCCCGGCAAGGCGCAATCCATTACAATCACCTTCGGCCGCAATTCTTCAGCCCGTTTCACCGCTTCCATTCCGTCGCTCGCCTCGCCAACCACTTCAAATGTGGCTTCGTCTTCCAGCATGCGCCGGAAGCCGCGCCGCACCAGGGCGTGATCGTCCACCAGTAGCACGGTCAACTTATTCGCCATGCAGTTCCACCTTTTCCCGCGCTATGCGCAGTTGTACCAGCGTTCCACCCGGTTCCACCGGCGCAATACGCAACATCCCGCCCAGAATCTCCGCGCGTTCGCGCATCGCTACTAATCCGATTCCCGTTTGCCCCGTCACCGGTACAAATCCCTTCCCATGATCTTCTACTTCCAGTTCCAACGCCGCAGGCTGGAAACGCAAGCGGATCCATGCTTCCCGGGCGCCGGAATGACGGCTGACATTATTCAACGCTTCCTGCAGCACGCGATAGACCTGCACGCCCGCAGCGGTTTCCAGCGCAAAGGGTTCGCCGGACTTCTCGTAACGTAGCGCGATGCCGCTCTGTCTTTCCACCGTGGGAATATACCAATCCAGCGTGGCTTCCAAACCCACCTCCTCCAGCAACACGGGATGCAAGGCCTGAGAGAGGCTGCGAATATTATTCAGCGTGGATTGCGCGATTTCTCGGACTTCCTGCAAGTCATTGTGGAGAGCGGAATTTTCCGGAATATCCTTCGCGGCGCGGCGAAGTAGCGAACCGATGGCCGTTAGCACCTGCCCGAATTCGTCGTGAAGTTCGCGGGAAATATGCCGCAGCGTGGATTCCTGGGTGGCGATTAATTTTTGGGCCAGGTCGCTGCGTTGCGAAGAGAGTTCCGCGACGTGCGCAAAAATTCGCCGATTGTAACGGATCAGATACAGGCTGGTGGGAATGATCGCCAGCAAAATGCCCGCGAGGAAAAAATAAAGCTGCCGCTGCACGCGTTCGTAAATCTGCGCAATGCTGGCCTCGGCCTCCTGTTCGCCTTCGTTGTTCTGCACCAGCAAACGGGAAACGCTCGAATTCAGCGCGGCCTGGCGCGGTTGCAGGGTGTCACGGATCTGATTGCGCGCCGCCTCCTCGGAACCATTCTGCGCCAGCGCGAACATGCGATCGCAGGCATCCCAGAACTGGCTTAGCGATTGCGCTAGGTAACGCCGCTGATCGCTGGTACGTTCCGCTTCCGCCAGCGACTCTTCCTGCTGCATGGCCACTTGCAGATCGTTGTGGATGCGGTCGAACTGCGCGCTCCACGCCGCCAGCGGATACGGCGCGGAAGCGTCCAGCATATCGCGCATGGCCAGCCCGATGGAGTTGAGGTCGTTCTGAATGCGCAGCAGTTGCAGCGAATCCTTGCGGTTGCGATCCACCATCTCGCTTTGCAATTTCCGGATGCCCGCAAACTGCATGGTGATGTACGAGGCGTAAGCCAGCACGGCGATCAACGTAATGATCAGTCCGAGATAAAGCCCGCGTGTCGGGGCGATCTGTGCCGGAGGATTCTTGTCCACGCGAAAAGCATATACCGGCAATGGCGCGGAACCAACTCATTGATCCAGTTTTCTCTTCTCTAGGCAGCTGCGGGTCGGTGATACACTGCCTTCGCGTTGCTAAGTTCGCAACCACACTGCGGTGGTCAGGACGAGAAGCATGATTGAAGTTGCGCTGATTGGTTTTGGCTTGGCGGGCAAGTTTTTCCACGCGCAGGTGATTCATGCGGTGCCGGGGCTTCGCATCGCTGCGATTTTGCAGCGCACCGGCGATGAAGCGGCGAAGCTCTATCCCCAAGCGCGCATCGTTCGCACTCTGGAAGAGCTGCTGGCCATAGAGTCCATTCGCCTGATCGTCATTGCCTCGCCGAACCAGACGCATTTCCCCTTTGCGAAACGCTGCCTGGAAGCAGGCCGTGACGTGGTGGTGGATAAACCGTTTACTAACACCGTTGCGGAGGCTGTGGAGCTGTTCCGCATCGCAAAACAGCATAGCCGCACTCTCACCGTGTTTCATAGCCGGCGATTCGACGCAGATTTTCAAGCGCTGCGAATTTTTCTTCCAAAAGGTGACCTGGGCCGCGTGGTGCGCTTTGAATCGCACTACGACCGTTTCCGCCCTGCTGGAAAAGTCGGCGCTTGGCGGGAGCAACCCGGCCCGGGCAGCGGCATTTTGTTCGACCTGGGGCCGCACCTGATCGACCACGCACTGATGCTGTTTGGCAGGCCGCAGGCGATCTCCGCGGATGTGCGCATGGAACGCGACGGCGCACAGACCGATGACGCGTTCGATCTGAGCTTGGAATATCCGCACAGCATGCGCGCGCAGTTGAGCGCGACGATGCTGAGCCTGACTCCTCGGCCGCGTTTCGTGGTACTCGGCACCCAAGGCAGCTTTGTAAAGCGCGGATTCGATCCCCTGGAAAACGCCTTGCGAACCGGACAGGTGCCTTCCGAAAATGCCTGGATGATGGAGAAAGAAGAAGACGGCGGCGAACTGACGACGGTGCGAGATGGGCAAACCGTGAAAACGCGAGTCCCGGGCCGTGGCGATTGGCGCGATTTCTACGTAAATGTCCGCGACGTGTTGCTGGGCAAAACGACGTTGCTGGTGACGCCACGGCAAGTGCTCGATGTCATGGTAGCGCTGGAACTGGCGCAGCAGAGTTCCGCAGAGAAGCGTGTGTTGCCGTGGCGCAGCGTGGAGCTGCAAGAGTGAAGCCACGGGCGCTGCGTCCGGCGTATAATTCAGGAATCAACTCAGGAGTCAGGAGCAGATTGGACCTCATGAAGATTGAACTGGCGCCGTCGATATTGGCATCGAATTTTGCGCAGCTTGGCGTGGAAGCAAACCTGGCGATTGAAGGCGGCGGGAGCGTGCTGCATGTCGACGTGATGGACGGACATTTTGTGCCGAATCTGACTGTTGGTCCGCCACTGGTAAAAAGCTTGCGAAAAGTAATCAAGGTGCCGCTGGATTGCCACCTGATGATCGAAAATCCCGACCAGTTCATCCCAGAGTTTGCCGAGGCGGGCGCAGATTGGATTTCCGTGCACCAGGAAACGTGCCGCAATCTGGATCGCACACTGCATCTGATCTCTTCCCACGGTTGCAAGCCCGGCGTGGTCATCAATCCAGCGACTCCGGTGGAAACGCTGACCGAAGTGCTCGATCTGGTGCACCATGTGCTCGTAATGAGCGTCAATCCCGGTTTCGGCGGACAGAAATTCATACCGAATTCGCTGAACAAAATCGCGGCACTCGCCCGCATGCGCGCCGAACGCAAACTGGAGTACCGCATCGAAGTCGATGGCGGCATCGACCTCACCACTGTCGCCGACGTAGTGAAAGCCGGAGCAGAGTTGCTGGTGGCCGGAAACGCGATATTCGCCCACGGCGACATCCGCGCCAATGCTGCCCATTTGCTGGACACCGCGCGCGCCGCCACGCTAACAAGAGCGTAAGTAGTTCACCCTGAGACATTTTCCTTTTTGAGTTCAAGAGCCTGCGAAGACCCTCGGCGCTTCTATTGCCCAATTTCATTTTGGAACTCTGTGGCCCCCAGAAGGGGGCCACAGATGCTGCGATTTAGCTACTTTCGGGAGGCATGAGCTTTTATGAGTAGGATTTCGGCGTAGGCGTGGAAGTCGCGGTCGATGGTAAATATCGCCCAATCGCGAGCGAACGCCATGCCGCAAATGAGTATATCGGAAACAGACACGGCAACTCCCCGGGCGCGGCACTCGTTTCCGGCCTTTGCGGCGGATTCGTGATCGTCGGTAGTCACTGGCTCGTCTGGAAATGCGCGCAGCACTCCGCGCAGTTTCTCGTACTGACTGGCCAATCTAATTCCCGATGACAATTCCTATCGCACCAGACCAGTAATCCTCGCCCGGCCTTCGTTGACCAGGCTGGCGAGTTCAGAAACCGCCGACTTCTCGGTGGAATTCAGATGCTCTGCTTTCCACCGCAAAGCCAGTGACCAGATGGAAGTATCGACGAGAACATTCAAGCGCGTTTTCTAATGCGTTCTTTTTTGTAATCGTATTTGGCGCCGTATTCGATGGTTCCGAACAGTTGCAGAATATCCCGTTGTTTTCGGCGTTGAATGTATTCGTCCAGCGCGGCCGTCACCGCGGCCTTCTTGGTACGATGTTGCCCGAGTTTCTGGGCTTCTTCGATCAGGCGGTCATCCAGCGCAAGATTCGTGGGCATCCTTCCCTCTCTCGGATGATCTACACATGCAGATGTGTAAACTCGAGAATAAGATTCCGTATAGATGCACCGCTCCGAAAACGAATGGTGAAAGGTCAGTGGATCGAGCAGCCGATGCGTCTGCGGTTGGGCGACCAATAAAAGTACAGCGGCCGCCCGCGCATCATCTCCCAATTAACGGCACCAAATGCCGCGATTCGGCTGTCATAGCTGCTCTCCAGATTATCCCCCACCACAAAAAATGTGCCTTCGGCAACCCTTGTGGCATGAAAGTCCGAATAGTTAGAAGCTTCTACTTTCTGCCAACTAAAAGATTCGCAAGGCGACGGCGGGTGCAACGGCTGGCCGTTCACCAGCACGCCTCCGTCCGGGCCGGGTTCCACAACGTCTCCGCTTATCCCGACCACCCGCTTGACGAACAGTGCGTCCGATGATGCGTGTTTCAACAAAACTAGATCGCCACGCTGCGGAGGCTTCCACTGGTAGGCCCACGAGTCTGCAACCACTCGTTCTCCGGCGCAAATCGTCGGACACATGGAAGTGGATGGAATTTTGTAAGCTGCAAAACCAGATTCATGCATCGTGTGCATCGGCGACGGCGCCAGCGCACTGAACACAATGATGATCCCCAGCACCGGATAGGTAAGCCAGGGCAGTGGTATCGGAGATTCAGGCTTTTTCCCCTCGGCAGCACTTCGCGCTGCTTCGGCGGCAGCGAATACCTGCCAGACCACCAACACAACAAACGTCCCCACCATTGTCCAAAACGAAAGCAGCAACCGCGTGTGCGCAACTAACGCTCCGAACACGTGTGTGATGATGGCTACGATAAACGCCTTGCGCGGCTGGCGATTGTAGAGTTGCCCCATCCCGGGAAGAAACAAGCTGAGCAAGCCGGCAGCGGCGGTTCTTTCCCACCGCAATGTCACGGGTCGTGGGATAGGCGCGGGAATGGCAGGCAGCGGCGAATCGGGATTACGCGGAAGCTCGTTCATAGCGCGGAAGAGGTACGAGCAGATGGGATAGGGAACATAGAGCGAGAGGATAGCAGAAGCACACGGAGGATGGAGCGAATCGTTACTGGCAGGATGCCGTCGCGTTATGCGGCGATGGAGGTGACGTTGGATTTGCGTCGAGCTTTGGGCTTCTTGGCGTACTCGGTGAGTAATTCGTGCTCCGCGAGAAGCCAATCGGCGTGCGGGTCACCCGGCGTACCTTTGCGCCTTAGAAAAATGTGATAGGCGCGGAGGGCAATTTCTTCGCGCGTGGGAGATTTTGTTGCAGGCGATTTCTTTGGTTTTGGCGAAACAGCGATGGCTGTCTTGGTCATAAAGGGACTCCTCTTCAAACTGCATATCAATTTTAAATGGACGCGCAGCGTCGCGTCACGAACGCGTTGCTGTAGAAGTGCCCTGTTAGACAAGAGCGCATCACAGAGAGCGCGTCCATGGACTGGAAATTGCATAAGATGAAAAGTAGACCAATAACCGAGGAACCCCGTGGAACTAGGGAAGAGGGGAATGTGTGTGGTGGCCGGGGCTCTCTTTCTGGGCTGCCTTGCAGGTTGCGGAGACAGTGCCAGATCAAGAGCCAACTCCGAACGGAATGCGCAACGGCAGGCAGAGATGGAAGGAACTACTCCACCCTCTTCTGGGACTCCGTCGTTTTTCCCGGCAACGTCAACAAAATTGGTTCTTATGCCCGGCAAAGTGGAAATCGTGCAAGGCGCCTCAGCCGGTCCGATGACTCTAAAAATAATGGTAAACGCGAAGCAGAACATTTCCTTTGGAGTGGTGCCGCGGAGCGAAACCGGAAATTATGGATCTCCTTCCCAAGTTTCCAGCGCGATGGAAAAGCTGAAATGCGCCAACTCTGGCGCAGGCAATTTGTCGCTGACTTGCGAGATCACCGAGAGCGATAAGGATATGGTGATCGTTGTGGCGGACATGCGCGATTCCGGCAAAGCGATGAGGGATGCATTCGACCCGAAGAAAAGAGACGATACCGCCGCCTTAGGGAATGAAGTCAGCGTAGACGTTTTTGCAGCCATTCCCGCTAAGAACTGAATGTACCTACGCGCTACCACGAGTGCGGAACCAAGTGAGCGCAGAGCAGATTGGGTCAACGAGGTAGCTGGCCAGAATCCGCGACACTGCCAAGAGGGACCGCGCCACCAGAACTCAATTCGCGGCGGTTATTTGCGGGCAAACTTTTTCGCGTAACACATCCAACCATTTCAGCCATTGAGAAAAGTTTTCGCCGCTACGCGCAGAGATGGCGATGAACTCAATTTCGGGATGAATTTTGCGGGCGTTTTCATGAGCCAATGCAGGATCGAAATCGACGTGGGGAAGCAGATCGGTCTTGGTCAAGAGCATCAGCGAAGCGCGGTGGAAGATGCCGGGATATTTCAGCGGCTTGTCTTCGCCTTCGGTAACGCTCAGCAAAACGATCTTCGCGGCTTCGCCAAGATCATAGCTCGACGGGCAAACCAAGTTGCCCACATTTTCGATGAAGAGAATCCCGGGGCCTTGGAAGCCGATTTCGTTCAGATGGCGCTCGATCATGCGGGCATCAAGGTGGCAGGTTCCACCGGTGACGATCTGGCGCACCGGAAAACCATAGCGAGCCAGTCGCTTGGCATCGTTGTCGGTCTGAATATCGCCGGTCAAAACCACCACGGACGTATCTTTCGGAAAGGCGGCTAACGTTTTTTCAAGCAGCATGGTCTTGCCAGAGCCGGGCGAACTGATGAGATTGACACATAGAATATTTTCGTCGTGAAAGCGTCGGCGCAATGCGGCGGCGAGACGGTCATTTTCGCTGAGAACTTTTTTTTCTACGGCTTCACGCATAGCTCCTCCACTTCCAGGTAGGCGATATCCAGTTCCGTGCCGCTGATGCAGGTCGTGGCGCTGCCGCCACATTTAGGGCAATCGAGCTGATAGTTATTGACAGGAAACTCCTCGGCGCACGCCAGGCATTTCTGGCGCCGCGGGCACCATTCGATTTCGAATTTGAGAGTTTGCCAGGGAGTATTGCGTGTGAGCGCGTCAAACGCGAAAGTGAGCGCGCCTTTGTCGATATTCGAGAGTTCGCCGATACGCAGGCCCACGGCAATAATTTGCGAATCGGGCCGGCGGCGGGCTTCGTCGTCCACCGTTTCCAATATCGAAGATGCGATTCCGATTTCGTGCACCCTGTGCTCCTAGCAAATGCGCGGAAGTTGATCCCCTGCGAGCATATCCACAATCCGCGTGGTGCCGAAGGGTGTGCGCATAACCACCATGCGCGGATGTTCCGTGATGACGCGGCCGATGATGCGGGCCTCTTTCCCCAACGGATGATTCTGCAGGGCCTGTAAAGCTTTCTGCGCGGCGTGGGCCGCGACGATAGCGACGAGTTTGCCTTCGTTGGCCACGTAGAGTGGATCGAGGCCCAGCATTTCGCAAGCCCCGCGAACTTCTTCGTGAACGGGAATGGAAGTCTCTTCAAGTTCAATGCCGACACCGGAAGAAGCCGCGATTTCATTCAGGGTGCTGGAGAGGCCGCCGCGAGTCGGATCGCGAAGGCAGCGCACTTCATGCGTGGCGTGGAAAAGATCGGCGACCAGAGTGTGCAGCGCCGCGGAATCGCTGCGGATTTCGGTTTCAAATTGCAGGCCTTCGCGTTCGGCAAGAATGGCGATGCCATGATCGCCCAGCGTCCCGCTGACAATAATGCAATCGCCTGGGCGCGCCTGGCTGGCGGAGAGGGTGATGCCATCGCGAACCAGACCAATGCCAGTGGTGTTGATGAACATGCCGTCAGCGCTTCCCTTTTCCACCACTTTGGTGTCGCCAGTGACGATTTGCACTCCTGCATCTGCAGCGGCATCCCGCATGGAAACCACCACGCGCTGAAGAGTTTCGATGGGCAAACCTTCCTCAAGAATGAAAGCGGCCGTCAGCCAGAGCGGCACCGCGCCACCCATGGCCAGATCATTGATCGTGCCGTGCACCGCCAGCGAACCAATATTCCCGCCGCGAAAGAAGAGTGGCTTGACGACAAAAGAATCCGTGGAAATGGCCAACCGCGAATCGCGTAGCGAGACGATGGCTTGATCTTCCAGGCGATCCAACACCGGATTGCCCAACGCCGGGAGAAACACTTTTGCCAGGAGATCGGCGCTCAGCTTGCCGCCACTGCCATGCCCAAGAAGAATGCGATCCCTCGCGGGAATGGGCAACGGGCAAGTAAACGAATCAAGATTCTGCGTAACGTCGTTGCTCACGGTTTCAGACCGTGACGAGGTGGCGGCGGTATTGGTAATAAGCGGCACAGGCACCCTCCGTTGAAACCATCGGTGCACCCAGCGGTTTTTCCGGAGTGCACAGCACACCGAACGCGGAACACTCGGTGGGTTTCTTCATTCCTAATAAAACTTCCGCGCTGATACATTCCTTTGGTTCCTCAGCGCTAATGCCTTGCAGATCAAATATGCGTTCGGCGTCGAAAGCGGCGTATTTTTCCTTCAAGCGCAGGCCGCTAACGGGAATCTTCCCGATGCCCCGCCATTTGCGGTCAGAAATTTCAAAGACTCTGCCGACGGCGGCTTGGGCGGGCCGATTGCCCTGATATTGCACCGAGCGGGTGTACTGATTCTCGACTTCGGCGCGCCTTTCTTCAAGTTGCACGACGAGAAGGTGGATAGCCTCAAGAAGATCGACGGGTTCGAAACCCCCAACGACGATGGGGACGTGAAACTCTCGGACCAGCTCTTCGTACTCTTTAAAGCCCACGACCGCGCAAACGTGGCCCGGCGCGATGAAACCCTGCACGCGATTGTGGGGAGAGTTGAGCAGCGTGCGAATGGCCGGCGGAACCAGAACGTGGGAAACCAACAGGGAAAAATTGCTCAAACCGAATTGCTCCGCGCGTAGCAGCACCATGGCGTGTGCGGGCGCGGTGGTCTCAAAACCGATGGCGAAGAAAACAATTTGCCGGTCGGGAAGTTTGCGCGCCAACTCGACGGCATCCATCGACGAATAGACCACGCGAACATCGCCGCCTTCGGCCTTCACATGAAAAAGGTCGGTATCCGAGCCGGGGACGCGCAACATGTCGCCGTAAGAAACTAGCGTGACGTCGGGGCGGCGCGCCAGCGCAATGGCGCGATCGATGGTTTCCAGCGGCGTGACGCAAACCGGGCAACCTGGTCCATGGACAATTTGCACGCTGTCTTTCAGAAGATCGTCGATACCATAGCGCATTAGCGTGTGCGTTTGTCCGCCGCAAATTTCCATCAGCACCCAGGGCCGGGTGGAACGGCGTCGAATTTCCGCCGCGAGAGCGGTGGCAATCTTGGCATCGCGATATTCGTCGAGGTATTTCATGAGTTCGGCACCGGATCGGGCTCGATGACCAATTCTTCGCTGAGGTACCCCATGCTTTCCAGCAGAGCGTAGGTGCGTTCGGCCTCGTCTTTGTCGACGACGCTGATGGCAAAGCCAACGTGGACCAAGACGTAATCGCCTTCTTTCACTTCGGGAACAAAATCGAGGCAGGCTTGGCGCGCTATGCCGCCAAATAGAATACGGCCGGAGCGCATACCGTCTTTTTCCTCGATTTGCCCAACTTTACCGGGGATGGCCAGGCACATGAGCGTGTACCTCCTCTGGGAGCGCTGACACTGATTTCTCCCGCCACCAAATTGCTGGAATTTCGGGAGTGGGGTGGAGCCGTGGAATAATCTGGAAACGGGAAAGCTCCAAAATAATGGCGATGATGGCAGGTTCGACGGCGTCGAGCATGGCGGGCGTCATGGTGCAACCAAGTTCGCAGCATTCGGGAATAATGCCGACGAGGAGAACGTCTTTGGGACAGATACCGCTGAGTTCGGCGAACAGCAGAGCTTCCACCAGGGCAGGATCATGCGGGCTGACTCGCGGCTGTATGCGGATCTGCACCAATTGGTCTTTGCGATAAAGCTTCACGTCGCCGGGTTGTCCGGCAGCCTTGACGGCGTCGATGAGGATCACCGCGTCATAGTCCGAGAAGAAAGAAGTGATGCCGAGGCCGGGAGTACCAAGATCGTCCAGGACGACTTTGCCAGGGAATTCGTAACGTGATTCGAGAATTTTCAGAACGAACGGGCCGATGCCGTCGTCGCCCATAAGGACGTTGCCAACGCTGAGGATGCCGATGCGTTTGGACAGCATTAGGTGGATGATCCTTCCTTCTTCTTCAAAAATTCGCCAAAGGCGATGTCCTCGGTGGCAATGTGCGTAAGCAGCCAGGCGCGCAACTCATGAACCAATTGCAGGCTGATTTCCTCCTCGCCACGGTTTACGTTGCTGCGGATTTCGCGGACCTTCTTCATCAGCCGGGTGTGTTCTTCCAGATGCGGTTCGTAGCCGGGATAGCCGTGCAGCCTCATGACCAGTTGTTCGGAAAGAAAGTGCATGTCGGAAAACTCGATGAACTGATCGAGGATGAAATTCGCGGGAGAGAGGCCCTCCGGTTTTTGCAGGGCCTGTGCCAGCGAATCCAGCAGTTGCATTTGTACATCGTGCTCGGAATCGATGGTGATTTCTCCGGTGCGGACCGGAACGGCGTGTGCTGCTTCGCTCATGGGTATCGCTCCTTTCAGGAAACGCTAACCGTTTCCTTGCCTTCCGGATCGAAGGTGTGAATCGCGCAGGCCAGGCACGGGTCAAAGGAATGCACCGTCCGCAGCACTTCCAGCGGCTTCTGCGGATCGGCGACGGGATTACCCATCAAGGAAGCTTCGTACGG
>Ga0208714_1000400_pt1 | contig 12570 bp, 7 predicted proteins | sample NGESurshal072012_3_FD_184461 | JGI IMG/M metagenome (GOLD analysis project Ga0208714, IMG submission 184461) | Arctic peat soil microbial communities from Barrow, Alaska - NGEE Surface sample 415-1 shallow-072012 (SPAdes) | ecosystem: Environmental > Terrestrial > Soil > Wetlands > Peat ... | reverse complement strand
TAGCAAGTCTCATAAATCTCAATTAGCGGAGGTGAACAGGCCTTTCCGTACCCTATCGCAATGAAGCCGTCTGCCATGATTACCTTCGGGATGACGATTTCACACCAGCTATTAGCCATAGCTATTCGGCATGCGGGGCAGCCCTATCTAACCTGAGGGAGCTCCAAGTTCTGGATCCGAATCTAGAAACAGAAGTGCGAGAACTACAAGATGAGCAATGGAAATGTCCGACGTGTACCCCGCGCCCCGCCGCGCCGAAAGGTATTTCTGGTCAAGTGGCTACGAGACGTAGCAGCGCCAAGCGACACAGCTCCTGCAATTGTGGTATCCGCACAGGTTGGTTAGAGTGGAATCTGGGTGCCCAATCCGCGGAATTCAGCCGGGCCGCACCGGTTCATGAGGAGCAATGCGTTCGTTCATTTTATCGCTACCCGCAAGATTGCAGCCCCTGGTCATCGTCGGCGCAACAATGGTCGCAGCGTTCGCGGTGTCGTTGCTCACTCGGTTGTTCTTCAATTCTCAGCAGATTGAGTCGGACAGCGCGTTGACCAGTGCAGTCTATGGGACACTCGGTACCACCTACGCAGTGCTGATTGCGTTTGTTGTTTCCGGTGTATGGCAGAGCTTCAGCCTGGCAAGGACCGCCGTCAACTGTGAAGCCAATGCACTTGCGGATCTGCTGTTGGTCATTGGCAGCATTTCGGTTGAAAGAACCGGGAAGACCCGGCAGTCGGCAAAGGAGTACGTGCAGAGTGTGATCGGACGCTGGGATTTGTTGGAGCGCGCGAGCCGTGATCAAACGCCTGCCGAGGAGATCAATCTGGAAACCTCTATCACGCTGGTCCGGTCAATTCTGGCGATCAAGCCGGATGATGAACGCGAGCTGGAACTCTACGCCCAAGCTCTCGATCTGACAGGAGTGTGGCTCGATGCCCGGCGCAACCGCCTGCGCAGCGCCAGAGGCAATACTGCCGGTGCCCTTTGGGCATTGCTGATTGCGGGAGCGTTGGTGTTGTTTGCTTTTCATGGACTGTTTGTCACCCATGTTTGGGCAGTTTGGGTGGCGCTGCTGGTGGGGTTCTCCTTCATTGTAGGACTGGCGTTTTATCTGATCTTTTCGCTCGACAGTCCATTTACGGGCAAGCTCAGTGCCGGGCCAGAGCCCTTCCTGTGGTTGCTCGAGAGCTTCGAGAGGACGGACGGGCGAGGGCTGTGAGTTTCCTTTCAGTACGGCTAACCTAACGGATCTCGGATAGGTCTTGTTCCCAAGTTGCCAAGTCAAGAACTAAGGGCAACAGCGTCGGATTGAAATTGACTGCCGCTCGGTCTCGCCTACGGCCTGGCCTTCGTGGTATCGGACTCATCAGCCATGGCGGTCCAGCAGCAGTGGTTCGCGTCGATTCCGGAGCTGGAGAACTTCGGGCTGGCAATGGACTCTGACACGGAGGCTTACACCGGACATCTGGGGAAAGCGCGGGTGCTGACTAAGCGTCTGTGGACTCTGCCATTAAGGCAGACAGGCGGGAGGGAGCCGCTATCTGGTGGGAAAATGCGGCGCTGCGCGAAGCAGCCTTCGGTAACAATGCGGAAGCTCTGCAGGCGACGGTTACTTGTGAGATGGCGATTTCTCGTCGGGTATCCGAACAAGTGGCAAGAAGCAGCGCGCCGGTCGTTTTGTTGTCGTCTGCCAAGATGAGAGCATGGTCGAATAAAAACGAAGTGTCAACAATCAAAATTTATTTGCCAATGTTCGGACATACAGCGAGCCCACGACGCCAACTACCGTCAAAAATGCGGTAGAATCAGCGAAACCGAGGCGAGAGGTGACAGATGGCTTCTCTAAAAGACCGCTGTCAGGTTGAAGAACAGGTCGGATTTGATCCTGACAACGGACAACCCTGTGGTGCTCCAGCAGTGGACTGTCCGAATTGCGGCCAACCAAACACATGCCGCCGCCATTTGGAACGGGCCAGCGACAGTAACCAGGTCTGCTTCGAATGCGCTGAAGAATACGAACAGATGCTTTCCGCAATGCGAGCGAAGAAAGCGTCGAAGTCGGAGGAACTTCCAAAACGACGAATCGCGAGTTGAATCCCTTTGTAAGCGCACGGAACCGAATCCTCTCGGTCCGCAATGCGCGATCGCTAAGAGACAAGATTCAACTTGTCTGCCTAATGCGCTTCTAATTTCTGCGGGCAACTTCGCTGGCGATACTGGGATCGCTAATACCTGAGCAACGCAACATTGCGGCCAGTCCGAAATCGTCTGTTTGCGGGAAGGCGAATCCCACAATCTCGCTGCCACTGTATCAAACGCTCAGCGGGGCGGATTTCGGTAATTGGGCAAGCCCTGGAATGGGCATTGAACTGTGCCATCGCTGGTGTGGGTGTCGCGCAGGCTCCGTTCACAAGAAGGTGATTTTGCACCAACTGACAGACGTTGCTTAGCGTTACTTACGGTTGTCCGACGTTTCACTCGGAATTGACGGAACTGGAATGCCCCGAAGCCCGGAATGCCCCGAACTTGACGCAGCTACCCACAACGCGAGATCATTGTGGCCCGTTTTGGCGGCCGCCCACTTGGCGAACCGCCGCGTAATCCTAAGCTTGGAGAATTTCCCATGGCGCGACCCTTCTGGACAGGTCAGATACAGATTTCTCTCGTTTCCTTTGGTGTGAGTCTCTTCCCCGCCACCGAATCTAAAAGCGAGATTCGCTTCCATCAGCTTAGCCGATCGACCGGCGAGCGTATCCGGCACCAAAAGGTCACCGGCGAAGGCGACGAAGGCCCCGTCGAGAAAGACGACATCGTCAAGGGTTACGAGTATCGCAAGGGCGAATACGTCATGATCGAGCCCGACGAGATCAAGAACCTGCGCATCGCGTCGAAGCATACGCTAGAAGTCGCACAGTTCGTCGACATGAAGGAAATCGATCCCGAATACTTCGAGAAGCCGTACTTCGTGGTTCCGGAGGACGACAGCCAGGCCGAGGCCTTCGCGGTAGTGCGCAAGGCCCTGCACACCACCCATAAAGTCGCGCTGGGCAAGATAGCCTTTAGCGGACGCGAACATCTCATTGCCGTTGCGGTCCCATCCGATGACCAACTCCCGGGCATGATCGCCTACACCATGCGCTACGCCGAAGAACTGCGCAAACCGGCCAGCTACTTCGCCGAAATCAAGAAGACCGCTATCGACAACGATCAGCTCTCGCTCGCCAAGGAACTCATCAAACGCAAGACGGCGAAGTTTGCCCCTGAAAAATTCACCGACCAATACGAAGCCGCCGTGCGCGAGATGGTCGAAGCCAAAATCCAGAACCTTCCGGTGCCGCAGGACGAGCCGGCCCCGAGATCCGGCAAGGTCATCAACCTCATGGACGCGCTCCGCAAGAGCGTGCAGGGCGAGAAGACGCCTGCGCTGGGAAAGAAGGTCCCGCAAAAGGCTCGGGCAGCAACTTCGAGGGAAGGCATCGGCCTCGTGATAGCAGGCAAAGGCGCAAAGCGCAAGTCTGCATAGGCGATGGCAACCGAACCCAATGCGGCCTCGAAGCCCCGGGCTGCTGCTTCAAACGCCGTCGATCGCCAGCTCGCGCGTTATCGCGAGATGCGCGACTTCAAGGTCACCTCCGAACCCAGTGGCAAGCCCCGCCCCACCAAAGCCGCCGGCAAGAATTCGTCATCGCGGCAGCAGGCGCTTCCTTTTGTTATTCAGAAACACGCCGCCTCGCACCTTCACTACGATTTCCGTCTGGGATGGAACGGCGTGCTCAAAAGCTGGGCCGTCGCCAAGGGTCCCAGTTACGTGACGGCAGACAAGCGGCTCGCCGTTCAGGTAGAAGACCACCCCATGGAGTACGGCGGATTCGAAGGCATCATCCCGAAGGGCCAGTACGGCGGAGGCACCGTCATGGTGTGGGACCAAGGAACGTGGGAGCCACAAGCGATCAGCAACGATGTTGACGCGGCGCTGCGTGCTGGCTCACTCAAGTTCATCCTGCGTGGCGAAAAGATGAAGGGCAAATGGGCCCTGATACGCATGGGTGGCAAAGCCGCCAACGAACGCAAGCCCAACTGGCTGCTCATCAAGGAACACGACCAGTTCGAGCGCACGAGCGACGAGCGCAGTGTCACCGAGGCTGAACCCAATAGCGTCGTCACCAAGCGCGATCTCGAACAAATCGCCAGCAGCGAAGATCATGTCTGGAACTCAAAGGACACAGCCAAAGGCAAGGCGTGGTATCGCAACGACAAGCTTCCCGCCGTCGAAGCAAAGGGGGCCGCAAGAAAAAGCGGAGCAAGCGCTAAGCCGAAATACTCTCCCCGGCTGACTGCGGTACTCAGCAAGGCTCCGAAAGAGACGCTACCGACTTTCCTCCCTCCGGAACTCGCGCTGTCGGCCTGCAATCCCCCCAGAACTGCCGGTTGGATTCACGAGTTGAAGCTCGACGGCTACCGAATTCAGGTCCGCAAAGACGGGGCCCGTGTGCGGCTTCTCACCCGCACTGGTCTGGACTGGACCCACCGCATGAGACCGATCGCGCAACAGCTTAAAGCCATTCGTGCAGACAGCGCAGTCCTCGATGGCGAGGTCGTCGTCTTGAACGAAAACGGCACCACCAGCTTTGCCGACCTGCAGGCTGCTTTTCAGGAAGGCGCGAGGAAACCGCTCACCTACTTCGCCTTCGATCTGCTTCACCTGAATGGTCAAAATGTGCGTGAGCTCCCGCTCGTCGATCGCAAGGCGATCCTCGCCCAAGTCGTGAGAGATGTTGATGGCGCCGTGCGCTTCAGCGAGCACCTTGAATCCGATGGCGAAGTTATCTTCCGTAAGGCCTGCGAACTGCATGCCGAAGGCATCGTCTCCAAACGCGCCGCCAGTCCATACCACTCGGGACGCGGCGGAGACTGGCTCAAGTTGAAGTGCGTGCACGAACAGGAGTTCGTGGTTGGAGGCTTTACCGAACCTTCCAACGGAAGTCATGGGGTTGGCGCGTTGCTGCTGGGATACTTCGAGGACGGCAAGCTCGTCTATTCCGGACGTACCGGCACAGGCTTCACGCAGAAAACGCATCCCATCCTGCGCGATCGGTTGGAAAAACTTCGCCAGGCTGCCACGCCGTTCGCCAATCCGCCGGCCGAAGCCCGCAAAGGCGCGATCTGGGCCAAACCCAGACTGGTAGCGCAGGTCAGTTTTGCCACTTGGACTTCCGATGGTTTGGTCCGCCAAGCCAGCTTCAAAGGTCTGCGCGAAGACAAACCAGCCCGCGAAGTTCGTCGCGAAGAACCAACGGTCTCGCCCAAGCCCCGCACCGCGAAGCACCCTCCGCATCCAACTCGCCCGAGCGATGCAGCCGAGACGACCCGGCCCACTAAATCGTCGAGACCTGCGAGTTCAGCAACCGAACACGCGCCCGTTCGGCTGACACATCCCAACAAAGTTCTTGACGCCGATTCGCAACTCACCAAGCAACAACTTGCCGACTACTACTGGGCAATCGCTCCGCACATGCTTCCCTACATCGGGGGCCGTCCGGTCTCGCTAGTGCGCTGTCCGGAGGGCAGCGGGCATCCATGTTTCTTTCAGAAGCACGCCAACCATGCACTGCCTCCCGGGATAGAATCTGTCGACATTCCCGACAAGAAGACCGGCAAAGTGGAGCCTTACATCACTCTCTCCACGCACGAGGCGTTGGCCGGGCTTGCCCAGATGGATGTACTCGAAATTCATCCCTGGAGTTCGAAGAACGACAACCTCGCACATCCCGACCTCATCATCTTTGACCTCGACCCCGATGCCGCGATCTCCTGGCGCACGCTCGCCGACAGCGCCGCTGACGTTCGCCAGCAACTCAGCTCACTGGGTCTCGAAAGTTTCCTTAAGACCACCGGAGGCAAGGGGCTGCACATCGTCGTCCCCATTGACGCGAACCTCGATTGGACCGTGGTTAAGCAGTTTGCCCGCGACTTTGCGTTAGCGATGGAGCAGCAGCGGCCCAAACTGTACGTTTCAAAGATGAGCAAGGCCGCGCGCAAAGGCCGCATCTTCATCGACTACCTGCGAAACGAGCGCGGCTCCACGGCCATCGCGCCGTATTCACCACGTGCACGCGCGGGTGCGCCGGTCGCTCTGCCCTTAAGCTGGATCGAACTCAAACTCCCTCAGCGTCCCGTTTTCCGGGCCGCCGATTTCAATGAATGGAAGCGTCGATTCGGTTCCGATCCGTGGAAGGACATCCTGAAAACCCACCAGGACCTCGCGACAGAAAGCCTTAAGAGTCCCAGATTTGTTTCAAGTTAAGGAGAATTACCGCATCCAAAAGCCCGTCAAACGGCCGGTATCGACTCGCAACGCGGCTAATAAGTGGGTAAGGTTCAGGAGCACCGGCAATGGATGACTCGCAGCTTTGCGGTCGCACTGGCCTTTCTTGAGGTACGAGTGATCGGCGGCGTGGACGGATGGGAGAGTCTCGACGCCCATGTGAACGAAACCATTGTGTGGGTCTGCCTTGCGTTCTCGATGCGCTCGGCGGACCTTGTACTTGATTGGCAGGAACTGGGGCGCCAACGCTCGGTGTTGTACAAGCGCCGATCAGTTTCCCTCTAAACTTCAGGAAGGCGGTGGACCATCCCGGTAATTGTCCCGAAACCCTAGTGCCGTATCGGATGCGCCCCATAATAGAAGTGCGCAGGTGGGCTCTGTGGCGGAAGCGCGTTCGATACAGCGGTTTGAAGGAAGCTGCTTTTGTTCGCGGCGGACCCAATGGGATTTCAATCGACTTTGGCTTGAAAGTTGTTGGAACGAAGAGTACTTGTGGGACGACCGTCAATCTGGAGCTCAGCTCTTTTCCCATTATGCCAAGGCTCCCGATGACCTCATCGTAACGCGAGACACATCATTCTTCAAGGCCTACTGGTACCTTCAAACGAATGAGCGCTGGTCTGCCGAGACGGGACCGATGACACACGTCACTTGGCGGAGGAGGGGGGAGCGCGTTAAGTGTCTTATCTTGTTGGCAGTACTAGTGTTGAGAGTGAGATATAGCAGAAAGAAGATTGCTAAGTAGGACAATCTCTATATAAAGCGAGATTACTCCTGTTCTGTGAGTATCAGATTTTGGATTTCTTTCAGGGTCAGGTCGAATACCAAGGACCCGCTTAAACCCAGCTTGGATAATGAGCACCCCGCAGCGCGGGCAGATGGGCTTCCCATACATATACAAAGTGCCTTTTCGGGCGCGTAGCCGACTACACGTCCAGTGGTTTTCGTGACCGGCGCATCACGGGAGTGACCAGGTCGGGCCGGCAGACTTCCCACAACCAGTCTTCTGCACGTGGCGGCGGCTGGTATTGCGGGAGCGGATTGAGAAGTGGTCGCTGACCAGTTTGCAGCAACGGCTGGCGAAGACCGGTGGTCGTCTGATCAAGCACGCTCGGTATTACTGGTTGCTGTTGGCAGAGAGCCATCTGACGCGGCGGTCGTTCGGAAGCATGGTGCGGCGCATCGCCGCGCTGCCGCTGCCGGCTGGATAGGGAGCGGCCGCCAAGCAAACAGGTCGAAATCAGGCAGTCAGGGGCAGGGGTCTGACAAGCCGCTTCAAATTAAGGCGCTTCTTGGTTTTCCTGTACCCGGAAGGGGCAGCTTGGCCGCCATAATCGCATGAAAGAGAAGGTGAACAACGAACCGTGACCCAAGTCACGGACTAAACGTCACATAAGGGCTAAGTTGTTGGCGCTTCGGAATACCAAAATGGAAATTCCAGTCCAGAAGCTCAGCCTGATCTATGGCTTCCCTTATAACATCGACCAGGAAGAGGCGGAACTCTGGGAGGCCGTAGCGCTGCCGATTGAGCACCCTCAACACGCGCGGCGGCGCGCTTTCTACTACGATGGCGTCGATCCATCCCGGCACGCGATTCGGCCGGGAGTAAGGAAGCGCAAGCCCATTTCCGCGAGGAGAGATCCATGAGGACTTACCCGATGGACCCCGTCGATGCCGCCTGGTATCACATCGACGGTCCGGCGAACCTGGCGATGGTGACCGCCGTCGTGCTGACGAAGCAGCCGCTGGACTTCGCCAGGGTGCGCGAGGTCTACCGGCTGCGTCTGGCCGGATTCGATCGCTTTCGCCAGCGCGTGGTCGAGACCGGCTTCCCGCTGGCGACACCACACTGGCAGGACATGCCGCACTTCGACATCGATCAGCACCTGCACCGGATCGCGTTGCCGGCGCCGCACGACATGGCGGCGCTGAAGGTGCTGTGCGCCGACATCGCCAGCATGCCGCTGGATCGCGAACAGCCCCTGTGGCACGTGCACTTCGTCGAAAACGTCTGCGGCGGCAGCGCGGTGATCTGGCGCTACCACCACTGCATCGGCGACGGCACCGCGATGCAGGCGGTGGTGCGCAAGGTATTCGATGCCACGCCCGATGCGCCGCTGGCCGAGCAGCCGGGCGACGACGCGACCGCCGCGGCGTCGTCGCCGTCCGATGTCCTGTTCGGCTTCGACACGCTCGAACGCGCGGCGCGGCGCGCGCTTGCGCTCGCGCTCGGTACCGTCGACGCGGTCGCCCATCCGCAACGCACGCTGGAGAAGCTGGACCTCGTGCTCGGCGGCACCGGCGTGCTGCTGGGCGAACTGGCCAAGCCCGCCGATCCGCAGTCGCCGTTCAAGGGCGACTTCGGACTGCGCAAGCATGTCGCCTGGTCGACGCCGGTCGCGATCGCCGATGTGAAGGCGATCGGCGCACCGCTGGGCGCGAAGGTGAACGACGTTCTCGTCGCGGCGATGACCGGCGCGCTGCGCGCCTACCTCAAGGGCCGCGGGGTCGACGTCAACCACACGACCGTGCGCGCGATGGTGCCGGTGGACCTACGGCCGCCCGAGCGCGTCGGCCTGCTCGGCAACGATTTCGGGCTCGTGCTGCTCGACTTGCCCGTGGCTACGGCCAAGGCTTCCGACCGACTGGCGCAGACCAAGGCGCGCATGGACCGGCTCAAGCGCTCGCCCGAGCCGGTGGCGATGAAGTTCCTGTTCGAGCTGTTCGGCCAGGGGCCGAAGGCGATCGAGGACCTGGCCACGTCGATCTTCGGCAGCAAGGCGAGCCTGGTGATGACCAACGTCGCCGGCCCGAAAGATGCGGTGTACCTCGCCGGCGTGCCCGTCGACCAGATCATGTTCTGGGTGCCCCATCCGGGCAAGGAGCTCGGCATGGGCATCAGCATCCTGAGCTACCGCGGCATGGCTTCGCTGGCCGTGATTGCCGACGCCGGCCTGGTGCCGGACCCGGAAGCGATCACCGATGAGTTCAACCGCGAGTTCCGGCGGATGCAGCGCGCCGCGCAGCGCGCGGCCGCCGCTGCCGATGCGCCGCCGCCCACGCGCGGCACGACGCGAACGCCAAGACGGCGATAACCAGGGCGGCCAGCGCACTGAGCCCGACGACTCGGGTCGTCGCCGGAGATGCCGGCAGGCTCCACGCCCACCCGGCCCTGGTCAGATTGATCGCGCCCAATCTGTGCCGATGCCCAAGCGGTATCGATCTCAGTCAGTGGGTTGGCGACTTCGGGACAATCTTCGAGAGGGCGGAGTCGCCGACCGGCTGTTGCTCAGGATTACTTACGGCTCATCGATTTTTCGACAAAAACGAGCTTGATTCAACTTCCGGGTTGCGATCAGTCATCCCTTATCGACAGAGCCCAGAGAAGAGACTGAGGCTGATTAGTCTGTGCAGCCATGCCACCACTCCAGAAAAGTCGGGCCTACAGCGGCAGCCCCACGTGCTTTGCCAAGTCCTGGAAGCGTCGATCCGAGCGGAGGGTATCCATCCTGAGATCGGCCTTTAGAAAATACGACAGGTCAGCAGATCGCTCGTCATAAGCTTTTTCGAGGTACTCAAAGGCTCTGTCTTTGTTACCCAAGCCGGCATAGATTGTGGCAATCATGTACGAGGAAACGTAGCTGGTCCTCGATCGCTCCAGCAAATCCCTCAGTATCTTTTCGGCTTCTGCTCTCTTGCCAGTGCGCGCATAAGCGTAGGCAAGGGACGCCGTAGGATCGCTGTCATTGCCCGAGTACTCGACGGCCTTCTGATATTCGGGAATCGCCCGAAGTGTCTGTCCTGAACCCTGATATGCGACACCAAGCAGGTTGCGGCCTAGCCAATGACGGGGATTGGAAGCCACATAGTTCCGCATTACTTCTAGCATCAGCGTGTAGTCGCGCGTCTGGTAGTAAACATGTCCAGCGTGGACCTCGGACTCCAACCGCACGGGATCGAGTTGCCGGAGGATCGCCCACTCCACCAGTGCCTCGGCCCGCTGGCCTCTCCATGCGAGGTAGTTAATGTGATGTGAATGAACCCGAAGGGAGTTCGGGCTTAACTCGAAAGCGCGTTGGAAGTTTCGGTCGGCCGCCTGTACGTCCCAGTCGTATCTCCAGTTTGTATATGCAAGAACACCATAGGCCTCCCCGAGGTTCTCATCCAGTTGGAGAGCTTTACTGACGAACTCTTTTGTTCGCTTCGCCGCCTCGCCTGGCGGCAGTCTGCGAGTGATCATGTAGCTCAGGTAGCAGTTCGCCAAGCCGGCGTATGCAAGAGCGAAATTGGGATCCTTCTGCAGCGCCTGTTCGTAGTAAGCCTGCTCTCTGGCTATTGCTTCGAAGCTGAAGCCCTGGCCTTCAACCTGTCCTCGGAGGTAGTCCAAGTAGGCATCCGGATTGACTCGGCGGGCCCTGATGAGCTGTTGCTGCGCTTGCGGGGTCAAAGTCAGCCGGATCTGCTGGGCGACCGCGCGAGCGATGTCGGATTGCGTCAACAGGACGTCGGTCCGGTCTCGATCATAACTTCCTGCCCAGAGGTGCGCCTGATTCCTCACGGCGATCAACTCCGCGGTTATACGAAGCCGGCCTCCGTCTTTTTGCACGCTGCCTTCCAGAACGTAGTCGACGCTCAGCTCACGCCCGACTTCGCTGATGTTCTTGGCAGAATTCTTGTACTTCATAGCCGAAGTTGCGGCGATCACGCCAAGGCGGTGAGCATCTAGTCGGCCCAGCCAGTTGATCATCTCGCGGGTCATGCCATCAGTGAAAAGCTCCTCGCTCGGGTCGCCACTGAGATTCTCAAATGGCAGGACCGCGAGCATGGCTCTTCTGTCGGGCCGCACGGTCTTGCCGGTCTGGCGCCACAGCAGATAGGACGCAGCCGCAATTAGTAGAAAGGCTACACAGCCCACAGCAGCCAACCATTGCGGTCGGATGGCTGCTGGTATTCTGGGCGGGAGGTTTGCCGGAGTCGCCTGTTGCACTGGAGCAATGAAGCGGTAGCCATGGCGAGGCAATGTCTCGATGTATCGTGGCGATTCCGCGCTGTCGCTCAAGCCCTCACGCAACCTGTTGATTGCGCTATTGAGGCCACGCTCGAAATCGACGAAAGTGTCTGCAGGCCAGAGTTTTTTCTGGATTTCTTCGCGAGTCACCAACTCGCCCGGTCGGTCAAGCAACAAAGCCAGAACCTCAACTGGCTGGCCTTGCAGCTTCAACTTCAGTTCATACTTGTACAGTTCGCGGGTGCGGGTATCGAACTCGAAAACGCCAAAGCGAACACGTTCTGACCGGATGGCGGTTTCCATCGGAAACCTCAGAGAGTGAGGGCTCACTAGCATGGGATCAGGCACGACTAAGCATGCGGCCTGCTCGCGCGCGTCTAGTCTAGCACCTGTCATTCGCGTGCTTGCGACCTGCTCGCTACGCCTCTCCTAACACCACGCTTATCATGCAGTTACCCCGTGATACCCATTCAACATACAAATGATGGCCCATGCATTGATCCATTCTGCCTGCAGCGTGAGGATGCGGACGAAAGCCCTAGCAGTACTCGTGACCCAAGAAATCGTTCGCTGGAGGTGCGGCATGAAGTCGTTTGTACGCTGGATAGTCATCATCGTATTCACCGTGACGTTGGCCTATCCCGCATTGGGACAGATCAGCGGAACTATGCCGGGATTGGACAAGGCACTCCCCAACGTTTCGATCCAGCATGTGGATCGGATCGTGCTGGGCGGCGACATTGTTCACTACCGTTTCGATGTGAAAGTTGGCCCGGGCAAGTTCGATTTGATCCGACTGCACCGGATCGTTCGGGAGAAACACCCCTATGACACGATTCAGACGGTTGCCGGGGTGCTCTTGCTTCCCGGAGGGCCCAATTACTTCGAAGCCATCTTCATGGCGCCCCTGATTTCGAAGGTGCCTCCCTGGGACCAGTCGATCACAGTGTTCCTGGCGAAGAACAAAGTTGATGTTTGGGGCATGGACTATTCGTGGGCCTTTGTGCCAGCCGAGCAAACCGAATTCAAATTCATGAAGAGCTGGGGCGTTGCCAGGGATGCCCAGCACGCTCAGATAGCCCTTGCGCTGGCCCGTGCGATTCGCGGCGCGACCGGTCAGAGTTTCGGTCCGCTCGATGTGCTTGGATTCAGCTACGGCGGGGCGGTTGGCTACGCGGCTGCCGGTGACGAAACCCAGAGGCCGCGAGCGCTGCGCTCCATCCGGGGACTCATTTCCGCT